>Ga0209491_10000471_pt1 | contig 81083 bp, 82 predicted proteins | sample BON02_FD_187213 | JGI IMG/M metagenome (GOLD analysis project Ga0209491, IMG submission 187213) | Freshwater microbial communities from Lake Bonney liftoff mats and glacier meltwater in Antarctica - BON-02 (SPAdes) (version 2) | ecosystem: Environmental > Aquatic > Freshwater > Ice > Glacier...
AAACTGCGGCTCGTGCCAAACACCACAGCGGCGCCCGAGCAACTGACCCCCTTGCCAACATGGGCCGCAACAGCCCGGCGAAAATCAAGCGAATACGAAACTGCCATCGACAAATCCTCCTGCCGAACAGGAGAATCAGAGTTCGAAGCAAAAGGGAATCCCTCACGATTCCTTTTGTCGCGGATGTGCTTTAGGAGTCTGCACTCGACAATCCTTACCTCTTTGAAACTGCCGGTGACAGCACGATCAGTGTACGAATGATCTATAGCGCAATGCATAGCGCAGCTGCCTCGGTTACGATTGACCGTGTCGTCCCGCAAGCGCAGCTTCCGAAAGGGATTTCGCCGGTTGAGGTGTTTGCGGACAGGACTGTGCTGGTGCATCGTCTGGATGCGAACGGAAAAGTTTTAGACCAGATTTTCGACGCATCAGGTGCCAAAGCCCTGACCCCGCCAATGCCTCCGCTGATCATGGCGGTTTATGCCAGCAGGAACCATCAGATGTTCGTGGAGATTGACCGCGAGCGACGGTTGCTGTGGCCCGTGCGCGGCAGTGATGTGATCGCGAAACCTGATGATTTTATCGGCCTTCGTCCGCTGTCAGGTGTGGTGACGTCAAAGGTGACACCACTGACGCCAGCAGAGATCACCAATCTGTACCGGCCCGAAACGCCGGATGCTTCTCCTTATGCGGCTGACCTTCCTGTATGTGTTGTCGAGCAGCCGGGATGCGATGTCACGCTGAAACGGACCGCCCTGTGGGAACGGTAGGGGCGCCAGATCGGCCTGGCCCTGTTGGGCGATGCGGTCATTCAGAGCCAGGGTTACAGGCAGTATGACCTTCCGACCTATCTAGAGATCGTCGCCACGTCGGATGTGGCGGAATACGACTCTATTCGTGACTTCACCCCTGACCCGAAACAGGAAAGCATCTACTCCCACGGCCAGGCCGTTTACGCCTCACGGCGATTGGATGGGATGTTTGATGTCCACGCCTATGACCGCACGGATACCAAGGGCCAGTTCGAACGCATCAATGCAGCCTCCTTGCCGAATGAAAGTGCAGCTAAAGGTTTTTGGGAGGCGCGGTAGCGGGCGGCGCGGGCGCGGCTGGCACAAAGTGAAGCCGAGCAGCAGGCGTTCAGGGACCAGCAGACGCGTGTGATGCAGCAGAAGCTGGCCGATATTGCTGCGATGTCTGCCGCCAATCAACAAACCGCTCGCACCTAGCAAACCACGGCATTGGCCGATGGCAATTACTGGCTGGCGATGCAGATCGCGCGGCGCAAACTTTCCTGGCGCGACCTCTATCAGACGGTTCTGCGCGCGATCGATGCGGGACGGGAAGAGGCTGTCGGTCTCGCGGATATCGAGATAGCAAAACAGTTTTCTAACGCTGAAGAGAACACCAGGCTGAATGCCCGCGCGAACCTGACAACCTATCAGGCCGATCTGAAACGGGCCGAGGCCGCGCGCGCGTTCAGCGTGCAAAACATGTTGACTGCGGCGCGGAATTATCAGGGTTCGCCGGTGTCCATCCCTTCGAGCGCCTCGAATTCCAGACCGACTTCCAGCAGTGCGAATGCAGCGCTGGAGAACGCACAATTTGAATCGAAGATGAATTATCTCGAGGGCAATGCCGGACAATATCTCTGCGGTAGTTCCAGCTTCTGCGATTAGTTTTTCAGAGACTTTTCGCGGCCTCAGAATAGGCTCGGTAGTGCAATTTGCGACGGCGCAAAGTGTTGCCTTAGCTGACAGGTCTCAGATGAGGATATAATGCCTCATTCCGGCAGTATCCCCGCCATAGCCATGTTCAAGCGCTGCGATGTCTTTTGGCGAGAATCTGCCGTCTGATGTAACCCGCCGCTATGTCCGCTCCGACGCAGAAAGCAGCCGAAGACATTCCGACTATGCGAGACTATCCCACCCTGCATTCTCGCGTTTGAGCGAAAGTCGGCGACCCGGCAGCTTCTGCGCTTCGGGCCACCAGAAAAGGCTCAATCGTCTCCGGAAAGATCCAGCTCATCCGTCTTGCCGACAGCAGCCAGCGCGAACGCGTATTCCACGGCGGTTTCCTTCAGGCCTTCGAAGCGGCCCGAGGCGCCGCCATGGCCGGCTTCCATGTTGATGCGAAGGAAGTAGGGGCCGCCTTCTGGCGCGTCGTGGCGCAGACGCGCTGCCCATTTGCTCGGCTCCCAATAGGTCACGCGCGGGTCCGACAAGCCGCCGGTGATCAGCATGGCCGGATAGTTCTGATTGGTCACGTTGTCATACGGGCTGTAGGCGGCGATCGTGTCATAATCGGTTTCGCTGGTCAGCGGGTTGCCCCATTCGGGCCATTCCGGCGGCGTCAGCGGCAGTGTGGCGTCCGACATCGTGGTGAGAACGTCGACAAAGGGCACGGAGGCAATGATGCCAGCGAAGAGTTCTGGGTCCATGTTTGCCGCAGCGCCCATCAGCAGGCCGCCAGCCGAGCCGCCATGGCCGACAAGCTTGCCCTTGGACGTGTAGCCCCGATCGACCAGGTAGTGGCCGGCCGCGATATAGTCCTTGAACGTGTTGGTCTTCTTCTCGAGCTTGCCATCGAGATACCATTGATAACCCTTGGCCATCGAGCCGCGCGGATGAACGATGGCATAGACGAAGCCGCGATCAACGAGGCTGAGGCGGCCGGTACGGAAGTCTGCCGGGATGGTGATGCCGTAGGACCCATAGCCATAGAGCAGCAGCGGCGCCGTGCCGTCGATAGGCGTGTCCTTGCGGCGCAGCAGCGTGACGGGCACCAGTTCGCTATCCCATGACGGGGCCATGACGCGTTCGGAGACATAGTCGTCCGGGTTGTGCCCGGAGGGCACTTCGCGGGTCTTGCGCAGGGTGCGCTCGTGGGTGGCCAGATCATAGTCGATGACCTGGTCCGGCGTGGTCGGGGAGGCGTAGTCGAAACGCAGGATCGGCGTGTTGAAATCATAGCCGCTGTCGAGGCCGAGATCATAGGCAGACTCGTCGAAGCTGATCTCATGCTCGGCGCCATCGGCGCGGGCGCGCACGACGATACGGGGCAGGCCATTCTCGCGCTCCATGCGGGAGAGATAGTCCTTCTGCGGCTGCATGCCGAGCAGAAGCGTGCCGGGGCGGTGCGGGATGACTTCTTCCCATTGGTCGCGGGAGGTCGCGTCCATCGGGGCTTTCATCACCTTGAAGTCGACGGCACCGTCGAGATTGGTCGAGATGTAGAACTGGCCATCCCAGTGGACCACGGAATATTCATTATCTGTCTGGCGCGGGGCAACGGTGCGCAGGGTCGGGTTCAGCTCGTTCGCGGGGAACCAGTGGACTTCCGATGTCGTATGGCCGGACGCGCTGATGAAGATGACCTCTTCGCTGACGCTCTTGTCGACGCCGACGAAGAAGCCGGGATCTTTCTCTTCATAGAGGAGCGTGTCTTCGCCCGTCGCCAGGTTGCGCTGGTAGACGGCGTCGGGGCGGGCATTCTCGTCGCGGTGGACCCAGACAATGGCCTGTCCGTTCGCCGACCATTCGAAGCTGCCATAGGCATCGTCGATGATGCCTGCGGTTTCATCGCCGGTCTCGATATCCTGAATGTGGATCTGGTAGAACTCGCTGCCTTGCGTATCGGTCGAATAGGCCACCAGCTGGTGGTCCGGGCTGGTGTCGATGCCGCCGAAGGCGAAATAGTCCTTGCCTTCGCCCATCGCGTCGCCGTCGAGCAAGATCGTCTCGGGGGCGTCGGGATTGAAGGCATCCGCAGCCGCGCGGCGGGCGATGATCGGGTATTCGCCGCCCTGACGGTAGCGCGTGTAATAGGCATAAGGCCCGTCAATTTCGGGAACGGTGCTGTCGTCTTCCTTGATGCGGCCGCGCATTTCCTTGAACAGCTCGTTGCGCAGGGCCGTTGTCGGTTCTTCCAGCACGGCCTTGGTGAACGCATTCTCGGCTTCGAGATAGGTGCGGATGTCTGCGCGCAGCATGGTCGGGTCGCGCATCACCTCCTGCCAGTTGTCATCCTTCATCCACTGATAGGGATCGCTGCGGGTGCGGTCCACCTGCGTGATCTCATTATCGATGCGGGGCGCAACCGGTGGCTGGGGCGAGGTGGTGGCAACGGGCGTGGTCGCAGCCGCTTCGGTGAGTGTCTGGTCAGTCATGGTGCATCCGGTCAGAAGGGCAGCTGTCGCTGCGCTGGCGAGGAGAAATTAAAGGCGCATGAGGCCTGCTCCTTTTGGCTTCAGGGGTTGAGTATGCGGGGAATGAATCAGGCCGGGCCCGGCCTGTCCAGCTTTATTCTGCAGGGCGGAACTCGAGGACCACACCATTGATGCACCAGCGCTCGCCCGTGGGCGGCGGACCGTCCTTGAAGACGTGGCCCTGATGCAGGCCGCAGGTGGCACAGTGGCACTCGGTGCGCGGTATGATCATCTTGAAGTCTGTCTTGGTGGCGACAACGCCTTCGGAGGCAGGCTGCCAGTAGCTCGGCCAGCCGGTGCCGCTCTCGAACTTGTGCTCGGATGACCAGAGCGCGGTGCCGCAGCCCTTGCAATGGTAGAGGCCTACGCGCTTCTCGCCTTCGCAATTGCCCGGCGTGAAGGCGCGCTCGGTGCCTTCTTTCACGCCGACGCGAAATTCTTCCGGGGTGAGCAGTTCACGCCATTCGCGGTCTGAGCGGTCGATCTTGGTCTGGGTCATCGGGAGGGCTCCATATCATGGTTCCCTCCCAATATAGGCGCTTATCAGCCGTAAAGCACGGTTATCGATTCAGCGACGAGGGCCGGGCGTTCCTGGCCTTCGATTTCGACGGTGCTTTCCATGATCATCTGCTTGCCGCCGGACTTCTCGGTGATGGACTTGCAGTTCTGGCGCAGGCGGACCTTGGAGCCGACGGGCACCATGTTGGTGAAGCGCACCTTGTCGGAGCCGTAATTGATGCCGCGCGTGACGCCGGACACATTCAGCACTTCCGAGCCGAGCATCGGCAGGAGCGAAAGCGTGAGGAAGCCGTGCGCGATGGGGCCGCCCATGGCCTTGGTGGCGCGTTCGACATCGACGTGGATCCATTGATGATCGCCGGTTGCGTCGGCGAACTTGTTGACGCGGTCCTGATCGATCTGATGCCAGTCAGACACGCCGACTTCCGTGCCGGCAAGGGATTCGAGGTCAGCGAAAGCGACTTTTTTCGGGTTGGCCATTGGGGTGTTCCTCCAGGGTTTTTGCTGGGCCTAGTTCTGGCGCGGCGATGGCGGTCCGGCAAGGTTTCCCGAACGTCAATTTGCTGGACCTGCAGGTGATTCTCGCAAATACTGCCCCAACGGGCTGAATTGGGAGACATTCAATGACAGATTCAAACCAGATTTCGGTTGATCCGAATACCAGGGGCAACGCGAACCTCGTCTATATTCTCTACCTCGTCGCCATCGTGGTCGGAATTACGTCGATCATCGGCCTCGTCATGGCATATCTTGGCAAGGGCTAGGGTGATGCGCTGCTTGAGAACCATTACAACAACCAGATCAATATTTTCTGGAAGGGCCTGTTGTACTCTGTCATTAGCGTGATCCTCATCCCGATCCTCGGGCTTGGCATCCTTACCGGATTGGCCGCGCTGGTCTGGTATATCGTGCGCTGCGTGAAGGGCATGCAATCCCTGTCGGCTGGTCAGCCAATCGACAACCCGGGCAGTTGGCTGTTCTAGACCGCCAGACGGACCCCGAATTTAAAACAGCCGCCCCGGAAGGAGCGGGTGTTTTCGTTTCGAGGCTGCTTCAGACGATACGGCTGCCGGTCTTGCCCCAGTAGCGGTCGCGGACAAGGCGCTTGTAGAGCTTGCCGGTCGGGTGGCGAGGCAGCTCCGGATCGAAGTCGACCGATTTCGGGCATTTGATCTTTGACAGGTTGGCCTGGCAGAAGGCCATCAGCTCAGCGGCGAGCTCGGGCGACGGGGCGACGCCTGCCGCTGGCTGGACAACGGCTTTCACGGCTTCGCCGAATTCCTCGTCCGGTACGCCGATCACCGCGCAGTCGGCGACCTTGGGGTGGGTGATCAGGATGTTCTCGCATTCCTGCGGATAGATATTGACCCCGCCGGAAATGATCATGAAGGCCTTGCGGTCGGTGAGGTAGAGAAAGCCGTCCTCATCCAGCTTGCCGACATCGCCGAGGGATGACAGGTCCGGCCGGGTGGCATGAAGGGCGCCTTTGGTCTTCTCCGGGTCGTTATGGTAGGTCGGCGCGACCGTGCCGCCGAAATAGACCTGGCCTTCGTCGCCAACCGGCACTTCATTGCCTTCCTCGTCACAGATATGGACGACGCCGTGGACCGGCTTGCCTACCGTGCCCTTGTGGGTCATCCAGTCGGGGCTGCGCACCCAGGTCATGCCGTTGCCTTCGGAGCCGGCATAATATTCATCGATGATGGGACCCCACCATTCGATCATCTTCTGCTTGATCGGGATCGGGCAGGGCGCGGCGGCGTGGATGGCGAACTGCAGGCTGGAGACATCGTACTTTTCACGCACTTCGGGCGGCAGCTTCAGCATCTTCACGAACATGGTCGGCACGAGTTGGGAATGCGTGACACGATGTTTCTCGACGAGGTGGAGATAGTTTTCCGGATCGAACTTTTCCATGATCACGAGAGACGCGCCGAGCCGAGTCATCGCCATGCTCCAGCGCAGGGGCGCGGCATGATAGAGCGGGGCGGGCGACAGATAGATCGAGTCCTCGGTCACGCCGGCGAGACCACGGCAGATTTGGATGAGGACATTGTCGGCGTCGATCGGAAGGCCCCGCTCGAGCGGTGGCCGGATGCCCTTGGGGCGACCGGTCGTGCCCGACGAATAGAGCATGTCCGTGCCCGCCATCTCGTCAGGAATCGGCGTGACAGGGAATTTTCTCTGCAGCGTCTCCAGCGCGGTAAAGCCGGGAATGTCGCCATCGATCGACCAGTATTGGTCCAGCTTGGTCACCGATTTCACGTCCTGCGCGACAGCCGACTTGTGGGCGTCGGTGATCAGCAGCTTCGAGCCGGAATCCTCGATGATATACTGGACTTCAGGCGTGGTGAGGCGAGACGAGATGCACACGAAATAGAGGCCCGAGCGCTGGGCCGCCCAGCAGACTTCGAAATAGCGCGGCGAGTTTTCGGCGAAGAGGGCAATCGTGTCGCCGGGCTGGCAGCCGGCCTCGCGCAAGGCATGCGCGATCTGGTTGGACCGCTCGTCGAGCTGGCGGAACGTGACGACTTCGCCGCTGCCGGCCATCTTATAGGCAGGGTGATCGGGCCGGGCCTTGGCATGATGGAAGGGGTGCATTGTCGTCTCGCTCCATTGGGGGGCGGCGCCTCTTGCGGGGCCTGCCGGATTGTTTCGACGAACTTATCCGACCAGCTGCCCGCGTCCACTGGCGACGCAGGGGAAAGTCAGGCCTTGGGCAGGCCGGGCGTTCCGGCATGTTCCGGATGCGCGGCGACATAAGCCGCCTTGAGTTCTACGGAGCGATTGTGCATGCCGTCCGGGTTCCAGCCGGGCGCATTGATCGCGCGACGGATCCAGCGGTCGGGGCGCAGGCCGTCGCGCGCACAGTCGCGCAGCAGGCCGCCCAGTTCGTGAAAGGCGATGACGAACGGATTGTAGCTGCCGATCGGCTTGACGATGCCATAGACCGGCTTGTCCTCATCCAGCTCGGGCACGAAACTGCCGAATATCTTGTCCCAGGTGATGAACACGCCTGCATAATTGGAGTCGAGGTAGCGGGGGTTGGTGGCGTGATGAACGCGGTGGTGGGAGGGCGTGTTGAAGACCGTCTCGAACCAGCGCGGCATCCGGTCGATCGCTTCGGTATGGATCCAGTACTGGTAGATCAGGTTCAGGCCAACGACGAAGAAGATGACATAGGGATGGAAGCCGATGAACACCATCGGTGTGCCGATCAGGATCAGGCCGGTGAAAGGGCCGAACCAGGGCTGGCGCAGGGCCGTGGTGAAATTGTAGTGCGTGCTGGAATGATGGGTGACGTGTTCCATCCAGAACCAGCGAATGCGGTGGGCGAAACGATGCTTCCAGTAATAGGTGAAGTCATACAGCACGAAGGCGATCAGCGCGCTCCACCATGTAAAGGGGATCGTCGCCAGCCGGTAGGGCCAGATGAGCATCATCATCCACAGCGTGGCAAAGCCGGTCAGCGTGCCGACGACGACATTCCCGGTGCCCATCGCCATCGAGGCGAAGGCGTCTTTCGTCTCATAACGGCCCTTGGCACGGCCTGTCTTGACCGCCCACCACTCCCAGATGACCGACAGGATGAACAGCGGCGCGGCAAGCGTCGTCGGGTCGATCTTTGACAGCCATTCGGGCAGCATGCGTGTTTATCCAGATTGCCAATGAGTACGCCGGGTAAGCTCGTGCCCACACGTTGTTCAGGTTGATTGTGGGTCGACTATCAGGGCGAAATCGCCGGGTGGTCAAGCCCGGGGCTGGTTTCCCCTGCGACGCGCTTGACCTCTGCGGCCGGGCGGGCAGTGTGGGGCCAACGATTGCCCCAAGGGAGACACATGATGGCACAGCCGAAAAAGTTCGAGCAGATTATCCTGGATATTGAGGACGGCGTGGCCATCCTGACGCTCAACCGCCCCGAAAAGATGAACGCCTTCACCGGTAAGATGATGTACGAACTGATCGAGGCCTTCGACATTACCGATGCCGATGACAGCGTTCGCGCCGTGATCGTCACCGGCGCGGGCGACCGGGCTTTCTGCGCCGGGGCGGACCTTTCCGAGGGCGCCAAGACATTCGACTATGATGCGCGCGCTGCCACTGGCGAGGAAGGCCGCGCCGCCGATGTCGACATCCAGCGCGATGGCGGTGGCCGCGTCACCCTGCGCATCTTTGACAGCCTCAAGCCTGTCATCGGCGCGATCAATGGTGCGGCTGTCGGTATCGGTGTCACCATGCAGTTGCCCATGGATATCCGCATCGCGTCCGACAATGCGCGCTTCGGTTTCGTGTTCAACCGTCGGGGCATCAACCCGGAAGCTGCCTCAAGCTGGTTCCTGCCACGCCTTGTCGGCATCCAGCAGGCGCTCGCATGGTGCTATTCGGGCCGCGTGTTCCCTGCTTCCGAAGCACTGTCCGGCGGCCTCGTGCTTTCCGTGCACCCGCAGGCCGAACTGCTCGACGTGGCCAAAGCCATGGCCCGCGAGATTGCCGATAATACGGCCGCCGTCTCCACTACGCTGACGCGTCAGATGATGTGGCGCATGCTGGGCGCCAGCCATCCGATGGAAGCGCATATCGTCGATTCCGCGGCCATCTATTCGCGCGGCAAGACGCCGGACGCCAAGGAAGGCGTGATGAGCTTCCTAGAGAAGCGCCAGCCGGTCTATCCGGTGAAAGTGTCTGACGGCATGCCGAACTTCTTCCCTTGGTGGGAAGATCCGGAATTCACCTGGATCGGCGGCAAGGACTAGCCCCACATGACGCCAGACCTCCAGCGCGTCGAGACGAACGGCATCCGGTTGCGCGTGGCGACAGCAGGCGACGGCCCGCTCGTCATCCTCGTGCATGGTTTCCCGGAGAGCTGGTATTCCTGGCGTCACCAGATCAAGGCTCTGTCGGAAGCAGGCTACCGCGTCGCGGCGCCCGACGTGCGCGGCTATGGCGGGTCAGACCGGCCTGAGGCCGTCGAAGCCTATGACATGGAAAGCCTGACCGGCGATATTGCCGGTCTTGCCCATGCTTTGTCACCGGGCGAGGAGGCCGTCGTGATCGGCCATGACTGGGGCTCACCGATTGCCTGGAACACGGCCCGGCTCCACGCGGACACGTTCCGCGCGGTGGCGGGTCTCTCCGTGCCCTACATCCCGCCAAACGAAATCGTGTTCATCGACGCGGTGCGCGCGGTCTTCACCGATCGTGGCCTGTTCTTCTACCAGGTCTATTTCCAGGATGAAGGCCCGCCTGAGGCGGAGCTGGAAAACGACCCGGCCGAAACGATCCGCAAATTCTACTATGCCATCTCCGGCGATGCGCCGGACGGCACATGGCCGACCGACAAGAAGCATGGCGACACGCTGCTCCACCGCCTGCCGGAGCCGCCCACGCCCTTGCCATGGCTATCAGCCGAGGATGTCGCCTATTACGACGCCCAGTTCCGCCAGTCCGGCTTTCGCGGCCCCCTCAACCGCTACCGCAACTGGCACCGCGACCATGCCTTTCTCACCGGCCATGCCGCCCCGATGACCATCGCCCAGCCCTCGCTCTATATCGGCGGCACGCGGGACCTCGTCCTGAAAATGTCGCCCGGCGACATGCTGGCCGCGATGAAGGAAAACCTGTCTGACCTGCGCGGCGCGACCCTGCTCGAAGGCTGCGGCCACTGGACCCAGCAGGAGCGCCCCGACGCGGTCAACGCCCTGCTGCTCGACTGGCTCGGCGGGCTTTAGGGCACCGCGCCGTCCCGCGCTCCTCCCGAAACAATCTGAAAGGCTCACGCATGTCCATCTGGCGGCAAACGCATATCGACCTCGACCAAATCACCGCCGCCCAGCAGGGCACGATGGGCGGCGCCCTCGGTATCACGCTGGTCAGCATCGGCGAGGATACGCTCACGGCGCGTATGCCAGTCGATCACCGCTCGCTGCAGCCGCACGGGCGCCTGCATGGCGGCGCCTCCGTTGCGCTGGCCGAGACGGTCGGCTCGATTGCGGCCAATCTCGCGCTCGATTCAGATGAGAGCGTCGGCGTTGGCCTCGAGATCAACGCAAACCATGTTCGTCCGGTGAAAGACGGTTTTGTCTACGCCACGGCCAAGGCCGAAGCGCTGGGCCGCACGACCCAGATATGGACCATCCGCATCACGGATGAATCCGACCGCCTCGTCTGCATCTGCCGATTCACCGTCGCCGTCATTTCGGCGCAGCGCGCCCGGCCCAGCTAGCGGCTCATCCTACCAGAGGCCGTGCTTCTGCACTTCGGCGCGCCCGACAACCATGTGATGCACTTCGTCCGGGCCGTCGGCATAGCGCAGGTGGCGCATGTCGGCATACATGCGAGCCAGCGGGAACCATTGTGACATGCCCGCCGCGCCGTGCATCTGCATGGCCTGGTCGATGATCAGGCAGACCTTCTCCGGCACCATGGCCTTCACAGCGCTGACATAGATGCGCGCTTCCTTGTTGCCCAATACGTCCATCGCCTTGGCGGCCTGCAGGACGGCCAGCCGCATCGCGTTGATCTCGATGCGCGCGCGCGAAATGACCTCGAGATTCTTGCCCAGCTTGGCGATCTTCTGGCCGAACGCGGTGCGCGTCCCGGCGCGCTTGACCATCATCTCCAGCGCCAGTTCGGCCTTGCCGATTGAGCGCATGCAATGGTGGATGCGGCCCGGGCCGAGGCGGACCTGCGAGATTTCGAATCCGCGGCCTTCGCCCAAAAGGATATTGTCTTTCGGCACGCGCACGTCTGTAAACTTCAGGTGCATGTGCCCGATCGGGGCATGGTCTTCGCCCATCACTTCCATGGCGCCGAGTATCTTCACGCCCGGTGTGTCCATTGGCACCAGGATTTGCGACTGCTGCTTGCTGGCCGGTGCGTCGGGGCTGGTCTTGACCATCACGATCATGATCTTGCAGCGCGGGTTGCCAGCGCCGGAAATGTAGAATTTCTCGCCATTGATGATCCACTCATCGCCGTCGAGCACAGCGCTGGTGCTGATATTCTTGGCGTCCGACGAGGCTACACCCGGCTCGGTCATGGCGTAGGCGGAGCGGATTTCGCCGGCCAGCAGCGGCTTCAGCCATTGTTCCTTCTGCGCCGGCGAGCCGACCCGTTCCAGTACTTCCATATTGCCCGTGTCGGGCGCGTTGCAGTTCATCGTCTCGGACCCATAAGGATGCTTGCCCAGCTCGGCGGCGATATAGGCATAGTCGAGATTGCTCAGGCCTTCGCCGGTGTCGGCATCCGGCAGGAAGAAGTTCCACAGGCCCGCTTCCTTGGCCTTGGTCTTGGCCGTTTCCATCAGCTCCAGCTGGCGCGGGTGCCACGTCCAACGGTCTTCCTTCTCCTCATTCAGCGCTTCGAATTCGTCGCGCCATGGGGCAACATTCTCTTCCAGGTGCTTCACCACGCGGGCCAGAAGCGGCTTGGCCTTTTCCGACATGCTGAGTTCGAACAGTTCGCTGTTGAGGTCCGTCATGGGTTTCCATCCTGCTGTTTCTTGATTTCGCTGGCCTCACCATGCGGGCTTTTCCGGAGCGGGGCAATGCACCGGCCGGGGCCCTGACGCAGGGGCAATTTCCGGCGGCGTTGGACTTCTGCAACCAGACCGCCAATAGTTGCGGTGCGCGGCATGCGGCGGAAGAGGAGCGGGCCATGGAGCTGAAGGCAACAGCGTACGATGTGGACGACCGGATCGCGACGATCACGCTGAACCGGCCCCACCGGGGCAACGCCTGGACCGGCCGCATGCATGCCGAATACCGCTACCTGCTGGGCGAGGCCGAAAGCGATCCCTCCGTCAGCCTGATCCTCGTCACCGGCAGCGGCGAGCGCTTCTGTGTCGGCGGCGACTCGCAGGCCCTCGATGGCCATTCCAAGTCAGGCGCCTATGACGCCGGCACGCCAGCCGACCTCGTCACCCCGGGCGACAAAGCCTTCGCGCCCTTTGCCGAAGACTTCGCCTATCATTTCGCCCTGTCCAAGCCCGTCATCGCCGCGATCAACGGTGCGGCGGCGGGCGCAGGCCTAGTGCTCGCCTGCTATGCTGATATCCGTTTCGCGGTGCCCGGCGCCAAGCTCACCACCGCGCACGGGCCCCTCAACCTGCCGGCCGAATACGGTCTGTCATGGCTGTTGCCGCGCCTGATCGGCGGGGCCCGCGCCATGGAACTGCTCCTGTCCAGCCGCAAGTTCCTGACAGACGAGGCCCATGCCATCGGCCTCGTCCATCGCCTCGTCGCGCCGGAACAGTTGCTTGCCGAGACGCGGGCCTATGCGCTGGACCTGATCGCACGGGTCTCCCCCGAAGCGCTGCGCCAGACCAAACGCCAGACCTATCTCGACTTCCACCGCGACGTCGGCGCCTCGGTCCGCGATGCGAATGTCCTGATGAACGAAATGGTCAAACAGCCCGACTACAAGGAAGCCATCTCCGCCTTCCTCGGCAAGCGACTGGCTGAATGGTCCGGGCAATGAGCAACTGGATCAGGGCCTCAGGCGCCCTGCGTTTCTGTCGAAACGATCAGCCGGTCAACCAGTGCGCAGAAGGCCGGGTTGGGCGCGAAATAAGTGATCCGCACCTCCGCCCACCAGGCGCGCGCCCGTGGCGAGGCCATGTACTGCCGGATCGTGGATTTTGTCCTTGGGGTTGTGATGCTCTCCACGTATCCCCGCGTTGTCATCATTGTCGCCATTTCGAGCGTGACGAGCAGGCTGTTCATGGACAGCGAAAAGCGCAGCATTTCGGCGTCACTCAATGGTGCATTCGTGTACAGGGCGCGATGCATGAAATCGGCCGCTTCCGGCGAACTGAAAAGCGCCTGCTGCAGGTAGGTCGCTTCGGTGGCCATCGATCGCGTGATTTCCGCCCGCGCCAGCGTGTCGGCGCGCCGCATCTGCACGATCAGCGCCACCAGCGTGCCAAGGATCGCAATGACCGCGATCGTCTGGCCGATATAATAGATGCTTTCGAGCGTCACGCCATTCTCCCCTGATCAAGGCACCAGCTGTACGCGCAATGAGGGCGCAGGGCCAATGGCCATTTCGGGGATGGAGGTGCTTGCCGAGGCGCGGGACACCACGCTGCCGGATGGCGCAAAGGAGACATTCGATGCGCGCGAGTCCAACGACGGGTTTTGCCCGAAATTGCCGGTCGAAGCCAAACGGGCGAACGGCGGGTTTGCAGAAATGCGTACATTGGCAGCGTCAGAATGTCTTCGTTCCCAGCGAGCCATCTCACCTTTTTTTGCTGCTCGACAGCAGAAACGGCCTCCTCAAGCCCGGGTTTCCTGACAATGCCCCTATACCGACTTTGCGACGGCAGATGATATGGGAAGCGGCGAATTGTCGGGCTTAAGGAAGCGGATTGAAGCCGCAAAGGCGATCGTTTCACAGATTAAAGTCGTCAGAGTGACGGTGGCCCGCCAGCCTATTACTTTCTGCATTTTTTTGAAGGGGAAGACGTTACGACGATGGTCGCGCAGAAAAGTTCTTTGACGCCGGAATTCTGGAACAAGGTTCCATTTCTTGTAGAAGTATCGCTCCGCGTTCATACAGCGTGCGGAATTCCAGCGCAGGCAAAAATAGGGAATTTCCCGCCAAGTGAATTTCTTGGCAACAGCATAGACGACTACGGAGGCTGGCTCAAACCATATTGACCATCCCTGCTCGCGGGCTTTGAAGGCCAAGTCGATCTCATCAGTGAAGCCTACCAGATTGGGATCGAGCGGACCAATCTGCTCCAGCAGTTCGCGTCGGGCAAGCACGACATGAAATTCGGTGGCATCGGTTTCCTTGCGGACAAGCTCGCTTTTGCACTCCAGATATTGTTCATGTTCAAAGCAGTGGTGGCGGTACATATCCCGGCCATGACCTGTGTCGGTCAGCTGGACAATGCTGCCTGCATGATGAACCTTTAGATCGGGAATTAGGGCTTCCGGTCCGACAAGAATTGTTGGTGCGACCAAGCCAGCGCCGGTTTCTTCAGCACATTTTATCAAGGTGGATAACCAGCCCGGAGCGAAGGCGACATCGTTGTCAATAAAGACAACATACTTAGTATCCACCATGGGAAGGGCGGTGTTGCGGGCGTCGTTCGGAGTGATGTAACCGGGACGGCGGATGTAGACGTGATCCCGCTTCTCCACTTCATCCTTCAGTTCGTCAGCGATCGCTTTCGGCGAGCCTCCATCGACATAAATCATGCGGAAAGGCAGGTCAGCTGTATCAAAGCAGGCCTGCAGCGACATGGTAGCTTGCTCGAACCGTTCGCGCGGAGCTACAATGATGGTGACATCGGTTCGTTCAACATCAAAGAAGTCGGGGGTCATTCTGCCTGCATCCTCTAGTAACTGAACTGCCCTCCGAGCTGTTCAGCGAAATTCGTGCCCCGTCAACCTTGTCTGGTGCGGCATTGTTCATGCTCGAAGAGACGATCAAACTTCCACAGGAAAGACCAATCGTTGACCCAGTCGGCAACAATAATCTTACCAACCGTCTCGGTGATCTTGCCGACATTCAATCGATCCGGCTTGATCACGTCCAGTCTTGAGTCTGTACTCAGCCAATCCTATCCAATTGCAGAAATCGTGGTCGTGGATGATGGATCCAGCGATGATACCGAAGCGGTCGTCGCCAAATTCGGCAACAGAGTTCGCTATATTCGCCGGGAGAACGGCGGCAAGAATGCCGCGATCAATACAGGTCTTCGCCAAGTACATGGTGATCTTGTCTGGATCATGGACGATGATGATCTTGCCCCAGTAGATGCACTGGAAAAGCTGGTTTCTCCCTTCGCTGCGGATCCGTCAACGGCGATTAGCTACGGGGCGCTGCAGAAGTTCCGGGAAGACCTGGAGACTGGCGCGATGCGTTTTGAGCAGACGCATCGCTATCCTTCCGAGGATGAACGGTCATTTTTTATTCACGTCATGGAAGACTGTTTCATTACGGGCCAGCCCTGCGTGCTGGTGCGCCGCTCGTGCTATGACGCCATCTTCCCTCTGCCGGAAGATAGAGTCATCTCCGAGGACTATGCCGTGCTGCTCCTTTTGGCACGCAGGTGGCCCGCGACGCGCGTCGAGGGGGTAACTCTTTTTCAGCGCCAGCATGATGGTCCACGCGGACCTGCAAATATCCGCTATGCTGCCGATACTCGCAATGCGCGCTGGAGCGCTGCCGATACCGAATTGCTGCGCGAACTCCTGCCTGATGTCACCATGGGCGAACTCGTTAGCAGACCGGCATCCTCGGAGCCGGGAGACGCTCTGGAGCGACGGCAAGCATATTTTCAAAAAGCGACAGTTGCAGCGCGCAAGAAGCTCTGGCCGGAAGCGCTCCTTGCTTTGCTGGATGGCGCGCGCCAGGCCCCCGACGCCCCGCTCTGTGCAATGGATCAGCTCATTCTCAGCCGCATGCTGGGCTGCCGCTATGGACTTGATGAGCTGATTGCAGCGCCGGGAATTCTGAATGAGCTAAGCTCGGCTTTGGCTGGGCTAGGTGCGCGACGCGAGGCTATCGCGTGCATCGCTGAACCGCTGCCCTATCTTATCCGAAACCAGCTAGCGGAAAGGGATCTTCGCCGGGCGTGGTACTTGTTGCAATTCTACTGGCGCCTAACAGGCTGGCGCCAAGGCTCTTGGTTGTTGATAAATAAAGCCTGGCAAAAAATATTCGCGTGATGTCCGATGAATGCGACCTGGTCTTCGATATTCGCGGATGCGCAGCTGCAAGGCGACGATAAGATCGCGCCACTCGCGAAGCGCAGGGTCCCAGGTAGTCATCCTGAAAATTGTACAACTTGCATTCACGAACCTGTCGCTCTGCAACGTCTCGAATTTGCTGCGTAAGCAGTCATTTTCCGGTGTTCGGTCGATGACTACTTTTGGCGACTTCCTGACATTGGAATTGGCTTCTGCCAATGTCCGCTATCGGGATTTTGCGGTCGCAGATTAACACCGCGACCCGTGCCCCATCCGCGCGCGGCAGTCGGCGGGTTCCCGATGGCTTTGTTTGTGGGATAACGCCTCCCTTATCCCCACCCCTCCCGTCCTGCCGTATACTGCGCCGCATGAACCGTGAGGCGATCACCCAGATTTTCCGTTCCGTGCCGGTCATGCTGTGGCCATTTGTGTGGCTGCAGCTGGTCGTCCTGTTTCGCTGGATGAACCGGCAACAGCGCGAGGTGCTGGTGCGGATCGATCATCGGTCGGGGCCGTATCCGGGTGGCCTTCGTGGAAGATGCCCCGGAGATGGCTGAGCCCTGGCGGCGCGCGCGCTTTCGGGCATCCGGGCCTGTCCTGGGTCTATTCGTGTATTTCTCGTGCACTATCCGTGCACGGCCTGCCCGTCGCAGGGATCGACACGTCCTGGGGCTTGCGCCCTTCGCCTGAAAACTTGCATCCTTGCCGGAGACCCGAGAGGGGCCTGCGGCCGCACGAGCAGGCCTATTCGCGGGTGTCTTCGAGGTGGCGGCTGCGTTCGAGGTCGCCAAAGCGGGTGATATTGGCGTCGAAGGCGAGGTCGACCTTGCCGATGGGGCCGTGGCGCTGCTTGCCGATAATGACTTCGGCGATGCCGTAGATCTGGTCCATCCGGGCGCGCCACTGGGTCCATTTCTCGTTCGAGGACGGATCGCTCGGGTCGGCGCCGGGCTCTGACCGGGCGAGGTAATATTCTTCCCGGTAGACGAACATGACGACGTCGGCATCCTGCTCGATCGAGCCGGATTCGCGCAGGTCGGAAAGTTGCGGGCGCTTGTCGTCGCGCTGTTCGACCGCGCGGCTGAGCTGCGACAGGGCCAGGACCGGCACGTTGAGGTCCTTGGCCAGCGCCTTCAGCGCGGTGGTGATCTGGGTCACTTCCTGCACGCGGTTGGTGTTGGAACCGCTATTGCTGACGGTGATCAGCTGGAGGTAGTCGATGACGATCAGGTCGAGCCCGACCGAGCGCTGCAGGCGGCGGGCGCGCGCGGCCAGCTGGCTGATCGAGATGCCGCCAGTGTCGTCGATATAGAGCGGCAGGTTCTGCAGCTCTTCGGTGGCTTCGCGCAGGCGCTCGAAATCCGCCTTGTCGAGATCGCCCTGCCGGATGCGGTGGGTGGTGATGCCGGTCCGCTCGGCGAGGATACGCGTGGCCAGCTGTTCGTTCGACATTTCGAGCGAGAAGAAGCCGACAATGCCGCCCTCCATCGTCTTTTTCGAACCGTCATCCTGCACCTCGGCCCGGTAGGCCGAGGCGGCATTATAGGCGATATTGGTCGCCAGCGAGGTCTTCCCCATTGACGGGCGCCCGGCGAGGATCAGCAGGTCGGACCGGTGGAAGCCGCCCAGCTTCTCGTCGAGGTCGCGCAGCAGGGTCGGGATGCCGGCAATCTTGCCTTCGCGCTTGAACGCGGCTTCGGCGGCTTTCAGCGATTCGACCAGCGCTTCGGAAAAGCTGGTAAAGCCCCGCCCGGTGGCGCCGCGCTCGGCGAGGTCGAACAACTGGCGCTCGGCCAGTTCGATCTGGCGTTCGCCGCTCTCGTCCGGGCCCGGCGTCAGGGCCCGGCCCTTCAGCTCGCCGCTGATATCGACCAGCGCCCGGCGCATCGCCAGGTCGCGGATCATGTGGGCATAGTCGGAGACTTCCGGCCCGAAGGCGGCGCTGTCGAGCAATTGCTCCAGATAGCGCGCGCCGCCGATCTCGGTGAGTTTTTCGGCCTTCTCGAAATGCTCGCGCAAGGTCACGCCATCGGCGACCCGGCCCTGCTGGATCATCGTCGCCGCGACATCGTAAAGCTCCTGGTGCGCCGGGGCATAGAAGTCGGACGGGCGCAGGATATCGGCCACGCGCTGGTAGGCATTATTGTCGAACAGGATCGCGCCCAGCACGGCGGTCTCGGCCGACAGGTTGTTCGGGGCGATGATGTTCAGCTCGGGGGAATGATCGTCGAGAGGCATTGGTTAATTCTAGCTCACCTGAGGCGCGATTGCGCCCCTCATCTGACAGCGTTCTGCCTTTGGGCCGGTGCGAGTCACAAAAAAAGCCGCAGCCTGTGAAAAGCTGCGGCTTCCTGATGAGTTTCGCCGGAGCGAAAGGAGGCTAGTCCTCGTCCATTCCGCCGATCATGTCGGACAGTTCGGACGCGGCCTCTTTCAGCTCGCTGGCCTGTTCGGATGCGAACGCGGCATTGGCTTCCTGCAGGGCAGAGACAATATCCTCGCCCTTGGCCTGACGGTCGGCTTCCTCGGTTGAGCGGGCCACGTTGGCCTGGACGGTGACAGTCACATCCGCGTGGAGGCGGACGGTGACGTCGGTAAGGCCGATCGTCTTGATCGGCTTGTCCAGACGCACGGCGACGATCGGGAACTTGAACCCGGCTGCCGCAGCTGATTCGGTGATGTCCCGTGCGGTGACCGAACCGAATAGCTGGCCGGTGTCGCCGGCCTGGCGGATCATCGTGAAGATCATGCCTTCGAGCTTTTCGGATTCAGTCTCGGCAGCGGCACGGGCCGCTTCGTTGCGCTGTTCAATCACTTCGCGCTCAGATTCGAACCGCGCGCGGTTCTTATCGTTTGCGAGAAGGGCCTTGCCCTGCGGGATGAGGAAGTTGCGTGCGAAGCCGTTCTTCACGGAGACTTCGTCTCCGATCTTTCCAAGGCGTTCGACGCGTTCGAGAAGGATCACTTGCATGTCGGTGTCTCCTACTTCACTTCAAACGGAAGCAGCGCCAGCATGCGGGCGCGTTTGATCGCCTGAGCAAGCTTGCGCTGGTTCTTGAGGTTGACGGCCGTGATGCGGCTGGGCACGATTTTCCCTTTTTCAGAGATATAGCGCTGCAGCAGTTTCACGTCTTTGTAGTCGATATCCTGAGCGTGTTCGCCGGTAAACGGGTCCACCTTGCGGCGGCGACCGAACGGGCGACGGGCAGGAATGTTCGTGATGTTCAGTTTCTGAGCCATGTGTCCTGTCCTTTCTAGTCGCGACGGCGTTCTTTGCGCGACAGGACAGCCGAAGGCTCGTCACTGTGCGACTCGACGCGGATCGTCATGTAACGCATCACATCGTCGGAAATGCGCAGGCGGCGTTCCAGTTCGTGGATCGCCACGGCAGGGCCGTCGATGTTCAGGAGCGAATAATGCGCCTTGCGTTGTTTCTTGATCGGATAGGCAAGGTTGCGCAGGCCCCAATATTCGGTTCGGCCGACAGTTGCGCCTTTTTCCTTGAGGAAGCCGGACAGTTCTTCGATAAATGTATCGACCTGTGCCGGCGAAATGTCAGGTCGTGTGATCACGACGTGCTCATATAGTGCCATGTTTTTATTCCCAAAAATGCGGCATGCGGCGCTAGGCAGCGGGAAACTGACTGGCGATGGCCCCTCTTCGTCCGGCTCATTCCGGCCTAATGAGGACCGCATCCCTGCGTGTGAACGCGCGTCTTAAGCCTATATTGGTGCAGATTTCAAGCGCTTGCACACATTGGCGACCCCCAGTAGGCACGAGAAAAACCCGGAGGAAATCTCGATGACAGGACTGGCGTTCATATTCCCGGGGCAAGGCAGCCAGGAAATCGGCATGGGCAAAGCCCTCGCGGATGCGTTCCCGGCCGTCAAAACCGTGTTCGCAGAGGTCGATGAGGCGCTCGGCCAGAACCTGTCGAAACTGATGTGGGACGGCGACATTGCCGAACTGACCCTGACCGCGAACGCCCAGCCCGCGCTGATGGCTCACAGCGTGGCCGCCATGCGGGCGCTGGAGGCAACCTCCGGTCTGTCGGCCGCCGATGGCCGCTTCGTGGCAGGCCATTCCCTCGGCGAGTATTCGGCGCTGGCATCTGCCGGGGCGATCAGCTTGGCCGACACAGCCCGCCTGCTGCGGATACGCGGCAATGCCATGCAGGGCGCCGTGGCGGCCGGCGAGGGCGCCATGGCGGCACTGCTCGGCGCCGATGTCGCGCAGGCAGAGGCCGCCTGTGTTGCGGGGCGGGCGACCGGTGGCGTTTGCGAGATTGCCAATGACAATGCGCCCGGCCAGCTCGTGCTGTCAGGTTCCAAAGCTGCGATTGACGCGGCCTGTGAGCACGCGAAGGCCAATGGCGTGAAGAAGGCGATGGCACTGAACGTGTCGGCGCCCTTCCACTGTTTGCTGATGCAGCCAGCTGCAGATGCCATGGCCGAGGCGCTGTCCGGCGTAACGATCAGCGCGCCTGTGGTGCCGGTCGTGGCAAATATTTCAGCCGCACCGACGTCTGATCCCGATGTGATCCGCCAGAACCTGATCGACCAGGTCACCGGCCGGGTCCGCTGGACCGAAAGCGTCCAATACATGGTCGGCCAAGGCGTGACGTCGACCGCCGAGGCGGGCGCCGGCAAGGTGCTGACGGTCATGCAGCGCCGCATCGAAAAATCACTAAACGGCTTCACGCTCGGGACACCCGAGGACCTGGAAGCCTTCACAGCCTTTATCAAGGGAGAAGCCCATGTTTGATCTCACCGGCCGGACGGCCCTGGTTACCGGCGCATCGGGCGGCATCGGCCGTGCGATCGCCAGGGCGCTGTCAGAGGCAGGCGCAAAAGTTGCGCTGTCGGGCACACGCGAGAACGTGCTTGAGGACGTCGCAGGCACGCTGAAGGGCGAGAGCGCCATCGTCACCTGCAACCTGTCCGACGCGGAAGCCGTAGACGGCCTTGTGGGCCGCGCAGAGGCCGCTATCGGGCCGCTCGATATCCTGGTCGCCAATGCGGGCATCACGCGCGACAAGCTGCTGATCCAGATGAAGGATGATGACTGGAATGACGTGTTGGAGGTCAATCTTGGCAGCTATTTCAGGCTCACCAAGAGCGTCGTTCGGGGCATGATGAAGCGCCGCTATGGCCGCATTATCGGCATTACATCGATCGTTGGCGTGACGGGTAATCCGGGCCAGACGAACTATTGTGCATCAAAGGCCGGGATGATCGGATTCACCAAATCCATCGCCCAGGAAGTTGCCAGCCGGGGCATTACCGCCAACACGATTGCCCCGGGTTTCATCGAATCGCCGATGACGGACGGGCTGCCCGAGGCACAGAAAACGGCCCTGCTTGGTGGCATACCAGCAGGCCGGTTGGGGCAGGGTGGAGACATCGCCGCAGCCGCAGTGTACCTTGCATCCAGCGAGGCCTCTTACGTGACGGGGCAAACGCTGCATGTGAATGGCGGTATGGCAATGATCTGATTTCGCTACAGTAACCGTTGCTGCTAGGGCTTGGCGCTTTTGCCAAGTGTGTGCTAGGCGCAACACAATGGTTCAGAAATGAACCGGCTATCGGGCATATTCTAGAGAGGTATTCATGTCTGACGTTCTTGAGCGTGTTAAAAAAATCGTAGTCGATAATCTCGACGTGGATGCCGACAAGGTTGTTGAAAGCGCGAGCTTCATCGACGATCTCGGCGCTGACTCGCTTGACCTTGTCGAGCTGGTCATGGCCTTCGAAGAAGAGTTCAATATCGAAATCCCAGACGATGTGCAGGAATCGATCCGGTCCGTCGGTGACGCGGTGACTCACATCAAAGCCCACGTCTAAGACGGGGCGGAAACTGAATGTCTGACCGCCGCGTTGTTATAACGGGTATCGGGATTGTATCTCCGCTCGCTTTTGGGCGCGAGGCAACCTGGGAACGCCTGATTGCTGGAAAATCCGGAGCGGGGCGCATCGACGTCTTCGATCCGGAAGATATGCCGTGCAAGATCGCGTTCCAGGTACCATGGACCAACGGACGCGGCGGTGGGTCAGGCGACCCACATGCGTTTGATCCGGACAAATTTGTCTCCCCCAAGGAGCTGCGCCGGATCGACGAATTCATCCTTTACGCCATTGCGGCAGCGGAAGAAGCTGTCGAGGACGCCGACTGGCGTCCGGAAGATGAAGAAAGCCGTGAGCGCACAGGCGTGATGATCGGCTCCGGCATCGGCGGACTGGAATCCATCTACAAAACGGCCGTAACCCTGCACGAGCATGGCCCGCGCAAGGTCAGCCCCTTCTTCATCCCGTCGGCCCTGATCAACCTTGCCTCCGGGCAGGTATCGATCAAGCACGGCTTCAAGGGCCCGAACCATGCCGTCGTGACGGCGTGTGCCACGGGTGCGCATGCGATCGGCGACTCGGCGCGGCTTATCAAGTACGGCGATGCCGACGTGATGCTGGCGGGCGGTTCCGAGGCTGTGATCGGCCGCATCGCTATTGCCGGCTTCTGTGCCGCGAAGGCCATGTCCACCGGATTCAACGATACGCCCGAGAAGGCGTCGCGTCCCTATGACAAAGATCGCGACGGGTTCGTCATGGGGGACGGCGCAGCGGTTCTGGTGCTCGAAGAGTACGAACATGCCAAGGCGCGCGGCGCGAATATCTATGCCGAAGTTATTGGCTATGGCCTGACGGGCGACGCCTATCACATCACCGCGCCCGCCGAAGGCGCCGAAGGCGGCTACCGCGCCATGAAAATGGCGCTGAAACATGCCGCGATTGATCCGTCGGAAGTTGACTATATCAACGCGCATGGAACCTCCACGCCGAAGGGCGACGAAGGCGAAGCGGGTGCGGTCGAGCGAGCCTATGGCGACCACGCCAAGAACCTGTCCATGTCGTCCACCAAGTCCGCGGTCGGCCACCTCCTGGGCGCTGCCGGTGCCATCGAGACTGCGTTCTGCGCGCTGGCCATTCGTGACCAGATTATGCCGCCGACGCTGAACCTCGACAATCCGAGTTTCGAGACGCCGATTGATCTCATTCCCCACAAGGCCAAGAAGGGCCGCGTGCGGGCTGCCATGTCGAACAGTTTCGGCTTTGGCGGCACCAATGCCTCGCTCGTGATCCGGGAAGTGAAATAGGCCACTATCGCCGGGCAGGGGCGGGCATGTAAGCTGGCGGTGCCGGGATTCGTGTGAGGCGTTTCATGAAGTTCATCAAAGGCCTGTTGTCGCTTGTCATTGCGGTTGTGATCCTCGCGGGTGCCGTTGCCGGTGCCGGCTGGATCTGGCTTGGCAATGAAGTGGCCAAGGACGGACCGTTGCCCGCTGAAACGCTCGTCGTAGTCGAACCCGGCGAAGGCATGTTGAGCGTCGCGGCCCGCCTCGAGAAGGATGGTGTGATCCGGTCGGCCTGGCTGATGCGTCTCAAGGCCCGGATCGACGGCACCGAGACCGCGCTGAAAACCGGTGAGTTCACCATCGAGCCGCAGGCCAGCCTCGGCGAAGTCCTTGAAATCCTGATCGAAGGCAAGGCGGTGATGCACAAGATCACGCTGCCTGAGGGCCGGACCACGGCGCAGCTGCTGCGGTTGATCGAATCCGATCCCGTGCTTGTTGGCCCGATGCCTGAATTGCCTGTCGCCGAAGGCAGCCTGCTGCCGGACACGTACCTTTATCATCGCGGCATGACGCGGGCGAAACTGATCGTCCAGATGGCCAAGGCGCAGGACGAGCTGTTGAAGGAGCTATGGCCGAAGCGGCAGGACGGGCTCCTTCTGGCGAACCCGTATGAGGCGGTGATCCTCGCCTCCGTGGTCGAAAAGGAAACAGGCATTGCCGAGGAGCGGCCTGAAGTGGCCGCTCTGTTCACGACGCGCATGAAGCGCGGCATGCGGCTGGAGAGCGACCCGACCATCATTTACGGCATCTCGCAGGGCGAACCGCTCTACAACAAGGCCGGCGAGCGCCGGACCCTGTATCGCTCTGAAATCGACCGGAAGACCGACTGGAACACCTACCAGATTGACGGCCTGCCGAAGACCCCGATCTGCAATCCGGGGCGAGATGCGATTGCTGCCGTGCTAAACCCACCCGAAACAGAGTACATATTCTTTGTAGCTGACGGCAAAGGGGGGCATCTCTTCGCCAAGACGCTGGCCGAGCACAATCGCAATGTGGCGGCCTACCGGAAATATGAGCGCGAGGAAATCGCGCGGGAGAGGGCTGAGGAATGAGTGAATTGTCCGGCATGACCGGCTTTGCCCGTGTCGCGGGTGAAGCCGTATGGGGAAGCTGGGCCTGGGAGGCCAAGAGCGTCAATGGCCGCAGCCTCGATGTACGCGTGAACACGCCGCCGGGATTCGACGCGCTGGATCGCGCGGTGAAGGCCCAGGCATCGAAACTGTTCAACCGTGGCTCGCTGCAGGTCTCCCTGCGCATCGACATGAGCATGGGCGACGAGACGGTCACCGTGAACGAAGGCCTGCTGACGGCGCTGACAAATGCGGCGCAGGCGATCCATGGCGCTGGCCTGTCGGGCGAGGCGATTGCCACGCTGATGACGCTCAAGGGCGTGGTCGAAACCGGTGGCAGCTCGCTGCGGGAACTGGCGCAGGACGCGGCGGTGATCGAGCTCCTGTCGGACGCGGCCAATGCCGCCCTGAAGGACCTCGCCGAGGCGCGCCGGACGGAAGGCGCTTCGCTGACTGGCATCATGACCTGCCTTGTCGGCGAAATGGAGGGCTTTGCGGCGGCGGCGACGAAACTGGCCGACGCCCAGCCCGGCCTGTTGAAGGCGCGCCTTACGAAGCAACTCGACGAACTCGACGCCGAAGGCCGGGTCGACGCCGACCGGGCCGCAGTGGAAATCGCGCTCAGCGCCGCCAAGGCGGATGTCCGAGAGGAACTCGACCGGCTGGCGGCGCACTTTGCCGGCGCGCGGGACCTGCTCGCCGGCGGCTCTCCGGTGGGCCGGAAACTCGATTTCCTGGCGCAGGAACTCAACCGCGAAGCCAATACGCTCTGCTCGAAATCTGTCAGTCTCGATTTGACGAATGCGGGGTTGGGCCTCAAAGGGGTGATTGACCAGTTCAAGGAGCAGGCCGCGAATGTCGAATGAGCAAATGGGAAAGCGCAGGGGGCTGATGCTCGTCCTGTCGAGCCCGTCGGGCGCCGGCAAGACGACACTGTCACACATGTTGCTGAACGAGTTCGAAGACGTGAACCTGTCGGTCTCGGCGACGACGCGGATACCGCGGCCGAACGAGGTCGATGGCCAGCATTATCATTTCAAGTCGGTCCATGATTTCAAGGACATGATCACGAACCGCGAATTCCTCGAATGGGCGCATGTGTTCGACAAGTATTACGGCACCCCGCGCGCCGACACCGTGGCGAAACTGGAGAGCGGCGAGGACATATTGTTCGACGTCGACTGGCAGGGCGCTGACGCGCTGCATGACCAGATGCCGAATGATGTCGTCTCGGTCTTCATCCTGCCGCCGAGCATCGAGGAACTGGAAGCCCGCCTTGCGGCTCGCGAGGGATCGACGCCGGAAGATGTGGCGCGCCGCATGGTCGATGCCCGCCGGGAAATCATGCACTGGCGGCGCTATGATTATGCGATCATCAATGACAATCTCGACGAGGCGTACCAGCGCCTGCGCCGGATACTGCTGGTCGAACGCCTGAAACGGCTGCGCCAGCTCGACCTTGACGACCATGTCAGGCGCCTCCTCGGAGAGGCCTGACGCCCCCTAAATCCGACCCGTTCCGTACCACCGTTCTGCAAGTCTTCCCTGAAAAGGCCCGCGCATGACAAATGACAATGAACCGCAGACGGACGGGCAGGTGCCCGAACCGCCGCCAACCCCTCCGCGCCCGAAGGCGCGTGCCGTGTGGCTGCTCTGGCTCCTGCCATTTGCTGCGCTCGTCCTGGTCGCCTGGTATGTCATGCGTGGCGGACTGGACCGCTCGGGCACGTTCGAGGAAGTCACCGATATCGTCGTCGAGCCGTTTGACGGGAAGTAGGTTCTGTTTGTTTCCGCATCCACGACGCAGGGCGGGGCCTCGTGCGGCTTTGTCCCGTCCTCCAATTGCCTGAGGTCCCGGCATTCGCCGGGAACACGGGATGTGGTGGCATTGGCCAGCACGGGGCCCGTCCTTCGACTTCGCTCAGGATGAGCCCCTGACAATCATTCCCCCAATTACCACAGACCCCTGCGCAGGCAGGGGTCCATGGACTGGTCTTTCCCCCCGGCTCCGTGGCGACATTCGTCCATGGATACCTGCCTCCGCAGGTATCTTCGGGGGGAGAGATGCGGGTGCATCCGGAAACACCTCTCAGCGCCCGGCAAACCTGTCTGACAAGCCTGTCTGACTCAGCTCGAATTATCCCATTTTTCCAGCGCGGCGGAGAGCAGGCCCGGGAGGGCCGTGGCGATAGCGCCGAGTTCGGGGCGGAGGCGATAGGCGCTGGCCATGGGCAGGGCGACGGGCTTGAGGTCGCCGCGCTTCTGCTGGCGGGCAAGGCTGCGCGCGAGGCGTTTGGCGTGGACCTCCGGGTTTTCCAGCACTCTGTAGAGGGCGCTGACGCGGGCGAGGAAAGGCGCGGCCGGCACCGGGCCGCTTGCACGAACGCTGCCCGGAAAAAGCACGGACGCTTCGGGGGCCACGGCGGGCTGCACCCGTCCCGACAGGGCGAAACGGCGCGGAGCCGGGAAGGTGACGAGCTCGGTGCCCTCGAGGAGCGGTAAGGAGGTGGCACGGGGCCGCACGGGCGCCAGCCTCAGGGCGAGCGCCATCAACACCAGCAGGCGCCGCACGATGATCTCAAGCTGTTTCAGCGGCCCCGAGGCCCGCTGCTTCAGGCCGCGCTTCAGCGTCAGCGGGCGCAGGTGCGCATTCGTCATGCCGATCAGCTTGGTCAGGGCGTAACGCGCCTGTTCAAGGCCATGGGTTACGATGTCGGGGGCATTGCTCATGCGGGCAGTATAGGCCCGGTTGGGCGTGGGTCGGATTGAGAGGGGGAGAGAGGAAGGGGCGCCGCCCCTGCCTTCGCAGGGGACACGGGAGGTTTGGGTATGGGGGAGGGTGAGGATCGCTTCGCCTGGGCCCGCCCTGCGCAGGCTAATCCTTTAAGGCTTCGATGATGTTCGGTATCTGGAGGCGGACGTCGTATTCCTCGTCGCCGTCATAGCGCGGGGCATAGGTGGCATAGGCCTTTGCGAGTTCCGCATAGCGGGCATCAATGTGCACCATATTGTAAGCGTGGCTGACTATGTAGAATTCGCCTGCGCGAACCTGTTCCATCACGATGGCGGCGAACCGGTCCGGGTCCATGGTCATATGCCTCAGGCGCGCATCGACGAGTTCAGTGCCGACCCAGCCGGGGCAGATGAGACCGACGGTGATGAAATCCGGCATCTCTTCGCGCAGGCCCACGGTGAGGCCGTGCACGGCGTGTTTCGATGCGAGATAGGCCGTATTGTTGGGGACGGCGCTGAAGAAGGAATTCTCCGAACCGAGATTGTAGATGGCCGCCGGCGTTCCCTGGGCCACCATGCGCTTGCCGAAAATGGCCGCGCCATGCCAGACGCCGAAAAAGTTCACGTCGAACAGGGCGTGGAGCTTTTCCAGCGGCAGGTTTGTGACGCGCCCGGGCCCGATCGAAATACCGGCATTGTTGATCAGGACGTCGACATGGCCATGGGTATCCCACGCGAAATCGGCGAGGGCCTCGACACTGGCCGGGTCTGTGACGTCGCAAACGATGTAGCTGGCCTCGATTCCAAGATCGCCGAGGGCGGCGACGGCCTCTTGCAGGCGCGCCTCGCGCGGCTCGCCGATCACGATTTTTGCCCCGTCTGCCCCGAAGACCTTGGCGAGGGCAAAGCCGATGCCGGTGGCCCCGCCCGTGATAACGACTGTCTTGTCCTTGAAGTCCTGCATGTGATTTCCGCCCTTGTCCTGCTTTTGGCCATTATGGGCGAAGGCGCCGGGGTGCGGTAGTGCGGATCGCCGGGCGCGGCAGCTTTCTTTGCTCGGAAATGTGCCCTACGCCAAGCTCGCCGCCAGCCTACGGAAGTCGTCTTGCGAGAGGATTTCGGCGCGGGCGGTCGGGTCGATGCCGACGCTTTCGAGCCAGTCGGCGGCTTTCAGTCCGTGCTTTTTCGCGAAGGGTTTGAGGGCGGCGCGCATCATCTTGCGGCGTTGGCCGAAGGCGGCGCCTGTGACTTGTTCAAGCAAGTCGATGTGTTCGAAACGTTGGTCTGCGGGCAGGGGCTCGAGCACGGCGACGGCGCTGTCGACCTTGGGCGGCGGGGTGAAGGCGCCGGGTGGCAGGGTAAAGGCGATATGGGGGCGGGTGGCCGACTGGGCGAGGACGGCGAGGCGGCCATAATGGTCCGTGCCCGGCGCGGCGCAGATGCGTTCGGCAACTTCCTTCTGGAACATCAGGGCCATCTCGCCGCGCCAGTCACCGGCCTTGAGCCAGCCGACGAGCAGCGGCGTGCCTACATTGTAGGGAAGGTTGCCGATGATCATGGCGGGCTCGGTCGCGCCCGCCTCGATGACAAGCTGTTCGAAATTGACCTTGCGGGCGTCCTTCTGGAGGACCAGCAGGCGGCCGTCCTTGGCTTCGGGCCAGAGGAGGAGCGCGTCGGCAAAGCGCGGGTCGGCTTCGACCGCGATCACCTTGCCCGCACCTTCGTCGAGCAGGGCGCGGGTCAGGCCGCCGGGGCCGGGGCCGACTTCGATGACGACGCGGCCCTTGACCGGACCGGCGGCGAGGGCGGTCCGGTGCAGGATGCTGGGGTCGAACAGGAAGTGCTGGCCGAGCGCCTTGCGGGCCGGGGCGTCGGTGAGGTCGGGGCGATGGGTGTCGGTCATGCGGATAGGTTTCTGGCGGTGGCCATGGCTGCGGCAAGGCGCAAGGCCGCGATGAGGCTGTCAGGGCGCGTGGTACCCGCAGCGGCGGCGTCATAGGCCGTGCCGTGGTCGGGGCTGGTGCGGACGACCGGGAGGCCAAGCGTGACGTTGACGCCGCCCCAGAAGTCCAGCGTCTTGACCGGGATCAGGCCCTGGTCATGAGTCATGGCGATGACCGCGTCAAAGGCGCCGGACAGGGCTTCGGCGAACACGGTGTCGCCGGGGCGCGCATCACTTATGTCGATGCCTGCGAGCCGGAGCGCGTGAGCGGCCGGATTGATGATGTCGATCTCTTGCCGGCCAATCGTGCCGTCTTCGCCCGCATGCGGATTGAGACCGGAAAAGGCGAGGCGCGGGGCAGGGATGCCGAAATCCCGCGTCATCGCCTGCGCCACGATATGGCCGAGCTCGACGAGGCCGGAGACGGTCAATGCCTTGCCGACCTGCATCAGCGGCATGTGGATGGTGGCCAGCGCCACGCGCAGCCCGCCGCCGACCAGCATCATGACTGGATGCGGGGGATTGGCATGTGGTTCGGCGCAGAGGTGGGCGACATATTCGGTATGGCCCGGATAGACGAAGCCTGCGCCATAGAGCAGGGCCTTGTTGATCGGATTAGTGACGATACCGGCGGCCAGGCCGTCCAAGGCGTGGTTCGTGGCCAGCGCGATGGAGCGGATGATGGCGGGGGCTGCGTCGGCATCGGGCTCGCCCGGGCGGATGTCCGGCACGTCGGAGAGGGCGAGGACAGGCAGCGCGTCGGCAAAGGTGCCACGGGCTTCATCCGGCGCGGCGATCTCGCGGACGGGGACGCCGGGTGCGTAGAGTTCCGGCGCGCCGATGACGTAGAATGCCAGGCCGGGGTCTGCGCGAAGCTGACGCCACGCCGCCGCCGTGATGGCGGGGCCACACCCGGCAGGGTCGCCCATGGTCAGGGCAAGAGGCAGGACAGGTTTTTGGCTCACGGGCGGAGGTTTGGTTGCAAAAGTCCGCCTGCGCAAGCCCTATCGGTAGATGATGGTGGCTTCGCGGCGGAGGTTGCGAAGCTCGCGCTCCGAGATCATGCCGAGTTCGCGGTTCTTCAGGCTGCTTTTGAGATCGTCGCGCGACGGCAGGGCTTCGGCGCCGTCCTCACGGGCACAGACATACATCACGGCAAGGCCACCAGACGCCGCAAAGATGGCTGTTGGTTGACCGATTTCAGTCGCCTTGACGAGATCGCTGCCTTCGGGACCCAGTTCATCGACATTTATTTCGTCGAGATCAGCCGCGCGCAAATTGGTCTTGGAGTTGGCGACGCTCTGGACATCATCGCACGATTTGATCTTGTCCATGGCGTCCAGGAGATCGGCGTCTGTTCCGTCCGATACGAACAGACGCTTGAGGTTGACCTTGGTCACTGCCTGGCTCGGTTCGCGCTTGTTGGCGACGAGGATGATATAGACGCCGGTCTCCACTTCGATCGGCTCAAGCAGGCCGGGCTGGGCGGCGGATGTCACGGCCTCGGCCAGTTCCGGTGCGAGATCGTCCAGGGAAATCCAGCCCATGTCGCCGCCTGTTGCGGCGGTGGGGGCTGACGAGATACGCTGAGCGGCGACGCGGAAGTCGGCGCCTTGCTTCAATTGCGCCATCACGGCCGCCGAAGCGGTCACTGCCTGTGCGCGGGACTCGTCATCGGGCGCGTAGAGGAAAATTTCGGACACACGATACTGCGTTGTCTTCGACGCGGAACGCATGCGTTCCATCTGTTCGTCGACCTGGTTATCGGATACCCGAATGCGTGATCCGTAGAGGCCACTCATCACGCGGTTCCAGGCGATTTCTGCGCGCATCTGCTCTTCGAGGCTGGCCGGATTGACCCCGGCCTGCAGCAACTGGGCCTTGAGCTGGTCGCCGGTGCTGCCGCCCTGGCGCGCCATGTCCTCGACAGCGCCGTCAATTTCGCGCGCATCGATTTCCATGTCGAATTCGGAGGCTTTCTCAAGCTGCAGGCTCTCGTCGATGAGTTGTTCAAGCGCCTGGCCGGTGATCTGCTGGACCTGTTCGGCGGACGGCTGCTGGCCGCCGACGCTGAGCAGGAGGAGACGGGCACGCTGGCGCACGTCTGAAAAGGAGATCGGCTTGTCATTGACCACAGCGGCGATGCCTTCAAGTGGCAGACGGCTGGATTCCGTCGCGTCCTGGGCCACGGCCACGCCCGTGGCGGACATGGTGAACAGGCAAGCAGCAACAAGTAACTGACGGATCATGTATCTTCTCCACTGAGTCCCCAGTCGGGCCCCAATTCATGCAACAATCGCGGACCATACAAGTCCTGTCGATGGGCGCAACGGATCAGGGCAGTGATCCCTGAATCGTTACAGAAATTTAGTGTGGCTTGCGGCGCTCCGTCGGGGCGGACGCCCGGCCGAATCAGTCAAACTCGCTGGATCCGAAGTCTCCGATGGATTTGAGCGAGAAGCGGAACTGAATGCTTTCCGATGGCCCGAGTGTGCGGTCGACCAGTTCCGAGCGCTGGTAGATAATCTCGAACCGTGAGCAGTCGTCCTCATAGGCGATGCCGAACTCCCGCTTCGCATTGAGGTTCGCGGCGATGTCGCGCAACTGGCCATAGACCAGCGAGTAGCGGTCTGTGACGCTTAGCTCGCCGCGCAGGAAGATGCCTTCGTCCGGCGTGCCGAGCGGGCTGATGCGCTCGCTGATATTGTAGTATTGGCCGACCGCGCGCAGGCGCTTGTAATTGGTCGTCAACCGGGCGTCGATACGGTTCAGTTTGAAGCCGTCATCGTCCAGGCGCACGCGGGTATCTACGCGCAGGGCCGTGCCGAAATCAGCCGTGGACTCGGCGACCCAGTCAGATGACCTGCCGTCGAGATTGCTGGCGACGTCGAAATTCGGGTCTGCGCGAGACCGCCAGCGGCGACCGAGAGTTGTGCTGAATTCGGGACCGTTCTTGAACACGGCGCGGGCGGTGACGCCGGCCGACGCCTTGCCGTCGCCTTCATAAAGATCGTAATTGCCGAAACCATTGGCCTCGAACAGGCTGCCTTCGTCGAATTCGTAGAGGAGGCTGTCCTCGTTCGGAATTGCGGAATCATTGGTGTTGGAAAAGCCCCAGGCGGCCATGATCGTCGGCTCAACCATGATGTCGACGATCTTGCCGGGACGGATCAGGGGATAGGCGATTTTTACGCCGGCATTGCCGACGGCCCGTGACACATCCGGTTCGCCCGACACGGCCTCATCGAGGGCATAATAGTCAGCCCGGATTTCCGCGAAGGGCTTGAACGTGAAACCGCCCGGCAGGACGCTGAGATTGCTCCAGTCGCCGCCGACGCTGACGCGCTGGCTGTCGGCGCGGACATCGCGTGTCAGCATGGCCGACGAGACATTCACGGCGGCGAATCCGTAATCACCCATGTCCCAGTATTTTTCGCCAAAGAAGACGGGCGCGACCGTGGGCAGGGCACCGTCCGCATCGTTCTCCCGCAGGCCCTGAAAGCTGAGCACGGCGGCATCGGTGTAATAGTTGTCGCCCTGACCGACCGCGAAAATTTGCGACAGAAGGCGTCGCGGCTGGCTGGAATAGAGGCCACGCCGCTCTCCCTGGCCGTCGAGGTCGTAGCGGCGATCGAACAGGTCATCGGTCTGGGTCTCGACGCCGAAGCCCCACTGCCATTCCGGCGAGATGGCGAACAGGCCCTTGCCGTAGATGTGGCCGCGCCATTTCTCGTCGCCGAACCTCTCGCCGTCACTGTCGAAATCGGCTTCGTTGGTGATGCTCGTATTGATCTTGATGCCGCCGGAATAGAAGCGTTTGCGGATGTCGAGTTCGAGCAGCGGATTGACGTTGGCGCTGACCAGCGGGGCAATCGTGACGTCCGACGATTCCGAGAGTGCCCAGTAATAGGGCTGCTGGTAGAATGTCCCGAGCTTCGAGGACACGCCGCCCGATGGCACGAGGAAGCCTGACCGCCGTTCGGATGTCGGATCGGGATGCGCGAGATAGGGGAAGTAGAAGACCGGTATGCCGAGCACTTCAAACACGGCGTCGCGGTAGGAGATCATCTGGTTTTCCTGGTCGAGCACGGTGCGGCGTGCGCGCAGGGACCAGGTGGGCGTCGTATGCTCGTCACAGACCGGACAGGCAGTGTAGATGGCCTGTTCGAGCGCATTGATGCCGTCGGTCTGACGGATCGCGGAATTGGCAACCACCGTCGCGCCATCAGGCAGCCGGGCAGAGAAGCCGATGGCATAGCCGTCTGCAAGGTTGGAATTGACCTCGATCTCGTCGGCGAATTGCTGCGAGCCATCGGTGTCGATGATGACGACATTCCCGGTGGCGCGCACGCGGTCGGTTGTCTTGTTGTAGATGATGCGGTCGGCGCGAAGGATGCGGCCCTCATACAGCGCCTCGACATTGCCTTCGGCGACGATGCTGTTTTCGTCCCGGACTTCGTAAATGTAGTCGGCCTCAAGGACGACGTGATCTTCGCCCTCGGATGTCGGCTGGGCAATGGATGCGGATTCCTGCGCATGGGCAGAATAGGCCCCGGATGTGACCAGGCCCAATGCAGCGGCGTAAAGGAGCCAGTTCGCCAAGACGGGGTTACCTCAGTCACATTTGCGCATGGATTGGACACTCTGTGCCTGCGCCGGGTTTATTGATTTGTCTGGAGGCTTAGAGGTGATGGCCCGGATCGTCCAGCCATCGCCGGCGTCTGGCGGCATTTTCCTGCATCAGGCGGTGTTTTCGCGACACAGAGGGGGCCGTCACACCACGTGGGTCGCGAAACCGCCTGACAAGGTGATGGCCTCGCCGGAAAGTTCCAGTTCTGCAAGGATTGCAGCACAACGCGCCGCGCCGCGCCGCTGGCGCGAGCTATTTCGTCAATCGGCATGGGGTGGGGCAGAGGGCCTCTCGCACCCGGGCGATCTGGCTTTCCGGCAAGGGCTCATCGGACGATTCAGGATCGTAGGCGCCCGCAGGCGGCGCCGAAACGTGCCCGTGGCTTAGCGACGAGAGAATTTCCAGCACGTCCGTCGCATGCCGGACCAATGAAGCACCCTGATAGATAAGGGCATTTGTCCCTGCCTCGCGCGGATCGAGCGGCGATCCTGGTGCCGCCATGACTTCGCGGCCCTGCTCACCGGCCCTGCGCGCCGAGATCAGCGAGCCCGAGCGTTCGGCCGCTTCGACGACGACAACTCCGCGCGAGAGCCCGGTGATGATGCGGTTTCGGCTGGGAAAGTCCTGGGCCTTGGCGCGGTCGCCGAAGGGGCTTTCCGAGACGATCAGGCCTTCGGCGGCGATCTCGGCGTAGAGCCGTTCGTGCTGGGGTGGGTAGATATGGTCGATGGCGCCGCCAAGGCCCGCGATTGTGCCTGTGCGCAGGGACGCCGCATGGGCCTCGCCGTCAATGCCGAGCGCGAGGCCGGATACGGTGACAAAGCCCGCTTCGCCGAGGCCCGCGGCGATGTCGCGAGCCAGCTTGCAGCCCGCTGCGTTGCTTCGATTTCTGCGTCGATTTCGTCGATTGCGGGCGCGACGACCGGACGGCCCCGACCCGCGCGGCGGGCGATTTCGGGAAGGGCGTCGAGGGCGGCGGCGGGGCTGCCGAAACGTTTCAGCTGCTGGGCGAAGGTGACGGGGCCGACATTTTGCGTGCGGGCGAGGCGGATCCAGTCGTGCCGCTCATTGTCGGGCAGGACCGGCACCAAACTCATGCCTCCGGTTTGACCTTCGGCGTGCCGAAGCGTGGCTCGGTGCCTTTGAAGAGACGGGAGAGGTTGGCGCGGTGGGTGAAGAACACGAAGAGGGAAAGCAGGGTCAGGCCGGCGAGGACGACCGTGTTCCGCTCGCCGAGCAGCCAGGCGCCGGTGGGCACCAGCACGGCAGCCGTGAGCGCCGCCAGTGAGGATATCCGCGTCACAGCGAAGACGATGAGCCAGACGGGCGCAGCCACGAAGAAACCCGGCAGCGTCGTGAACGGCAGGAGGCCGGCATAGGTGGCGACACCCTTGCCGCCCTTGAAGCCGAGCCAGACAGGATAGCAATGCCCGACAAAGGCCATGGCGCCCGCAACAAAACCGATCTCACGACCGAAGAGATGCGTGAAGGCGAAGGCGACGAGGCCCGCCTTCAGGCTGTCGAGCAGGAGCGTGGCAAGGGCAAGGTCCTTGCGGCCGGTTCGCAGCACGTTCGTGGCGCCAATACTTTTGGAGCCGATGGCCCGGATGTCGCCCAGGCCCGCCGCCCGGGTGATCAGCAAGCCAAACGGAATCGAGCCTGCGAGATAGCCGCAGACGACAGCCGCGCCATACTCGATCGATGCTTGCATGCCGTCGTCTCCCTCTGGTGTTTTGTGGTGATGGTTTACGAACAGCGCCCGCGTGCGGCAAGAGCCTAGGGATCAATCGTCCAGCAAGGCCGCCCGTATCGGCTCGATCCAGGCTTCCTTGTCGGCATCATATGACCGGAAGTTCGAGGACAGGCCCCAGTGACACCAGCCAAACCGGTTTGCTTCAGCAAGATGCCGGACCCGGCCGATCCATTTCGCGCGCTGCTCGACCGGCGCGGCATCGAACACGCCAAATTCCCCGAGCAGGAGCGGCAGGTTGTGCTTGTCCCGGAAGGCAGCAGCAAGGCGGAAGTCGTTGGCGATGCGGTCGACGTCGGCGGCATCGCCCCAGTTCCTGCCGACGGGTGGGGTCGGCTGGAAGAATTCCGCGCCCTGGTGCGTGAAAACGAACGGCTCGTAATAGTGCCAGGACAGGATGATACGCGGGTCGGAGGGCGGCTGGCTTTGCAGGAGGCCAGCTAGCGTGCCCCATTCTGCTGTCGCCAGAACGATCCAGCGGTCAGGCTGGATCTTGCGGATACGCGCGACGACCCGCTTGTTGAGCGCGTCGGTCCGCTGCACCGTCATCTTGCCATTAGGTTCATTTACAATTTCAAAGATGAGACCGTCCGGGTAGTTCTCATAGTGTGCGGCAAGCTGTTTCCAGATGCCTTCCAGCCGCCGTTCATGGCGCGACGGCCAACTATTCAGTTCGGAATAATGGTGAACGTTCAGGATGACATTCATGTCGCGGGACATGGCATAATCGATGATTGCATCGGTGCGCGCCAGCAGGTCCTTGTTGAGCTTGTAGCGGCCCCACCGACCGGCATGTGCAGACCAGCGTACGGGCAGACGGATCGTGTCGAAGCCGGCCTCTTTGAGTCGGTCAATGTCTTCGTTGCGAATGGTATAGCCCCACTCGCCCTCATAGGACGCCTCAAGCGCGCTGCTCAAGTTCATGCACCGTTGAATGGGTGGCATCGGCGGTTCATACGGCGTCGTATCCGGCACCGACGTGGTGGCCGCACTGGATACCAGCGCGCAGACGAGTGCGAGTGTCGCTCGGCCTAGCCTGTTGCGCAATTTTCCCATGAGAACGATGTGACAGCATGATGGCGCGCGGTCAACGCGACGTCACCCCGCAGGGGTGCTCACTGACGCAAAGCCTCTTTGAAGGACGTACTGCGGTGCTCGACCATGTCAGGAAGCCGGCAAGAATTCGAACACGGTTTCGCCGCCGACGAGCGTGCGCATGACGCGGCCCTGCAGGCGCCGGCCATCGAATGGCGAGTTGGTTGAGCGCGAGCGCAGGTGCTCGCGTTCGCAGAGCCAGGGCTTGCCGGGATCGAACAGGATGAGGTCGGCGGGGGTGCCTGATTTCAGGCGTCCCTGAGGCAGGCCGAGCAGGTCGGCCGGGCGGCAGGTGACGGGCGCGAGCGCGTCGAGCAATGGCAAGTCAGCGTCGTTGACGAGACTCATAAGTGCAGCGAGCGTGGTTTCCAGACCGGCGGCGCCGAAAGCCGCTTCGCCGAAGGGCAGGCGCTTTTCTTCCGGCGGCTGGGGATCGTGGGCCGAAACGACGGCGTCGATCTCGCCGCGTTTCAGGGCGGCGATCAGGCCCTGGCGAGTGTCTTCGTCGCGGAAGGGCGGGTTGACCTTGCAATAGGTGAGATAGTCGCCGACATCGCGCTCATTGAAGAACAGGGTATGGGCGGCGACCGTGGCGTGGACCTTTGCGCCGCGTGTCCGCGCTTCGGCGACGATTTCCAGCGTGCGGGCGGTCGAGACCTGGTCGAGCAGGAGCCGGCAGCCGGTCGTTTCCGCGAGCATCACATCGCGGGCGGCGCCGATCCATTCGGCTTCGACGGGGATGCCGGACAGGCCGAAGCGGGCGGCGAACGCGCCGGCATTCATGACGCCGGACCCGGACAGGGCCCGGTCGTCAGGACGGGACATGACCAGAGCGCCGCGGCTGGCGGCATAGACCATCGCGCGCTTCATGATCGAGGCATTGGCGACAGGCATGTCGCCATTGGTGAAAGCGATGGCGCCAGCGTCTGCCATCAGGCCGATCTCGGCCATGAGTTCGCCGCCGAGGCCGACAGTGAGCGCGCCGGATGGATAGATGCGGGCCTTGGCGGTTTCGCGGGCGCGTTCCCGGATAAAACGGACCAGGGCAACATCATCCACGGTGGGACGCGTGTCAGGCATGACAACGAAGCTGGTGACACCGCCCGCGACAGCGGCGCGTGAGGCCGTGGCGAGCGTTTCCTTCTGCTCGTCGCCGGGTTCGCCGGTCTTGACGCGCAGGTCGATCAGGCCGGGTGCGAGGCAGAGACCGCCTGCATCGAGTGTTTCCTTCGCATCGGCATGCGGCCCGGACTGGCCCTTGGCAACGTCCTTGATCTTGCCCTTGTCGATGAAGATGGCGCCCGGCGCGTCGAGGCCGGTGGCCGGGTCAAGCAGGCGGGCATTGAATATAGACAGGCTCATCGGTGTGTCCCCGCAAGAAGGTCGAGGACGGCTTCGCGCACGGCGACCCCCATTTCCACCTGTTCGGTGATGACAGATTGTGGGCCATCGGCGATGGCGCTTTCGATCTCGATCCCCCGGTTCATCGGGCCGGGATGCATGACCGTGGCATCGGGCAGGGCGAGCGCGAGGCGGTCAGCCGTAAGGCCGAAATAGCGAAAATATTCGCGGCGGCTGGGCAGGAAGGCACCGTCCATACGTTCCAACTGAAGGCGCAGCATCATGACCACGTCGGCGCCTTTGAGGGCGGCGTCGAAATCGGTCGTGGCGCTGGCAGCGCCCCAAGTATCGGTGCCGGGTGGCAGCAGGGTTCGCGGACCGCAGAGGTGGACCTCGGCGCCGAGCAGGTGAAGCGCCATTGTGGTGGAACGGGCGACGCGGCTGTGGGCGATGTCGCCGCAAATGACGACCTTGAGACCCTCGATGCGGCCCTTGTGGCGGCGAATGGTGAGCGTGTCGAGCAGCGCCTGTGTGGGGTGTTCGTGGGTGCCGTCGCCAGCATTGATGACAGCGCAGTCGACCTTGCGGGAGAGGAGCTTGGCGCCGCCCGAGGCCGAGTGGCGGATGACCAGTACGTCGGGCTTCATGGCGTTCAGCGTCATCGCCGTGTCGATCAACGTCTCGCCCTTTTTGACGCTGGAATGGGCGACCGGCATGTTGATGACATCGGCGCCGAGGCGCTTGGCCGCGATCTCGAAACTGCTCATCGTGCGGGTGGAATTCTCGAAGAAGAGGTTCACCACGGTGCGACCGGTCAGCACCGGATCGGCGCGTTTTCCGGCGCGCGTAGCGTCCGCATAGCGGTCGGCCAGATCCAGAATGTGATTGATGTCTAGAGGGTGAAGGCCTTCGATTCCTAGCAAATGCTCGTGATCGAAGCTGTAAGTGTATCCCGCCATTGCCATGGAGGCCCTTTCGATTTGTGGCGGTTTAGGCGCGATTCCGGCCGTTCGCAAGTGTCAGCCGCTGACGAGCACGTAGAGCAGTGGCAGCGTGAGCATGGCCAGCACGGTCTGGACGGCGATCAGGTTGGCCGCGAGCGGGGCGTCGCCGCCCAGTTCGCGGGCCAGGATGTAGGAGCTGGTGGCCGTCGGCGTGGCGGCGCAGATCACGGCGATGGTCAGGGCCATGCCGGACAGGCCAAAGGCCAGGCCGAAGCCTATGGCAAGCGCCGGCAGGCCGAGCAGGCGGACGAGCGACCAGGTGAGGGTGCGCGGGCCGGCGCGTTTCAGGGCGGAGAGATCGACGCCCGCGCCCGCAGACAAGAGGCCTAGGGCGAGCGCCGCATCGCCGAGAATACGCAGCATGTCGTCAGCGAGCCGGGGCAGCTCGATATTCGAGGCGGCCAGCGCGATGCCGATGATGCAGGCGAGGACGATCGGGTTGCGAGACAGCGCGAGGAGGGGTTTAGGGGCCGGGCCGTGCGGTGAGTCGGCATGTGCAATCAGGGCATAGACCGAGATGACATTGGCCGTGGGGATCATCACGGCGGCAGCAATGGTGACGAGGGCGAGGCCTTCCTGTCCGAACAAGAGACTGCCAATGGAGAGGCCGATCATCGTGTTCCAGCGCACATTCGACTGGATGATCGTGCCGACGGCAGGGCGGCTCATATTGGGCAGGAAGCGGGCGGCAAGGCCAATGGCGCCCAGCACGAGCTGGGCGAGGATCAGCGCCGCCGCGAGACGCCATGGCGCGGACTCGAAGGGCGTATTGGCCAGTGTCCTGATAATCAGGGCTGGAAACAGGACGACATAGGACAGGCGCTCGATGGCGCGCCAGCTTTCGGCGGGGATCCAGTTGCGGGACGACAGGACGTGGCCGAGCGTGACAATCGCGATGACGGGCAGCAATGCGTAGAGAAACCCGGTCAACCGAGGCGCTCCAGACGCTCGAGGGCGGACTTGAGGATGATTGCGGCGGCAGTCGCATCAATCATTTCGGCGCGGCGCTTGGCGGAGATGGAGGCCTCCTGCATCACGCTCTCGGCCTCCTCGCTGGACAGGCGCTCGTCCTGGAAGACGATCGGCACGTCTCGCTTGAGCAGGATATTGTAGGCGAGCGCGCGGGACGACTGGGCGCGCCGGCCTTCGGACTCGTCCATATTCAGCGGCAGGCCGATAATGAGGGCGACGGCCTTGCGTTCGTCATAGATATCGAACAGGCGGCTGAGGGATGGCGCTAGCGTCTTGCCGCGGCGGATCGTTTCGACGGGCGTGGCGAGCATGCGGATTCCGTCCGTGGCGGCGATGCCCAGGGTCTTGGACCCTGGGTCGATGCCAAGGAGGACGCCGGTGCGCGGCAGGGAGGCGAGATCTGTTACGGGCATTGAGCGCTCACATAGCGCCTTGAAGCGGCGTTGCCTATCGCGTATTCGGGCCCGAGCGTATCTAGCCACCGGAGCCCGTGCCATGAGTGTTACCAAGGATGATGTCCGCAAGGTTGCCCGCCTGTCGCGCATTGCCGTGCCGGAAGAGCGCCTCGAAGAGATGGCGGGTGAACTCAATGGCATCCTCGGCTGGATCGACCAGCTGAATGAAGTGGATATCGAGGGTGTCGAGCCGATGACGTCCGTGGTGGCGACCAAGCTGCCAATGCGCGACGATGTCGTCACTGACGGCAACATCCAGGACCAGATCCTGGCCAATGCGCCCAGCAGCGCAGACGGGTTCTTCGTCGTACCGAAATCGGTCGAGTAGGGGGCAACCCTCTTTCTGAAAACTAAGTGTCAGAGCGGCCTTATTTAGGGCGGCATGTCCCCCCACCTGTGGTGTAGGATCCGCTTCGGGTCCCTGCACAGGAATGCGATCATGGCCAAGGGTCAGAAGAAGACGAACAAGGAAGTCCGCAAGCCGAAAGCGGAAAAAGTGAAAACGAACGCGTCCAATCCGTCGGTAAAGACCGGCGCGATCAAGGGCCTCGAGCACCTCAAGCGCTAAACATTCCGGCGCCGCCTGACGCGGCGTCGATGATTGCCTACGACGTCTGACCGGCATCATAGTCTTCCGAAATACAACCGGGAGGCTGCCATGTCCGTGCTGACAATCGAGACAAAAGACCATGTTGCCCTGATGACGCTTCGGCGTCCGGAGGTGATGAATGCCCTGAATTACGAACTCTACATGGCGCTGGAAGATGCCGTGCGTGACTGCGATGCGCGGGTCATCGTGATTACCGGCGAGGGGCGCGGCTTCTGCACCGGCGACGATGTGAAGGAAATCCTGAGCCAGAAGGCGAAGGGGCCGGACGAGATGAAAGCGCGCGGACGCCGGACGGGCGGCCTGACGCCAGCGGCGGACGCGCTGCTCTATACGAACATCCCCGTTATTGCGGCGGTCAACGGCTTCGCGCTTGGCTGGGGCATGGAACTGGCGCTGATGGCGGATATCCGCGTCGCTTCCCAGACGGCGAAGTTCGGTGAACTGTTCGTGCAGCGTGGGCTTTGCTGTGACGCCCCGGGGCTGGGCCGGCTGGCGCAGGTCGTGGGCCGGGAGCGGGCGGCGGAATTGTTGTTCACCGGCGAGATCATCGACGCGCAGGCAGCGCTGGACATGCGGCTGGTATCGCGCGTGGTGGCGCCGGATGACCTTTTGCCGACGGCGCTGGAAATAGCGGGCAAGATTGCCGCAAATCCGCCGCGCGCGGTGCAGTCGATCAAGGCCGGCCTGCGCCGTACGCTGGACCCGGACTGGCGCGATGTCGGCAGCTGGGCGATCAAGGAAATCCGGACCCTGATGGAAACGGACGATGCTGCCGAGAGCGCTGCGGCCTTCCTGGAAAAGCGAAAACCAATGTTTACAGGACGCTAAGTGCGAGATCGGTGAAATTTCACCGATCGGCTTCAGCATAATTCAAAGACAATGTGTCAGGAAAGGGCATGACCAAGCCGTAGGGGCCGGAGAAGTTATGTCTGCTTTATCGCATTTTGCACCCGTTGCGCTCGAGGACCAGCCGGTCCGGCAGTTCTACAATTCGGAAGCGGCTGCCTTTCATTCGGATATCGGCAATTACGTGCCGCGACGTATCGAAAAGCTGATTGAAGAGGCGGCTGCAGGGTTCGGGAAGGAGCCTTTCCTCACCACCGCGCTGCCGAACGGTGCCAGTGCGACATTGAATTTTACCGACGTCGAGAAGCACTCCGCCAACCTAGCGCGCTACCTGCGCGACGAGTTGAAGCTGGAGAAGGGCGCCGTCGTGGCGATCCAGTCACCCAATTGCATCTCGAACGTCCTCGGCATGCTCGCCGTGTTGCGCGCTGGCCTGGTGCTGACCAATATCAACCCGCTCTACACCGCATATGAAACGCGCCGGCAGTTGCGCGACGCGAAGGCAGTTGTCCTGATCACGTCGAGCCTGTTCCCGGACGCGACCGAAGAGGCGCTCCAGAGCACCGACGTCGGCACAGTCATCACGCTTTCGCTGACCGACTTCTTTTCGCCCGTCAAAAAGGCGGCGATAGATTTCGTTCTGCAGCACGTCACAAAAATGGGCCGCCCGCTGACGATCGCGAACGTGTCGATGTACGAGGCGCTGAAGCGGGGCGCGAAGCATGCGACCCCTGTGGCGACCTATGCATCGGACCGGGACGCCGACGAGGATGCAATCTATCAGTATTCGGGGGGCACGACGGGTGTTTCCAAAGGTGTGCGCCTGACAGAGGCGGGCGTCGTGACCAATGTCGAACAGTTTGCCAGCCTGTCGCCGCACATGATCGATGCGCCGGGCCAGACCATGCTGCTGGTGCTGCCGGTCTACCATGTGTTCGGCATGTTCTCGTCGATCATCGCGCTGCGAAACGCCGCACACCTGGTTCTGGTACCAACTCCCAAGCCGCTGTCGAACCTGAAGGCGGCCTTCCGGAAATTTCGTCCGAATGCGTTTCCAGGCGTCAGCACGCTGTTTGCCAAGCTGATGGACGAGAAATGGTTCTACGAAAATCCGCCGCAGCTGACTCTGACGATTTCCGGCGCCATGGCGCTGAGCCCGGCTGTGCGGGCGGAGTGGAGCAGCCTGACGGGATCAAGCGTGATCGAGGGCTATGGCATGACGGAAACCACAACGCTGATCAGCATCAATCCGCCGGATACGCGCGCCCGGATTGGCTCCGTCGGCCTGCCTTTGCCGGGCACGCGCGTGTCGATCCTGCGCGAAGATGGCAGCCTTGCTGCGCCGGGCGAGACAGGCGAAATCGCTGTCGCCGGGCCGCAGGTCATGGCCGGCTATCTGGGGCGACCGGAGACGACGTCGGCGGCTTTCCATGACGGCTGGATGAAAACCGGCGATGTCGGTTATCTCGACGATGATGGTTTTCTCTACCTAGTCGACCGTTTGAAAGACATGCTTCTGGTGGGCGGTTTCAATGTGTACCCGAACGAGGTGGACGCTGTGCTGGCAGAGCATCCCGGTATCGCGGAAGCTGCGGTTGCAGGCGTCTCCGACGGCAAGATGGGCGATACGATGCATGCGTTTGTCGTACGCCGGGATCCGGACCTGACCGCGGCTGAGGTTCAGGCACACTGTGCTGTATGCCTGACGGGCTACAAGCGGCCCCGCGCGGTTCATTTTGTCGACGAATTACCGAAATCGCCGATCGGCAAAGTCGTGCGGCGGGAATTGCGCGCGCGTGTCAATTCGGAAGAAGCCCGGCAGGAATAGTCAAACCGGGATCCAGACTTCGCAAATGAAACTACAAAGCTTCTGGTTTTGAAGTGGTTTGCTTTGCGCCCCGAAGTATCGGTGATGTGGGCGTTTGCCCTACCTTCTCTCCATCAGCCAGACACAAGGAGACAGGCATATGATACCGACAATCGAAACAACTTATTCTGAGACACCCGAACCCTGGAATAGTGCGGGCCGGGAACCCCTCACCCTGACAAGCCGGATAAAATCCTGAACATTTGCGGCGGCGTTCTACGTGGCGATCATTGCCCTGATCGCATCGCCGGCGGGCTATACCGTCCACATGATCACCTGATCCGGTGCCGAAGGCCTGAAGCCATCCGCAGACTGTTGCGGGTGGCTTTAAGGCGGCAAGCGGGCGCTAAAGCGTGAACACCTCTGTGCGTCCGAAGCCCTGACTGTAATCGAGCAGGGAGATGAATTTAGGTTCCACGCGACAGAGTGCGATTCCAGCCGCAACTTCCGGAACGAAAGCCGCGAGTTGCGGAAACTTCCCCAACATGAGTCCGCTCACCTTTTGTCGCTCAGCGGCATCCGTGATGGGCGAGACTTCGGCGCCCATGGAGACGCCCTCAATCTCTTTCCAGGTCTCATAGGGGCGGTCGATGGTCAGGGAAACCTTGTTGCTCCAGCCGAGATTCTTGGCTTTTTGGGAGTCGGGCGAGGTGCCGAAATAGATGGCCAGGCCATCGTTGACATAGCTGACAGTTGTCGCCTGCGGATACAGGTCGGGGCGCAGGGGCGCGATCGTCATGTCATTGACGTCGTCGATGATCGACACAATCTGCGCACGCTTTGCCTGATCCATAATGCGGTGCCAATGTCTTCTTTGGCGAGACTATGGGTTACATAGTCCTCCCGGGCCGGGGCCTGCCTTGATCAGGGTCAAGCTAGATGACCTCTTCGGCGAATTCCTCATAATCAATGAGGACTTCGTCGCCGGGGGCGATGGCCTGGTTGGCAGACAGGGTCACGGTCTGTGCTTCAGCATCGACGGTGAAGTCGGCATTGGCGTTCGGGCTGTGATTGCACATGGAGATTTCACCGAAAGCGACAGCGGCCCGCATCTCGCTGTCGGCATTTTCGTCCACATAAAACACGTAATGGTGAAGCAGGGTCGCGCGCACCGTGGCCGTGTCCTCGTGCGAGAGGATCAGCAGCGGGTAGGCCGCGATGGTGGTTCCGGGCGCAATGGCGCGGGCTGCGAACAGTCCGCGACCATGGAAGGGGGAGACTTTTACCTCGACGAACGAAGCCTGCGATGTGTCGGACATGTGGCCGTACCTAGCACAGCTGGAACCGAGCGCTATTCCGATTCTTCTGCCGCGGCTGGCGCCTCGGCTTTCCGGTTCCATTTGTGGAGCGATTTGACCCGGCAGCGCTGAACGCCGAAGCCGGAATCGTCATGGAAGCCGGCGATGGAATCTGAAGCGATGATGTGATCACCCCGCGTGAGGCAGCTGGTCGTCGCGTCGACGGCGAGTTGCTGGGCCTGGTCGAGAATGAAACAGTTGCCATAGACTTCAACGAGGTAATCTTCGGGGCCTTTCGAGATCACGACCGTGTCGTCGGTTGCGTCATGGAAGCCCGAAATGCTGGACGCGAAGCAGATTCTGTCGACCTCTTCGCCAAGGCGAGCATCGTTGGCGAATTGGGCCACGCCTTTGGGTTTGGCGTCGGTCGGGGCCTGACTGGCGCAGGCGGCAAGGAGGAAAGAGGAGACAGCAAGAAGGGCGAGGCGCATAGGAAGTCCTTAGCGGGTTGCTGACCAGCGAGGCGGACCAAACTGGACAAATGTTCCGATTGCAAATGATGCGCCGCAAGCCGGAAACTGACAAGCGCGGTCACAGAGACTTGAACTTTCCCCTCAAGCCGTCATAGCAGGAGGGCAGATTTCTTCACGGGATTTCCTATGACTGACTTGACCAAACTAACCCTCGCAGCAGCGCTTGATGGCCTGAAAGCCAAACAGTTTTCGTCGCGCGAGATCACCCAAGACTTCGTGAGCGCCATCGAGGGCGCCCGGGTCCTGAACGCCTTTGTCGTGGAAACGCCGGAGAAGGCACTGGCCATGGCCGATGCCTCGGATGCCAAACTGGCCAAGGGCACGGGCGGCAGGCTGGAAGGCGCGCCGCTGGGCATCAAGGACCTCTATTGCACCAAGGGCGTGCGCACGACGGCCTGCAGCGGGATTCTCGGTGAATTCACGCCGACCTATGAATCCACCGTCACGCAGAACCTGTGGAATGAAGGCGCGGTCATGTTGGGCAAGCTCAACATGGACGAATTCGCCATGGGCTCGTCGAACGAGACGTCCAAATTTGGCAACGTGATCAACCCGTGGCGCCGGGACGGCGACAATCAGGGCCTGACGCCGGGTGGCTCGTCGGGCGGCTCGGCAGCGTCAGTGGCCGCAGACCTCTGCCTTGCCGCGACAGCCTCTGACACGGGTGGCTCGATCCGCCAGCCTGCGGCCTTCACGGGCACTGTGGGCATCAAGCCAACTTATGGCCGGGCCAGCCGTTATGGCATGGTGGCGTTCGCCTCCTCGCTCGACCAGGCCGGACCGATTGCCAAGACCGTCGAAGACAGCGCCATCCTTCTGGAAGTGATGTGCAGCCATGACGCCAAGGATTCGACCTCGCTGGACGTGGCGACGCCCGACTGGCGCAGCGACGTGACCAAGGGCGTCAAAGACATGCGGATCGGCATTCCCAAGGAATACCGGCTCGATGGCCTGTCGGACGAGATGAATGCGCTGTGGGACCAAGGCATTGCGTGGCTGAAGGCCGCTGGCGCGGAGATTGTCGAGATCAGCCTGCCGCACACGAAATACGCGCTGCCAGCCTATTACATTGTGGCTCCTGCGGAGGCTTCGTCGAACCTCGCGCGCTATGATGGCATGCGCTATGGCGCACGGGTCGAGGGCAACAATCTGGCGCAGACCTATGAAGGCACGCGGGCCAGCGGCTTTGGCAAGGAAGTGCAGCGGCGCCTGCTGATTGGCACCTATGTGCTCTCCAGCGGTTATTACGACGCCTATTACCTGCGCGCGCAGAAGGTGCGGACCAAGATCCTCAACGATTTTGTCGATGCCTTCGAAAGCTGTGACGCCGTGCTGACGCCGACCTGCCCGTCGCCCGCCTTTGCCTTTGGCGAAAAGAGCGGCGACCCGGTGGAAATGTACCTCAACGACGTGTTCACGGTGACGGCGAACCTTGCCGGCCTGCCGGGCATTTCCGTTCCGGCTGGCCTGTCAAAAAGCGGCCTGCCGCTGGGCTTGCAGGTGATCGGCAAGGCGCTGGACGAGACCGCCTGTTTCCGCGTTGGCGGCGAGCTGGAACGTGCAGCCGGCTTCGTGACGAAGCCGGGCCGCTGGTGGTAGGTTCGCGCGCATGACACGCTTCTTTGCTCTTTTCGGCATGATGCTCATCATCTGTCTTGCCCTGATGTGGGGGATGATGGTGCAGAACGGGTATGACCTGTTCGCGCCGGAAATGCGCGTGATGCTGCTCGTCGCCTTCATGGTGGCGGCCTATGTGGCGTTCCGGATTTCGCGAATCCTGCAGCGGCGCGCCGAGCGGCGTCACGACGGATCGCCGCTGAAAGGCGCGCAGAAATCGAAACTGTCCGGACTGTTCAACGGCAAGAGCGAGGCGCACCAGGCGCGCGAGGCGCGGGTTGCCGCGCGGCGCAAGAAACTGGTCGCCGAAGGCAAACTTGAGGCAGAGGCGGCCGAGGCGCCCGAACCGGTAATTGAACCCACAACGGAAGGCGAAATACCGACGCGCGTGCCGCAGTCGGCTTCGGTTGCAGACCGCATGGCGGCGCGGCGCGAGCGCTACAAGCGCGCCAAGGAAGAAGGCAAAATATGAGCCCGCTTTCCCAACCCGCATTCCCGGCGTATGCCGCGATCTCTCTCAATTCGAGACCTGCACATTAACCGCATGAGACCCCGGCGTACGCCGGGGAGACGGACCTGAGGCTGACACGATGACCACACGCACACCCTACATACTCAAAGGCGATACCGGCGACTGGGAAGTCGTCATGGGGCTGGAGATCCACGCGCAGGTGGCCTCCAATGCCAAGCTGTTCTCGGGCGCCTCGACGGCGTTCGGCGCGGACCCGAACTGCAATGTCTCGCTGGTCGATGCGGCGATGCCGGGCATGCTGCCGGTGATCAACCGGAAATGCGTGGAACAGGCCGTGCGCACGGGCCTTGGCCTGAAGGCCGAGATCAATCTCTACAGCCGCTTCGACCGGAAGAACTATTTCTACCCCGACTTGCCGCAGGGCTACCAGATCAGCCAGTTCGCGCACCCGATTGTCGGCGAAGGCGAGATCGACGTGGACGTGGAGCCGGCGCATGGCGGCGAGGCCTACAGTTTCACCTGCCGGATCGAGCGGCTTCACCTTGAGCAGGATGCCGGCAAGTCGATCCACGACATGGACCCGAACTCGACCTATGTGGACCTCAACCGGTCCGGCGTCGCGCTGATGGAAATCGTGTCGAAGCCGGACGTGCGCTCGCCGGCCGAGGCCGCGGCCTATGTCAAGAAAATCCGCGCCATCGTGATCGCGCTCGGCACCTGTGACGGCGACATGGACAAGGGCAATTTGCGCGCCGACGTGAACGTGTCTGTCTGCCGTCCCGGCCAGTACGAGAAATTCCGCGAGGCGGATGATTTCAGCCATCTCGGCACACGCTGCGAGCTGAAGAACATGAACTCGTTCCGCTTCATCCAGCAGGCCATCGAATACGAAGCGCGCCGCCAGATCGAGATCATCGAGGGCGGCGGCAGGGTTGACCAGGAGACGCGTCTGTTCGACCCGGTCAAGGTCGAGACCCGCTCGATGCGCTCGAAGGAAGACGCGCATGATTACCGCTATTTCCCGGACCCTGACCTGCTGCCGCTCGAAATCGAGCAGGCCTGGATCGACGAGATCAAGGCGACTTTGCCCGAATTGCCGGACCAGAAACGCGCGCGGTTTGAATCCGAGTACGGTATTTCGCACTATGATGCGGGCGTGCTGATCGCGGACGCGGAGAAGGCCGAGTATTTCGAGGCCGTGGCCACGGGGCGCGACGCGAAACTCGCCGCCAACTGGGTGACGCAGGAACTGTTCGGCTATCTCAACAAGGAAGGTCTGGAGCTGGCTGACAGCCCGGTTTCAGCCGAGGCGCTGGGCGGCCTGATCGCGATGATCAGCGACGAGACGATCAGCGGCAAGATCGCCAAGGACGTGTTCGCGCGCATGATTGCGGGCGAGGGCGAGGCGGCGGCGATTGTCGAAAAGAACGGCCTGAAACAGGTGACGGATACGGGCGCGATCGAGAAGGTGGTCGACGAGATCATCGCGGCCAATCCGGAACAGGTCGAGAAGGTGAAAGACAAGCCGCAGACGCTCGGCTGGTTCGTCGGTCAGGTGATGAAAGCCTCGGGCGGCAAGGCCAACCCGAAAGCCGTCAACGAAATTCTGAAGGCGAAGCTGGGGCTTTAGGGTCCCGCCGCCCCTTCGGGGCACTTCGCCCGCAAGCAGGCGAGGATAACAACACTCCATCTTCATCCTCCCCTGATTGCGGGGGAGGTGGCAGCCGGCGCAGCCGACTGCCGAAGGGGGGCGCTAGAGCTTCGCCCGAATCCGCGCCGCCAGTTTTTCCAGATCGCCCATGTCTGCCATGCCGCCGCTGCCATGCCGGCCGAGGGCCTTGCCTTCGGAGCGGGGGATGATGTGGACGTGGAGGTGATAGACGGTCTGGCCGGCGGGGGCGCCGTTGAACTGGGTGACGACGATCCCGTCCGGCGTGAGGGCAGCTTCGACAGCCTGTGTGACCTTCTGGACGACCAGCATGAACGGCCCGAGCTTTTCTGGCGGCATGTCGAGCAGGTTACGCGCGGTGACATCTTTCGGGATGACCAGCGTGTGGCCTTCGCTCTGCGGGAAGACATCCATGAAGGCGAGGGCGATATCGTCTTCGTAGACTTTCACGGCAGGCATTTCCCCGCGCAGGATCTTGGCGAAGATATTGGACGGGTCATAGGTGTCGTGAAGGGTCATGAGTCTTTCCTGAAAGGTGTGCGGTCGGTGAGATAGTCCATGTCGGATTCGACCGCGTCGCGTTCGCGGGTGAGATAGTCGGCGACAGCGTCGCGCAGGCCCGGATGGGCGATCCAGTGGGCAGAACGGGTGAGGACGGGCACGTAGCCGCGCGCGAGCTTGTGGCCGCCCTGGGCGCCCGCCTCAACGTATTGCAGGCCACGTTCGATGGCGAAGTCTATGGCCTGATAATAGCAGGTTTCGAAATGGAGCATGGAGCGATGGTCGCTGCAGCCCCAGTAGCGGCCATAGAGCGTGTCGGAGCCGATCAGGTTCATGGCGCCGGCGATGGGTTCGCCGCCTTCCATGGCGAAGACGAAGAGCAGGTCGTCGGCCATGCGCTCGCGCAGCAGTGAGAAGCTCAGCCGCGTGAGATAGGGCGAGCCCCATTTGCGGCTGCCGGTGTCGATGTAGAAATGGTAGAAGGAGTCGAGATGGTCCTCGGTGATCGCGTCGCCGGTGAGGTGGACGAAGGTGAGACCTTCCTGTGCCTTTGCGCGCTCCTTGCGGAGGTTCTTGCGCTTGGCGGAGGAAAGCGCGGCGAGGAAGTCGTCGAAGCGCTCGTAGCCGTCATTCACCCAGCGGAACTGCTGGTCGGTGCGCGACAGGAGGCCGGTATTTGCAAGGGTCTCGGCGTCGTCCGTATCGACGAAATTGATGTGTAGGGAGGAGAGCTTGTTCTCCTCGGCGAGTTGGATGGCGCCCGTCAGCAGGGCCGCCTTGAGCTGGGCTTCGTCTGGGCCTTTGGGCACGAGACGTCGGCGGCCGGTGACGGGGGTGAAGGGCACGGCGGTCAGCAGTTTCGGGTAGTAGGATCCACCCGCGCGTTCATAGGCGTCGGCCCAGCTCTGGTCGAAAACGAATTCGCCGCGAGAATGCATCTTGGCATAGAGCGGCATGGCGGCGCGCAGGCGGCCATTGTCGCCGCGGATCAGGAGGTGGCGCGGGACCCAGCCGGTGGTCGGCGTCGCCGCGCCGGAGCTTTCCATGGCTTCGAGGAATTCCCACGAGAGAAATGGATCGTAGCGTTCGCCGAGCGGATTGGCGACGGCGTTCCACTCGTCGGGCGAGACATCGGCAAGCGCCGAGACAATCGTGATCTTGAGCGCGCTGTCGTCCATGCCCGTCAATCTAGGGCGCGTGGCATCAGGATGCCAGAGGCACGGGCAGGTGTTCGACAATCGCGGCGCCGTGGAGCAGGCGAATGCGGCGCAGGTCCGCCATCGACCGTATCGTCCAGACCACGAACGGTTTTTCGCCGGCGAGCAGGACGGCGGCGCGTTCGGCGTCAGCGATATTGATGGCGAGATAGTCGACCTTGCGGTCGATCGCGCGCGCGAGCTTTGCGTCGAATTCGGCCTCGCTGGTGCGATGGATGGGGTGGATGAGCTGGCCGCGCATCAGGACGTCGGGCAGGGCGTCGACGGCGGGCTCGGAAAAGCTCATCGCGGCGGCCGGGCCAATATGGCCTGCCAGCTGGTCGCCGACCTTGCGAGCGAAGGCTTCAGGATCGGTGTTGCCGTCGATCTTCATTTCTGTCAGCAGCGGCAGGTTATTGGGCCAGATATCGAGCAGGGCGGAGAGGGGCGGGACCGGCTGGTCGGTGCCCGCAAGGCGCAGGGCCGAGAGGACAGACATGTCCTGCTCCTCGAACAAGCCCTCGTTGCCGGTCATGCGGGCCAGTTTCGGATCGTGGAAGACCATGACCTCGCCGGACCCGGATGGGCGGACGTCATATTCGATTCCCATTCCGGCCTCGGCAGCCGCCTTGAAGGCGGCGAGAGAGTTTTCTGGGTGGCCCTTGGGCGACCAGAGGCCTCGATGGGAATAGGTGAAGGCAGTCAGGTCAAAGTGCCGGGCCATCGCAAATTATTCCGTGATTTCAAAGATACCGTCAACTTCAACGGCGACGCCCATCGGCAGCACGGGGCAGGCGACAGCGGAGCGCGCGTGGCGCCCGGCATCGCCGAAGACTTCGACCATGAGATCGGAGCAGCCATTGATGACCTGCGGGATGTCGGTGAAGTGCGGCGCGGCATTGACGAAACCGCCGAGCTTCACGACGCGCTTGATGCGGGAGAGCTCGCCGACGGCGGCCTTGCACTGGGCGATCAGGTTGATGCCGCACTGGCGCGCTGCATGCTGGCCGGCCGACAATTCCATGTCCTCACCGAGGCGGCCATTGATGCGACCGGTGGGCGTGGCGCTGACCTGACCGGAGACGAATAGCATGTTTCCAGTGATTACGAAGGGCGCATACGTGGCGACGGGCTTCATGGGTGCGGGCAGTTCGATACCGAGTGTGTCGAGGCGGTCTTCTGGCGTAGTCATTGGGGAATCAGCTCCGGTTGCGACGGGATTGCAGGAGAAGCTTGCCGCACGTCGCCCGATCCGGCAAGTCAGCTGTCGTTTTCCCGGGCCTTCGCAATCCGCGCGGCGCGGCCGGTGACGACGGCGTCCTTGCCGAATTTGGCACGGGCGGCATCTGATGCGCGTTCGGCGGCGGCGCGCTTGGCGATGCTGGGATCAAGCAGGTCGACCGTGTCGGACCGGTGGTCGTCGAGGCCGGTGAGGCCGATGCCGATCAGGCGGAAGCGTTCGCGGCCATTGGCCTCGCGGACGAGGAGCGGGCGACCGGCGCGGAAGATTTCTTGGGCAAGCTGGGTCGGCTCGCCCAAGGACACACGCCGGGTCAGGGCGCGGAAATTGCTGGTCTTGAGCTTCAGGGTGACGACGACCCCGACGACGCCAGCGGCCTTTGCCCGGTCGGCTGTCTTGACGCAGAGCTGCCAGAGCTGGTCTTCGAGCGCGGAGGGATCGCTGAGATCTGTGCGGAACGTGGTCTCGCTGGACACCGACTTGCGCTCCTCGTCATTGCGCACCGGCCGCGTGTCGAGGCCGTGGGCGCGTTGCTTCAACCACATGCCGGTCTCGCCATAGCGACCGATCAGGGCCTTCAGTTCGGTGTCCTGGATGTCCTTGACCGTGTCGAAGCCGTCGCGGGCGAGCTTCTCGGCGAGTTTCGGTCCGACACCATGCAGGAAGTCGATGGGCTTGGGCCCGAGCAGCGCCTCGGCCTCTTCCGGTGCGATAACCGCAAAGCCACGCGGCTTGTCGAGTTCGCTGGCGGTCTTGGCGAGGAACTTGTTGGACGACAAGCCGATCGAGACGGTGATGCCGACATCGCGCTCAATGTCGCGGGCGAGACGGGCGAGGCTGACAGCCGGGGGCGCATGGTGCGCCGTCTCTGTACCGGAGAGGTCCAAATAGGCCTCATCGATGGAGACCGGCTGGACCAGCGGGGTGAGAGCGTCCATCTTTTCGCGGATCATGGCGGCTGCTTCGCGGTATTTGGCGAAGTTCGATCCGATCACGACGGCGTCCGGGCAGAGCTTGAGGGCCGTGAACATGGGCATGGCGGACCGAACGCCGTAGAGACGGGCAATATAGCAGCAGGTCGAGACGACGCCGCGCTGGCCGCCGCCGACGATGACCGGCTTGTCCCTGAGGCTGGGATTGTCGCGTTTTTCGACCGCTGCGAAGAAGGCGTCGCAATCCATATGCGCAATGCTGAGCCGCGTGAGCGCGGGATGCGACAGGATTCGGCCCCGTCCGCAGATGGAACAGGCAATGGCAGCACCGGCTTGCAGGTGCAGGCAATCGCGGCAAAGTGCATACATGACAGGGGTGTTCATGGCATGTTCCGCCTTTTGGAGCAATCAAGTGTGCATCCCTGCGTAAAGCGGTGTTAAGCATTTGCGGTATAGCTGGGCAGGATCGGTTGCCCACCGTCCGAATCATTAGCAGTTACGGGGAATTATGGCTGAGAAGCGCACCAGAAAAGTGCTGGTTGTTGAGGACAATGAACTCAACATGCGCCTCTTTTGCGACCTGTTGGACGCATATGGATTCGCGACCTATCAGTGCCGCGATGGCGCGAAGGCAGTTGAAATCGCGCGGCGCGAGCTGCCGGATCTCATCATCATGGACATCCAGCTCCCGGAAGTGTCGGGCCTCGACATCACGCGCTGGCTGAAAGACGACGACAAAGTGGCCCATATACCGGTGCTGGCCGTGACGGCCTTTGCGATGCGTGCTGACGAGCAGCGCGTGCGCGAGGCCGGCTGCGAAGGCTATCTGTCCAAGCCGATCCAGATCAGGACATTCATCAAGGCAGTCGAGTCACTGATGCCGAAGGAGCCGGTATGAGCGCCCGCGTCCTTGTCGTCGATGACATCGAAGCCAACCGCCGCCTGCTGCAGGCGAAGCTTGAGGCGCAGTATTATACCGTAATCCATGCCGAGAACGGGCAGCAGGCGCTCAATATTGCGCGGGCGGAAGTGCCCGAGATTATCCTGCTTGACGTGATGATGCCGGGCATGGACGGCTACGAGACGTGCAAGCGCCTGAAGGCGGATCCGCGCACGTCCTTTATTCCGGTCGTGATGGTTACCGCGCTCAGCGATGCCGAAGACCGGGTCCGGGGCCTGGATGTCGGCGCCGAAGATTTCCTGACCAAGCCAGTCGATGATTTTGCGCTGATGTCACGGATGGGCGCGCTTTTGCGTTACAATGCCGTCGCCTCGGAGTTGCGCCAGCGTCAGGCGAGCGGCCTGAAGGCCGGCGCGGTTGACGTGATCAGCGTCGAAGAGCTCGCCCGCCCGTCGCGGGTGTTCATCGTCGACGACAATCACCGCACATCGCTGCGCATGGCCAACATGTTGCGCGATGGCGGACACGTCGCGACGACCCTGCTGGAAGCGGGCGACATGTCCAACCTGGCCGACCTGGGCGTTGATATCCTGGTCCTGTCGATTTCGTCGCAATCCTTTGATGCGTTGAAGCTGTGCGCGCATTTCAAGATGACCGAATCCACACGCTCGATTTCGATCATCCTCGTCTGCGACCAGTCGGAACGTCTTAAAGCCGGAAAAGGCCTGGATATCGGTGCGAGCGATGTGATCATTTCGCCCGTGGACCGGCTGGAACTGCTAGCGCGGGTGCGCACGCAGACCAGGCGTTCGCGCTATATCGACGTGCTGCGCAAGCGCGTGGACCGTGGCCTGGAACTGTCGGTGATCGATCAGCTGACCGGGCTCTACAATCGCCGCTACATGGTGAGCCAACTCCAGCAAGTGATGCATCGCTCGGTGATGGGCGGCAAGCCTGTGTCCGTCGTGATGTGCGATATCGACCACTTCAAATCGGTCAACGATACCTATGGCCATGATGTCGGCGACGAAGTGCTGGTCGAACTGGCCAATCGCCTGCGGGAAAATGTGCGACCGATGGACGTGGTCTGCCGTCCGGGCGGCGAGGAATTCCTCGTCATCATGCCGGATACGCCGGGCGACCTCGCCTGTGCCGCTGCCGAGCGCATTCGTCGCGCGGTGGCGAGCGCGCCGTTCCATGTCAGTTCCGGAAGCCGCGATATATCGATTACGCTGAGCGCAGGCGTATCGACCATCGCAGGCGACCAGGACACGATGGCCAACCTGACCAAACGGGCCGACATCGCGCTCTATCAGGCCAAGTCTGCGGGCCGGAACCGCGTCGAAAGCATAGCCGCCTGATTGACTTGGGCCCCGACGCGGGCCACCAGCGCGTCTCGATTGGCTGATGCAGGTTCCCGGACATGACAGACCGTTTCGCCGCATTCCGGCACCTGTCCTACAGCCGCTATTTCACATCCCGTTTCTTCACCGCGTTTGCCGCACAGATCGTGTCGGTGTCCGTGGCCTGGCAGATTTATGACCAGACGCAGAACCCGGTCTATCTCGGCTGGATCGGACTGGTGCAATTCCTGCCGGCATTGCTGCTGGTGTTCGTGACCGGGCTGGCGGCGGACACGTTCGGTCGGCGGCTGGTGATGGGGCTGGCGATCCTGACCGAAATGGGTTGCGCGGCGGGCATCCTGATCCTGGCGGCAACGCAGCAATTCCACCCGGTCTGGGTGCTGGGCATTCTCACCGTGTTCGGCGTGGCCAGGGCCTTCCTGTCGCCAGCCTCGGCGAGCCTGGCGGTGAATGTCGTGCCGAGGGAGGACTTTGCCAACGCCGTGGGCTGGACGGCGTCTGCGTGGCAGATGGCGTCGATCATCGGGCCGGTGGCAGGCAGCTTGCTGTATGGCGTGGCGCCCGTGATTGCGTATTCCACAGCGGTGGTTCTCTTTGCCGTCGCTGCGACGCTGATCTTCTCGATCCCGAAACCGCCCCAGAGTGCCAGTATTGAGCCCAAGACGATGAGCATGGTGCTGGGCGGGTTCACCTATGTCTGGAAGCAGAAGATCGTTTTGGGGGCGATCTCGCTGGACCTGTTTGCGGTGCTGCTGGGCGGGGCGGTGGCGTTGATGCCGGTCTATGCGCGCGACATCCTTGAGGTCGGCGAGACAGGGCTTGGCCTGATGCGCGCGGCGCCGGGCATCGGAGCGCTGATTGTGACCGCGGTGATCACGGCGTTCCCGATCCGCGACCATGCCGGGGTCATCCTGTTTGCCTGTGTCGCACTGTTTGGCCTGTCGACGGTGGTGTTCGGCCACTCGACCCTGGCCTGGCTGTCGATCCTGGCGCTGGTCGGTGTCGGCGCCTTCGACATGATCTCGGTTTATATTCGCGAAATCCTGTTGCAGCTCTGGACCCCGGACCAGGTTCGCGGACGGGTGAATGCCGTCAATTCCATCTTCCTCGGCGCGTCAAACGAGCTTGGCGAGGCGCGGGCTGGGTTCATGGCAGCCAAATGGGGCGCGGTGTTTACGATTGTGGCCGGGGGCTATGCGGCGGTGGGTATCGCCGCGGCATGGGCGGTCATGTTTCCGGGCATCCGCAAGGCGCGGAACCTGCACGATGGTAATCCGGACGCGTGAGGCCGAAAATGCAAAAAGCCCGCTCTTGCGAACGGGCTCTGCTAAAACGTGCCGAAAAGCAGGATCTTACTTGATCTTGCCTTCCTTGAATTCGACGTGCTTGCGAACGACGGGGTCGTACTTTTTCAGCACGAGCTTTTCAGTCTTCGTGCGCGGGTTCTTCTTGGTGACATAGAAGAATCCGGTGTCGGCCGTCGAATTGAGGCGGATTTTGATAGTGGCTGGTTTGGCCATGGGATTGGCTCGCTTATGCTAGCGTCTGTAACTGGAAAGCGGCTTAATGACGGGGCCCGGAGGCGAAGTCAAGCAGTGTTCCTGCGCTAAAGCCGGTCTGTCGTGTGGCCATTGCGTGTCCAGCGCAGGAAGGGCGGGCCTTTGGCGGCCCAGGGGCCGGACAGGCGCTCGTCGATTTCGTCCAGCATGAAGCGCGTCACCGAGGGCAGGTCGAGGTCCATTGAGTCCTTGATCGTCACCCATTGCAGGTCCGACAGTTCGGCGCCATCGACTGGCGAGCGTTCGTCAATCAGGGCGTCTTCGGCGTCGGCCATGAAAAATCGGGCATCAAAGCGCTTGGGCCGGTAGGGCGGCGTTATGGCGCGGCCGATGAACTGGAAGGATTTAAGGCAGGGCATGACCCCTTCACCATAATAGCGGCCCCAGCCCGTGGGTGGTTTGCCGGTGGCCTGTCCGGACCGGCCGACGATCAGGCCGGTCTCCTCGAAGGTCTCGCGGATGGCGGTCAGGGCGAAGGCGTGGGGCGCGCGGCGGGTGCCGATAGCGAGCTGGGTCGCAACGGGCGCCGAGAGGGGGGTAAGGATGGGGGCACGGGCGTCGTGCGGATCGACCTTGCCACCCGGGAAAACGTACTTTTCCGGCATGAAGCTGTGACCGCCGGAGCGCTTGCCGAGCAGGACACGGGGCGCTGGGCCGTCCTGCCGAACGAGAATCAGGGTGGCGGCATCCTTCGGGCGTGGGCTGCGCTGGTTGGTGAGGACGACGTCTCCATCATCCTCCTTGTCATAGGCAGACTTCAAACCCGGCAGGCGCTTGTTCATCTCTTTGGTCCCTTAGCCTTGCTTGTTCTTTTATGCTTGGGGAGCGTTTTCTTGTTGAACTTAGGCTTGCCTGAGCGGGGCGGTCCACCCTTACGGCGGGGAACGTTGCCGATGTCCATGGCGCGGCGCTGCTCGGCGCGGCCTTCGGGGGTGGGCAAGGGTTCAGACAGCATTTCAAGCAGGAGGCCGCCCTTCAGGGGCGTGACCTCTTTTAGCTTGACCCGGACGAGCTGGCCCAGGCTGTACGTCTCGCCGCTGCCACGGGCGTAGAGCGCCATCGCGGCCGTATCCAGCACCCAATAATCCTTCGAGATCGACGAGATCGGGATGAAGCCGTCGGCGCCAACGCCGTTGAGCTGGACGAACAGGCCCGACCCGGTGACGCCGGTTATGCGGCCGTCGAACTCGACGCCGACGCGGTCTTTCAGGAAGATTGCGAGGTAGCGGTCGGTCGCTTCGCGCTCAGCGGCCATCGAGCGGCGCTCAGTGTCGGAGATGTGCTGAGCGGTCTGTTCGAGCTGCGAGGCCGCTTCCTTGCTGAGGCCGTCAGGCCCGAGCTTCAGGGACGAGATCAGCGCGCGGTGGACGATGAGGTCAGCATAGCGACGGATGGGCGAGGTGAAGTGGGCATAGCGCACGAGGTTGAGGCCGAAATGGCCGAGATTCTCTTCGCTATAGATGGCTTGGGCCTGGGTCCGCAGAATCATTTGGGTGACCATCTGGTCGTATTCGCCGTCTTTCAGTTCGCCGATCAGCTTGTTGAACTTGTGCGTCTGGGGGCGTTCGCCGATCGTCCATTTCAGTTCGATCGTCTGCAGGAACTCGGCAAAGGCCGCGATCTTGGCATCGGTCGGCGTGTCGTGGACACGGTAGATGAGCGGGCTTTTCTGGCGCTCGAGCGTCTCGGCGGCGGCGACGTTGGCCTGGATCATGAATTCTTCGATCAGGCGGTGGGCTTCGAGGCGCTCCTTGGTGACGATGCCGTCAATCTCGCCGCTTTCCTTGAACATGATGCGGCGCTCGGGAAGGTCGAGGTCGAGCGGGGCGCGCTTGTCGCGGGCCTTGGAGAGGGCGGCATAAGCGCCCCAGAGGGGCTTCAGGACAGTCTCAAGGAGTTCGCCGGCCCTACCGCCGGGCTTGCCGTCAATGGCGGCCTGCGCCTCCTCGTACGACAGCTTGGCGGCAGACTTCATCATGCCCCGAATGAAGCGGTGCGAGCGCTTGTGACCGTCTGTGCCGAAGATCATCTCGACGGCGAGCGTGCAGCGCGGCTCGCCTTCCCTCAGCGAGCATTCGTCGGCCGAGAGCTCGAATGGCAACATCGGCACGACGCGGTCGGGGAAATAGGTCGAGTTGCCGCGCTTGAGCGCTTCCTTGTCGAGAGGCGAGCCCTCGGTGACATAGGCGGCGACATCGGCAATGGCGACGATCACGCGCCAGCCATCGTCGAGCTTTTCGGCATAGACGGCATCGTCATGGTCGCGGGCATCGTGCGGGTCGATGGTGATGAGCGGGATCTGTGTCAGGTCCTCTCGCTCCGACGGGGCGGGCACCGCGTCGCCGGCCTGATCGAGCACGGCCTGCGGGAACTCGGTCGGGATGTCATGGGCGTGGATGGCGAGCAGGCTGGCCGAGCGCGGGTCGGAAATATGGCCGATGATCTCGGTGATTTCGCCGAGCGCCGGGCCATAATGGCGGCGGCCCTGGGGCTTGGGTTCGGCGATCACGAGGTCGCCATCCCTGGCGCCGTGCGTGTCGGCCTCCTGGATCACGAATTCACGGCGTTCCTTGCGGTTGGAGGGCGAAACCTTGCCGCCATTGGGGCCGGTGGAATAGAGGCCGATCAGGCGGTCTGACAGGCGTTTTTCGATGATCGTAATGGCCCGGGCGCGCCATTCGCCGTCATGCTCGTTGATCTTGCACAGGGCGCGGTCGCCCACGGCCGGGGCCTTGCCCTTCGGTTTGCCCGAGGGACCGGCATAGGTGATGTCAGGCCCGAAGGGGCCATTGTCGCCGACCGACTTGCCGATCAGGTCGCCATTCTCGTCGATACGGGTGAACTCAACGACGCCCGTGGGCGGCGGCCGGTCGGCCTGTGCCCAGGCGCGTTTGCCGGTGCGTTCGAGGGCTCCGTCGGCCTCAAGTTCCTTGAGGATGGCGCGCAGCACGTTGCGCTCCTCGCCTTTGACCCGGAGGCCCTTGGCGATGGCTTGTTTCGTTGTGGCGGCGGGATTGTCCCGAATGTAATCGAGGACAGTTTGCTTGTCTGGAAATGTCATGTGGTTGGATATAGTGGATTCTTATTCGAAAGGCTTGCAGGAAATGCCTACGCGCGGCCCCCGTAAAAATGGGCCAGCTGTGCGTAGACGCGGGGAAATTGGTCTCGCAGCATGTCCGGTCGCGCAAAGAAGGCTTCCGTGGTGCAGGCGAAGAATTCTGCGTGATTTGTTGCAGCGTAGGGAGTCAGCGACGTTGGGACGCCATACTCGATTCTTGCGCGGAGAAACGTACGTTCCTCCTCCATCACTTCGGCCCATGTGGCGTGGCACTCGGTGGAAAGCAAGGCCGGAGACGTGTTGGCGAGCATATGAGGGCTGTCGAGTCGGTGGGCGAATTCGTGCATGACGCGGCACATGGCGGCGACGGAATCAGCGCCGTCGCGGCGGATTTCGGCCCACTCCATGTCCATCCGGCCCCGCCGGAACTGGCGATCGGCCAATTCGCGGCAATGGTGGATGCCATGCAGGTGAAGGACCACGCGCAGGCCCAGGTCGAAGTGATCCTGGTCTCGGTTCAAAAGCAGGAGGCATGCATGGGCAGCAATCTTGAGGTGCGCTTCCGGCGGTGGCTGGAAGCCTGCCGCGCCACGAAATTCAACGTCACGCAGGAATGACCGGACCAGAATGACGAGCCGGTTTTGATGTGCCGAAGGCAGTTTGGCGACCACCGGACAGGCAGACTGAATGGTCTCTTCGAGGCGCGCGGATTCGTCCATGGAGCGGGCATGTGCAATCTTAGGATTAAAAAGTCTCCCAAAAAGGGAACAATCTAGTTCTGCCCCGTGAATGCCACCGGATTGATCGGCGTCAAGGCGAAGGAGCCGGAGAGTTCGCCCCAGTCTCCGGTCAGGATTTCGTAGTGAAGGTGGCGCGGAATTGTCGTGGCTGCGGTGTTGCCCATGACACCGATGATTTGGCCCGAGAGGACCGCCCCGCCAACCTCCATACCGTCGAAATTATCGAGGTGGGCATAACGGGTGAAGACGCCGTGACCGTGGTCGATGATCAGCATGTTGCCGAAGTCGGCGCGTGTGACGGCTTCGCGGACGGTGCCATCGCCGGCGGCGTAGATGCTGACAGGCTCAAGGTTGTAATAGTCGATACCGGTATGTGTCTGGCCGTTTCGTGCGCCAAAGCCGGATGAGACGCAGGCCTGCTCGACTGGCGCGCGGGCCAGCATGACTGCCGCATTCACCTCAACCAGGGCTGTGTATCCGATGATGTGCAGGCTTGCATCGCTGGGTGGCGCATTGGCGACATCGAGCGTCGGACAAAGCGCCATGGAGACGGGAAAAGCGAAGGTCGGCGTTGGCGGCGGAAGTAATTCCACGACTTCGGGCGCAGACACCATGACGGGCGCAGGCTGAAGCGCGTATATCCCCGCGATGCCTGCGGCGAGCAGCAGATAGGGCGCGAACGGGCGGAGCGGCGGGTTCATCGCGGAAAGGCCTGAGCCGGACCCTTGCAGGTCCGGTTCCGATCAATCCTCTTTCTTTTTCGCGGCAGGTTTTTTGGCCGCTGGTTTCTTCTTGGCGGGGGCTTTCTTTTTCGCCGGCGCCTTCTTCTTGGCCGGACCAGCGGCGGCGCGCGCGTTCACGAGTTCGACGGCCTGTTCGAGCGTGATCGTGTCGGGGCTCATCTCTTTCGGGATCGTGGCGTTGACCTTGCCGTGTTTCACGTAAGGCCCGTACTTGCCGGCGAAGACCTGGACCGGGTCGCCGTCCGGATGGTTGCCGAGTTCCTTCAGCGCGGTCGCGCCGCCGCGCCCCCGGCCCGGATTGGCCTTCTTGTCCTCGATCAGCGCCACGGCGCGGTTGAGGCCGATGGCGAAGACATCGGCGGGATCTTTCAGGTTTGCATAGGTCTTGCCATGCTGGACGTAGGGTCCGAAGCGGCCAAAGTTTGCCAGGATCGGCTCGTTGTCTTCCGGGTGCCGCCCGACTTCGCGGGGCAGCAGGAGGAGTTCGACAGCGCGTTCCAGCGTCAAATCCTGCGGCTTTTCCTTTTCGGCCTTGGTCAGGGAGGCGCGCTTGGGATTCTCGCCATTGGCCATCTCGACATAGGGGCCGAAGCGGCCGGTCTTGAGGTAGATCATCTCGCCTGTCTCAGGGTGCAGGCCAAGCTCGTTGCCATCCGGATTGATCGCAGCCGCGTCGCCATCGGCGCTGAACTGGCGGGTGAACTTGCACTCGGGGTGGCGCGAACAGCCGACAAAGGCGCCGAAGCGACCGAGCTTCATCGAGAGCTCGCCCTCCTTGCAAAGCGGGCAAAGGCGCGGGTTTTCGATCGGATTGCCTTCGGCGTCCTGACGCGGGAAGACATAGGCACCGAGGGTTTCGTTGAGGGCATCGAGCACGGCGGAAACGCGCAGGTCCTTGGTGCTGTCAATGTCGGCAGCGAACTGTTTCCAGAACTCGTGCAGGAAGGCTTTCCAGTCGAGCTTGCCGTCGGAGATGACGTCGAGCTTTTCCTCGAGACCCGCGGTGAAATCATATTCCACGTAGCGGGCGAAGAAGTTTTCGAGGAACGCGGTGACGAGGCGGCCCTTGTCCTCGGGGACCAGCGCCTTGCCCTCGATTCGGACATAGCCGCGGTCTTCGAGCGTCGACATGGTCGAGGCATAGGTAGACGGGCGACCGATGCCGAGCTCTTCGAGGCGCTTGACGAGGCTGGCCTCGGTATAGCGCGGCGGCGGCGCGGTGAAGGACTGGTTGGCGTCGGCCTTCAGCAGATCGGCGTGCTGGCCCTGTTCCATCTTGGGTAGGCGGCCTTCGGTCTCGTCATCATCGTCGCCGGCATCGTGGCTGACGGTGTAGAGCTTGATGAACCCGTCGAACACGAGGACCTGGCCGGTAGCGCGCAGGAGGGCGCGCTGGTCTTTCGACTTGAGGTCGATCGTGGTGCGCTCGAACAGGGCGGTTTCCATCTGGGACGCAACGGCGCGGCGCCAGATGAGCGTGTAGAGTTTCTTCAGGTCGCCGTCGCCGTGATAGTCTTCCGGGCTCAGGTTGAAGTCGGTCGGGCGGACGGCTTCGTGAGCCTCCTGCGCATTCTTGGCCTTGGAGGAATAGCGGCGGGTGTTTTCCGGCAGGTAGCGGGCGCCATAGTTTGACTGGATCATGCTGCGGGCAGCGGCATAGGCCTCTTCGGCCATGTTGACGCCGTCGGTCCGCATATAGGTGATGCGGCCTTCTTCATACAGTTTCTGGGCGGCCTGCATGGTGCGCTTGGCGCCGAAGCCGAGCTTGCGAGAGGCTTCCTGCTGCAGGGTGGACGTGATGAAGGGCGGTGGCGGGTTGCGCTTGACCGGCTTGGCTTCGACGCTGGCGACGGAGTAGCCGCCGGTCTTGACGATTTCGAGCGCCTTGTCGGCGTCGCCCTCGTTGCCGAGCGTGAATTTTTTCAGCGTATCGCCGTCGAGGGCGTGCAGACGGGCCTCGAAATCGGTGCCGTCAGGCGCGCGCAGGCTGGCGGCAATGTTCCAGTATTCCTGCGGGCGGAAGAGTTCGATCTCGTTCTCGCGGTCGCAGACGATGCGCAGGGCAACCGACTGAACGCGGCCAGCCGAGCGGCTGCCGGGCAGCTTGCGCCAGAGGACCGGGGACAGGGTGAAGCCGACAAGATAGTCGAGCGCGCGGCGGGCAAGATAGGCATCAACCAGTTCCTGGTCGATCTGGCGCGGGTGTTCCATCGCCGTGGTGACGGCATTCTTGGTGATCGCGTTGAACACAACGCGCTCGACATGCACGTCCTTCTTGAGCGCGCGGCGCTTCTTCAGGGCCTCGACCAGATGCCAGGAAATCGCCTCGCCTTCGCGATCCGGGTCGGTCGCGAGAATGAGTGTATCGGACTCTTTGAGGGCATTCACGATGTCGGTGATGCGCTTGGCGGACTTGGCGTCAGCCTCCCAGAGCATCTCGAAATCATTGTCCGGATCGACCGAACCATTCTTTGATGGCAGGTCGCGGATGTGTCCGTACGAGGCCAGAACCTTATAGTCCTTGCCGAGGTATTTGTTGATCGTTTTAGCCTTGGCGGGCGACTCGACAACGACAAGTTTCATGGGGGCACCTCTTCAAGGGCGGGAGTGATGGGGTGGGCAGGCGCCGCCTGTCAAGGCCGGAACTGGATCAACCGTCTTCGCGATAGGCCAGGAAAGTGAGCGTGCAGAAGAGCACGAACAGGGGTGGGCTCCAGGCTGCAACCACGGGCGGCGCGGCCCCGGTGGCCCCGAGACTGGACGAGAATTGGGTGAAGAAATAGAGGCCGACAGCCATCAGCGACCCGATGGCGAGCAGGCGCGATGTGCCGCCAAGCCGCGATAGGCGCAGGCAGACGATGGCACCGATCAGGCCCATGGCAACGAACAGGGCCGGCGTGGCCATCAGGCTGTTCCAGCGCATCTTGTAGCGCGAGGCATCCAGGCCCGCCGCCTGGGTCTGGTTGATGAAGCGGGGCAGATTCCAGAAGCCGATCGTGTTCGGCGAGGCAAACTTGTCGAGCAGGGTGACCGCGTCGAGCGAGGTCGGGATGGCGAGGTTTGCCTTGCGCTCCGGCGGCAGGTTCGGGACGTTCTCGACCACGTTCTCCAGCTGCCAGAAGCCGTTGCGGAGATAGGCGCGAGTCGCGTCGATGCGGCGCACGAACGTGTAGTCATTGGTTGGCCGGTTGCCGGCAAAGAGGCGTTCTTCCTCGATCATCTTGACGTCGACGAGCACAATGCCGCCTTCCTCGACGCGCCGGGCGTGAATCACGATCTGGCTGGAATCGTCGCCCTGGCGCAGCCAGACGCCGGTATCGGAGACAGCCATGGTCTGGCGACCGTCATCCAGCAGGCGGGCGCGTTCGAGCTCGAAGGATTCCGTGAGCTTTGCCGCGAAGGGGTTCAGCACGGTGGTGGTGAAGATGCCGAGCACGAGGGCCATGACGATGACCGGGGCGAGGAAGCGCCAGGCCGAGATGCCGCTGGCGCGGATGATGGAGAGTTCAGACTGGCGGTTGAGGCGGGTAAAGGCCAGCATCGACGCCACGAGAATGGCGAAGGGCAAGGTCTGCTCCATGATCAGCGGCAACTTCATCAGCGACAGGCGCAGGGCGCCCGCGAGGCTGAGCTTCACGTCGCCGCCAACCGTGCGCAGCTGTTCGACAACGTCGATCATTAGGATGGCGAGCAGCAGCACGCCTAGCACGAGCACGAGGCCACTGAGGCATTCGCGCAGGATGTAGCGCTGGATGCGGGAGAAGGCGAAATTCATGCAGGTGCCCCTTTTCCCGGAAGGATCCGGTCAAGGTTGGGGCGGTCGACCTGCCCGATTTTCCGCCCGCGGTGGAAGTAGACGTAGGCGAGCAAGGCAAATACGCTGATCGGTAGCAACCATTGGAGAATGTTGAGTGAGGGATCGTCTGCGGCAGACGATTGCAGCGCCAGCTGGACAATCAGCACGACGATCGCGCCGGCGCCGGCCAGAGCGATACGCTTGCCATAGCCCTTGCGGCTGAAATCGCCGCCAAGCACCGCGAACACGGCGATCATCGCCATCACCAAGTTGAGCAGTGGCGTGGTGAGGCGCGCATTGGCCTCGGCAAGCAGGTTGTCGGCTTCCTTGGCCTCGAAATAGTTCGAGCGGTCGACGAAGAAGAGTTCATACAGGTATTTGTCTGACGCCTTCAGGACGAGGTCGGAATCCTCTGTCATGAAATCCGTCAGATCGAACATGTACTGTTCGAATTCGAGGATGGAGAGTTGCTGATTGTCATCCAGCTGTTGGCTGATTGCCTCGCGCAGGAGCAGGGTCGGGCGGCCTTCCACTTCAACCAGTGCCGCACTGCGGGCCAGGATGTCTGTCGGGAATTCCGGATCCGTCATGTCGGAGATCAGCACGCCGCGCAGTTCGCCATTGATCTGCTCGCGGGCGTAGAAGGTGAGGCGCTCGCCATTGGTGGTGAACTGGCCGGGGCGGATCAGGGCGGCGGCGAGGTCGGCGCGGGCAACCGACACGGTTTCGCGCATGGCGCGCTGGGCGGCCGGCTGTACCCAGAGATTCACGGCCAGGTGGGCCACCGTGCATAGCACGGCGAGGCGCATGATCGGCGATGCGATCTGCCATGGCGTCATGCCGGCGGCCTGGGCGACGACAATCTCGCTGTCCTTGTGGATGCGATTGAGCGACCAGACACCTGCTACAAACAGGGCAAGCGGCGTCAGCAGCGCGATGACCTGCGGCGCGCCGAGCATCACGATATAGAAGTAAGTCAGGGCAGACTGGCGGTTTTCGAGGATGAGATCGGTGCGTGACAGACCTTGCGCAAGGAGCGCAAGCATGGCGAGGCCACCGACAATGATGAGCACCGCACGCAAGACTTCGTAGAAAAGGTAGGTCTGGACTTTGCTCATACGCTCAATTGGGAAACATTTTCCGGCAGGCCTGCCTGAATCAGGTCATTTTTTTCTTAGCTAACGAGTTGCACTGCGCACGTCGACGTTTAGTTTCCGTCACAAATGGAGAATACTCATATGAAAATCACATTCGCCGACGCCGCCAAGGTCGACATCGTAGCGTTCATTGTTGATGAAGGCGATGGTTTGCCGGCTGGTGCAGCCAGCCTGGACGCTGCGTCCGGCGGGCTGCTGACTGAGGCGCTGACCGGCGCGCGATTCGACGGGAAGAAGGACCAGCAAGCCCTGATCGTGCTGCCAAAGGGCAGTGATTCCCGGCGTGCCGTGCTGATTGGCGGCGGAAAACCGACGAAGCGCGATGCACGAATTCTGGAGTCCATCGGGGCCAATCTCGTAAAGTCGCACGCAAAAAGCGGGTTCAAATCGCTGGCGGTTCATGTGGGCAGTGCCGAGGATGCCGCAAGGGTCGCACTGGGTGCCAAGCTCGCCGCCTATCGTTTTGATACATACTTGACCAAGCAGAAGGCCGACCAGAAGCCGAGCCTGACTTCCGTGACCGTGGTTGTGGACGATGCCAAGGCCGCGAAGGCCGCCTTCGTGCCGCTCGACGCCGCCGCAGAGGGCACGATGCTTGCGCGGGACCTGGTGAACCTGCCGCCGAATGACCTTTATCCGGCGAGCTTTGCTGCGAAACTGAATGACCTGTCCGAATTCGGCGTCGAGGTTGAGATCCTCGGCGAGATGGAGATGGCGAAGCTGGGCATGAATGCGCTGCTAGGCGTCGGCCAAGGCTCGCGCAAGGAAAGCCAACTCGGCATCATGAAATGGAATGGCGGCAAGCCGGGCGAGGATCCGGTGATCCTGGTCGGCAAGGGCGTCTGCTTCGATACCGGCGGCATCTCGCTGAAGCCCGGACCGGGCATGGAAGACATGCGCGGCGACATGGGCGGCGCAGCAGCCGTGACCGGCGCGATGCGGGCACTGGCAGCGCGCAAGGCGAAAGTGAACGTGGTTGGTCTTGTCGGGCTCGTCGAGAACATGCCGGACGGCGATGCGATCCGCCCGGGCGATATCCTGACGTCGGCCAGTGGCCAGACCATTGAGGTCCAGAACACCGATGCCGAAGGGCGCCTCGTGCTTTGCGACGTGCTTTGGTACGCGCAGGAGCATTTCAAGCCGAAGGCGATGGTTGACCTTGCCACGCTGACCGGTGCCATCGTGATGGCGTTGGGCCATCATCATGCGGGCATGTTTACGGGCAGCGACGATCTTGCCGATGAACTGAGCAAGGCCGGCATGACCGAAGGCGAGCGCGTCTGGCGCCTGCCGATGGGGCCGGAATATGACAGCCTGCTGAAATCCAAGTTTGCCGACATGCGCAATATCGGTGGCCGGGCCGCTGGTTCGATCACGGCGGCGCAGTTCCTGAAGCGCTTCGTGAAAGACGGCGTGAAATGGGCACACCTCGATATTGCCGGCGTGGCCTGGGTTGAAGGCGAGAAGGCGGCGCTGGATGTGAGCTGGGCCTCCGGCTTCGGCCCGCGCCTGCTGGATCGCTGGATCGCCGAAAACTACGAGGACTAGTCAGTGGCGGATATGCCGGCGCCTGAATGGTGGTTCTACCATCTCTCCCGCACGACGCTGGAGCAGGCGGCGGCGCCGTTGATGGCGAAATGCCTTGAGGCTGGCTGGCGTGTGCTGGCCGTGTCACCCAATGCCGAGCGGCGGGCCGCGCTGGACGCGGCGTTGTGGACCTATGAGGACAAGAGCTTCCTGCCGCATGGCCAGGCCGAGGCGCCGGGGCTTGATGCCAATCGCCAGCCCATCCTGCTGTCAGCCAAGGCGCACAATGTGAACGGCGCGGCGGCTTTGGTGCTGATGGACGGGGTCGAAGTGCCTGTGGATGCACCCTATACGCGCTGCATGGTGATGTTCGACGATGGCGATAGCGGCGCGCGGACCAAGGCGCGGGCGCAGTTCAAGGCGGCGAAGGATGCCGGCATGGTAACGCGTTATTTTCAACAGACGCCGAAGGGCGGCTGGTCGGAGGCAGGAGTATGAGCATGGGTATTGTAACGCCCGATTGGCTTGTATTGGCATTTCTGGTCATTGTTGTGCCGGTTTGGGGATGGTTCGATCACCGCTCCTTCTTGCGGCGTGAGGCGGTGGCCGACACGGATATTTTGTCCGCCGAATACATGAAGACCATCGCGTTTCACGCCGTGCTGGCCACCAGCGTACTGGCGACGTGGTTTGTGTTGGGCCGGGATTGGACGCTGCTCGGATTCACCGCGCCTAACCTGGCAGGACATTTCTGGATCGGGAGTTTGATCGCGGCGGCCCTGCTGACCGGTATGGTGCTGAACCTGCTGGGCGGACTCGCCAGCGGGAAAGGCGATGCGGCGCGCCTGAAGGCTCACGCCGATCTGGCACCGTTCCTGCCGAAGACGGCACGACAGCACAGATGGGGCATGGCCTTGTCCGTCAGCGCGGGCGTCGCGGAAGAAATTGCCTATCGCGGGTTCGTGATGTGGATGTTGGCCTTCTTCATGCCGGTCTACGCCGTCATTGCGGTCCAGGCCGTGATATTCGCCTTGGCGCACGCTTACCAGGGCTGGGGTGGTGCGGTGGGCACGGCGATCCTGGGCGCGGTCATCGGGGTCGTCTACTGGGCGACAGGGTCGCTGTTCCTGCCTATCCTGCTACACATGCTTGTCGATGCGATGTCACTCAGCCTCGCCTATTTCACCTTCCGCCGGCAAGCCAGCCGAGAGGCGAGCGTCTAGGCCTTTTTCACGAACTCTGACTTCAGGCCCATCGCGCCGATGCCGTCGATCTTGCAGTCGATGTCGTGGTCGCCGTCGGTGAGGCGGATATTCTTGACCTTGGTGCCGCGTTTGACGACGAGGGAGCTGCCTTTGACCTTCAGGTCCTTGATCACTGTGACCGTATCGCCGTCGGCGAGCGGGTTACCGTTGGAATCCTTGATCATCTTTTCGCCCGCGTCTGCCGCTTCGCCTGCGGCCCATTCATGGGCGCATTCCGGGCAGACCAGCATGGGGCCGTCTTCATAGGTGAATTCGGACCGGCATTTGGGGCAGGGCGGCAGGGTGCTCATGGCGGGGGTCCTTGGCATGTCGTGATACTCGCCCCTAGGCTCCATCCAGCACCTGTGCAAGCGCCGCCCTGAATGCTTGCCCCGGCGGGCCCGCGCCGCTATAGGCCGCGCCAACACTCCAATTCCCTCACAACAGGAACTTCCTCATGGCTGTCCAGCGCACCTTTTCCATCATCAAGCCCGACGCGACCCAGCGTAACCTCACCGGCGCCGTCAATGCCGTGATCGAAAAGGCCGGCCTGCGCATTGTCGCCCAGCGCCGCATCCATATGAGCCAGGCCCAGGCCGAGCAATTCTACGGTGTTCACAAGGAACGTCCATTCTTCGGCGAACTGGTCGAGTTCATGACCTCGGCACCTGTCGTCGTTCAGGTCCTGGAAGCTGACGACGCCGTTGCGAAATACCGCGACGTGATGGGCGCGACCAACCCGGCCGACGCCGCCGACGGCACGATCCGCAAATTGTTCGCGCTTTCGATCGGGGAGAATTCGGTGCACGGGTCGGACTCAGAAGAGAATGCCGGTATCGAAATCGCGCAATTCTTCACGGCTGACCAGATCGTCGGCTAGGGCTGCGCGGCCTCTATTTGCAGTACGATATTCAAGAAGGGGCCCGCCGCAAGGTTGGGCCCTTTTTGTTTGGGTGGGTGCTGTATACGCGAGAGCCACGCTATTTCAGCTACGCTGTGCTTTGCTACGGAGGACTTCGCGTGAGACCGAGGATCGTTTGTATTGTTGCTTTGGCCGCTATACTGTTTTTGTCGAGAGCAGGCTGGCCGCTGTTACGGGGGCCGTCGTCAACATCTATTTTGAGTGAGGTTGCGGGAGCATACTCGCCGTTTGGTCCACCTTGCGATCTTCCACCGGATGAAAGAATTTTTGTGCGATCAGAAGGGCTTTCGGACACGACGGGCCAAATCAGTCCGTCCGAACTGAATTTCTACCGCGCCGAAAAATTCGTGGTTCCATTTGTGCAAGGTTACAATTCGGAACTCGGATCCAACGGTACGACTTGGTATCTTGCTTTTTCGCGTGCCGCTGACGACACAATCTTGCTGTCAGCGTTCACCCAAATACCGCCGAGCGCTTTTGACGAAATGGTGCATAATACCTCGCCTGCCTATGAGCATCAGGATTATGTTCGCGTGTTTTATTACAGAAACGCTTTGTTCGACCACGAACCGGATATTGAAGAGGTCATCTCAGGGAATACCGAGGAATATGGTAGCTATGCGCTATTGTTTGCCTGCGAGATTGCCAGCTGACAGGCCTCCAATCCCACAGCATATCCAGCACCAAAAGCCGGATGGGCGGGAGCCCTCCGGCTTTTTCTGTCTGCGGGTTGAGTTGCGGGTCAGGTGTCCGGAATGACCTCAAAAAACCGATCTTCCCGGCGTACGCCGGGAATCACAGCGGCCAGACCTGTACTCGCGGCCCTGGGCCCCGGCTTCCGCCGGGGTGAACGGAAGAGAGAGGAGAGCGGGTGATCGCTCGAGAGCGCTAGGTTCAGCCGGTCGCAGACAGGTGCCCGGAAACAGCCTGGACGATGCCCGGATAAATCATCCGAGAACTGGATGATCACGACACGGCCATTCCACATCACGCCCCAGAGCATCTGGCTTCCTGGACCGCCAGCTGCTCGGAACCATGCTTGTAGGCGCTGGACGCGCCAGAAGACCAGCGGCCAGATGGGCAGGAGATACCAGGGCAGGCCGGGTAGGGGCGTGAGGAGGGTGAAGGCGGGCATGGCGCGCATTATACACCGGGTGCTGGAGGGGGTGGATAAGCGAGCGTATTTCCCTTTCGGAATTTGCATCAAATTCGATCGATATGATTGTCCGTAATTACACCTTGATCGCCTAGGTTCCCATTCGAATTCTGAAGCAGGGCCATGCCAATGACGATATTCTTGATCTCCGACGTGCGAGGACCACTGGCCCTGTCCCCTCGCAGGGATCGCGGTCAACGGCGCGCCTGCAGCGGCGCAACCGTCGCACTGACATGAGACACAAATCCGCCCTGATCGTCGATGACGACCCGCTGTTCCGCGTTGTCATGGAAGAACACCTGCTTTGCGCGGGCGTGCAATGCGTGGAGATGGCCGAAGACGGCGAAAAGTGCATCGCGCGTGTCGCCGAGGATGCTGACAGGTTCGATCTGATCGTCTGCGACCTGCAAATGCCGAAGGTGAATGGCATAAGCGTTATTCGTGAACTGGCCCGAATGAAATATTGCGGGACGGTGATCATCGTCAGCGGTGAGGAAGTCGGACTCATCCAGACTGTCTACAATATGGGAAAAATGCTGGATTTGCACGTTGCGGGCATTCTGAAAAAGCCCGTTGATTCTGCCAGGCTGGCTGTCTTGCTAAACAGACTGCGCACGGAAAGTGTGCTGGCTGGCGCGACGGTGAGTCAGGTGCAACTGGCCGAGGACCTGGAGCACAAGCGCCTGCACGCATTCTACCAGCCCAAGATTGACCTGTGTACGCAGCGCGTGTCAGGTTTTGAGGTGCTTTGCCGGCATGTCGCCGATGATGGCACGGTCTCCGGACCGGCCGGTCACATCGAAGCGGCCATGACCCACAGCATGATGGGCCAGCTGACCCGGACGATGATCGAACAGGCGATTGCCGACACTGGCGACTGGGAGCGGAAAATCGGGCCTTTCGGACTGGCGATCAATATGAGTCCGGCCTGCATTCTAAACCCGGTCGTGGCCGACAAGATTCGTGACAAATTCACGTACGCCGGAATCGATCCCCGCTCGATCACGTTCGAGATCACCGAAGACAGGTTGCTGGATAACCAGGCCAATACCCTTGAAGTGCTGTCGCGCCTTCGCCTGGCCGGTTTCAAGCTGAGCCTTGATGATTTTGGGACCGGCGCGGCAAGCATAGCCCAGCTGCGACGCTTTCCGTTTACGGAACTGAAAATAGACCGGAGCTTTGTTTTGGCCTCCCATCGCGACGCGTTTGCGCGGATGGCCGTGGAAACGGGCGTACGCTTTGCCGCCACACTTGGCATCAATTCGGTGGCAGAAGGTATCGAAACACCAGAGGCACTCGCTTTTGTCATCGAAGCGGGAGCGAAGGAGGCGCAGGGCTACTATTTCTCGAAAGCCCTGAGTCCGACAGAAGCACCCGTTTGGGCAAGGTTGTTCAACGAGAAGTCCGTGCAAGCGAACAACCCGGCTTTCCGGACACCGGAATTGCGCTCTTTCGGCTGAACGGTTTCGGGCGCTGAGTCCTGCACGCTTCAATCATGGCTGAACTGCGCCATTTATCCATAGTCAAAGACCGGACAAGCGCGAGTCCGCCGGTTTTTTGCGGCTGCGCGTTTGCTACGTGAGGGGACAGACACTTTGGGCGCCGCCCCGAATTTGTCAGCCCGCATCCGGCGTGAACGCCATTTGCAGGGTCATCTGGCCCGAACCTTCATGAAGATACTTGCCGGTTTGCCGGAAACCATATCGATCATAGAAAGCACGTCCAATCGTGTTTGCCTCGAACACATTCAGGCTCACAACCCCTTTTCGTGAAACGGCAAAATCCATCATGGCGCGGCCGAAACCTTGCCCATGACAGGCGAGGGCGAGAAATATCGCCCCAACCTCTTTGTCGATCATGGCCATGAAACCGATGGGCTGGCCGTGGTTTTTCAGCACCTAGATCTCCGCGAATTTCGGATATACGTTTCTCACATTTTCCGTCTCTGCCGCGAGGAACGCTTCGGACAGAAACGGATGCGCGACTTCGCTGGTCGCGCGCCAGATGGACACCACGGCATCAGTGTCTTGGTCAGTATAGGGTCTGATCATTGTCAGAGACTCCTTTCATGTTTTGCGTCCCGGTCGGTGCCGGACGCTCATTGTCATTTTTGGATGAGGCAAGGCGAAGCGCTTCGCGTGCGAATGCACGTCAAGTCTGAACTTCTGCAACTTGCGATAGCCGCACCATGCGCGCCAATATTATCGGGACATAAAATCTCCGGCTCGATACGTAGCTTGTGCCGTGTCGGCGCGATTTCGCCAAGGCCTGCGGGCGAAAGTGTTCCCGGAGCTTGTGGAGAGATGGGTGGGGTTTGGGTGAGGTGAGGGGGTGTCAGGTCCGCGCGGAGACCACGGCGCACGCCTTGGCCAGCGCTTCTGGGTAGAGGCGATGTTCCACAGGCAGGAGGCGGGCGGCGAGACTGTCGGGCGTGTCGCCGGGCAGGATGGGCAGGCTGGCCTGCTGGATGATCTCGCCGTCATCGACACCGGGGCTGACCCAGTGGACGGTGGCGCCGGCTTCGGCGTCGCCTGCGTCGAGGGCGCGCTGGTGGGTGTCGAGGCCCTTGTATTTCGGCAGGAGCGAGGGGTGGATGTTGATCATCCGGCCCTGCCATTTTTCCACGAACCTGGGCGTCAGTACGCGCATGAAACCGGCCAGCGCGATGATCTCGGTGCCTGCCTCGCTGAGCGCGGCGTCCATGGCGCGCTCGAACGCTTCGCGGTCCTTGCCATAAGGTTTGTGATCAATGGCAAGCGCGGGAACGCCCGCCTCAAGAGCTGTTTCGAGACCGGCTGCATCGGGGCGGTTGGAGAGGACGAGGACAGGCTTGGCCGGATAGTCCGGCGCGGCGGCGGCCTTGAGCAACGCCTCCATGTTCGAGCCGCGGCCGGAAATCAGGATCGCGAGCTTGAGACGCTTCATTTCGCGGCGAGGTGGCCGAGGATGACGGGGTTTTCGCCGGCTTCATTGAGCTGGGCCATGGCGACGTCTACGTCTTCAGCGGCAACCGCGAAGATCAGGCCGATGCCCATGTTGAAGGTGCGGTGCATCTCGTCTTCGGTGACATTGCCGGCCTGTTGCAGCCACTGAAAGACCGGGAGCGGGGTCCAGGTCTTGCGGTCGATGACGGGCGTCAGGTGGTCCGGCACCATGCGGGGCGTGTTCTCGGTGAGGCCGCCGCCGGTAATGTGGGCGAGGCCTTTGACGACGCCCGAACGGATCAGCGGCAGGGCGATATGCGAATAGAGGCGGGTCGGCGTCAGCAGCGCTTCGCCGAGCGTCTGGTTGCTGAACGGCGAGGGCGAGGCGTGGGTCAGGCCTTCGCGCTCGACGATGCGACGGATCAGGGAATAGCCGTTGGAGTGCGGGCCGGAGGAGGCAATGCCAATCAGCACGTCGCCGGGGACCATGTCGTCCATGCGCGGCAGGACCTTGTCGCGGTCGACGGCCCCGACGACAAAGCCGGCCAGATCATAGTGACCGGGCGGGTACATGCCGGGCATTTCGGCGGTTTCACCGCCGACAAGGGCGCAGCCGGACTGGCGGCAGCCTTCGGCAATGCCGGAGACGACGGCTTCTGCGATGCCGCCTTCGAGTTTGCCGGTGGCGAAATAATCGAGAAAAAAGAGCGGCTCGGCGCCCTGCGCCAGCACGTCATTGGCGCACATGGCGACGAGGTCGATGCCGACCGTATTGTGTTGCCCGGCTTCGAAGGCGAGCATCAGCTTGGTGCCGACGCCATCCGTTCCGGACACGAGGATCGGGTCATCATATCCGGCTTTCTTCAAATCAAACAAGGCACCGAAGCCGCCTAGGCCGCCCATCACGCCGGCGCGGGCAGTGGCTTTGGCCATTGGGCCGATGGCGCCGACGAGGCGTTCGCCTGCCTCAATATCGACACCAGCATCACGGTAAGACAGGGGAGTTTTGGGCGTTTCGGTCATGATGCTTCGCGCGTTAGCATGGGGAAATCGCCTGATCCAGTGTTGCTTGCGGTTCCAGCCTCCGCATTGCCTTGCTACAAGGAAGGCTGACAGGGAGGTCGTTGACCATGATTCGTTTGCTTCTCGCCTCGGTATTCCTCGCCTGCGCCGCTTCGCTGCCAGCGCGTGCGGATACGCGCGATGTCTACACCATTCGCAATATTGAAGTCGATGAACAGGCGGCGAGCGTTATCGAAGCCCGTGAAAAAGCCATGTCGGTGGCCCGTCAGAAAGCAGCGCGCTTGTTGCTGACCAAGTTCACGCTGTCGGACGATCGTGCCTCAGCGGGCGGCCTGCCAGTGGATTATGCCCTCGCAGAGCGCCTCTCGGCGGCAGTGGACGTGCAGGAAGAGACCGCCGGTGCCGGACGCTATCGCGGTGTCCTGTCCGTGGTGCTGAACCCGCTGATGGTGCGGGCGCACCTGGACAGTATCGGCGTGCCTTATGTCGATACTCAGGGCCCGAAGAGCCTGATCGTGCCATTGGCATCAAATTACCAGGCGCAGGAAGACTGGCGCCAGGCACTGGGCGCAGGCAATGCCAACGCGCTGGCACCTTATGTGACAGCCGCCAATCCGGGCTATACGGCCTTCTCTGACTGGTCGGTCTTTTCCACTGAAGCAGCGACAGTCGGCGCACGGCGCGGCGTGCTGGCGGAAGTTGAAGGCCGCAACGGCGCGTATCGCACGACGCTGTCGACGGTGACAGCGGCGGGAACGGAACTGCTCGGCACCACGAATTATGCGACGACGCTGAAAGGCGCAGCCGATGCGGCAGCAGAATTCCTCGACGAGGACTGGAAGCGGCGCTCGATCATCCGGGGCGGTACCCGCACGACGACCAGTGCCAGCGTCCGCTATACGTCGCTGGCCGAATGGAACACGCTGCGCAGCGCGCTGGCGCGGTCGCCGCTGGTATCCGATTTCAAGATTACGGCCATTGCCCGTGATGGCGCGCTGGTGACGTTTGCCTATGCGGGCGACGAGCCAAGGCTGCAGAACGACCTGCTGCAGCGCGGCGTGTCGCTGGCAGAAGCGCCTGATGCCAAAGGTCTGGTGCTGCGTTCGGCCGTGTCGGCTGCGGCGAGGCAATAGAGCGGAACTGAGTCGGCAGGCCCGGTATGCCCGATCAGCTGCGTTTTGTATTTCCGGACCCGGGGCTCGGGTTTTCCGATCTTGTCATGTCTCCCGTCAATGAAACGGCCCTGCGTATCGTGCAGCGTCCGGAGAACTGGCCAACGCCGGTCCTCTGCCTTGTCGGGCCGCCGAAAGCGGGCCTGACGACGATTGCCCATGCCTGGGCGCGGCAGTTCGGCGGGGACGTGTTTGAGGCCAAGCCGTTCGCTGGCCTGAAGGCACGCGACGTGGAGGCCCGGGCGGCGACCTATACGGCGATCGACGGCGCCGACCGTGTGCCGGCGGGCGACCGTATGTTGTCGCTGATCAATCTCGTTTCGGGCGGGTCGGGGCGGCTGTTGCTGACGGCCAACCAGGCGCCGCCAAACTGGCAGGCGCCGTCACCTGACCTGAAGTCGCGTCTCAATTCGATGCCTGTGGCGGAAATCTATGCGCCGGACGAAGCGATGATGCTGGGCCGGCTGAAAGCGGCGGCGGTGCGGCATTTCCTCAAACTGGAGCCGGATGTCCTCAAATATCTGGTTCCGCGGCTTGATCTCTCCTATGAGGCCATTGAGCAGTTCGCCGAAAGGCTGAGTGACAATGTGACCGACTTGGGCCGGGCGCCGAGCGTGCCGCTGGTCAAGGAGGTACTCGACGCGATGGAAGCGGACGCGCCGGGTGGGCCGAAGCTGAACTGACGAAGAAAAAGGGCTGACGGGCAAACATGGCTGACGGAACACTACGCACCAACAAGGCGCTGATGACGTCTCCAGACCGGTTCCTGAACCGGGAGCTGTCATGGCTGGAGTTCAACCAGCGTGTGCTTGAGGAAGCCGCCAACCGGGCACACCCGCTGCTGGAGCGCCTGCGCTTCCTGTCGATCTCGGCGAGCAATCTCGATGAATTCGAGATGGTGCGTTATGCGGGCCTGCGCGAGCAGGTGCGGGCGGGTATCGTGAAGGCGAGCCAGGACGGGCTGAAGCCATCCGAACAGGTCGAGCAGATCGAAAAGGCGTCGCTGCGCCTGATCGCCGACCAGCAGGAACAGTGGCGCACGCTGAAGGGTGAAATGGCGGCGGAGAATATCCACGTCTTGTCAAGCGACGCGCTGACCAAGAAAGAGCGTGCCGAGCTCGAGACCTATTTCCGCAACAATATCTTTCCGGTGCTGACACCGCTGGCCGTGGACCCGGCGCACCCGTTCCCGTTCATTCCCAATCTCGGCTTCTCGATTGCGGTTGATCTTGTGTCGGAGTCAGGCGGGGAAGGCCATGTCGGGATCGTGCCTCTGCCGGCCTTCGTGCGCCGCTTCATCCGGCTGCCGAAATCGACCAAGGGCAGTATGCGGTTTGTTGCGCTGGAAGACGTGATCGGCATGTTCCTGGGTGACCTGTTCCCCGGATTCAAGGAAAAGGCCCGCTGCCTGTTCCGCGTCGTGCGCGACAGCGATATCGAGATCGAGGAAGAAGCCGAAGACCTGATCCGCGAGTTCGAGGTGATGCTGAAGCAGCGCCGCAGGGGGCGTATCGTGCGCCTCAGGATGCAGTCGAGCGCGCCGCAGATATTGCGCGAGTTCATCACGCACGAGATCGGCGCCGAGCAGGCCGACACGGTGCTGTATGACGGCATACTCGGCATGGCGCAGCTGTCGGAACTGATCGTCGACGACCGGCTGGACCTGCAATTCCCGCCCTATGAGCCGCGCTATCCGGAACGCATCCGCGAGATGGGCGGCGATTGTTTTGCAGCCATCCGGGCCAAGGACATCCTGGTCCACCATCCGTTCGAGAGTTTCGATGTGGTGGTTCAGTTCATCCGGCAGGCGGCGGCCGACCCGGCGGTCGTGGCGATCAAGCAGACGCTGTACCGGACGACGTCAAACTCGCCGGTCGTGGCGGCGCTGATCGAGGCGGCGGAATCCGGCAAGAACGTGACGGCACTGGTCGAGATCAAGGCGCGGTTCGACGAGGAAGCGAACCTGCGGCTGGCGCGCGACCTGGAACGGGCCGGCGTGCAGGTCGTGTACGGGTTTATCGAGTACAAGACGCACGCCAAGGTGTCTCTGGTGGTGCGGCGCGAGGGCACGGAGCTTCGTTCGTATACGCATTTCGGGACCGGGAACTACCACCCGATCAATGCGCGCATCTATACCGACCTGTCGCTGTTCACCGCCGATGCGGCGTTGGGGCGCGATGCCAACCGCCTGTTCAATTTCGTCACCGCCTATCGCGAACCACCAAGCGTCGGTCCGGTTCTCGAGAAGATATCGATGTCGCCGCTGACCCTGAAGCAGGACCTGATCCGGATGATCGGGGACGAGGTTTCGGCAGCGAAAAAGGGCAAGCCGTGCGGCATCTGGGCCAAGATGAATTCCCTGGTCGATGGTGAGGTGATCGATGCGCTGTATCGTGCCAGCCAGGCCGGCGTGCCGATCACGCTGGTGGTTCGTGGCATCTGCTGCCTCAGGCCAGGCGTACCGGGCCTATCGGAGACGATTACGGTCAAGAGCATTGTCGGCCGGTTCCTGGAGCATTCGCGGACCGTCTGCTTTGCCAATGGCGAGGCGCTGCCGTCGCCGAATGCCAAAGTGTTCATCTCGTCGGCAGACTGGATGCCACGCAACCTGACGCGCCGGGTGGAGGCGCTGGTGCCGATCGAGAACCCGACCGTGCACAGGCAGGTGTTGAACCAGATCATGGTCGCCAACCTGAATGACGAGCTGCAGAGCTGGATCATGCACGCGGACGGCACCTATCACCGTATCAAGCCGGAGAACCGGGAGACGGCGTTCGCAGCGCACCGGTATTTCATGGACAATCCAAGCCTGTCAGGACGCGGCAGCGCGCTGGAAGTCAGCCTGCCGCCCAGACTGTCGCACCGGGGAAGAAAACCGGCATGATGTTCCCGAAAACCGAGCGCGCAGGAATCATCGACATCGGATCGAACTCGGTGCGTCTGGTGATCTATGACGTGCTGGGTGCGTCGATCCTCCAGACTTTCAACGAGAAGGTCATGGCGGGACTGGGCGAGGGACTGATCCAGCGCGGCACCCTGTCACCGACGGGGCGGGAGTCGGCACTGAGCGCGCTGAGCCGGTATCGCGCGATCCTGAAGGCCTTGCACTTGCGCAATTACACGGCTGTTGCGACCGCCGCTGTGCGCGAGGCGAGTGACGGTGCAGACTTCGTGAAAAAGGCCGGGCGGGTGCTGGGGCGACCCGTCATGGTGCTGTCGGGCGCTGACGAGGCGCGGCTGTCGGCATTGGGGGTGGAGGCGAGCTTCCAGGGTCCGAAAGGTGTGATGGGCGACCTTGGCGGGTCAAGCATCGAATTCCAGAGAATCGGCTCGGGCAAGGCGCGGGGCGAGAGCCTGTTGCTGGGACCACTGTCACTGGCCGAGGAAGCCGGAGACCTGCGCGAACTGCGCAAGAAAGTGCGTGCTGAACTCAAGTCCTCGAAAGTGCTGCCGGGGGCGCAGGGACGGTTCTTTGCCGTGGGCGGCGCGTGGCGGTCATTTGCGCGCCTTAACATGGAGATCGAGAATTATCCGCTGCACGTGCTGCAGGGCTACCAGATGAACGAGGGGCAGGTGGCGCGAACGGCAAAGCTTTGCCTGGACAGCGTCAGCAATGCGGGCGCGCGTAGCAGGGTGGAAAAAGTCGACCGCCGACGCGCGAAACACCTGCCGATTGCCGCAATCATCCTGGAGGAAATCCTGGCCATCAGCTCGCTGGAAGGCGTGACGGTTTCGTCGGGCGGACTGCGCGAAGGCGTGTTGCGTGACCTGACCGGCGCAGCGGTTACGGACCCGCTGCTCGACGGCGTGATTGCGTTCGGGCGGCTGGACCAGAACCAGATTGCCTTCGGGCAGGCGCTGCATGAGTTTGTCAGCCCCGCATTCGCGCCGGAGCCGGACCTGTTCGGGTCGCCGGCTGCTGACGCGCGGATCGAGAAAGCCGCCTGCATGATGGCTGACAGTGCCGGGCGCTTCCATCCGGACCACCGGGCGCTGTTGGCCTATGAACAGGCGCTGCGGGCGCCCTATGCGGGCGTGACGCATGCCGAGCGGGGCATGATCGCCTTTGCCGTCGGGTGCCGGTACGAGAAGGATTTCAAGCGACCGGGCGAGTATCTCAGCCTGACAACCGACGAACAGGCTGACCGGGCGCGCCAACTGGGCAGCGCGATGCGGCTGGGTGCGGTGTTCTCGGGGCGGTCCGGGCCGATCCTGAAACGCGCGAGTCTAGCGCGCAAAGGCGAGAACCTGGAGCTGCACGTGATGAAGGTGGACGAGCCGATGGTGTCGGACACGGTGCTGCGGCGCCTGACGCAGACGGCGAACCAGTTGCGCCTCAAGCCGACGGTCGTGGCGCGCTAGGGCGGATTCGCTTGGCTGCTGTGTACTGAAAGCGAGAAACCAGAGGGGCTCATCCCGAGCGAAGTCGAAGGAGGGCGCTGGCGCGGACCAGACTCGCCCGCGCCC
>Ga0209491_10000472_pt1 | contig 80833 bp, 56 predicted proteins | sample BON02_FD_187213 | JGI IMG/M metagenome (GOLD analysis project Ga0209491, IMG submission 187213) | Freshwater microbial communities from Lake Bonney liftoff mats and glacier meltwater in Antarctica - BON-02 (SPAdes) (version 2) | ecosystem: Environmental > Aquatic > Freshwater > Ice > Glacier...
GAAAATATAAACTCGATCGTGTGCCCTAACGCTCTGTCTCTCATGTCGCACCTATAATCAATGATGAATTGTCTGCATTGCCTGCCGGTCGGACGAGGGACGTTCCGTTGATGAGTCGGCCACCACCACCGAATCGCGGTGCTGCTGATTTATATGGATGGCTTGCATCAAGAGCTGTTACAGTATCCCATTTCCACGCGAGATAGCCTTCCATTAGTTCTCGATTTGCCACGCTTGATTCATTTGCCAGCACGACTAGTTCGCAAATGTCTCCCGGCCAGAACCCGAATTCAATTCCAGTTGATAGTGCCGACCCTAGCCGATAATTTCCAGTCGTCGTCTCAGAATTTACTGTCCCTGTAGTGGTGCGCAAACCTCCGTTGTAGGAAAACGTCGTAAGGCGGCTACTGCTGATCGACCATGCGGATACGAAACAGGATTGAAATGTGGTGGAAAAGTCATGCGAGATCGTGACATTGACTAACTGGGTATCTCCCCCCACAAAAGATGCTCCTCCAGAACGGATCATGCGAAATAAATGGGCTAAGTTGCTGGCACCTCCGCTTCGATTTTGAAATATCTCGTTACCGACAGCGTTCGTCGATCTGGCTACGACATAAACTGACTTAGCGTTCCCTGCCACGACTCGTACGCTACCTAATATCGTGTCGTTAGTGCCGTCGAATCTGGCAATGTCCCTACCGTTTTGGATCGCGGTTTTTCGCACTGGTCGAGAGGCTACAGTCGCTTGTGTTGCATGCCTTGCGTTGCCGCTTTTGTCCTCCCATCTTGCAATTGTGCCATCTGCCGCGACGAGGCTTCCGCCAGTAGTCGCGTCAAACAGCGTTGAAGCGTCTGAGCCATCAAGCCATAGTGCAGTCGCAATCTGTGACGGTGTCCAAAGCGGCATTAGACAGCCCCCAGCGAATCCAGCATGGCCTGCACGATCGTCGCAGGTGTCGATGCTGCCGATCGGTATTCCGCTTGAGCGGCTTCCATTGCCTCAGTGCATCGGGTCAATGCGGTCTGCTTCAGCGTAAATGCTTCTGCGTCCGCCCGTTGTTCCGCGAATTGCTCCGCTGTCAAATCCGCGAACCGCCATCCGCCACCAAGGGCAGCGACCGCCGTGAAATCGTCGATGGTCGGCATTGTTGGCGTGCCACCGAAGCCTTCAGCCATCGCCCAGAATGCTGCTGAATGTGCCAGCATCGTCGTATCGAAAAACTGGCTGCGATCATCAGTGATGTGGCTGAAGAATGTTTCGATCGAGCGAGACACTTCAGAGGGCGCATAATCGGTCGCGTACAGGATGAGACTGATCAGCGAGCCGCCCCACTTTTCGCCGGTGTCCGCAGGTCGAATCAGCCTAGTCATCATGGCACGATTCCGCAGTAAAAACAGCAGGTCTCCAATACTGATTTTGTTGTGCGTCAGTCCTGTGGCACGCAGTGCAGCGACGATCTCCGCGTCCGTGCCGGTCAGTTGCAGGCTCTGTGCTGTTTCGTATGCGTTCATCGTGTGTCCCCAATGTTGTAATAAGCAGCGGATCACCCAGTCCGCTACTCGTACCATCAGCGTCCCCGTGAGTATGAGCAATTACATGACACCGACTCGCGGCCACACTTGCGGCACACTACCCATATTATGTTAACAGTGCCTGCCATTATTGGCTTATCGCCCGTGGTGACCACTGCAGTCGGCGTGAGGTCTAGAATCCGTTCACGTAGTGTCATTTTGTGTCTCTAGGAAACATCATCCAACCAAAAAAGTGAGCGCACAACGCCCCACAACAAAACGACTGCAGCGGACTAGCAGCAGCCGTATCAGTAATGAACTGCGACACTGATGACGGGACACCGCCTACCACAATCACAGCCAGGTCGTACAACGTGGCCGCGAGTAGTGTGCCGAAAACTACGATGCCAGTTTTGCTCACGCTTCTCTCCCTCACATACCAATATTCAGTCGCTGCGCGTACTTTGCCAGGTGCTCGTCCGACGGCGACTCAGCCGAAGCCTCAACTTTTTCAATTTTCACCGGTAGTGTCACGAGCCCGGTCCTCTGCAGTAACTCTACGATATTATTCAGCCCAAAAATAGACAGCCCTGCGACTATAAGCCCGATGGCTAATTTTGGATTTCGCTGGATAATGTGGATTGCGCCTAGAAAAAACTTATCATCGTCGGATTGTGATGTAAGCGTTCGTATTTCTGTTGTCATTGTTTCAATCTTCTTATCTAGTTTTTCGGAGTGCTCCATCGCCATTGTGAAGGCTGTTGCCGTCCCGTTTTTCAATGGCTCCCAAGTACACAAACAGCACTGTATTTCTCCCGATAGCGGGAACCGCATAACTGTCAGCTGACCCCACTCTGGTTTTGACCCCTTAGGGGAGTACTGTTTTTTTACGACGTATGACGGAGAATAAGCATCAAGATTGTTGGCCTCGTCCATGTCGGCTTCGAGGTTTTTGTCTGGGACGCTAAGTTGCATCCAAGTCATCCTTCGCAGCTCATTTAATGTGTACTGCGACCACTCACAAAATGCACTGTTTGCCCAAAGAATATGCCCACTTAGCGAACTAACAAGTTTCATGGCTGGTGTGTGTTTCAACCACAGCCGCATAGGCTCGCAGTCGGTATCGTCGATCCACATGCTGCAGACTCCTCCTTAGTTACTAGCAATGGCGTGCCGGGCTCACGACTTAGTTGGGCGTATCTGCGGATATGCTGCTGGAGTGCTCGCCACTGGTGGCTGCTGGCTGCTGCGTACTCTCTACAGGGGCTGCGTCAGGTAATCTTCGCTGAAGCCACTGCCTCATACCGCTATACCACGCACTGCTGCCATGGTTCAGTACTGTAGCAGATTTGGAGATCTGGTCTAGCTGTTGCGTTGTCTGCTTACTCTGCGGTGTGGCGATAAACGGTCGGCAACTTTTGGGGGAGGTGCGGAATACGTTCCCGTATAACGTGTTTCTCAGAAGGGGCTCTTGCAGCAAGTTAAAATCCTGAAAGAGTTGCTGCAGTTTACTCTTTTCAAAAACGTGCATCAAATGTGTATCGTACAGGTGGGTAGGTAGTCCTCGCAGCTCCAGAGTTTGCATAGTCCTGACTATTGCCCGATCCCACCAGCAGCCTTTAGGTTTGGGGGACCACCCCTGTGTGATCCTCGAAATCTCCAGCTGCGACATAGTTACTTTTTTTAGAAAATAATGATCGTCCATCATCGACACGAACTGCTCGTCTACAGCAGGGTGTGTCGAGATAGCGTTCATTTTAGCGAGTGTATCCATTAACCCGTGCGGCGACCCGGGTGTGGAAGGTTTTGGTATTCTTGGCAGCTCTATGAATTCTCCGCTGTACCAATCCGGCCTGTCGCCGACAAGTAGTACTTTTACCTCCCCATCGAAGTATGTGTAAACTGATCGAATAGCGTAACGCAGCTCATCCCCGGCGGCTTCTGCGTTAATGTGAGACCACACAAATTGCGTCATGCTAGCACTCTATGCAAGAACTGTTACCTAGACGACTACCAAGCACTATCTGATTCATGCGGGATACTTCCGCACTAACAGAAGATGCAAAGTTCTGCAGTGTTGTAGCCCCGTCTGCAAATCTTCGTAACTCTTCTACCAGGGGGTCAAGTTCGTTACAGCCACAGCATGGTTTTGAGCACACATCAGTTAGCTGCAGTCCGTTAGTTATAGGGTTAACGGTTAGACAGTCGTCTCCAATAATACGAAAGTTGCCGTTTGGTAGGGGCGGTATACCGTTAATGAATAGTATCGGAGTTACAGCAGCCGTCTCGTTGTCACAACCGCAGACCTCATTCAGTCCCTCACCAGCTATCGCACTAAACACGATCTCCGGGTTTACAGAGTCGGAGAAATTCACACTGATACGCATGTTAGTACCGGCCCGGAACTCTACGTCACCATAAATGCGTGTGCTGCGGTTACCGTTACTGACAACTGTCAACGCAGAGACGGCTCGCAGCATAGGTCGTATCGCGCTGACCTCTACAGGAGTAGCAGCCGCCGCGAATGTGAATACACCAAGTGGAAGCTCATCCAGTACTGCCAAGTCGCCCAGCACTACCCTGCCGTTGCTGTCATCAAAGTCACCACTGCCGGGCATCGCATAACTTCTGAACTCTGTGTGAGAGCTTTTAGCTACGTTAACACTACCTACAGCGATGCCGTCTGCTGTGTTGTTGTCATAACCGAGCGATATGTTGATACCAGTCTGGTATAGAGCTAGCTGACGTATAAAGAATTTGGAGGGGTCTACATTGAGCCCTGAGTGGATGGGGAAGTCCAGGAACAGTATCAGGCTATCCGGTATTCGTACAGAACCTGTCACATCCGTTTTACTTCCCCATGTGGTGAGCGGGAAACTTCGGACGGAGTTGTGGTTAAGGAATTCCAGATTCCAGTTATTTATCATACCTGTCACACATCCTTATAAATCAGTCCGGTTATCCGCAGGATGTTAACGTCAGCATTAAACGCAGGGGCAGAATCTGCAGCCCTCTGCAGTGTCACAAAAATAGTATCACCCGGATCCACGCTTAGTGCGGCACTGACAACCTCTATAGGCGTGAAAGTAGGAAGGTTGCCACCACTTCCATCGACATCGTCAGATGGTGTAGTGATGTCGAACACCACGCTGGTTGTAGCGGCGGAGATGGTCATCAGGTCGCCATCAACGGGTCTGGGTACTTTACTGTAGACTACCGTCATTGCAGGAAGTGGCCCTATAACCGTCCCCATGACTACAACACGCAGCTGCATCAACAGGTCCCCGTCTGGCAGCCCCACTGTCGGTACATGGAAACTGTATTTGGCGCTACTTGTACGGGACGCCGGGAATCCTACGCACAGCACCCCCCTAACCTCTCGCTCTAATGTGTCGATAAGTCGGGTAAGTTGCGGTTGTAATTCCCTGGTAGTACTGTCCGATACAAAGTCTACACTCACTAAACCTTGATGCACCTCAGGGTTTGACACACTCACTGGCAGTAGCGGGTTACGTGCTCGAGAGCGGGTGCTGGTGAGTGTTACAGCAGAAGAAAGACTTATTATGCCTTCAGTTACCCAGCCTTTTGTAAACCTGGCTGTCTCAACCCCCTTTAGCACCTGTCCGCCAATTGCCTCAGTTGGTGAGATCAGCAGCGAGAGAGACAGTTTTGCATACAGGTCTCCAGTAGTAGCGGCGAGCCCTCTGGCATCCACGAACTCCAGTGGCTCATCTGCACCAGCTTGGAGTGACGTTACAACGGTCTTGTCCGTTATGCCCAGCATCCGTACGAAAGACAGGATCAGCCGCATACCTGGGACAACAGGACACCCGTCACCGGCAGCTGACGACGAGCTGCTGCTAGCCAGGCCCCAAGGCCACGGGACCTGGTTGTAACAATCTGACAACCACCAGATACCTGCAGCGTCAATACGTACAAAATCTGGCGTTATTCGCATCAGCCCTGTGATGGTTCTAAGCCCGGAACTTTGCGGGACGAGTATCTCTAGAGTTGCAGACGCGGCGGGTAGCGGGGGCCATGCGGAAGACAGATCAGGGTCTGCTGAAATGTTATAACCAAACACAGCGCCTGCGGGGGCCAGCCCCCCAAATACCGCGTGACTCGCGGGCAGCCAGCCAGGCAGGCCAGGGTCTGGCGAGGTGATAACATGCGGAGAATCAAATCCTGGTGGGTCACTTTCCCCCGCCGGGGCCGCTGTCAGCTCGAACTGCAGATGCACGTGCTCCTGCATGAAATTCCTGGTTTGGGGAAGCACCAGCACGCGGCTGCTTGTTTCGCAGTCGTCTGCCGGACCTAACAGCATCGCAACTGATACAGACACGCTCGGTTGCTGCCGCACTAATGTGCCAGCTACCCTGCCTGACAAGTAGTATCTGCCTGGAGGGGCCGACCCTCCGAACATAACCAGCACCGCTGAAGGCGGTAGATCTACAAGACCAGCAAACACAACAGTCCCTGTAGTGCTGTCTGTTTTCCGCATACAGATGCCGACAACCTCTGAGCTGGCTGATGGTACGTAAAAGCCTGTGGTCGGGTCCTGAGCTACATCGGCCATCGCTAGCTCAAATTGATTGGTTGCTGCATTCCAGTACACCGTAGACCCGGCTAATACAGCAGACTCTAGTTTGCAGTCTTCCAGTTGCAGCAACTGCCCGGCAGCAATAGCGCTCAGCTGATCCTGCATTGAGTTTGTACGCTGCTCCAGCTCCCTTGTGGCCGCACTTGTGTTAGCTGCGGTTACAGGGGATCGAGGCTGGACGTGCGGGACCCGCTTAAATTCCTGAACCATGTGTGCGAAACCTCTAGGTTAGACTAATTCGCCATGTCAGACCAACATGCCCAGCTGCCAGCTTCAACACCTGCCCATCCGTAGGGAGATACCCACGGGCAACTATGATATCTTTTGTCGGGTCAACTGGTACAGGGGATACCACCAACGCTGCGCCAACAACTTTGGAATTTTGGGCGTGGCTAAATGGTAAACCGTGATAGCCGGCCACACCCTGTGTCTGGGTATAGAACGTCAACTGGTTACCCTCGCCGGCCGGCATGATTTCTTCGAACCCGGTCTCCACAGCGATAACAGCAGGGGCTAACAGTGAGACTCGCAAGAAATCTCTAACATCCGAGCCACTTAGCTGCTCGTAGTATTCTCTACCAGCGTCTCTAGTGTAGTCAGGGACAGTGACTACATCTCCAGGGTTGTCGCAATTTTCAAATTCGATGTACATCGTACTGATGCGGTACGCTTTGTCGCCTGTTGCCAACAGTCTGGATGCGGCAGCGCCCCAACCAAACTGGATCTGGTTGTGATTTTCTGAGACCTGTAAAGCTGTCTCAGCTCGCAGATTGCCGCGGATCATCTGTCCTGCTTTTAGTGCATCTTTCACAGTACAACCCTCGCTACAAGTCCGCTATCTGACACCATGGTATCATTTATCTCGTCTCCCTGTGCGGTTGTACCACTCCAGGTGCTCAACTCTTCTTCCGCATCGAGTAATTCAATCGCGTCGTTATCCATAACCGACTCAACAATTACAAGCAACGCCATCTGCGGAGGCAGCAGTCTACGCAATAAGCGGAAATTTTGCAGCCCCGTTACTTGCTGATTGAACCCAGCTACTCTGAGGATTACTACCGCAGCATGCTTATACAGGATATTAGCCGCCAAAAATTTAACTGGATTTATAGTTACTGGCAGGTGCGAGGTTGTAGGCTCGCCGACAGAGACAGGTCTGCTATCCAGCAAATGCGCCAGTGTACCCTTTTGGAAATACCGTGACTCGCTGAGCGTGCCGTCACTCTGTAGTGTGCCAGGCCACTCTACCAGCTCTGCGGCACTGCAGTCGCCTCTGTCTGCTGTTGCGGCAGCAATACCGCGATCATGAAGGTCGGAGAAGAATCTGTCGACATCCAGCGGCATGCCGCCTATTTCCCACGTCAGCTTTGTGAAGCCGCTGCTGTCATCAGTGTCGACAACCAGCGGTACGTTCTGGTTGGCGAACACCAGCTCCCCAAACATACAGCTGAGCAAGAATCCTTTACCCAGCGAGATAGCGCTGATGCTGGACAGGTCGGCGTTGCGGTTAAGCTCGATCACCTCAATAGCTGGTGTGAGGCTGGTCTCTTTTGTGATTGTGTCCCCGACTGCTACGCTGACACCCGCAACAGCAGGCAGGCGGTAGGCCGCTTTCTCTGTGATGATCAGACTGCCTCCGCTGTCTGATGTCAGTTGCACTACTTTGTCCGTGTCATGCGTGGGTGTTGGTACGCCAGCTATGGCGGCTAGTAACGCCCGCAAAAAAGACCCAGAGGGTCCGCGAACCATTGCAGTTTGTGCCGCTTGTAGAATTGTCTTATATGTATCGCTGGATCTCAGCTGGTTGCCTATCGCGTAACCGTACTGCTTGTACAGTTGTGACGTGTCTACCTCAGCTCTGTAAGCCCACAGAATAGCTACATGATCAACTACAACACCATTTTGATACACCGTCTCTTTGCGTATCCGCGGGTCTTCGAAGATATTATTGAAAAATGTGACACTGGTTGAATCAGTATTAAAGTCTAACTGATTAAACCACATTATAGACGGGTCACCTACAGTATCTACTAGAACGGAGAATGTAAGTTCCTCGGGTTTGGCGAACTTCCAGCCGTCTACATTTATCGACCCGTCGTAGATTTGTCCGTTATCGTACAGCAGTCCCGTGTCGTATTCCTGTACGGCTAGTTCTTGCTTTAACTGGGACAGGCGTAACTGGTGCCATCTATCTATATGCTTTGTGTCAATTGTTTGCAGACTCATGCTGCGGGTAAGCTCCCGCACATCCTGCAACGTCTGCTGCTGTGTTTCTGCCAGTGCAGCTACTACAGCAGACAATTGCTCTACGCCACTGTAGTCCTGCGACCACCAGCTCCCAAGCACCTGCAGCAGCTGCTCAGGTTTATCGTAGACGTTGTTAGGGTATTTAAGATCCGTCACGATTTCACCTGCACGCTAATGCTGACATTGCCCACGTCTAGAAAAAATACCGTGGTCTCGGCGGTGATCTTATTTGCCGGCATGTTAGGTATGCGTAAAACAGCTGAGTGCCGTATAACAATAGCATCACCTGTTGGTGGTGTTATTTTACCCTGCATAACCAGTGTACCTACAACAGTGTTACCGCCCATCGCCGAGTGGATGATGTCTATAAGCTTGGATGAGTACAGTACACCAGAGAAATCCAAGCTGTTTACGTAGCTTACTACTGCTCGTTTTATGGACGACAGCTCTGGTGCCGATTCGTCGGCGTCTCGTAACAGTACAATATTGAGCTGTAGCAGACATGGTACCGCGGCCCGTACTAAAACATCTGTACCCCACGGTCGGACGGTCTCGCTACCAAGGAAGCCCTGCAGGTCGGCAATCAGCGGAGATCCTATGAAGCTTACAATATAGTCTTTAGTGTCCCCAACAACTGCTGACAGCATAGCTGTGGCGGTGTCTTCAAAAGACACAGCTGCTGTTTGCCAGCGGCTGAACGCCCCTTCAGGTATGGTGAGTATGTCCGGACGCCAACCATCTCCGCTCAGGTCTAGACCCTTGACGACGCTGATCGGAGTGTAGCCAAAAGATTCAGACACATCAGTGACGGGCTTGATACCGAGCAGGCTGTAGAAACCAGGCGACACATCCCTACCTATGCTGCAGGCCAGGATTACGCTGCTGGCAAGTTTTTCTATCACAGTGCATGTGATAGTTGCTGTAGTGGTAAGTGGGTATTCCGCTGTCTTTGCGTAGACATCCAGATATCCACCACCCACAGATCCGGGGAAGATAGTCCGCTGATCGCGAGACATCTCAGGGTCACCAAATCCGATGAACGAGTACTGCAACGTATCACCAAACGCGTCCTGAGACTTGATCAGCGACAGAAGATTGGCTCTGCCGCCGCTCATCCCCGCCGGTATGGCATGCTGATATCGTGTAATCAGCTCTGCATTACTCTCGGTGGATGTTCCTCCAGTGAAGTCGCTGCTGGCGTACGCTGTAACAAAGCGAGCTGGTACAGGATCCGGTAGAACTGCTGTGTTGATTCGCAGATTGTACTCAACCCCGACATCATCAGCGACGACAGGGATTGTGAACGAGAAGCTGTCGCCATCACGTGCAGTCATAACCCGCTCTGTCGTAGACGCTATCGTTGTACCGGGCGGCTTGGCTACGATAGCTGTCGTTGCGCGTACCGTCACTCCGTTTGTTGTGAACGGAGAATTACCAGCGATAACGAAGGTTTCAGACCCCTGAACTAAGATTGTCAGCTCTCCGCGGGCGCGGATGCCTACCCTGCGAGATATCCCGACGTTAGACAGCACATGGTCGACCATGTCGTTGTTGGCCAGGGTGGGGTTCTGTTGCAGGGACAGGAGGCTCCTGGATTGCAGGACCCTGTTTATCTCAGTCTGACAGATACCGCCGATTACACCGCCTGCCAGGAATGCGATAATGTCGTGGATGACACCGCGGCGAAGGTCCAGCGTAGGATAGGCAGCCTGCAGAATTGCCGTAAATTCTGCCTGTGCCGCTGTAACCGTGGCCGACTCTAACTCGCTAACCGCTTTTACTGCGAATGCTGGTTCAGTAAGCATTGGATCCTCAAACAGTTAAATTCGCTGGTGTTGTGCTGACGGGTAGTATGACAGTGTAAGAGGTACCAGCCGCACTCAGTAGCGATACTCGCAATGTGAGCTTCCCCGGCTCCAGCACTATACCTAATAGCGAAGAAGACGCGAACCTCTCATCTGCCGGTTCTGCTCCTGTATCCTCATTCGTTAGATTCTGCCAAGCCTGCACGCCTGAGGCTAGATACGCAGCTTGCACGTCTGCTTCTGTACGAAGCTCCCCTCGTCGTAAGAGCCGCATAAAATCTGTACCCCGCATCTGGAGCCCCCAGGGCATGGATCCCCGGATAGTCATGAACTCCAGCAACCACCGCTGAGCCATTTTCTGAAGCCCTGTGCAGACCTGCCCGGAGTTAGTGTCGCTAAACAGTGTCTGCTGCAGCTGCGACACCCCATGAGCTGTTGCACCCTGTATCGCGGCAACATCTAAAGATCTGCCGGCATATTGACCTGCTTCCATGACCCGTGATCCTAGGTTGAAGTTAGAGCGCCGGCTTTGAACATGTTGGAGATATCGCCCTCAAGTCCGTTAGGGCTGAACAAGTCCCCCTCACCCTGACCGTACTGCCTGCCGTGAGCGTTAGCGATAGCTCTGGGTAGGCTCATATACCTGTGTCGAAACGCTCGTTCCTCTGCTGCGATAACGGATAACTGTGTGCGTAACGCGATGATATCGCCAGCACTACCCTCTTCCGCACCGAGCATGATTTGGTCGTAAGCCGTGTTAATGGTGTTACGGTCAAATGCTGGCTTGTGCATGTTAGGTATGTCAAGCAAGCTGCTTCTATTCACTACAGGTACAGACCAGTTACGCTGGGCCTCGCCCTGTGCGGATTTATACGTGAGCTGCGCATTACGACGTAGTTCTACCATGCGATCCCGGAATTTGGAGTCGACGCTGCGTGACACACTAACCCCCCTGTAACAATTCCTGGTCTAGTTGCTGCTGAATGGCTGCTCTCCGCTGACTGATGACTGCTGGTGTCACATTGAGCCGGTCAGCCAGCTCGGCTGTTGAAATTTTCTTAGTGCCATTCATACCAAGGGTGGTGTCGTAGATTAGTTTGTCTCGGTTGGACAGGTCATCATACACCAGCCGCTCCCAGAGTGACAGCTCTGGAGATTTGTAGAGTGACGACACTGCAGGATCCGTCGGTGCCCCTGTTGCATCTTGTGGTTTACTGGATGGGACGGTGGCAGAGGCTTGACGAATGTAGCCTATCCTTTTATGGGTTAGACCTGTGTGGTTGGCTATCTCGTCCATGTTTGGCGGGCGGCCGAGCCTATCCTCCAGCTCTGTCTCCATACCACGCAACCGCTGGCGGTCCAGCATAACCCTCTCGGGTATGCTGATAATCTGCTCATCTTGTCCCGATAATCTAGTCAGCCCTCGCAACTGTGTTTGCAGGTGCGTTTGGAACTTACCAAGTTGCGGGTCGTACGACCGCAGGGATTGGAGCGCCAACTTTTTCGCTTGTGCCTGCAGATACGGGCTGCTGCCGTAGGAGGACACTGTCCTGTCAATGGTTGGCTGCACAGCTGAGAGCATGGCATTCCGTGTAGTCGGGTTATCCTGGGCTTTCCAGTTGTCGTAACTGGATTGAAGCTTCGACTCCAGCTTGTGCGTCGTCTGACTCTCCGCGGCAAACGGGAGCAGCTCATCATCCAACAAGGAATTCTGGATGAACTTAGCCTTAGCCATGTTGTTACGCTCCGGCACTTACTTTCTCTGGTGGTTGATTAGGTACCATACTAGCACCTTTCCACATTTTAACATACAGAGGAGGTGTGTCGACAACAGTGTCGCTGTCCTCTGCAGTAGTGTGTTCGATTTCCGTGTGTGTGTTTGTCAGGATTAGAGAGGTGTGAGCGTGTTGTTGCTCTACATCAATTGCATAATTGACTTGCACCACGACTCCGTAGGTGCGTTGTAGGGCTTGCGAACCCACAACGGCATTATCTCGGTCAGCTTCAACCATCACGTTAGAGCCTGGGGCTATGTCGAAACGCAGCTTGCCGATGACTTCACCACCGCTACCCCGCAATTTATCTGCGGAAAACCACTGCTGGGCGAATTTGTCCAGGAAGTTGCGATTTGTGCGGGCACCTTGCAGAATTGCAGCCTCTGTAAGTGCGTCACCTGGGGCGGCCAGCGGGCCATCAATCACTGACTGGACTACGCCGTTAGCACCCTCTGCTTGTGCGCTGCGTCCAGAGGCGGATATTGTGTCTGTCAACCATCTGGGGGCCGACTTTATTAACAGCATCCCTGTCTTTATCTGCGGGGACAGGTACAGGCCGGCAAAGCCGGTGTAGTTAGCCACCAGAGGTCCTATTGCTGTATCCAGCCCCGACGATGACGCCCCAGGCTGGACTATGCCAACCCCACGCAACCTGTGCGGTTTAGCTGTCGCAATATTGGCAATGACGTAATCTTCGTTCCCTATGACAGCCCATGGCGGTCCCGATGCCGGACCTGTTAACGGCACCACAAGTGCGTCAGTCACACGCGGCACCACCATAAACCAGAAATCCGGAGCCCACTCACCTACGAGTTTCCCCCATAGCGTTGTGTTAACCCAGTTATTCTCAGTGTGTTCTTTTACAGCGGAACGTATACCCGACTCAATGATTGCAGAATCCGTGCCGCCGCTCATATCTAACTCGAGTGGTACACTCTCCGAGTTACCAGGTTTCAATCTGGATATAGCGTCTAGTATTGGTGCTATGTCCCCAGAGGTGTTTAGACCAGCGCTGAAGGATACCTGAGCAAACGGGTCGTCCTTTACTACGTCCCCCATCCACTTGTAGAAGACGTTCCCCCACAAGTCGCTCAGTGAAGCAGTATTTATAAGCTCTGTCGATACAAGTGGCAGCCAGCTGATTGTGCCTGTAGTCTGCCCTGATGCGTCTACAGAATTGCCGCGAGATCTCATGATAGCCGGAAATGTCATATCACCAGGATTGCCGGGGTGGCTGGATGCGGACAGGGCCGAGGCGTAGTTAAGGTTGGCTAACCAGTGCTCCAGCTGCAGCACAGCCGTTGCTGTACCGGCCATACTGGTACCACGACCAAGCGAACTAATAAACCCCTCAAAAACCATGAACTCTTTACCGTCCGCTGGTACACCGAGCTCTGAGAGTGGCACACGACCGCCGTTGCCGCCAGCTTGCTGCACACCCATGTCTGCGACAGGCGATGCTGTCAGGTACACCTTTATCTTAGGAGGGTTGGCTCCGTTAATCGGTATACTACCAACCGATGAGGCTCGTAATACACTACCTAGACTGGAGGCCTCTGCGCCGACAGCTATAGATAGTGCAGCTGACGGTATGGTGTTCACAGCAAACGAAGAGCTAAAGCCTACGATATCAGTTACGATTAGCGTAACACCCTCGTACTCAACCTCTGCTCGCATACCCAGCGTAATGATGGCATAACTCAGCATTAGACGACAACCTCTTGTTCTTCCACATAGTTAGCTAACGCCAAGAACATAGCGGCGTATCGCATATTGTAGTGAGGGTGCTTTTGCCATATGTCTAGATAGGTAGACTGCTCTGCGGCTAAAGCTGGGTTGAATATGGTCTCAGCGTCTATACCAGTACTACCCAGTTGTAGCTGATTCAATGTATTGGAGAAGTCTTTTGTAGGGCGGCATCTGGATACCACACGGAGTGCCGCATCCTGGTCCGTGTAGAACCGCACAGTGAGCCCGTTTTCGTGCAGTGGTATCCGTGTAGACAATGTGTCGGTAAAGGTTACGGCTATCTCTACTGTACTGGCGCCAGCTACTTGCTGTGTGACCGTAGCTAGTCCTGTAGCGGCAGAGTATCGCACATCCCACTGATACTCGGATCGACCAATTGCTGTGTTTGATGTGATCGTCCCACTCAGTACGGCTCCGGATGGGCGACCAGTGTCTGTAACAGTGGTTACGAATAACGAAGGAGGGAAATCATCACGAAACGGTAGGTAGGTGAGCTGGCTGCGATCACCAACAGCTGGAGCCAGCTCTGTAGTGTGCAGGAGCTGCATTATCTGCCGCATACGGATGTTGACGAACAGCCTGTCTGGTCGAGTCCCAAACAGTAATTGGTACAACCGCCGCACAGACGGGGTCAATTTTCTTCGCCGGAATGTTGTCGCTACATACTCTTCACCAGGGGCGTCCACAGCGTGGCGACCTGCAGTGCTGTTGAGTATCAGTGTTCTAACTCTATTGATCTGCATTGCAGCACCTAGCTAATTGCCCTGAAAGTATTAAAGCGGTAGGCCCACTGCATTAGCTGTGTCTCTGGGTCTGCCATCTCTGTGCTCATGCCAGTCAGAAGACCTAACAGCGTGACGTTTCTTCCCAGTGTTAGCACCAGCGGTGCCCCACCAGCCGACAACTTGTTGTTTTCGTACGTAGATTGTACTGCTGCTATACCGTCACTGTCAGTATCACAGCTGGGTGAAAGACATACCCCAGACAATTTTAGCTCTCCAACACGGTCTCCGAATACGTAGGCGTAGATCGAATTGCCGAAAGTATGCTGAAGTTGGTGGTTCGTAGTCTCTGTGCGTGCGACTTGCGTTATCAATACACGAGAGTTCGCATTCCCGACATTGCCGATCTGCGGCTGACCTGCAATACGCACAGAGAACGGAGACGCACCACCAAGCTCTGCACTCTTGGCCGCGATGCGAACAACCATGCCTCGTCGTTTGGTGATGAAAGCCGGCATTTTTTATCCTGTTACGCGTTAGACGCCGTGGGGAGCATTGCAGCCGCAGCCTTGTTGCCTGTGCCACGTATAGAGAATGACCTATCACCACCGAGCTCCTCGAGTGTTCCTGTAATCACTATCTGTAGATTACCCGAGCCTGTAGCGCCAACAGTGTCTTCTGTTTTAAGCTGGTCGTTAATAACGGGTGCTGCCGCGGTACCGATAGCACCTAAAGCTCTGGCAGCTGTACCGATCGGACCTACAGCAGGTACCATCTTTAGCAGATTGAACCCTTTAGTTTCTACTGTCTCTGCGTATGTGTCGCTGGCTAGTACTGACGCTCGTAATTCGGAGAACTTACCTTTAACTGCGTTTGCTACTATTTGGCTTTTTGCGTCGTTAAACACATCTTTAAGGAGATTAACTAAAGGTATACCATTATCAGCCTGCTGTGTATCACTGCTAAGTTTGCTGTCAGTTGCGGTTGTGCTGTCGTCCGACTTATCCAGGTTAGACTCCGTCGCTTCCGGCAGCAGTACGCTACCAGCACCGGCTGTAGATGGCTGCCCCTCCGATATGTATTCTTTTATAGTCTTAATCTCAGGCTTCCACGGCTCGCCTGCTTTACTGTTCTTGTTTGTGAGTGGTACATACCCGGGCTTCACAGCCTGTTGAATAACTTTCTGCAGCTTCTGGTTAGCAGTATACCGCGGGTCCTCTTTGTAAGTATCCAAGAAGGTTCTGGCCTCTACCCCTCCAGCACTGATAGCCCCCACAGCATCAGTGTTGAACTGCAGCTGTTTGACATCCTCCTCGTTACTTGGGTCCAACTCCTTGGATTTCTCCCACAACCCGAGGGCCACCATTAGCGGACCTGTTGGGTTAACCGCGTCCATACCTTCTTTCGGTATTATGTTAGCGATCTCCTCCAACGCCTCTGCATTTAACCCTCCCGGCCCCATTTTCTGCATCACGTCGGCGATTCGCCTAAGCGGGCTGCTGGACCCCACAGAAGCCATGGCCCTGCTCATCATGGTGTCAACTATTACCTGCTGCTCCGCCTTCTTAGACGCGGCCGCAACATGATCACCGTACACCAGATACGCCCCAGGAGCAGTTGCTGCGACAGAATCCTCTTGTGCTCGTACGTCTATAGAGCTGTATGCAACAGCAGCTAACAAATTCAGGCCACCGGATTGTTCAATGAACGCATCCGCAGCTTCAGGTGTGCCTAGTTTCTGAGTAAGTGAGCGACGGATAATGTCCCCGATAGCAGTTTGTCTCTTTTCGTCATCATTAAAGACATCCACAGGCATGGCAAAAATATCTTCGGTGACTTTCTTGCCGATACCGTCATACATATACCCCAAGCTTGTGGCGTCTGCCTTTCCGTCTTTAATCAGCTGATCCCCGGCAGTAACTGTCGAAGCTCGCAACGACCTTGCCAGCGAGGGGCCGTACACTTTTTCCGCTGCGTCTCTAGGCATAAGGCTTCGACGCACGATATCTGTAACGCCAGCCTTAGAGCCGCGACTGCTGTTCGCATCCCTATTGATCATAAACTCGCGAGTAGTTCCCGGTGATATACCCTCGGCGGCAAACATGTCCAAAAACGCCGAATCCGGTGTCCGATAGTCAAACGTGCGGTCTTTTTTGCGTATGGCAGCCAGATATTTACCAGCCGGCGAGTCTGCAGCTGGGGCTCTCCCGTCTGCTTCCATAATGTCCGCTAACCGCAGAGCTGCACCCATCTGATTTGCTGCGACCGAGCCTGTTGCAGCAACCCGCAGCCGGGAATCCATCGCCACGACACGTTCTGCAGATGGCTGACCACGTATTCCCGAGTCCAAGTGTCCTACATTCCTGGCTGCTGCGGCAAACAGTGTAGATTGCTGTGTTATTTCCAGCACATGGCGGTCATCTACGCCCAACTTCTGCGCCAGTTGCCCTACAGTATCAGCCAAGGCCATCATTGCCTCAATACCGGCACCAGTTTGCTTGGCGATTGCTTGAGTTTTGCGGACCGCATTTTCCAAGGCTGCTGGCGACAGTGATGCCATGTTACCCTGAGTAAGTCTGTTCAATCCCTCTACGAGCTGACTCATGGGCGCGTTTGGGTTACCTGCGTCTCCGAAGATGTCTTGCATAGCCTTTGTTGCACCAGACATCTCCTCTATCCGCGCTATTATTCTTGATGAGTCTGCGGTACGCAGTAGATCCTTGCCCCCAGGCATTGCCTGCTCGTCTTTAAGCGAGGCTTCCGTAATTGGATTAGCTGGGTCGTCGTTATCCTGCATCTTTTTGAAGGTCGCACGTACACGGTCGGTCGCGTCCATCCTGTCCTTGAGCGTGGCGTTATCCCCGAGGGCTTTAATTTCTGGTAGGTTATCTGCTATACGACTGAAAGTCTCGTATGGTAAAGCTTCTGGGAGGGCTGCTAGTCGCTCTTCGATAGGCAATCCTCCGATCGCTGTCCCGAGTTGGCCTCGCAGTTGTAGCTCTTTTGCCAGCAGGCCGGCTTGCCCAGCGGATAACCCACTCACGCGAGCCGGGTTGTAGTTCTCGCCAAACAGGTCTTCAAATACACCCTGACTGACAGCTGCGGCCGACTCGCCGCTCATACCTACAGCTCCGCTAACTGAGTCGAGGCTTGTGCGGAGCAGGTTGTGCAGCTGATTACCGAAAATCGCAGAGGAGCCTCGCGACCCGTGTAAAGCATCCACCATGTCGACACCGAGGGTCTGTGTCAGCATAGGCATGAACTGCGGCAGCGCAGACGCTATTTCGAAATTGCGATTCTTGTCATCTCCTGTTAGGTTTCCTGTGAATGTGCGGGTTAGCCCGTCCAGCAGCCCGCTAGTAGCCCTCCTGTCAGACATCGCAGCAGTCTGTGTGGCGGCCTGACTAGCCTGGTAGAACTGCTGAGCCTGAATCTGGTCGTACGCGTTCTGCTCCGGAAAGAACTGCAGCGGAACACTGCCTTTTGGTGCCATCTTGGAGATTACAAACGGCATAAGCTGATTCATCAGCGCCGATATCTCCCCACTACCTGCGTTTCCAAAGAAATTTGCAGACCCTGTGTAACGTGGGGACGCGTCGCTAAAGAATGGCATAGCCGACTGTGCGTGCAGCAGTGATGGATCGAACCCCTGCATCCTGTTGCCGGGGTCGAACGGTCGATAAGTCCCGCCCATTTCCTGATAGTCTTCATCCATTGCCGTCTCCAGCCTGCTGCTGCCTTATAGCCGCAGCTTTTTTGCGTATATCCTCTTCCGCTGCCGTATCTGCTGATGTTACAGGCTTGGTAAACTGAGCAAGCATAGCCTCGTACCGCTCCTCGCCAGGTCTGCCAATAAGCTGGTGGAAATTTTCCTTGAGGCTGTTGGTACTATTTTCTGTAGTTGTATCAGAACTCTGTGGGTACAACGACACGAATGTGTCTTTAAGGAGCTCCAGGTGTTGTGACGCGGACTCCGCAGCCAATTTAGCGCAGCTAAGTACTGCAGCATGATACTGTAAGCTGTCGTGCAGCCGCTGCCTGTGCTTAGCGGTCGTCAGACCAGCTAAAACCAGCTGAAGCTTACGAACATCTCTGGTATTGAAGGGATCAAACTTATCGAACTGCATCAGTTGCTGCGAATGGCAGTCAACCAGCAGTTGGGCTAAGAGATCCCCTTCCAAAAATTTTCGGAGTCTGTCATCGCCTCCAGTAGCTCAATAAGACGCTGGAAGTTTCGATAGGTTGAGCTGACAATTCGCACAGTTGTCTCGGTTTTCAGTGCGTCTGTGAACTCTTTCATGTAGGTGCTCAGCCGCGTGGGGTGACCAACCGACTCAGCGTCCTCTGGGGTCGGCTTCCTAATAGCTGCGACTACAATCTCAGGGGGTAGCTGGAAAATAATGACAGCGCCCACCCCCAAGAATTTTACACCTAGCGATGTTCTGAACAGCATATTGTGTAGAGCGTATTCCAGCTGCCCTGTGATGATCCCGTTTCGGACCATGTACCCTAGCTGCATATTGATAGCTGTGACCTCTGCAACTGTCAGGCTCCTTAATCGCAGCACAGCCTTACCAGCAAACAGCTCGTACTCTTTCTGAAAACGCGTACCGCCCAATACCGAGATAACGAATCGGGACTTGTCATCCTCTGTAGGGGCTACCTCAAAGGGCTGATCTGTCGGCCAGCCGCACCGCTTACACTGCAAGTTAACTGGTAACAGCTGCTCCAGCTGCTGTCCCGGCGCCGCTACCGTTTCACTCGCAGCCGGTTCCGGAGCTTGGGGTTGCGGCTGCGCTGCAGGTCTGGGCTCAGTTGTGTTTTGAGGGGCAGACTGGATTGTTTCAACGTCTGCTTTGAAGCCTTGTAGCCACTCTCGTATCTCATTCTGCTTCTCCTGTGGGAGGCTTGTGATGTCTACAGGAGGCCCCATGACGGGGGATTTGTAGCCAGCCATGGTGTTAGGCAGGTCCGCAATACCGGCTGCAACCTCTGCTTTCCGTGTACTGGCCACTTCTTCTCGCATTTGTGTCAGTTTCTCGGCCAGGTTAGGCGGCAGCGGGTCGCCGTCTATGTAGCCGACTGCTTGAAGCTGCTTCTTGGTTTCATCCAACAAAAACGGACGAGCAACCGGTAACGGCCTGCCCGCATTTAGCGACAGCGGTGACGTACCTGCCCGCTGTACCGGCTTGAATTCTTCACCTGCGAATCCTGCGCTCATCCTATTCCCCTAAAACTGTATAATTACCCAGCGATCCACCTACAGCGACATCAAATGTCGGCGTTATGTATGCCTCGGACAGGTTATCTGCCGAGCCGTGCGGCTTACTTCTACCCTGAGCTGCATCAAACAATACTGTGTCCTGTCGATAAAGTGAAGTATTCGACTTAAATGCCTCTCTGCCAGGGTACGGATACGATTCACTTTTCTGCACAGTAACAGGTCGCTCCCGCCACTTGGGCATACTCTCGCTCTTGAGTCGAGCTAGTTGCTGCCAGCGGTCTTCAAAGATGTAGAAGTCTTTAACTCCGTAGTCTTCTGTAGTTCGCATGGACACTTCTATGGTTTGAAGTACGGCTGCGTTACCGTACCCTCCGTCGAAGTATATGCTATCTGTGAACAGTGCGTTAAATTGTGTTGTAGCTGCAGTTATAAATATGGTCTGAATGTACTCGTCAATACGAGACAGGTACTCAATTGTGTCTGTGAGGCTTTCGCCTTCTAGTGAGCCGACTAAACCGCCGTACTCACTGGATTTAGCTGTAAATATATGCCCTGTGCTGGAGAAGAAGCTCTTTTCCGCATACACACCACCTGTTGCTGCTATGCTGCCGCCAATCAAAGCTGTCCCGGACAGCGTTGATATGTTTTTGCTGAAGTAGGTTGTGTGTGTAGCTTCACCCGGCTCGCCGAAGTTTATATCTACAACGTTTTTAATGTGCTGTGAAAAATTAGATGCCACCATAACAACAGGGTACATCCCACGACCGGCATCTATGTAGACAGACCCACCGTTTATGGTATCGCCCTCGCCACCGGTTCTCAAATAAATGTTGCTGGCCCATGTGGCAACAACACTTTTCGGGGAGCGTAGCACTATCCCGCTTGTAACTGCACCCTCACCAGTCTGCTCACCATCAAACTTAGCACCAAACGAGCGACTCTCGATAAGCACCCCACCCGAACCGGAGTTACCTGCCAGCAGCTGCATATTCCGCTCTGCCTTTAGTCGCACATCGTGAGTAGAGGCGACGACGTCTACAGAGTTGCGAGCTCGAACATTGATATCATCCCCTCCCCAGATGTTCGTGTTCCTGCCGCTCTTGACCCACACATCTCCCGGTGCCGAGATAGTGATGTTACCGCCGGTCATACGGATCTCGCCGCCGAAGCCGTCATACAGCACCACGCCACCGTCATCAAGGAAGTCTATGCCGCAGGGCAGCGTATACACGCTCTGCTCACGCGCAGAGTCAATCGCTACAGTCTTCTTATATCTTTCCGCGTCAATAGACATCCGTTGTCGCAGCTCTGCAAACTCCGGTATCTCCTCACTCTTGCCGTCAACCCAGCCCATGTCTCGCTCTTCCGGGACTGTGTAGTCTTGTTGGTGCGATATGAATGGCTGGTTGGGGGCATAACCGAGCATGTAAGCGTGCATGTCCATAAGACCTGCTGCGCGGGCTTGTGACGTATCCTTGGCTCCTTCGGTGGATATGTCGTCTTTGATGTGGTGGGCTGGGCCGCTACCTAACTGGCCGCTGAACTTATAATTTTCAGGGTTATCTCCGTTAGGGTCTTCTGGCCTTCGCTTTCTTGTCGGTACAGCGATACCCGCCCGCTTCGCCAGAGATATACCTTTCACACTCTGCACGCATCTCCTGCCACCAAGTGACACCGACTCGTCGTAGAGGCCAGGTAGGTGCGGGGCAACTAAACCCGAACCACCGAAATAAGACATGTGATTACCAGACTGCTCAGGTAGACCACAGACAGACACTCTACCACCCTGCCCCAAGTAGCCGTGCCAGTTACGCTCTCTGTGAAACGGCATTGCATAGTCATCAACCAGCTCCATCTTGGAATAAGCCGGGCTCTCTTTCTGCCACTCCTGGGCTGTCAGGATACGGGTAGCGTCTCGCGAAGCTGCTCGAGAGAAATAACCCAGCTGCTCCCACGGATACGCGGCATAGCCGCACCAGTCTGACACCTCTTCCTGGTCGTTAAGAGATTCCCGCTCTCTGGCGGCAGTCCACTCCAGAAAATTGTAGGCTGCCAGCTTACCCAGCATATCGTGGTGGTAGAAAGTGAGCTGCGACATCTCGGTAACACCGAGCTGGGCTGTGAATGAATCAATAAGCAGGCGGCAACCTGTGGATGAGATGAAGCCGCAGTCGCCCATGATCGCGTCGTATGGCCTGCCCGCGCTGAAGGAGATTGCACCGCCGCTTTCCTGCATCCTGTATGGCGCGAAGTCTGCCGAGTCTGCTCTCGCTCTTGTAGACGTGTGTAATAGGCTGAACATTCCACGGTGGGAGTTCACATTCGTCGGCGGGAAAGCGCACAGGATAACAGCATACGCGTAATCCTTGTGCTTGCAGCAGACTACCTCTGTACCGGGCTGCAGAGAGGTGAAATCTATCGCACCGAACCTGGAAGCTGTCGTACGCATGGAGAACACGGCAGGTACAGGCGCGGCAACTCCATCCAGGTAGACTTTGTAAACTTGCCCAACCGGGGTAGCGTCTACGATTCGGCCGAAGATGATTCTCGGTGCTGCGTCAAGACTCAGTGTGGCTGCGGCCAGTTGATGGTTAGGATCAGAGACAGGTCGCGACTGGGATACCGCTCCGCCGTTGTACATCGGGGTATCGTTAGATCTGGACTGGATCTGCCGGAATAAGTTGAGTAACTCGATAGAAGAGTTGGTGTTGGTAGCCATGGTCGACCTTGTTGCGGAGAATAAATCTCACAGATACGCAACAGTATAGGCTACCAGCGACAAGTCGCGGTAGCCTATAGGTTGAATTCTACCAACGGGGCTCACACCAGAGCCTATGTCACATCCAAGTCGATGAACTGGAACGCCATCTGCTCGTTGACCACCACCTCCTGCGCTTGTGTGTTGATACCCAGTGACGTCATTATCACGCCGTCCAGAGCATACTCGCCATCTTGTTGCTGCGCTATAGCACCACCCGAGGCACATTTCGAGGAGCCGCGAGAGAGCTTCATCTCACCGGGCGAGCAGATGTCGTTATACGCCGTTATCAGGATACCCGGGATCTGCTCCGGCCCTGCGATTCTGGCAATATTCATGGTGCCGTTCGCACGCCCTCCAACATAGTACACGTTGTTGGAGCCAATCTCGAAGACCTGGGAGATCTGCTGCTGGTATTGCATACCAACCTGCTGCACGACATGGCTGGCAAGCGAGTTGCCGTTGATCTGCATGACCAAGTCCGAAGCCTGGAAAGAGCCACCATGCTTCTGTGTAGCTCGGAATACGTTTGCCATAATTGCCTCACTTTATAGAAAGCCACTCGGGGTAATCCCCGAGTGGGGTTACATAAAAACCATCAGCGTACACAGGATCAAAGAACCAGATGCAGCTCTGCGTTATTCAGCGGAGCTGGCTGAACGATATCCAGCACAATCTCAACCCTGTCTGCTGCCAGTGGGTGAATCCGCAGGATGCGGTTACCTGCAGCGTCTACCCGCACAATGGCGGAGATCAGCTGAGGCCCCAGTGTCGTCGTCAGCACCCGCGACAGACTGGCGGTTGTTTTCCTGATGCTGTGGTCGATCACGTTGAGCAGAGCCGGGGTCACGTTTGCTCGACCGATCAGAGGACGCAACACGTTCAGGAATGCGTAGCTGATCGAGTCGAAGTTACGCCGGATCATTTCTTCTCTGCGGTTCAGGTCGATCGTCGAAGTTGTCAACGCGTGCCGCGTATGCGGGGTACCGTCGTTGTCTTCTGTCACAATCCAAACGCCGCCAGCAGCCAGTGTGTCCAGCTGAGAGCGAGAGAAAAAGTTCTTGGTGCGAGCCGCCAGGTCATCGAAGCCGACAACCTCGACGTTGGTCAGGCCCTGGTGCGGAGATACCCCAGACACCAGACCGGCAAGGGCAGCGCACAGGTGGAACCCGGCCTGCACAATACCCCCAGTTCCTGCGACATCCGGCCACACAGCTACAACGCGGTTGCTGGCGAAGCTCTGTGCATCGTCAGCGATGGCTGCAGCCATCTCGTTTTTGCTCTGTGTGTGGTGGATCTCGATCTTCTGCGGTACGGAGACAGCAGTCGTGTGACCTGCCAGCAGTAGCAACGAGTTCTCAGACAGCACGTTGTCAACAACGAACTCTTTGTACGTCTCGCCACCAAAGGCGTCGATTGAGTACAGAAAGCGTATAATGTCGCCACCACGTACATTGTAGGTCACGAACCCGCTGTTGTTCTCAGGGACACGCAGCAGTGTGTACTGCGTACCTGTAGCTTGAGGGTTGTCTGCCAGTGTGGCGAGTACCACATCGCCGTCTGTGCTGGTAGGTCGCAGCAGCTGCTCGACGGCTGTGCTCTTACCGACCACCTTCAAGGTCGTGTCCACGGACAAGGACACAAACATAGCCTTCCAGTTGCCTCGCTCAGCCGTTGACTCTGTAGCCACCTGAGCCTGGAACATATTCAGTACTTCGCGGTTACGTGTCAGTGGCACGAAGTTGTAGATGTCGTTACGACCATCCACAGCATCAATGACGTCCTGCCAGGAATCGAGGCTGGCTGGGTCCGCCACAGCTGTTACACCGACCAAGCTGCCGTTGGCATTCTGTAGCGCACGGTAGGCTGCCCACTTCAGTGGGTTGGATACAGTCAGCTGCCCGGGGATGAGGTCGATGTCGCCCAATCCGGAGAGGAAAGTCACAGTTTGCGTCAGCTGGCTAAGGTACTCGTTGTACTGGACGTAGACACGACCGAATTCGGGTCCGAAGGCGTCAGCTGCCCGGCCAGACCAGACAGGTAGGGCTTGCTGCACACCGCTGGACGTCCAAGTTGTGTCGTAAGACGTGGCACCCGCACGCAGAACGACCTGAGTCGTTTCGATTGTGTAGTTCACGTTTGGTGGGGCATTCAGGCGGCGAGCGGTGAGGGTCACGGTCTTACTGATGAATAACCGCAAATCCAGATCCGTAGCGCCCTGCATGCCGGTCGGTAGGTCGTCTCGAAGAATAAGCGTTCGAGATGGTCCGTTGCTCCCGCTAGTCACGGATACGCTGAACCGATCCCCAAGACGCAGGCCGAGTAGCGTACCGGAGGTACACACACCAAACCCGCCAGTGACGCCATAAGATCCTACGACGAAAGGACCGCCACCAGATGGGACAATTGTGGGGCCTGAGACATCCAGACCGCGGGCGGTTGTAACAGTGACTTCTGGCAGGCTGGCCCACAAGCCTCCTTTTGTTACCTCGATGATGTAAGTGTCATCAAAGTCACCGGTATAGGCCGACCCGCTATCTGCTGCACACGCAGCAAGGAATGCCTGACGGACGGCGACTGTCCAGGTTTGACCCAGTACAAAATCAGCCTCTGTTACCTCAGCTAGCGATGCAGAGTCCTCGCAGTCGCCGGTAGTGGTATCAAAAGTTACTGTGAGCCCCCGAGTGCCGATAGCTGTAACAGCACCAAACGCAGCCGGTGTGACCTCTGCTACGTTATCTCTACCGCTGCTGCTAACCACACGAAGCCGGGCCGCCAGACAACCAGGGATACCAGACTTAACTACTGTGACGGTGTACGTTTCAGAGATGTCCCCATCCGCCATTCCGTTGTAGCCGCCACCGTTAACAACTGCGGTTACGCAGTTAACCGGACCACCAGTCTGCGTAACACTGCTGGTTGCGGTAACGCTAGCGGCGTTGCCAGCATCTTCAAGAAAATCGCCTACGTCTGAGTCGCCGAGTGTACTGGCGAAACCTGTAACGCGGGTCCACAGCTCTGCCTCATCGCACTCGATCCCGTCCACTGATCGCAGATAGACAACGTCCCCGACCTGCACATCGCGGTCGAGCAGCAGCGCGTGGCGGTCGTTTCCATCGGTGTCGACAAAGGTGATGGTCGAAGAGGTGACTCGGTTGTTATACCCTGCGGTTGGGGCAACGGTGCCTCGGCCGCTGGTGGTACTACCGATAGCGTCTTCAAGATACATCAGCAGCGCGTTCTCGATGATGACACGAACGCTGGTGCCAACTACCACAGAACCCGCTGTTTTACCGGGCCATGGTGTTTCATCGTCTGCCAAGTGGTCATACAGTCCGCAGTCGATACCCGCCCGCTCGTCGGTGACATTGTAGCGGTGCAGCAGCACATTCGGGCCAGATATATGAGCTCGCAGCGCTTCCACAAGTTCTGAACTCTGCTGATTGTATTCCTGGAAGACCAGCGCCTGCGGTGCGATGTATGATGATACCATGTAAACCTCGTTCTGAAGGGTTGTTTATTGTGAGGTCAGTTCGGCCAGCTGTGCGGATGTAAATACGATGTGCTTTAGTTTAGGGGCCTCGGGCTGTATCTCCCAAGTCTCCTGAACAACATAAGCCACATCGATCGGACACACGTAGCCCTCTGTTGACTCTTTGATTTTCGCCACTGCACCAATAGACGCTGGTACAAATCGCAACAGATTCAAATCTGCCTCGATTACACTGGACAGAAACAGGAGCTGCTTAGCTACTTCTGTGCCCAGATCCTGAGCTTCCTGCGGGCTGGCTGCTGCTATTGCGAATACTGTATGGGAGCACCGCCACTGGGCGTAATAGCTCACCAAACCAGTTAAGTTGTCCCCACCAGATCGGTTACCTATCCCAACCCTGTCGTACTCCCAGGCATTTGGCTTGATCAGTAGCGCTGGTCGGGACTCGCTGCGTGTTCCCTGTAGCCACTCAGCCAATGTTGTAATCAACATCGCTGATGGGTTGTCTGCTGTCAACTCGCCCCGGCGTATCATATCTGCCCGCAGTGCGGGGTTCAGTATGTTATTCGGGTCTGCAAACTGCTGGATGAGAAGATGTTTGAGGTACCCCGACATTATTGTTGGGGTCATACCATAACTACATAGGCTACTTATCGGAAAGTCGCGCAGTTCCGGTATGTACCCGTCCGGGAACAGGGCTTCCACCTCTGGGCTGTTGGCTGGTTGCTGGGGACACGACGGATTGGACACCTGCAGCGGACTCCGGAATACCGAGAGCTTGGTTAATCACACGGGCTGCGGGTCTGTAGTCTACTAAAGATATCGCTTTCAGAAACTGACTCATAAATCATACACCACCTGAAAAACAATAGCAATCTCGGTCAGAACATGGTGGAGAACGTCTCGTCTGTTGCTGCTACCGAGTCTGAATCGCCGCTCGCTGAGCTGCTGGTCAGCTCGGGTGCTACAACCTGAAGCTCTACAATATCAGGACCGTAAGATCCCGCCAGTGCGAATTCTACAATATACGCACCCGGGTCCAGTTTTACGGCATAGGCCCACCGGCCACCAAGCGTTGTAATACTGGATGCCACAACATCAGCTGCGTCTCGGTTGTTATTATCCCAGTCTGTTTTGGTAAACACCCGGATCGTAGCACCCTCGATTGCACAGCAGTCTTCTGTAGCGTAAGTCATAATCTCATCAGTTGGGTAGTCGTGATCTACCGGTACACAACCCTGTCCGAGTGTTGGTAGCTCGTTCTCCGCTGTAGTCGCAGCATCAAAAGACCACGCGTCTACTGGGATGTGGTAGACGATGTCGTTCTGCGGTATCCGGATCAGTTGTAGGCCGACGATTATGGGTACTCCCTCCAACGGGCTGAGTACCTTGATCTCCTCGTCCACCCGCCACCGTTCGTCGGTGGTGGAGTTAACCCACACGTCTTCTGGGAGAATCTGCGGAATAGCCAAGGCTCTTACAGCCATGATCTCAGACTTGCCGCTGTGAGCTTCTGGAGCTGTGCCGCCTTTTGTCTCCTGATACCCCCGAGACTGCAATTCCAGGCTGACCATTACCGGGGGGTGGTAGCCTACCTTGAACGGCGTACCCCAACTGGTGCGGCTAAACGCAGCAGACTGCGCTCCGGTGAATTGGTCGACGACAGCTGGATCCTGTGCGCCATACCTCATCCGTCGCAACAGGTAACCTGTGCCGCTCATCCGAGCTTGGTTGAGCATGAACTTGCGTGCGATCTCCTGAGCCAGCGTCCAGTTCTGTTGGCTCATCATACCCCAGACAGGGGCCGCGGCAGACAGGAAGGTCTGCCCGCCTGCTTGGAGTGTGACCCTGTAATGGGTCAGCAAGTGCTTACCCGTCATTTCGCGGGCGGAGTCGTGGGTCAGGTACGTGCCGCCAACATCCTCAGCAACATCGACCCAGTCCAAGCTGTTGGCGTTACCAGTGTAGCTGGCTTGGAGCTTGAAGATGTGCGGCGGAGGTGGCGATAGCGGGTCAAGCCTCCACCATACCCGCGTTGTCCCGCGGAACAGGTGATCCACTACCACTCGCACAAACGGGAACCCTATCGCCAGTGTCATGGTGTACCCTCGCCATTTTCAGATTCTCGCCAGCAATAACGATAGCTGCAGCTGGGCCGAACAGGATCATTCTGCTCTCGTAAACTACAGCTGCTTCTGCAGCCACTGCTCTAGCCTGCTTGAGGATCTCTGCGAGGTTGTCACTCATTTGAACACTCCGCGTAACACATGCGCTGGTATAGCCATAGCTCGCGGCCCCGCAGTATCTACGGCTGGGTGCGTCGTTATATGGTTGGAGTACCACTCAATCTGCAGACACAAAGCCTCTGCAGAGGCGTAACATCCAAAAAACAAAAACGACTACCAGTAAAAATTTGAAACGGTGCCCCAGGTTGCTTCCATGTTCATGCTGACCTTGGTTCGCATCATGAACTGCTTCCACTCTGCCAACCTGCGGTCAGACGCAGCCTCGTACGGCATCTCTTTGTCCTGGTCGTTAATAGCCGTGCCACCTGCTGAGTACTGCAGGTTGTTGGCTCGGTACTGCTCGGCAGCAATTCTAAACAGATACCCGGTGATTGCAATGAGCCAGTGATACCGATGAGGGAAGTCCATTGTGGAGTACCGCGGCCCAATCGGTGGTGGTGTCTCGTTCCACTGCATAATCGGCAGCTGAATCGCTGCGGCGATCTCGTCGTCGCCAAATCGAAGATTCGTCAGCAAATAATTCTCTGCTGGTGAGGTGTCTCGCAGAAAAAGGCGAATCTCTGCCATGGTCGGCGGGCCGGAGGTGATCAGACTACCGGCGACAAGTGACAGGGTTCTATTCACGACCACATAAAAAAGGTTTGACAGCAGTACAGCATCGTCAGCTGGTGTGCCCCCCCGCTGCATGAGAGAGAACTGCCCAGAGTAGACACCGGGTTGTTGCAGCTGCTCCCCAGTTAAGGAAATGGAGACCAACCCTGTCGTCGCATCTACCACTACAGCGTCTGCCTGTATCGCGGGGCACGCGGCTGCGAACGAGATGGCCTCCTGCATTGTGAACCGCACGTAGAAAGCGCAGTCTGCCGCACTGCTGCTGGATAAGCTGTCTCCCTCTTCACACACACAATCCGTCAGCGTTACAGGCTGGCCGGCTTCTGTGTGTAGTATGTGCTGTACTATTGCTGGTTGCCCTGCTGGAAGGCTGATAGATTTTAATCTCGCCAGCAGGGGCGTCCCTTTAGTTGGCTCCTCCCGCTGCACTGTCGTAAAGACGTTACGATTCAGGCAGTCTACAGCCAGCGAGGCCGGTGTAAGTATACCAGCCGGGTCAGCAGACTGAGTATTGCAACCACCTCCGCCAATTGGAGTAGCTGTCACTGGCATAATGGTTTCCCCGTACAGAGCAAGCTTACAGATTAGAATAATAGTCTACAGGGCGAATAAAAAAGGCGACCCAAGTGGGCCGCCTTAGCTTTACAGCAGAGTACCCTGCTGGAATTATACGTACGTCGGGTCTGCGATAGCCAGTGCACCCCCGGAGACATTCAACAGCTGCGCAGAGCCGTCAGCTGCGTCATACAGGATTGGGGCTGGTCGGCTACGCATAACCAACGCACCCTCCGCCAGAGCTCGCTCAAAGCCGTCGAATTTACGACGGTTGCCGTTCTTCTGGTGGTTCGCACCAAGCGCTGCAACCAAGTCGCCAGGGAGTGCCACCACCTCACCAGCTGCCAGTCGCATACCACGAGGACCGAGGAAACCGAAAACGCGAGAAGAACCGCTCGTGTTCTCTACCACTGTATAAAGTTCAGTAGTTGTTGCTACTACCATGGGACTCTCCTATTTTTTCTCAGCAGTCTGTAACAGCCTGCTGTAAGTATTCATTGAATGTAAAGCTTAAAGCTACTCAGCATTACGGCAGACTAATTATTCCTGCATCAACTGCAGCACAGCGGCTGCGATTGTTGGGTTCAGGGCTGTTTCAATAGCCGCTGTCTTGATGGCTTCTTTGGTGGCGTCTGTGCCGCTAACTTGGGGCGGCGAGACACCAGCCTGATGCAGGACCTGGTCCAGATGATTCTCAGCGGCTTTCAGGAACATCTGTCGAGAGGATACCTTAGTGGCAGCCTGCTTCTCCTGGTTGGCGTCGTGTATTGTTCGCACCTTGGTTGCCATGGTCATCAGCTTGCGGCACTCTGCGTCAGATACTGGGACGATCCCGTAATCTGCAGCCAGCTTGTTGAAGAAAACCGGAGCGTATACTTCTGAATGCACAACAGCGTACGCTTCCACTGCTGGGTCGGGTGTTGTCTTGGGCATGTTTAGCTCGCTATCGTGAAAACTAACTAAGTGGTGTTGCAGATATAAGGTCTCTGCTATGGTCCTCTAATGCCTAAAGCCGAGACTACATTTCTGTAGCCTCGGCTATTTGGCTGCCCGGACCTAAGCTTATAAAAGCTTAGGCAAAGTCTACACGGGCCAGGCCACCACCATGACCGATAGCTCCGCCCATTGTCTGGTAACAGAACCACTCGACCATGAACGCTCTGCGTTCCATAAACATAGTGCTCTCCTCGAGCATATACATTTTCCCAATGAATTTCGGGTCTGAGAACATGAACATGGTGTCATCAGGAACAAGCGTTCGCTTGATCGTGATGATCCAGGTCAGGTTCGCAAACTTGGCTTCCGCCCACCCATTGCGGAAGACGTCCTGACTGAAGTCACCGCCCATCTCATCGAAGCCCATCTTCTCGGCTTCTTTGATCGTGACGTTGTTGATCAGTGCAGTATGGGACTCCAGGTGAGACGGTCCACGAGGCATGATCTTGCGAGCATCCTGTAGCGTCTCACGAGTGATGCCGCCGTAGATGGTTTCCCACTGTACTACGTTACCGTTATGCGTAACCGGAGTGTCGGCTCCAACCATCACAGCGTTGACGGCAGCGATGAGTTTTGAGTCTTCTTCTGCTAGCATGTCCTTGACGGCATTGTCACTCAGAACCTGACGAATATCCATCACGTAAGTGCGGAGTTCGTCAACGTCTTTCATGAACCGCGGTGATACGATGCGGTCGAAACCGACACGGTATCGCTGACCGTAAATGTAGACGTTGATCGGCAGCGAGCCGAACGGGAGAGAGATCGCCGGAGGGTTACCCGGTTCACGATCGACGATCTTGACCGGCTGGTCAGTGTCAACCTGGCGGTCCAGCTCGTCGTTACCGATATCGATTGGCGGAAGAATCTTGCGAGCGAAGCCATCTTCACGCATGGTGGTACGTGTGAAGTCGTTCACGGCGTCAATCGCACGCTTCTGCATGGATGGGTCGGCCAGCTGCTCGAAGAGCCGCTCGTTTAACTGTTGCAACTCAGCTTTTGTAGGCATGAGTCCTACTCCTGTATTAAAAACTCGCAACCAGAGCTGCGAGTTGGGTTGTTGAAGACAAACACTGCGTGCTGCTTTCAACAACTACTAAGCTGCGGCTGCTGGCAGATACAGAGACCACAACTTGAGAACGGACTGACCGTGCTCGTTGTTTGCTGGGACCGCTGTAACAATACCGCAAGCTGCGTCAACATACTGACGCACAACACCACCGCTACCACCAGCACCCGCACGGTCGTTGCTCAATACCCCGCCGGTGGCCTGTACCGTGTTGGATGTACCAGCAGTCAGCAGCTGGTGCACAGCGTAAGGTGCAGTCGGCACCTTTTCGAATTCGGTCGTCTCGAGCTCGTAGGCCGCCAGAGAAACCAACCCGCTCAGCACACCGATTGGTGCGATAGCTTGGTGCATGAATGCCCCAGATGTCGTGACACCCGGGTTAGATACGGAAGCCAGATTGCCCCCCTGAAACACGTAGATGCCGACCTTGAGGCCGGACACACCCATTTCGAACTCACCTGATGCGTTCAGTGAGACAACTCGACCCGAGTAAGCCGTCAGAGTGACAGCAGCGGCCAGCTTTGCAGCTTTGTCGAGCGCCGCCATATGAAACCACCCCTTGAGTGGTCGCAACACGTGCTCAGTCATTTGTGAAGGTATTTGCATAACATTCTCCAGAATTTATTTCACGACCAGTGGTCGGGGTGTGTGAGACAGGTGGACACTACGGTTACTGCAGATCCGCAGGAACCGGCAAGCCGAGTCCCCTGAACAGCACACTCGCTGACGCCTTAGCCGCTGTGGGCTGCTGCGAGAACGGTCTGACGGATGCCTGCTTTACTGCTGAACCACCTGAGACCTGAGCATCTACCCCGGCACCCAAACGACTACCACGGCCATCAGCCTGGTAGCGGTTTGCGAACGTCCGGAACATATTGAGGGCAGCAACCGGGTCTGACAATGTGCTGGCGAGCTTCACTCGCTCTTCTGGTCGGATAAGTTCCGCCGCGATCAGCACGTCGCACAGCTGCGGGATGACTGCTTGCACTTCCGCGGCCTGCTTCTGCACCTGGGCTTCGAAGGCTGCGGCTTTCGTCATAGCGGCATGGGACAGCTCAATGTGCTGGACCATACGCTCTGCTGGTGTGCTTGCTACTTTGATAGTTGCGAGTGTCTTTGACATTGGTAACTCCGTATGAACAAGAAGCGAATTGATTGGACAAACAATAGACAGCTGGTAACAGCAGAGATTAACCGCGAGGAGTCATGAGCTCGATAATGTAGCCCTTGAATCGATCTCGCAGTTTCCGCTGAGCTGTCTTGTCTGCGGCTTCTTTGACGCGATATCGACCTGTTCGCATGTAGGCCTTGGCTACGCTGGCGAGCTTCATGCCTTCAGACATGTCTCCGCCACCCATTCCGCCGGTTGGGTCACCGCCCATACCTCCTGGTGCGCCACCAGGTGCGCCGCCTTGAGGTGGCCCAGCTGCGGCAAGTTCCTCAGGGGTGATACCCAGTTCCTGCAGGGCTGCGACGAGCTGATTGATTGCCTCTTCTGGAGGGGCACCACCCAGCATGTCCGCACCGGGAGGGCCTCCACCCATTGCGGCTCCGCCCATTGGGTCTCCACCCATTGCGGCCCCACCCATTGGGTCTCCACCCATTGGCGGGGCTGCTTCTGGCGGCATCATGCCACCAGGGTCGCCACCACCACCGAGCATGTCGCCTAGACTGCCACCACCGCCACCAGCTGGTGGTGCTGGGTCCATCCCGCTACCACCGGCATCGCCCAGCAGGTCGCCAAGTCCTCCACCTTTTCCGTCATCTTCGCACGACTCTGACGGAGCTTCGCCGCCACCGCCAGACTCGTCGTCAGATGGCTCGCCCTCACCAAGGCTGTCCCCATCACCAGCGCCGGAGCTGGTATCCTCATCTTCGTCGTCATGATCCTCACCAGACGCCATCTCAAGAGCCTGCTTGGTGGACATCAAGTAAGAGCCGAGCAGCGTCGCGTCGTCCAGAGCGTCCTGAATCGTACCTTCCAGAAGTTCTGAGACTTTCTTGTGGGCTGCTTTAACAGTCATACCAAGTGCGGCTGCCTGCTTGTAACCAGCCGCTGATTCGGTAGGAAATCCGTCAGCAGAAATTGCACCCTTCTGAGCAGCGATGGCCGCAATAGCGGATTTCAGCAGCTTGTCGTACCCGGCCGATTTCGTGCCGATCTCTTCGAATACACCTTCACCTGTTGTGGTTTCAGTGTCTGGCTTCTTCGGTTGTTTCTCACCGGTTGGGGCAGCGTCGGTTGTGGCAGCACTGTCTTCAGCAGCCGTACCACCAACAACCTTGTCATCATGGTCGTCGGCAGTCTTTGCAGAGAAGAACCCGTTGACCGCGTCAGCCAGCAGGATGTTTGCGACCTCGCTTGCTGCGTCGCACAACTGGTTCACAGAGTAAGCAGCATATTTTTTGCCGTCGAGCTGATCGTTGTCTGTTCTGGCATCCAGCTCAGTACCCGGATCATCCTTGCCACCCTTGTAGTCGTCCTCAACTGCTGGAGCTTCTCCGGTTGCGGCTGGTGTCATGCCGATGGTCATAGTCACGGAGTCCTGAGCTGAGCCGGACGGGATAGCACTCACACTATCGACTCCGATAGCTCCCTGGTCTTCTTTAATATCCCGCTCGTATTCAGCAGCACGATCACCCGTCGAGGTAGGTGAGCAGCCGTTGTCGAGGGAGGCGACCGGGTGGGTTGTGGCCCCGCCGATGCTGCCTGGGTCTGGGGGGTTACCAGCGGCTGTCTTTGTGGAGCTGCGATTAACAGCTGTCACAAGTCCACGCAACTGATCAAATAGCGCCTGACCATTACCAGCAGATTTTTGAACCATCAGTATTACCACTTTCTTTCGTGCTCAGATAACACAGCCTCTGAGCTGGCGTTGCTAACCTAAATATGGTCTCGCAAGTGCTATGTCACATAATTCTGCATAACAGCAAGCGTACATGTCAACGCTAGTTCGTCGTCTGTAGCAGTCTGAGCCTGTAAAAAGGCAATTTTATACAAACAATACTGCTCAGCAAGATCGGTAAACGGAATTGCGTCAGCCGCTGTTTTAATTCCGTGACTGCTGGACTGCGAACCACCGAGCAGCGTTACTGCGGGGGTGGTATGTATTGCTGCTAGCTGCATGCGGCGTTGTACAGCGGACTTGGATAGTCCAAACGCCTCTACTAATGACTGAGCCCAGTTACGAGATAACTCATCGGACGTGTTACCTGCAATGAACGGGTTACTGGCTAATTTACGTTCGCAATCTGGCGATTGCAACAGCCGGGTAAACGATAATGGTAGATATGGCTTAACCGCTTCAGCTACGTCTGCCACCTTAATGACCGGTTCGTTAAGCAGCGTAGCCAGGAAATCCGCAATCGGGAGCAGTACTTTCGCATCTGCTGTAGCCCGCATAAAGCTGGCCAGTTTAGTCTGAGTTATCTGAGGTGTACGGACTCTCTTAGAGTCGGTAATCGCTGAATTGAATGACTCAGTATAGCCTCGCGGTACTGCAAACTTACCAGTACCCGCAGCCTGCTCCGTCTTAGCAAGCTGGTTCAGATTCTGAAGCTGCTGAATAGCCACTTTGTCGGATACCCCAGCCATCCGTACATCAAGCGGGGCCTGTAACTGCATCTCGATTGCCAGCTCAGCACTCTTCACTACACCTGTGGTTGCCGACTTGATCCTGCCAGTTACATAGGCAATACGATCAGCCTGACGACCGCCATCAATATGTGATATATCAAAGAAGCACGGGTGCGGGTTGTCTGCGTGTAGGTGGTGCAAGCCGCCGTCAATATCTATAACAGATCCCATGTTCTGCCTTAGCCCGCCGGCTTTGCACATGCTCTTGGTGCAGTAATCAGAAGGCTTTGCGGACTGCTTGCCGCAGTAACTGCAGACGTCGTACGCCACAGAGCACGCCATGGAGACAGGAATATCAGACCCGGAGGCCAGTTTATGCATCTCCCTGTCGGCAACAAGAGCCTCATAGCGATCCGCAGCTGTCTTGTTAGAGAATAAGGCAACCAGCAGCTCAGCTCGCTGCATATCTTCATTAAACGCCGAACCCACAAGTCGACCATAAGATTTGTGTGGGTCTGTGTTGGCATGGTTACGGTACCAGTGAGCGTGCTTCACAAACGTAGGATGATAAGTTCTGAGTACATCCCGTCGAAAGCCGTCCCCGTTACGATTAGGTCCGGTTGCTTCCGTCGACCCCATGGCGTACACGTGGATCAGCTCTTCCCCAGACGCTACTTTCTGCCGCATGCTGGGTAGTTGAGCGAGTAGACCATCACTAGACCCCCGCTTTTTGAATAGCCGCAGATCATTACTCCGCATACCGTCACGCGCCAACTTAACCAGCTGTGTAGTAGGCTGGTCGAAGCTGAGAGACTCTGTTGTGATGATCTTTAGCATACGGAAGACTCGTAGTTACGTGGAACAATGGTCAGACTCTCGGCGTGTTAATCAGGGGCGACAATAGGTCTTTGCGTTTTAGTCAGCTTAGCTTTTGTCTGTGCTGCCGCCGCCTCATTAGCTCTATCGACCTTCGACATCGGCTGCACCTGATCTAACGCACCTAGAAAACCTAAACCTGCGCCGACGATGGTACCTCTAACTTTGTGCGAGCGCGGTTTTTTTACCGGTGGTGGTGTGCTGCCTGAACTGCTTGGTTTGTTTTGACTTCCCTGAAACTCCCGCAACGCAGCCCGCTGAGCTGGCTGAATGGTGGGTGCTCTATACGACGTAGGCGGAAGGTTCCGTATTGGCGGTGCTTGTACAGGGGCGTCAGGTCGTGTTGACGGGTTCTTCCGGTTATAAGAAGTTTGCGACAACCTATCAAAAAAGGATAATGTCGGACCGGCTGGGTTGGAGCCGCGACCAGCTGGTGCGATACCAAAAACTTTTTCCGGCAAAGTTGCGTACGCAGCTCTGCTTTGTTGGTTTATCTGGGCTTGCGTTATCGGCATATGTCCGTCTGCTACAAGCTTGTCATTCAGTTTATTTACATCGGGACTGTTTGGAAGGTGATAACCTGGTGCATTTGATGGGAGCCGTTCACCGGGTTTGCCGTTTAACGACTGTGCAGCACTTAATGCTTTTGCCAGAGCTTTGTCCGACCCGGTAGAAGCGTTGTGTCTATCTACAGCAGTACCAATCCCCGCACCTGCAAGTGCCCCTGCAGCAACTGAGCCCTCCGGACCTAGCGTTTTTGAGAGCCGCCGCCCAGCATCCCGAATAGCCGTCACGGGTGGGGCGGCCCCGTCGGTGAGCTTGTCCAGTGTTCTCGCTACTGCTTCCGGAAACGGCACCTTATGAGGTGTGTTTGCGTCATCGATCTCAGACTGGGTGAGGGTGTTGAGCTTCTTTTTCTGATTCATGAACGCTGCAGCACCCATGCCGCCAACGCCGCCCAGTAATCCGCTCAGTGCAGCGTTGCGCAACCACTTCTTTTTCTTCTCTTCGTCACTGGTTGTGGCAGAGCTCAGTAGCGACGCCCCAGTACCCAACCCGCCACCGATCATCAGTGGTAGGGCTGGGTTCGACCAGTTGATGCTGCCATCTGGGTTCTTGAGGTTACCCATCAAAGAGCCAGCCCCGGACAGTAGCGAGGAAAGCATACCAGGCGACGCCTCAGGTGCGCTGCCTACAGGGGCCTCGGTGCTAACTGGAGGTGGCACTGGATCCTGTGCTTTTTTTAGCTGACCAACTACTTCGTTGGCCATCTTCTGCAGATACTGATTTCGCGTAGTCATACTGTGACCTTCACAAACTAGATGCGATTAGTTGGCTGAGCTGCCCCGTCGTTCATAGCAGAGAACCGAGGTTGTAGGCCGTTATTCATGCTGATCATATCGTTTACATCGAAAGTATCCATACGACCTCCCTGCTCCAGGTACTTCCGCAAGAATGGCTGCATAGCCAGCGTCTTGCTACTTAGGAGCGGAGCCATCTGGGACACCTGACTGAACGAGTCCGCAACCTGCTGCGGTTTATAACCTCGGAGTGTAGAGTCGCGGCTCAGCAATTCTTGCAGCGTAGACTGCGACTCTAGCTGCCGCAGAGACTCTTCGTGGTCTGGGTCTGTTAGATCATGCAGCGCCGAGCCGATTGCAGCCTCTGGGTTAGTTCTACGGTCACCGAAGTCCTGAAGGTTCCGTATTGTATCGCTAGACCCTGACTGCATAGCACCTAGCGTAGGCATGAAGAGTGCTTCTTTTTCTTCACCCTCTTTCGTAGCAACCGTGAAGCCGTCCAGTAGTGAGGCTCCACTAAAATACCGCGGCGCTGCCGGTGCCTCTGGCGGGGTTAGCCCACCCAATAACTCACCAGCTTCGCCGTATTCTCGAGCGGTCTTGATCACCGCGTCGAACAGCTGGAAGATTCTATTGCTTGCTGCCACCTTCGTAACGGGTCCGCTGAAGCTGCGGATCTGCTGCAATGCAGGCTGTGAAGCATACACAACATCAAAAATAGCAGCAGTCTCTGTTTCTCCGAACAAGGTCTCAGCCGCAGCCTTTACAGCTGGCTGAGACGGGTTAAAGCGATCGCGGAAGTAGTCACCAATCTCGTCAATCGCGGCAACCAGCTTACGGTGAGTCGCTGTGTGTGACTCACGAGCTTGCTTTATTGTTAGAGCAGCTGGTGCTGGTGGTTGTACAGCGGTTACAGCCGCAGCAGCTTTAACTGCAACAGGTGCGGCACAGAAATCTGAGATACGCTGCAGCACAGCTCGCGGTGACTGGCTGTACTCGGCAGACACGCTTCGACTGACAGCCGCTACCTTCTTTGTGAATAGGGCGTTGTTGACTATGTCGGCGTCAGCCAGCTGGAACACTGCTGTTTTCTGTAACAGGTCCTCACCAGTCTCTCGCTGCTCGTTGGTCTTACCAATGTTGTAGCCGCGAACAACCAGCTCAACCTCACCGGGCCGCAGTACGTTTGCACCAAGCTTAATGATCGCATCATTAGGGTGCACCCCCTCTGTGGTGAGCTCGGCAACCTTTGTGAGCACATCCATCAGCCGGGATTCTGTCTGGTTATCGATTCGCATCTAATCGGCCTTATTCTGTAGGAAACCCTAACGCAGTGACTCTTCTAGCGTCGGCCAGGTTTACACCTGAGGCGACGGTTATTGTTTCTCGCCAGTTCAACTCTACCGCAGATTTCTCATACTGATCCAGGTTCTGCTGAGCTTGCGACACCCTCACTCTATTCTTTATCCGTGTGTCTTTACCTACAGCCAGTGGGAATGTTGCGAACAACGTAGACAAGTCTTGCAGGATTGTACTTTGAGCCTGCCCCTTGGAGTCACTGTTACGCTCTATCTCCACGAACTTAGTATAGTGATCCAATAGCATTGAGGCAGTAGAGCCGTTGACTATTATAGACTTTGCTGCAAGGTTGGCCTTCAGTTTCATGGTGGCGATTGTGTCGTCTTCAACAGCTGCACCTACTGTGTCTGCCGATGCTGGTCGCTGCGGGTTGACGAACTTTGTCTCAAGTGCGTCTACCATCTCCGAGCCCATCATGAGCCCGTAGAGTTTCCACAACAGGTCGAACTGCCTTTCTGCGAGGCCGTTATGCACACTGAGCCCGAGAACAGTGTGGACAACCCAGTTCTTGCAGCTTAGTCGCTCCTGCACGTCGTAAAACGTATTCTGATAGGTTGAGACAATTGTAGGTGCGTAATTCACTCGCAACGATATGTCAAAGGCTTGTGCTGCTGCGAGAGTGTGAGCCTCGATACTGTGTTTGAGTATGCCATCTTTTTGGCCGTGCAGGTGGTGCGCCCAGAACATATCCGGCATAGTCATAGCCAGCTCATACTCTTCTGACTGACTGCTGACTCGTAGGCGGTGCTGTATGTACTTGATTGCTCGTGATATGACACTGCGATCAAGTGCTGAGTCTTTAATTCTGGATAGCTGTGGTTCTGTGCCCTCTACTATACCAACAGCCCGCTTCCACCGCCAATCCACTGGCCTGTCTGGATAAGTCCGGCTATTGACAATAGTGATTACATTAGGCTGCCCGATCTGCCATCTGGTGTACTCTGCCATCGACCTGCTCTCAGATAAACGTAGGCGGCTCTACAGTTACAGTAATTTTTACTGCTACGGCCAGAGACGCACCCGTCATAGTCAGTAACGCCCACAGACGACATACAGGTGTTGCTGTAGTGCCGTCCTGATTTTCATAAGCGTACCCCAGCTCGTTCCCTATGTACTTACCAGCTGTAATGGTAAGCGAAGGAGTTACGGAGTAACCGGGTACACTGGTGCCGACGCCGAGTGCCGTTAGTACAGCCTCACGTGAGCTGAATAACTGGATAGTGCCAGCATCTGCGCCGACCTCTTCCTCTACGATGAGTGCGCGGATAATCCCACGCCTGGGGACTTTCAGCTCAATAGCTGCGGCCGTGCCCCGGGTTACAGCAAAGCTAACAGGTCCAGATGACCATAATGCGGACATAACTTACACCTTCTTTAGAGGCCTTCTTCAGGATTCGGGTTAAAGAGTTGGCCGCCCTCTTCAGGGAAGGTCTCTACTGACTTTTGTCGCAGCAACAGCACAAGCTCGCCAAGCGACTCGAATGTACTGCGTAGGCCGTCTTCCAACTCTGGCATATCCTGCTTGCCGTAACGCTCGGAGAATTTACCTTGGTGCCAATAGAACATAAAGATGATACGACCCAGGCGATCCACAGCTTTGATCAGGTCGCTGATGTAGCGATCCACCATGGTGTCATCACGTACCGCTTTCAGCATGCTGCCGATCATCGACACGTCGAAGACCTCCTTCTGCCCTGTCTGCGCCGCCTGTTGTACAGTACTGAGATCTGTAGGAGATGGCGTGGCATCCGGACGGATGTCATAACCTGAGCGGTCGTAGTCGCGGCTCTGCATGCCCTGAACTGGCATGTGTCGCTCAGTGTGTTCCATGACTGGGCCGTTGAAGCCCATCATGTTGTCGCCGCTGTACTGCTCCATTTCTGGGCTTGGTGCAGACGGGGCGCTATCCAACAGAGAAGACACAGCCAATTTAACACGGCACTCGAAGGATCTGCCACCAGCTCGCTTGCTGTCGTCTGCTTCTCGCAGAATATCTCTAGCTTGTTTGCTGTGCAGCTTCCAGTCGCATGTCAAGTGTAGCAGGGCGTTCGGCAAACTCAGCAGCTGCTGGCTCTCGTTGATGGAGTAACCGTCGTTTCGCTTACGTACAGAGAGGGCTGCTGTTTTGCGGGTCAGCAACATCTCAATATCTGCAGCATTACCAGGTACCAGTGCTGGGGTTCTGCTGGCGTAAGCTGGCATCGGGCAACAGTGTGACTTGTCGTCATCACCGTCTTCATGTGCGTCAGCATCTTGTAGCGTCAGCAGCTTAGCGCCAACCGGGACGAAGAGTTCGCCGCGGTAAGACCGAAGTTTAGAGCCCTGTATGGCCTTCAGCGTTACCCGCTCGCCGTCACGGTACTTGTTATAGGACTCGAAGCTGGTAGCCTCGGACTCGTAGCTTACCGTCATCTGCTTGCGGTCATAACGGTCGAAACTCGACTCTGTGGCCTGCACGTCGTATCGTGGCATGTCTCCGGCCGGCAAAACCTCTTTTTCGACGATAAAAGGTACGCTTGCAGCTCGGTTATTCGTAACCAGCATGCAAGTAGCACCCTTTGTCAGGGAATTTGCCTCAGGCAGGCTGTCGTACCACTCGTTCCAAGCCTTTCTGGTGCCCTCTATCGCCTTAACAGGCGTGCCTTCGTCCATTCCAGCGACCCAGACCTCTGAATTGGAGATATTTACCCAGTTTTTCTCCCCCTCCATGGCCACAACCGTGGAAAAATTGGTGTTTCCGTTCAACCCACACGGAGCGACGATCACCAGACACTTCCGAAACCCGTGAGGCTTGGTCAGAACCTGATAAATACCGGTTTCGTGCGGGTTTGACAGCTGCTGCGGGCCTGTTACTCGCACAGCAACCGCTAATTCCTCACCTTTTCGGGCGTCGCGGATCAGTATTCCGTCTTGAGCGAGCTCTGACTGCTCGGCTTCAGTCATATCGTCTACAGCAGATGGCTGCACGCTCTGACGCGTGATTATCTCCAGCTCATTTTTGTGCGTCACACCCACATCATCAAGAGCGGCAGCCTTAGACAGCAGATTCACGCGAGTGACGGCGTCTTCATGCTGCCGATCTCGGTCTACCAGAGATACAGCATCCAGCAGGGAGCTGGTTGTCATACGGGCTTCTGCAGTCTTCAGAGCGTCCCGCAGGAGCGAGAGGCCGTGAAAGTCATTAAATGCCCTGGCAACTTCAATATCCTCACTAATTGCAGCAGTCAGAGACCGTAATGCCGGTAGTGACGCCTGCTTTAGAAAGTCTTCAAGGTCCAGACGCTCACTACAGTGCTCCTGCAGGTCGCCAACTGCGCCATCCAGACCCGCCTTAATCATCGCACACATCACCGGCATGAACCCGCCGGACTCGCTGGCGTACTTCGTCGGCGACATCGACAATCGCCGGAGCTCCGGCTGGCGGACACCTTTACGATGCAGCTGGCGTGAGGTGCCTGAACCGAGCATCTGCGGCTTGCGCTGAATTAAATAGTTCAGCCAGTTCTCCTGTAGCGGTACGAACAGATCCTGGTCAGAGATATACAGCAACTCCTTACCCTTGAGTTCCCCATTCAGGAAGAACACGGGGGCGTATAGTGTCTGCGGACCTACCTTGAAGGCCATGATGCCGACAGCCTTCTTCCGGTCCTCTGACGCATCTACGAGCTGGAAACCCAACTCGTGATCCAGCAGTCCCGGTGCGCGGTTACGCAGATAAGAGTGGGCAATACTGGAAAACGCCTGTTCAAAGCTAGCCTCGTCGCTAACTTCGGCGTCTGCCCTCTTGTACCGCTGCTTATCTAGTGTTCGTGCAACCATTGTTCTCGCCTACTCAGCTGAATGGCTTGTGGAGAAACGTTACCTGTGATCTACAGTCTGCCTGCACGCTGTGCTTTAGCGCACAACCATAAGTGATTTTAAGAATAATTGCGAGCCTAATCGAACAGGCTTCGTATAGGCGGCTTCGGGTTAAGGTCTGCTGGCGGCCTGCCTATTGTTGCAGGGTCCCATCCTTTGAACGGTCCCGACTTGCCGAATGCTTCACTGCCAGCCAGTGATGGCACATAGCTCGTACCGCCCGGATCTGATGTACTACCGCGGCGAGCTGCCTCTAATACACCACCCTGCTGATAAGACCCGAGCATCTTTGTTTGCCAGTCCGGGTCGTGAGAAATACCCACCATTGCTCGCATCATCTCAGGTTCAAACGGCGGCGGGTCTTTATGGGCTGTGACACTCTTCACCCCGTGTCGCTCCAATGAGGCAATCACAGATGGTCGCAGCTTTGTACCTATCGAATAATGTAATACGGGTCGCTCGAGATAGTTTCCAGCCATCTGCTTAGCGCCAGCCACCTGATAACCAGGTCTTGGAGACCAGCCTGATTCAATAGCTTGATACGGTACAACATCGTCAGGAGCCCAATCACCAACTTCGTCGGTTACACGAACGTGATTCAACAACCCGCGAGCCAGGAGCTCCACGTTTCTACGATTAGCCTTTATCTGCGACCGGTTCAACACATCCCGGAACGCTGAGACGAAATACTTACGTCCCTCTCCGATACCTTTGTGCTGCACAATAATAGACGGGTTAGGTATGCCGTCTGTAAGAACATCACCAGCTTCTATAGTGTCTCCCAGCTTAGCTGTAATAGGTGTAGAGAGGCCGGCGTAGTGCTTGACGCCACCTATTGTGATGTAGTTACCACCCTGACTTGCTTTTTCTATCTTTTCAACCTTGCCGTCTACGTTACTGTGTACAGCACCACCTGGGAAAACCTCAGGCGCCTGCACCATGGCGTTGATCATTGGAAAGCCACCAATAGCCCCAGCAGACGCACCGGCTACACCTCCCGAGTTGCTCACAATCAGTCCGTTCTCCAGCACGAAAAGGTGGTCTGGATGCTCAACCTCGATGTCATATGTAGGCTGACTACCTAGTAATTCCTGTTTAACCAGTATAGCTGGAGAGGTAGCACCTGCAGCCGAGCTGCTCTCCCGCGATACTGCAATCGCAACGTAATCTGCTGGTATATTCCCGATAGGTAGCACGCCCCAGGTATCAATCGGTCCGCGATTAGCTCTACTTTTCAGGACAGTCGAGCACAGTAGTTTGTGGCACAATGTACTGTCTACCTCTGCCCGAGGGTCGCAGAATGTAGTAGATAGTTTCAAAAATCTTGTACGGTAAGTCTCCCGCTCGCCGTTGTCGAAGACGTTCACAACCCGGACAGGGAAAGTATTCCCGACCATATCTGAACCCAGCACCCAGTCACCAACAACGATGTCTCTAATCTCTTTTACTGTGAAGTCCGCCATGCGGACACGCGTTTTTCCGGCAAGGCAGTGCTTCGAACTTATCTGCCCCTGGGTAATCGGCTCACTGATTGCTTGCGCCCCAGCCAGCCCAATCATGTCTCCGACAGGTGGCAGAACACCCCGCTCACGAATACCGGCGTCTCTGGCGTATACTCCGCCGCTGACAGGTCCGCCAACCGTCGGGCTGCGGACAAGAATCGAGTCGTGCCCGCTGCTGGCGATCTCTTTCAGTATGCCTGGGGTCAGTACTGTATTGCGGGCATACCCAGCAGTCGGATGAGCGAGTACAGCCCCTTCGTTATCTGGATCTGTTGTGTCGACTTCCAATCCTCTTGGCTGGGACTCGTCATAGGTAGACTCTGCGTCGTCGTCTGCGGTGATCATTAAGCGGTGGGCGGCTTGGCTTAGCTGCTTCGAGTTGCTGACGATCGCCCCGTTCGCGAGCACAAACAGGTGGTCCGGATGGTCTACCTCAAGATCATAGGTGTTGCCCGGACCTACGGACTCAGCCCGCAGAAAGCGGAAGTTAGTGTTACCAGACGGATCGCTCGATGTGGTACCGAGAAGGCTGTGGTGGCGATGTATCGCTGCTGACATCTCACCCAGTCGAAACGTGTCCACTGTCCGGACGTGCGGCTGTCGCTGATTTGCAACCTGTCGGTATACAGCTAGTGCTTTGTGCTCCTCTGTGGCGCGAATAATCACAACACGTGTACGAGACTTACCGTAACGGAAGATAAAGTCTTTCAACTCCCGGACACCGTTATTGAAAACAGCAGTCACGCGAACAGGGAATGTACGCCCCTGCTTGTCCGCACCCAGTACATACTCCCCTACTCTTATGTCGTTGATTTTACGGATACTGAAATCAGCCATTCGTACGTCTGTGTTCTCGCATAGACACAGAAACCCGGCATCCGCAGTCGCCTTCTTCAGGTCGAGGATACCTTTACGTGCTCCGAACGCTCCAGCGAAGTGCTCGGCAGGGCTAAGCCCCATCGCGTAGTTTCTAAGGATAGGTATAGGTACAGGCTGCCCTCGGTGGTCTTCGTACAACAAGTCAGAGCCTATTAAGCTGTTAACATTTGTCTGGTTGCCTCTTGCCCCCGATACTGCCTGCATGGCCAGCGGGTTCTTGGCAGCTACAGCCTCCTGAAATACCTGTGCTGGCAGTGTCTGCTGAAACGCAGACACCGTCTGCAATACCTTGTCGTCCATCTGTTGCGGAGACAGCGTCTTGTCTGAGTAGATACCGGATAGTGAGTGCTGCAGCTCAGCTCTGGCGTTCTTGGCTGCCTGTGTCTGCCGTAGTGACTTCAGTCCGAAGCTGTACCCTCCTGTGGAGTAGGCTGTGTGTCGGCCGATATCTGACAGGTCTTTTACAATCCGCGTGTAGTCATCCGGGTGCTGCCTGGCAACAGTATCCAGGATTTTATGAATCCCGGCTTTATTCATTTCACGGTTGTAGTCGCGCAGCTCCGCCGGTAAAGCAGCATTAATAAGTAGCTGACCCAGCGTAGTCTCTCGCATACTAGAACCGCATTTTCGTTACATCTAATAACTTATCACTAGAGTCTGCGACATACACAGTGTTACGTACGCCGGCCATGTGGAGCAGTGACTCAAAGTCCGGCTGCCCCAATGTTGACGCCAGTATAACACCATCTGCGTGCTGAATCGCTATAGCAATAGGATTATCAAACGCATCTGTGATCAGAACTGTGTCTGCCTCTGCTGTCGGCAATGGCTGTAGCCTATGCTGGGCTCTGACCCGCATTATCTCTGTACTCGGCTTCTCAGTAGAGCTGCGGCAGCCGCTGCCCCGGCTGTGATATCCACGTGAGTCGCACGTGGTGGTTCTTGCAGGTTAGCCATCGCGGCTGCGACACCGCGACCAATTGTCGACCGGTACGATGCGGCTTTCTGTCCGCCACCCCCACCGTTAGCCTCGCTGAACGACTGCAGGGCCTGAATAGCCTCGATACCGCTCGGGTCCTGCTGTTGACCAGCGTCACCACCACCCGCACCTGCCGCGTTACCAGGATCCTGCGGTCCGCCAGGGAGCGCCGCTTCAGCAACAGGGGTTGGAGAACCTGGTGGTGTGATAAGGACGCCAGCCGGAAGCTGGATATTCAGGGCATTCATGATTGCCGTCAGCTGCTGCTGGACGTTGTACAGCCGGTAATCCAGCTGATTCATGCGATCGTCTGGTTTCATTTTCACTGGGCCGCCCGCAGCCGCTGCCGGGTCTACCGGTGCCGCAGGTGGGGCCATTGGATCAGTTGGTGGCATTCCAGGCGGCATTCCGCCCATCATAGCTGGATCCATTGGTGGAGCTCCGCCAGCTGCCCCCATCATAGCGGGATCCATCGGCGGAGCGGCCCCGGCCATCCCCATCATAGCGGGATCCATGGGCGGAGCACCGCCGCCAGCCATACCCATCGCAGCCGGATCCATAGGCATCCCACCACCGCCAGGAGGTGGCGGAGCTACAACTGCCCGCTTCTGCTGGTTGACGGTCATCTCTCTCGCCATGGCGAGTAGTACAGGATTAAGTGCCATCTCAGTCGTCCTCCAAAATTCTTACCTGTTGACCCACGCCAACTTTACCAGACCGGAAGGCCCGGATAGCATCTTTGGTCGTATTAAATGTTATCGGCTTGGCATCCACGTCTCTGTTCTTAGACGCCTGATATAAACCAGCCACATACTCCTGGCTTGGTATGTTCATGTCTGCTTTGAAGCTCGATACAGAGAACAGATTAACTGATGGGAGCATCTTTTGTATAGCCTCACGCTTAGCCTCATCAGTTGTTAGTGCGCGGAAATTCATTTGATCGCCGTCGAAATCTGCATTTGGACCTTTGTTCACCAGTGGGTTCATCTTGATGGCTGGCCCCATAACTAATTTGGGTCTGAATGCCATCGCTCCGTAACGGTGAAGGGTTGGAGCTCGGCTCAGGATCACTACGCCCTCATCCATCTCTTTCTGAAGATAGCCCCTGGCCTCGGCAGACTTATCCTTGATCGCCTGAATAGCCCGCTGCCGCGGAATGCCGGCCCTAACCATTCGGCGAACTACAGGCGGAGCAAATACTTCCCACGCTGCTTCTTCCGGGATGCCGGCTTCGTCCAGAGTTAAGTCCGGGTCGGGTATAATTACACCTCGACCGACCATGTCTACAGTTCCGCTTAGAAGCTTGCGGTTCATAACACCGTACTTGGGCGAGCTGCCAAATACTTTTTTCAGAATACCTGTAACGCCGCGTTCCTGGTTCTTAGCTCCGACAGGGTCACCTAAACCTGTAACAGCTTTGAACGCGTTGTAGATCGCAGCCTGCTCTTGTCCCAGATGCTCGGGATCCAGGTCTGCAGCGAGGTCCTTGTAGGAGTTAGTAAGCTGCAGCACGTCTTTGTACAAGTAGTTCGCATCATCAACCAGTGGTAGCTTCTTGGCGCCCATCACACTCACAGGGCGGAATGCTGGCGGCAGAACAGGGACCTTGTCGAGCATCCAGTCTTTAGGGTGCATCCCCAGTTTCTCGGCACTCTTCAGGTAACCAAGCTTGCGGATGGCTTTGTCTCGCAGGGTCTTCTTCCCTGACGCAACATCCTGGCGAGCCTTCTCCAGTGCTCTAGGTAAGTTGATAGCTGCCAGAGCTTCACCGATCGCCTGAGTCCCTGTCTTGCCGTCCAGTTGCTCTTTGCCGCTGATAATGTCGGTCATGCCCTGCTTGGTGAGACCCAGCAGGTGGCGGATAGGTTCTTCCATAACAGGGTTCGGGAACGCCATCGGTAGCTTGATGTAGCTCCAGCGATTACCTCCGCCAGACGGGTCACCATGGCCACCAGTCACGGTCGGGTCAAACAACCCACCTTTGATTGGCTCCATCGTTCTCCAGTCAACGGTTTCGCCGTTCTGGACTTCTCTATCACCAACAAGATCATCCAGCAACGGGACGAGCGGAATGCGAGCCGGGCCGACCTTAGTGCGGAAAATTCCTGTCTCAGGGTCCGTGTGATATGTCATTGATAATCACGACCTTTTTAGTAGGGGACTTGACCTGCAAATGCGGAAGGGGAATTCGCCAAGTAGCCTGCTGTGTTGAAAACAATCGGCCTCGGAGATGGTGCTATTTCAGTCGCAAACGAATGACTGTTCGCTGCGAAAGTCACGCGGTTGTTCTATGGCCGCGTCGGGTCTGACAGGGGGGCCGTTTACTTATCTGCCGCTCGACCAAAAGCTCATTACACCGATCCAAAACTGCCTGAATTTCGCGATCGGGCAATCCCCTTAGAAGAGTTTCGATGACCTGAACTCGTCGCGAGTGCGACGATCCGGCTGCTCGAGCTAGCAACTCGTCCAATGACGAATCCGCTGTATTGCCGTTCGTCATTGGCATTAACGCGTTCTTTTGCGAATCGACCCCTACAACTGCTGGTGCGGCAGCACCCGGCACCATCGTCGGACGTGGCCGAGACCGTACAATTTGCCCGGCTGCAGCTTTAGCTGCGCTGATACCTCCGGCTTCGACGATCGTTCGCTGTTCGTCAGCCGGCAATGCCATCAACGCTGAGGCGGCAGAGATAGACAGATCGCCGGATTCGACCGCCGAAACTATCTCCGGTATCCCTGCAGCAAGAACCCTCGTAGCCGAGTCCACAGATTTTCCGCACACCTTAAGAGCTTTTCCTGCGAGGTCACGCGCGTCGCCCTTCTCTTTATTCTTCGTTTTCGTTTCCGGTTCCGGTGATTTCGCCGGAACCGATCGTTTCAGTGATTTTTTGTCGCCACCGCTGGCTTGCTGCCGCGCCTTCGCGAGCTCGCTATATACTGGCATCAGCTTCGCGGCTACGATCGCCCGTTGACTCGTGGTCAGGTGTCGGCGATTCATATTCTGAGATAGGACTAACTGCAATTTCCGCTCGTCGCCCCCCACGAATACCTCGTACCGAGGAGCCACATTGGCCAAAACACAAGCCGCTTCGCGGTTCCTGCCGTCTAGGATCTGGCCTACTTCATCGCGAATAATCGGCGACCGAAGTCCACACTTTCGCATGTCTTTTGCGAGTACATCTAGTTCATTCTCAGGCAATAGCGGAAACAAAGCTGCGTATGGATGGTGGGGACTCATTCTACACCTCCGTCTGCCCGGCGATCGTTATTGGAGTTTCGTGGGCTGGCGTTATGTGTATTTATCAACCCAGCTGCACGAAGTTCCTCATCAGACACTACTTCGCGAGACTCTCGCGTGCGTTGCACTCGCGACATCCGAGCCGCAGTCACGGCTTCAATCCATTCTTCCACTGCGGTCAGCGTCGTAAATGGCTTTCTGCCGACGAACCAAATTTTTATTCTTATTCGATCGCCGTCGATGCCAGCCAAGCCGTGTGTGGCCCACCGCCACTGTGTGCCTGGACCAATTTCGTGCGAAATTAATTCTGCAATCGCGATTCGCAGTGGAACTAGCTTCACTTTGTTCATGTTTGTCTCTTATTGAGTTTTAGACGTGGCCAATAAACTGGCCGAAGTCTGTCACAAAAAGCGAAACAGAAAAGACTGAATCCGATCCACTGCGATGCTGCGGAATATCGCGGCACATCGCGGCATAGGAGTAGTCCGCTGGCACAGCGTAACTGCACGTAAGACCTTGTTTGCAGAGGACTTCCGCGAAGTATTCAAATGTCAATTTGGCTCGAAATCGCCTAAACCAATTTCGAGACTTTAAGATCAGTTTCTTGCTCAGCATCCTCAATCGCGAATCTGCGATCCCTTATCAAGTGCTGCATCGCATTGAAAGCACTTGGCCTGTCACATGAGATTCCGTCGAATGGTTTGATGCGACATGTGCTACCGCCGCAGAATACGGATTCTAATTGGCGTGTACCTTTTATCTGCTGGCTGAATCCACACGGACGGATTGATCATCAGTTCATGGTTCGGCATTTACTCGAGGTGAATATGCCGGAAAAGCCGTCATACGATCAATGTTTTGGTGCAAGGCAAACACGGAGCATCGGAGAGGCCAAATTGAATGCCGACAATCTGTATGCGTCACTGGTACGCCGCCTGGTACCCAACAGTTGGCCAACTGCGTCCTCAGCAGGAAGCACCGCAGTGCGGACAGGTCGTTATCGTTGACGTTCAGATGCAAATCCCAAGCATCAAACTTATTGAATTCTGCGGTCCATCGGACTGCGGACTGACTCTGCGTTGGGTCGCTTATTGTTTCGAGGACGCCCCGGAAGGCTGTATTTACCGGCTAGTCGTAACTCAGCCAAAATTGCCTGCAATTTTTGGCTTCCCGCACCACGACCTTTAAGAGCTTGTTTTAGTTCCGTGAAGCCCGGTTCTTTTTTTTGATGCTGTGTTTTGTAGGCTTTAATGGCATCCCAGACTATCTTCCGATCGTACTCAGTTACTGTGCCACCGCGATTCCGGCGTGCCACTTTACTTTCCGGGACAGTGGCGGCCAACAGCCGATCTTCCACGTCCGTGACGCCTGTATTTTCATCGATGTGTAAAGTCGCTAATTGCTGAGACGGCCGGTTGATTACGCGCAGTCCGGTCAGTCGCCCCTCGGCATTGACTTCTGGCTGCAATCCCCTGCTGATTGGTTGTGAGGGCATCTGTGTGCGGAGCACGAACGCAAAGGGATTTTCTCGATTCGCTCTTTGTTCTCGACGTCCGCAATACATCGGATGATCCTGCAACAGGAGCGCCAGAGTCGTCCGGTGCGCCGCGGACATTGCAATCAACGGAGGCTGGCACATCGCCGCGAAATCAGTCACTTCAGCGTCGGTCGGCCACGACAACTGTGAGCTGGCCACGACATCAGCGAATAGAGTCAGGCAAATCGCGAATGCTCTTTTTGGGTCGTGGGCGGCTATGTCGCCAATGTTCATCGCGACACAACCCTCCTTGACGGCACGCTCGAAAACCTGCAAGACTAGGGTCGTCAGGATTTCCATCGCTTCGCGGGTTTCGTGCACGTCGTATACACGGTCCGCCAAAGCCAACCACTCTTGGAATCCTCGAGGGAAGCAATGTTCCACAAAGCCCACCAGGATCGGCATCCAATCCTCGATGCCACCACCGATTTGCAGGTTGCAATCCGTGGACGTTGACCAGAGTTCGTTATGCAGTTTGTGCTGGGATTCCGACAGTTCTGGCGTGCCGGTCACAGCGACGAGTTGATCGATTAGGCGATCCGCACTCACGACGAGTTTTTGAAGAGCGTTGGATATTTCACGCGCATAGCGTTGGCGAAAGCCTTCGTATCGCGGAAACCACTGGGGGTACTGCGTGATCAAATCAACTAGGATCGCCTGGACAAGTTGAACATGGCAGAGCAGTTCGGGATCGTCAGAAAACGTCGGTACAGGACACAGATTTGCGATCACCATTGAACTAACTCCGGGGCAGGCTCTACAGAACGAGACCACACGTGGGTGACAACCCGGCGCATCCAGAGGAATGGCATGCTTTCAGTTCTACTTGGTTGTATTCGTCGTTTCTACTCTCCTTCGCCTATTTTGTTCCCATAACGCACAATACTGATCATTAAATGCTTTTTCGAGTCGGAGCCATCGGCTGACTAAGTGGTCTCATTTAATCGCGGGACAAACAAACCGAGTCTTAGTCGTTGGAGATAAACCAACACGGTAGAACTCTGCAATGCGTTTTACTTCGGTTGGCGGAAGCCGTGTGAGAAGATACTGAATCAGGTCTTCGCGGTTCTGGCCGAAAACCATCCGGTAGAGCACAAGTGTTCTCAGCAGATCTGCGTACTGCGGTGTCACGGCTGAGGGGCAGTGAAGGAGTATGCCGCTGGATCGTTGCGTCTCCGAATGGGGCAATCCAAAAGGGAAGAGGTCGTTTTGACCCTCATCGCGTGAGTCATGGGCCGTCTGGAACATGGATTCCCATGGGTTCCTGTGCAGGGTTTTCCAGGCGTTTCAAAACTCACTCGCGATGTTCTTTCGCAGAGCATGGCCTTTGTAACTGTGGACGCGTCCTTCCCTTTGTTCAGGTCTACAGGGTTTGACTGGAGATTCCAGTGGACCACAGCGTGGCAGTCATTGTGGAAATCTAGGCCTTTCTGGCCAACGGACGTTGTTGCCAGAACGAATGGCCAGAACGGCGAATTGAAAGCCGTACGGACTTGGTCAGGTCGTGTTTGATCGCCATTGTCATCTGCTTCCTAGTCACAAAACCGCATTGCAAATCGGGTCCGGAATCGGATGGGATTGTCGATCCGTGCTGTCCGTCCGGTCGTGCTGATCACGTCCGCTTTCGTTGTTGCCGTCCTGAGCTTAAGGCTGCTTGCGATAGCCGAACTGACCGCATTGGCAATTTCCTGACGACTGCTGCCTCGAACGCCAGGAGACTCCACCAGAATGTGAGCCTATTCATCCAGAACCGATTGCACATTACCGGACAGGCAATACATCAACACTGATCGCCAGCGTTCAGCGGAATCGCTGTCATGTTCCACATCGAGCAGCAGCGGCGCAATGCCGTACCAATGGTCATCCATCGGATCCGGAAAATTTACCGGGAGCGGTCTAATCCCTGTATGGCGTGCCTGGAGCCAAGCGGATGTTTGAGGCACGTACTGCAAAACGAACATCGCCGATCACAGACAAACGCACCAATATCGACCGGGCGCACGTCAACACGTCCCTGCCCGGCAGCCTGTTCCAAAACATTGCTCGTTGAACACGTTATCGAGTGCTCACCGTATTGGCAGCTTACATAAGAAATATCACCCAGCAGACCGCATGATTTGCCGTGCTGCGTCGTGGTCGATTTCCGCATAGACCTGCGTCATATCCGCGTTGCTGTGGCCAAGGACCGTGCGAGTTCCTTCCAGTCCGAATTTCTTGCGGAGTTCGGTCGCGGCATTGTGGCGCAACTGGTTTGGTGACCACTCTGGAGCCTTGGCTAATTTGCAGGCCCTCGTGATCGCTCTTGTGTAACTCGTCCGCTGGTATCTATCTCCCGGAGTTCGGACTGGACTCTGCTTTCGTCGCCGAGTCTCTTGGCTGGGTGTCATCCGACTCTTGCGGCTGACTCGACGGAGAGTTTGCCGATTATCCTCAGCAGCGGTAGGTCGGAAGAGGTAGCCGCTCTCGTCCAGATTCGCGAAGTATGGCGCCAGAATCTTCTGCCCTCGCGGCCCGATGAATATCAGGCGATCCCGGCCATGATGGGCCGTTTTGTGGGTCTGCGGTCGATACTCCCAGACGTCGCCAGTCTTGTCGATGTCACAGTCACGAACCATGCAAACTTCTCCGGGACGCATTCCAGTACAAAGTTGTAGCTGAATCATGGCCCAGATTTGCCGGCTGACGAATAATTCAACAGCGTCAATGTTGGCCTGTGGAACCGGTTGCACTGGTTCTGTCTCGCGGGCTTTGCATCTCCCACGACGCAAGCCAGTCACGCTTTTGCAAGCCTGATAAGTCAATGCATCGACATATTCGTTTTCTGTCGCCCAGCGCAACATGCGTGTGATCCGCATCACCGCTTGATTGATCGTGTTCCGCGCCCAATCAAGGCAAATCATTTCTTCGCGAACCTGCTTCAGTTTCCGTGGCCCAAAATGGCTGATTCTTTCGCGCCCGAACGATTTTAGGAGCGGTTTGAGTGCCATTTGGATGCAGTAGACCTCGCCTGTCTGCTTACCATCCTTGAGATAGTAACCACGAGCAAATGCGATATACATGATGGCAATGCGTGACAGTGTCAGGGCTTCACTGTCTACGTTGAGTTTGCCTGTCAGGAATCTGGCAATGATCTCATTGTAGCGTTCCTGCGACTTCTGACTGTTGAATTCGCCAAGGTAGATATCCTTCCCATCGATACGGACTCGAGCTTGTCCGGATGGTTTATGAAGGCAGTATTTTGGCGGACGAGTGGACATGAGGCGGCTCCCAAAAAGGGTACGGAAACGGGTAGAACCTCGTTTCACGCCGCTCAGTCCGACAGGACTGGTTTCCTCTAAAGTGAGGAACGGCAACAACTTACAACAAGTGGAGGATAACGGGGTCGAACCGATGACCTCTTGCATGCCATGCAAGCGCTCTCCCAACTGAGCTAATCCCCCTTGAGTTTTCGTCGGGCAGGCATTCTGCCCGCTCGATCGCGAGAACGTTATCAGTGTCAGCAAAAAGTGTCAAGCGGTTTCTGCTGTGTTCCTGATGCCGTGATGCAGCCCTGAGATTTTGGCTTCAAACTTCTGGAAATCCGTGGCGACCATCTGCCCGCAGGATTTCACAAGCCCATTGATTTCGAGCAAACATTGCGGGCGATGCTATGACCGGGTGATTTCCTTTCCAGTGGTAGTGCATCTGATCTCCGATGCTTTGCTGATTTCGAAGTCGGGTCGTCAGAGCTTTCAAGACAACATGCAAGCGGGCGTGCTCGAAGCCTCGGTTCAGGCGGCGTATCAGAAACTGGCACATTTGCCGATTGCGGTCAGTGAGGCGTTTCCTGAACGCTCAACCACAGTGTTACGCAATGCGTTTCCGGAGTGGTCTGCGTGGAAGCGTCCGCAATCTCTGCAGGCGTTTCGCATCGTGATCTATGACGGGAAGGCGATCAAGAAGGTTGCTCGACGACTCAAGCCGTTGCGCGGAACAAAAGGCGGACTGATCGGAGGTCGGGCTCTGGTCGCACTGGACTGGGATACGAACATGGCGACTACTATGCATGGGGAATCCGACGGTGAAGCGAACGAAGTGAAACATACCGGATCAGTGGTGCAGCGAGTCAATCAGCTGTTCCCGGAACTCAAGCTGCATGTGGGCGATCGGGCGTTCTGTGATCTGGTTCAGACGAAACATTTCACGTTGAGGATCAACTGATCGCCTGGGACACACTCGTGCCACACGAGACAACAATCGAGTACTTCGAAGACGCACGCACCATGCCTCAATTGCGACATCGGCTGGCGACACTGCTGAAGGACTGCTGGACGGATTCCTTGAAAGCCTCCCCGACTCAGTCCGTACACAATTCGACTCGTACAAACCGCCAACGCACTCAAACGTCAGTTCATCGCCGGCTATTCGGAGTGCCAGCAAAGAAAAAACGTACCAACCTCGCATCCAAGGCCACTCAAGCCGTCAGAAAACACAACGCCACAAGACCTTTACAGTAGCACATCGACAACCCGCGCGCTACGATCTCGTTGCTTTGCACATCGATCACCATGCCGCCGTCGCGCCGTTTGTCGCGCCAGCCATCGGCCACGTCACTGGCACAGACCGCCGTGACGTAACGGGCCTGGCCGTCCTCCAGCGCCGACCCGTTCAGATGGCAGCGATCTTCCCCGGCCAGCTTGCCCAGGAAGGGAGTTGAGTCCCTTCAGGTCTGATCCTGGCGAGAGTTTTGTCAGAGCTTCGAATTTTGGAATTCGAGAAGGATGCCGATGGCGTTCCGTTTTTATCCCAAAAAATACGAGGGGATTTGAACCACGGATTTCACGGATAAAACGGATGAGTCGCAGGACTGAAGAGATGCTTCGGAAGTAAGGCGAGCGGCAGATAAAAATTTACCTGCTGTGCGACGGACATCTTTGTCCGTCATTCGTTTCGACGGACTTGGAAGTCCGTCGTACGGTAAGGTCTTATCTGCCGCTCGCCTAATCGATACACCATGTCACGCCTTCATCTAAAATTCGCAACTCGTGGCACCGCTTCCCAATCGCCGGCATCGGCCAACTATTCGGAAAACCTACGCTTGCGCCTCTTTGCCGCAGACGCAACAGCGTCCCCGCTTCAATTACATTGGGACAATTTCTCGTAGTTCAAACTCATCCGCTTCGTTTGGGGCGGTGTCGTAAAAACCTTCCGTTGTATAACCAGAGAAAATGGGTGATTAGTGACTGTTCGTGAAATCCAGCATATAAGATTGAGGACGACGGCTGGGTGCTGGGCGCTCGAAAAGGGAGTCACCGCCAATACAAGCACTTAACCAAACCCGGACGCGTCACGATTGCTGGACACCCGAAGGACGATCTTGCTGCGGGCACTCAAAACAATATTCTGCGTCAGGCCGGCCTGAAGGATGAAATCCTATGAAAACCAGGTATCTTATCGTCATCGAAAAACCCCGAAAAATTCATCGGCCTTCTCTCTGGATTTGCCTGGATGCGTCGCTACAGGTTCGACGCAAGCTGAAGTCGAAGATCGAATGCGTGAGGCTATTCGAACGCATCTTGATGGAATGCGAGAAGATGGACTGGCGATTCCAAAACCATCTTCGGTCGCTGACTATATCATGGTTTTTCAGAGTTTACTTGCGCAAAATCCAATTGCGATCTTCGATTCAAGACTGTCGGATCGCTAATTCGCGGAATCGGTTTCTGTCGGCGACGCTTCTTTTTGCAGGATCTGCTCTTCCCGAACCAGCGGGCTTTCGCCATCGAAAATTTCCAGATCACAGTAGGCCATCAGACTGCCTTTTTCGAGATGCACATTCTTGAGTGCGACTGCATACTCGACGCGAGCGCGAAAATAGCGAATCTCCGCTTCGACAACTCTCCGCTGCGCGTCCAGCAGGCGATCGATGTCGACATCAAGATCATTGCGTTCCTGCGCTTCGTACGATGTCAGCACGCGTGATGATGCATCCAGTCGGTTTATTGCATTCTGGCAGGATTCATAAGCCCGCGCGGCGTCCGCGATCGCATTGCTCAAATCGAGGACGACTTCACGCTCCTGATCGCGCTGAATGATACGTTCGCGACTCAGCAGAAGCTCCGCATTGGTTATGGCGAGATGTCCCTTGCGATACCCGAGCGGAACATTGTACTCCAGGCCGAGATACCATTCCTGATGGTCCCCGGCAGCCAGATCTGAGATCGAGGAGCTCTGGTCGTGCGACAGCAGTTCATCTCCGAAACCTCGAAAACGATAGCGTCCGACAGTATCCAGTCGCGGAGTGATGAAATTCTTTGCCGCCATGAGTTCCATTTGTCGCTTTTTAATCTTCAACTGCTGTAGACGCAATTCCGGGCGTCGCGTCAACGCCTCCTGAATCGATGTGTCCCAGTGAAACAGCACTTCCGCCTGCAGCGGTTCTTCCAGCGGGCGGAGCAACGCGTCATCATTGATTGGCATGCCAATCAGAAAACGCAGGCGTCGTTCTGCGACCTGCACGCCGCTGGATCCTCGCAGTGTTCCGCCGGTGCTTCCGTTTCGATTCTGTGTGCCCTGAATGACTCGTCCGGTTAACGCTTCCAGAACTTCGTCCTTGAAGCGATAATACTGCTCGCTGGCGAGCGCGACGCGGGCGTCAGATTCCAGACCGTTGTCTGCTTTCGCCTTCACTCGATTCCACGCTTCCAGCGCGCGGTTCATTGCGCGAACGCGGGCGTCAAGATCCCGGTAAGCGAAATAAAGATCCCAGTACGCGTTCTCCACATTGCTGACGTAATCTCGCACGGAGATTTCAAAGTCAATTTGAGAAATCTCATTGTTCGTTCGCGCGATCAGCAATCCGTTGTAGACTCCTGGAGTAGCTCCGGGACCAGCGATGCGGTTGAATTCGATCCCGCCGCCCTGAAGCAGCGGCTGCCGAATTTCTCCTTCAACGTAGGTGTTCCACACGCTGGGATACGTATTACTAGGGGCGTTGTTTGCGTCGTAATTTCCCACTCCGCGCAATGCCAGGCGTGAGCCGGTTGCCGTCCGTTTGCTCAGTTCAACAGTATAGTCATCCAGCTGTTGCCTTAGATCGTTCGTGCCCCCTGCGAAGAACGGGTTGTTGAATGTCTGATCTTTCTTGTTGAAGTAAGATGTTGCCGCCAGCTGCGCGTCAAAGGCACTCAGCGCCGCCTCGGGACTGAACCGCGGATCCGTTTGCCAGACACCTGGGTTGTACCTCGAAGCGACGGTCTCCGGATTCTTCAGAAGCACGCCGCCAAGTTCACGCAGTACGTTGGAATTCTGCATGGAAATCGTCACGACTTCCGAAAGTGATACATCGCGGTACTGCAAATTCTCCAGCATGAATTCTTCGCGGACAGTGACAGGCGCAGAGGAAAATGACGCAGGATGAATCTCTGCCTGAGGCTGCTCTTTGCGGGTCAAAACTCTTTCGAGTTCTGTTGTGTTGTTCCCGACTGTCTTCTTCCACGGATACTTTGAGACACAGCCGCTGTTCAACAGCAGCGCGACGATCATCAGCACGCGCGCTCCTCTGGCCAGACGGCTTCGCAGCCGAGGCAACCGCAGCATCGCTCGTGGCGATGCGCATGAGAGGAAAACTGAGAACATCCTTGTTCCTTAAGTCAAACTCCTGGCCCGTCAAATCGTCGCCCGGACAGGGCATAGAAGTTTTGACATAGCCTGACAGTAGGTTTCGTCAACTTTGCCGCGCGGCGTTGAGACTGCCATAACTCGCGAGACAGAAGTCAACAATTATCCCATTCTGATCGGAATCACTCTGCAGTTGAGAGGAAGCCTCCCAATCAACATAGTCTTCCCAGTTTTCTCCATGGTCCGCAAGTCGGTCAACCGTCACGGATTCACGGGCATCGCGCATAGCGAATTCGAGGGCAAGGGCCTATTCTGTGGCGACGGGCAAAGATCATCGGCGCTTTGGATTTCGGCACTGTCCTCCCCTACAGACATTCCACGAACCACGATGAATTCGACGAATCTTCAGCAATTTGAAGCTCAGCTGGAACAGTTCGAGTATGCGTGCAACCACGGTGCGACATTGCCGGATCTGCGGGAGAGTCTGCGTACAGCACTTGCATCGATTGCAGACGTTAAATTCGTCACGGCTGCTATCACCGAACCTGGCGGGCTGAGATCGATCGGTTGTGAATTATCAGAAACGGACCGCAAAGAGCTGGCGGTCGCCCTCGAATCGGCAGATCCGTGGCAGTCCGAGGACCGTCCGATTTTGATTGACTCACGGATGTTGCTGGTACGAGAGCTTTTTCATGAACACAAACTGATTCTGCTGTTCAGCATGGCTCAGGATCCACAGGAAAATTCTCTGCTTCCCGACGCCGCCGGGGCGTTAGCTGACTGCATGGCCGTCGCGGTGAACCGGGAACTGGCTTCCATGCTGCATCAGCAGCTTCTTGAACGTGACCGGGCGGATTCATTTGTCCGCGCCGTCTACAGGTGTGATACGCCTGAAGAGTGTGCTCACGCGATTGCTGACCACAGCTCCGGACTGCTGAGTAACGGGCGCGTGTCGGTTGTCGCAATGGAGGCTGATCAATGTCGTGTGATGGCGGTCACGGGAGTGCGAACTGCGGATCGGGCAGCCGACACAGTTCAGCGAATTGAACAGTTTGTCGGCGATGCGATCAGGTTGCGGCTTACAAACCGCTGGATTGAGTCCGCTGCGCACAACTCTGTCCCCGAAATCTCGCAGCAGCTTTCGTGGTTTGCTATCAACGGGATCCATACGATCCGTGTTGAGTCGCTGCATTCCGCGACCGAGAACAAATCAGTCGCTCCGCGGGTTTACGTTGTGATTGAACTCTTCGAGGGTCAGCCGTGGCCGCAGGAGAGTCTTGTTGAATTTCTGATGACCAAATCGGGCTCCGCAATCTGCGCCTTTTCAGAGTTGAAGTCGGTTGCCGCGACCGGCAAGGTATTCGGCATCGCAAACCGCAAGGTGATAATCTTTGCGATCCTGGTGGTGTGCCTGCTGGCTCTTAGTCCGGCAGACTTTGAGGTCGAGGTCCGTGGGCAGGTTTTTCCTGTGGAGCGATTTCGGATTTTTGCCCCTGATGACGGGATCGTCGATTCGTTGGAGGTGAATGCGGACGACACCGTGGTCGCAGGTCAGTTTCTGTTGCGACTGGAAAACGCTGAACGTGAACTGGAGCGAAGTCGTTTGCTGGGAGAAATCGAATCCGTGTCGGTCCGCATTCAGGCGGTGCGGGCCACGCGAACGTCAAGCGGGGCATCGAGCGAATCCAGAGGTCCGCGTGGTGTCGATCTCAGCAGTGAGGAGCAGCAACTGGAACAAAAGCTGGCCTCGCTGAATGCCGAGCGACTGCTGCTGGACGAGCAAATTAATTCTCTTTCGCTGCACTCTCCGATCGCAGGTGCCGTTTATCAGCGCCGCCTGAAGGAACGTCTGGAATCGCGTCCGGTGCAGCGCGGTCAGCAGCTTATGGAGATCGTCAACACGACCGGAGACTGGCAATTGGAACTTCAGATACCGGAGGATGCCGCAGGCTATGTACGAGATGCCGCAAGCGCTGCTCAGAAAGCGAACGCAGAATTCGCAGGCTCCAAGTCAAATCAAATGCAGCCGGGTCAGCCGGTTCGATTCTGGCTCAACAGTCAAAAATCACACGTGTCTCGATCGACGCTCGATTCGCTGGAAATGTCCGCACATATCGATGAACAGCGACTGACGTGTCTCGCGACAGCTTCCTGTCGCGACATCGACACAACGCATCTTCGTCCGGGGCAGTCGGTCTCAGCTCGCATCGGCTGCGGCCGCCGAGCTTTGGGCTTCGTCTGGTTTCGGGAAGTCATTGAATACCTGCAGAAAAAGAGGTTCGCATGGCTGTAAATGCAAATCGGTTCCCCTTGCTGCATTCAACACGATGTCGCGGGCCTCAACGGTCGGCTGCGGATCGTCGGCATGATGTTGTGCCAAAATTCACGGCATCGTCCGGACGCCGTTTAAAGGAACACTCCCAAAATAACCTGGCGATTTGTCAGAGCCGCAACGGCTCGGCAGGAGCCTCGCCCTCCCGTATTAAAGGCCGCGACGGTTCGGCAGGAGCCTTGCCCTCCCGTATCACTTGTTCGTCCTGTTTTCGGAATTTTACTAAGTTTCTTGCGCCATTTCTTATTATTGTCGGCGTGTTTCATTCTGCTGGTCAGGCGGATGAAAATGGCGGCGTGATTCTTGTTCGGTCAATGACAACCGTTTTGATTCAACAGGCGGAGATCCCCGCGCGGGATTCTGGAATTCTCACGCTCAATCCTGTGAAACCAGGCGACAGGGTGAAAGAAGGACAAGTTCTGGGACAGCTGGACGAAGAACGTCAACTGCTGAGCGTCAAAGCAGCGGAACTGAATCTGCAGATCGCTCAGTGGAATGCTGACAGCACGCTTCCTCTGGACGTGGCCCGCGCTCACGTTCGCGAAGCCGAGCTGCAGAAATCGCGACTTGAAATCGCCGCTATGATTTCAACGCAGCTCGCGGAAAGCGACGTCGGAGTTCGCCTGGCTCAGAAGACTCGCGAGTCATCGCAGTTTGAGCTGGAACGGGCTCGCAAAGCACGTGAGGATTTCAAAGGCAGTATCTCGAATGCGGAATTGAATCGTCTTCAGGTTCTGTTTGACCAGCGCACTCTGGAGATTGAAAAAGCGGAAGAGGACCAGGCCATTGCGAAATTGAAACCGGCTGCCGAAAAGGCTGCAGTCGCAGAGCAGGCCGAAACTGTGCAACGAGCTCGCCTGACTGTGTTAGAAAAAGAACATGAACAGCGGATTCTCGGGACGAGTCTGGATGTCGCCGGTAACGAGTTGGATGTCGCGAAGCTTCAGCTGGATCGCCGTCGGCTCCTTGCTCCGTTTGATGCAATACTCGTGACCGTAAACCGCCAGCCAGGCGAGTGGGTTGAGCCAGGCACGTCGGTATTTCGAGTCATTCAAACGGATCGATTGCGTGTCGAGGGATTCGTCACGGCCGACGAAGCGAATTCTCTGAAACGCGGGATGGTGGCCAGCATTCTGTTTCCAGATTCGTCTCTACATCCGGCTAATGGCGAAATTACATTCATTAGTCAGGAGATCGACTCCATCAATCAGCAGGTACGCATCTGGGCCGACTTTGACAATTCAGAGGGTCTGATCCGACCGGGGCTTGTTGCCAACATGGAAATTGATGTGACTCAGCCGAATCCAGCGGCGTCAAAGAACGCGAGCCCGTTTCCGACGCCGAGAAACTCGAAATGAAATACTCTCGAAGACCATTTTGAGCATGTCCCTTTGCCACCTCACCCAACGCCGATAAAGATTTTTCGTCGAGGACACAGGCGGTTTTTTCGTAGCCGAAGTCGTGAGACTTCGGAATAGCTTCATGACGAATGCCCGAATTCTCACGAATCCGGCTACAAAAATCCTTAACGGTGTTTCCGCTCACCCTGACTCTCTCCCCCGTGGAACATTTGGTATGCTGGGAAATCTTTTGCGGGGGAGAGGGACAATCGTATCACGCTCCGCACCGCATTTCAGACTCCGTGCATTATGAACGAAGAAACTTCTGCTTCAGTTCTGACCGGACCTTCACCCGCGGGCGTGATCGCGTGGCGGATGCGATCTGATTTGGTCGTGCATCGTCAGGATTCCGGTGCCTGGGTCGTGAAGGATCCAGTCACGCTGAGTTATGTTCGACTGAGCGATCGGGAAATGGCCGTCCTGAGACTGCTCAACGGGCGACGCTCGGCCGGTCAGGTCATGGGGATGCTCACAAACGCCTGGCCCGACAGCGAATTCACCGTCGACGATCTCACTGATTTTCTTGGGCAACTGATCAGCAGTCAGCTGGTTGTATCCACGCAAATTCCTGGACGGGCTGACAAAGCGGGCAGTTCCCATCTGTCTCTCCATCGCTGGACTTCAGCGATTTCCAGCATTCTGCGGCTGCGATTTCGGCTGCTGGATCCGGATCCGCTGCTGAACGCATGCCAGCCTGTGATCGCCGTCCTGTTTTCTCCGGCCGTGATGCTCGGAACTGCCACCGTCGTGATCACGGCATTGTGTCTGCTGACATTAAGGTTCGATCAGTTTGTGGCCAATCTTCCCAGTCCCGCGGACTTCTTTGGGCCGGGGAATCTTGTTCTTGTCGCCGCAGTTTTCGTCATCGTGAAAATGTTTCACGAAGCGGGACATGCCATTACAGCACGTCACTGCGGCGCTGAATGCCACGAAGCGGGCGTGATGCTGCTGTTGCTGACTCCGATCCTTTACACAAATGTCACCGATGCATGGATGCTGAATCGCAGAAGTCGACTGCTGATTTCCGCAGCCGGAATCTTCGTCGAGGTCGTGCTGGCGTCGATCGCTGCAATTGCATGGTTCTTCGCAGCCCCCGGTCTGCTGAAAGCGATCCTGGCGAATGTGATGCTGATTTGCACGTTTGGCACGATCCTGTTCAACGGGAATCCACTGCTGCGATACGATGGCTACTTCCTGCTGTCAGACGCGGTCGGTGAGCCGAATCTGGCGCAGCGTTCGGCTCACCGCGTGCGGCAGTTTCTGGAAACCCTGTTGTTCGGGGGCGGTTCCCAATCCACGCCGTCGGGCAACCGTTTCCTGTTGATTTACGGTCTGTGCTCAGGGCTATACCGCGTGCTGCTCGCCATCGCAATCCTCTCGATGCTGAAGCATCTGTTTGATCAGTGGAATTTGGGTGTCTTTGGAGTTGCGGTGATGCTTGTGGGCGCACTGCCGCTGGTTGTGTTTCCACTGGGCTCCTTTGGGACCAGTTTGCTGACTGACCTGTCGATGCGTGATCGTCGACGTTTTCGGCTGCTGCGAGCCACCGTGATCGTCTCCGTTGTGATCGCAATGGCTTTTGTACCACTGCCGCAATCCGTACTTGCGCCAGCCGTGGTCGAACCGTCCGGGGTGCCGATATTTGCCACGCTGACCGGCGAATTTGTTTCCGCTGTGTGTTACGGTGATTTGGTTAACCGAGGCTCGGCTGTAGCTGTTCTTCGCGATTCAAACATGCTGCGGCAGCGAATTGAATACGAGGGGGCGATCAAATTTCATCTAGCTCGAGTCCGTGTGCTGGAACTGCGGCGAGATGACAACACCAGCGCTTCATTGCCGGAATCCCGAGCTCTGCTGGAGTCGGCTCGAACGCGACTGGAAGACTATGACCGGGAACTCCGCCGTCTGACCGTCGCCGCTCCTGTCGCTGGCAAGCTGCTTCCTCCCCGCGCGCGCTCGCATTTCGATGAAGACAACGCCCTTTCACAGTGGACAGGCTACCCGCTGGATGAACGGAATCGCGGTGCTCTCATTGCCCAGGGAACTCTGCTGGGGCTGCTGCGAGAATCTTCGGAATGTGAACTTCTCGTCCAGATGAATGCTCAGGACGCGGCGTTGCTGCAGGGATCTCAAGTGGCCGAGTTTCAGGCATCCGGGGATTTCGGCGGGACGTGGAGTGGCATTGTGACTCGCGTCGCGCCGCTGTTCGACGAAGATGCTCCGGCGGAACTGATTGTCGCCGGTTTGACGCTTCCGCCTTCACTCAGAAAGTCGGATCCTGCAGCGCGACAGTGGCAGGCTGTCGTGAAATTGTTTGTGCCGGAAAATTCACGAGGCCCTGTGTTGTACTCGACTGGATTTGTGCGAGTTCAGGTTGAACCCGCTTCGATCGCAACTCGTCTTTGGCGATATCTGCGGACCACGTTCGGCAATCGGTCCCGTTGAGTGAGGTTCTTTTACTCTCGACAGCCAATGGGCAATGCCACTCGATTTGCGATTATAGTAGCCATCACTCTCCGAGTGATGAATGCCAGGGGCCGCGTAGTGCGGCCTTCGTCACTCAGAGAGTGACGTCTACTTTGTCAAATCGAGTGGCATTGCGCCAATGCCCGGTGGCATCATCGCGCGCCGTATGCTGACACGGCCTCGGCACTTGTATCATCACGCTGGCTGACAAACGTCCGTCATGGCGCAGCGTGACGACTGCCGATCCATGATCAGTCACGATCGTATGAAATGGGGACGTTCCACAGCGAAATCTCTCCATCGGTGCTCGCGGATGCGATTCGACCCGACTTTGCTACAGCGAGCGATGTGATGGGTGCCCGGTGGGCCGTTGTTTTGTCTGAGGCCATGAACCGAAACGCCTCATAGGCCATCGGTGGTGTTCCGGGCAGCGATTGTTTCCAGTTCCAAAGCACGAGAGCTCCATCGTTTCCACCTGATACCAGATACGGCGAATCGGGAACGAAGCCGACGGATGAAATTCCGCCTGCCTGATGCCCGGAGAAGCGGCAGGCGATTAAATCTGCTGGCTCGTCAGGAGGCAAATTCGGATCCGCAATTGCCGCAGTTCCGTCAGTGATTTCCATCGCGGGAACACGGACCACCCAGCCCATACTCTGCCCCGTGTCGACAACTTCACCGACCGCAACGATGTGCTGGCCGTCCGGTGAAAACTCTCCCGTATAAAGACTCACGGGATATTCTGAATCCAGTTTGATCTCCCGCCGGGATGTGCCATCCGCCGAACAAATCGCCAAAATGCCCTCCAACCCAACAGCCAGCACCGATGCTCCGTCGCGCGACCAGCCACAACAGGACACATGATGTCCTGGAGGATTCAATATCCTGACCTGCTCGGCATACAGTTTCGCAGAGTGCCAGCGCCAGAGTGAAACGGCGCCATTTGAAGACGCGGCAGCAAACATACTCAAATCTGTCGGACAGACGCTTAGCGATGTGATCTGCGACGCCAATCCTTCACGAGTTCGAAACAATGGACGTCCGAATGTCTCGGCGCCCACCTGACCGCCAAATACCCGCAAAGAAATTCCACCGGCGACGACAAAGTCCTGATCGCCATCGGACAGTACCCCGACAGCGCTGACGGGAAACGGTCCTCGAAAGTTTGCCAGTTGTGCGTTGCTCTCAAGATTCCAGAGACTCGCGGTTGTTCCGTCGAAAGTCACAATCAATTTGGCCTCCCCGGTTGGTGAGAGTTGTTCCGCAAACTTCGCATCGGAGCATTTTCCGGGGCCTGCCTTGAAGACTCGAACAATCTCCCATGACTCAGTATCAACGATCTGAATGACTCCGTTGACACAAACCAGGAGTTGGCGTCCGTCGGGCGACCAGTCGGCGGACGTGATGGAATCTGGCCGGTTTCCGGCAACCGTCGCAAGCTGAACTCGATGACGGGACTCCGACTCGCCCACGGACCAGACATCAATATGACTGAGTGTCCTTTTCCTGACGCGATCGGTCTCGACGGAAAGTGTCAAAATCTGTTGCCCATTGGGCGACACCAGCATGGACTCAATTGGCGTCTTCCCGCGCGGAATGGCGGACCGTCGTGTCAGTCGATTGACTATCCCCGAGCCACCTGAGAGGGTTTCCACGCTCCAGCGTGGCAGTTGTCCATCGAGCCCGGCAGACATAAGTGTGCCGTCCGGCATCCAGTAGAGCGACGTTATGATCGTGTTCTTTGTATGTGCCCTCTGCGAAGTTATCAATTCGCCCGTGACCGCGTCCCAGACGGCGATGAGTCCATCGCGTCCTCCTGTGGCGATTTGCTGATTATCGGGCGAAACGGAGATCGCAGTTACTTCCGCCTGATGAGCGCCCGCCAGCGCTGCGAACGGCTTCGCGTCCGTCGAACTCAGGAGTGCTTTCAGATTCCAGCAGCTGCAATGGCCGGGCTCCGGACTTTCGGCATTCTGCACCGCTGAAGTCACAAGAAACTCCCCGTTAGGTGACGCTGCGAACGTATTGACAAGACCCAGTCCGACAATGACCTGTCGTTGCACTCCGAGACGCAGGGAAGATTGATCCATGTTCCAGATTCGCAGACTACCATCGAATCCTGAAGTGGCCAGCAGCGTTCCCGAATCACCAATGATGCTCATCCGGGCAATATTGAAATCATGCCCCTCATGAAACCGTTCAACAACACCCCCTGTCGCTGTTATCGGTCCGGCGACAGGACGTGATTCCTTCGCATCCCATATCTCGATCGATCCATCCGCAGCTCCGGCGACCACAAGCTGATCGTTCCGCGTGAAGCAGATCGCGCGAACCGATCCCCTTTGAACCGATCGGCCAGCATTCAGCGTGACATCTTCATCCCCGTCTTTTTCGTTCCCGTCTTTTGAATCGACCTGTTTATTCTCCAGGAGGCATGCAATGTGGCCGCCGCAATTCCAAACATCGGCGCTGTTGGCAACCCGCCCCTCGCATTCGCTTCCACTTCCCAGGGGGATGGTGAAACCGCCTGATTCATTCTCCCTTTGGGAGGGTCGGCGAAGCCAGGGAGAGGCCGCAGTTCGGACCGCGCGACGGACAATTCGCTTTTCCGTAGAATCATTCAGCTCTGGCCGAGGCTCGTCCGTGGCACTGTCTGTATCCGGCCTGAACGCCGTCAGCAGATAGCTCCTGGAAATCCCTGCAGCTGCGATGCGAGACCTGGTTGGTCGCTGCGAAATCTGCGTCAGATGAAACGCATCCTTGATCTGCCGCTCATCTTCGTCGAGCGTTTCGAGATTCCACAGCCGGTTCAGTTCATCAGCGCTGCTGGAGACGACTCGATTGGCGGTCACGTCCAGAAAATTGGCCCGCGTCACACGAGCGCCATGACCACGCAGCCTCTTGTCCAAAACCAGAATCGCGTCACCGCTTTGCAAACGTGACCAGACCCCGATGGTTCGATCATCAGAAGCTGTCAGGCACTTCATTCCGTTCTGAGACCACTGAATATCATTAACCGGCCGCTCGTGTTCTTCAACCAGCCACGTTGTGTCGCCTTTGGATTCAAGGTCAGCGGGATGTTCGTACGGAAATTGATTTTCATCGCCCTCCAGCGGAACTTCGGACTTGAGTACGATGAGGTTTCCGTTGTCGCTATTGCTGATCACCAGCAACAATCCATCCGGGGATATTGAGATTCTTCGCGGCGGATCGTTCTGCTGGCGATTCATCCGCAGCTGACCACGACGCTCTGGCCGGGCGGTTGGTTTAGCGTTGAGAAGACGATATGCGAGGATGTCCGTCGATTCACCACCCCGCGATCCGGCGCAAATGAAATCATTCGTTCCGGGGATGAACGCAACGTCGCGCAGCTGAGTCCTGAGCCTGAGTTCAGAAACCTGCAGGCCGGTTTGTTGATCGCGAATCACAATCTTTCCGGACTCGTCCGCACTCAGCAGGAAATCATTGTTCGCGTCAAACGCCTGAATGGCGTGCTCGTGGCCTTCCAGAGGCTCGGGCATCTCGGCCGCCAGGACCCAAAGAAACAACTCCGATCCGGACGCGATCGCCAGCCGCTCATCATCGATAAACCGCAGAGCGGTAATTTCGTGATCGAACTTCTGATCTCTCGGCTGGCCCTTGTCCCAGAACAGTGATGGTCCCGGATTCTGCATCAATGTCACTGTCCCGGCTGAATCGCCGAACGCAATCATCGCTCCGTTCGGGCTAACAGCCTGCGCCTGAATGGGATCGCGTGACTGTCGGGTCCGTTTCAACAGTTGCCCTCGCTGCGCTTCCAGCTCCGCAGTCCGCGTATTGCGGATGTCTTCGGGTAGTTCCGGCAGTAGTTCCCCGGAAAGCAGTTCGTTGATTTCCCTTAACGCATCCGAGTAATTCTGGTTCAACGTCAGGCCGCGAATAGACTGACTCTGAATTTCAACCTGAGCCACTCTGGCGGCGGTTTCGGCCTTTTTCTGCTCCGCAATCGCCAGATCCGCGTTGGCTTTCGCAGTTGCCGCCAGTTCAGTAGCCTCCGTGGCTGCTTCGCTGGCTGCTATTGCTTCCGCTTTGGACTTATCAGCGGCGGCCTGTGCAATCGCAGATGCCTGCCTTGCCGAATCCGCTTTCTCCTGGGCGATATCGGCCTCTTCATTTGCGGAATCTGCGGCCGCGATTGCCTCAATAGCCTCGGCCTGTCGAACGGCAACTTCTTTGCCCAGGTTGGTGATGATTCCGTTGTCGTAAATCGATTTCGCGCCAAGAGCTACAACGCAAAGCATTGCCGTGACGGCTGCCCACTTCGCGCCGGAACGAATCTGTCTGGCCCGCGAAAGTCGCTTTGACAACATCACGAATTCATCATCGCTCTCCTGAGAGGCCACTTGCAGCCCGAGTGCGTAGTCGCCCCGAGATTCGGCCAGTTGTGCGTAATGAAGTCGTGTCGTCCGCAGCTCTGTGCGGGCAACCGGGTTTTGCTGCCATGTGCGCAGGGCTTCTTCGAACAGAGCGGATGCCGTCTGGTAAGTGTGGTAGTCGCCGCGCTTGACTGTCTTAGTCTGAACGAGTTCAATCGCTCGCGCGCTCAGTCGGCGGCTTTCTTCATGGCGTTGATAGTTGCGAACGCAGAACTGAAATTCCTGAACGCTGCCATATCGATCGTCTGGATCAGTTCGCATTGCCTTGAGAGCAACGTCGATCAGTTCGCCAGTGATCTCTGTGGATCGAATCCTGTTTTCACGCAGCACTTTGTCGATCGTCTTCCAGAGATCACTTCGATCCTTACCCTGAACTCTGGGAAATTCGTGAGGCGGCTCACCGGTGACAACCTCGAACAGGATCGCACCCAGGAGATAAATGTCGCTGCATTCACCGATCGCCTCAGGCGGGCCGGCCCACAATTCCGGTGACATGTAAGCCGGCGTTCCGGCTCCAAACGAAGCCACCGGTGAGCGAAAGTTCTTCTCCGCTGCATGCGGTGCCGGAACGGCGAGACCCCAGTCCAGCACCAGCACTTCGCCGAATTCCCCGAGCATGATATTTTCGGGTTTCAGATCCCGATTGATCACCCCGTGATGATGGGCGAACGCGATCGCGTCGCAGGCTTTGTGAAGCACGCTGAGATTTTCTTCCAGCGACATCTCCTTAATCAGCTTGTTCCACGGAGTGCCGTGGACCTGCTTCATCACATAATACGGCATCCCATCTTCAGTCTCAGCCAGCTCGTGAATTGGGATAATGTTAGGATGGACGAGGTTGGCGGTGACAAGTGCTTCCGAGAGAAACATCTCCCGCTTCTGTCGATCAGAACGCGACATGGCTCGGGCAGACTTCGATCTTCCTACGGTTCCGGAAATTAGAGTTCCAGCGCCCTTCAGGGTCTTAATCGCCAGCTGTCGATTAAGCGATTTCTGCCTGGCGACGTAGACAATTCCCATTCCACCTTCAGCCAGCTTTTCGATGACCTCAAAGTCCGAATATTCCGCCGCCTCAGTTTGCCCCATCCCCGAGACCGGACGGATCCGCATCGAGATGAGCTGATCGAGATCAGAGTGGTCGTTCGTCTTCCATATTTGAGATGTGACGCGGCTGCCTGCTCCGGACTGCGATGATCCGCTTCCTGAGCGGCTCCCGCCGGTCGGCAGAGTCTTTTGCGGAGTCAGAGGATCTGCAGACGTCAGGTTCCTGTTTGCATTCGCTTGTGGATTTCCGGATTCCCCTACAATCGTAGCATCCATACCAGAACTCTGTTCGTCGAACTTTGTTCCGGAAGAAGAGCCAACAGCGGATGACGACTTCCCGCTGCCCGACGCTGCGGCTTCCTGATCAGCCGCAGCGCTCTCAGTGAAATCGTCGTCCGGTTCATTGACAACCGCATCGTCGCCGGCCGGAACATAGGTGGCGTCGGCATGAACGGCCCTCCCCGCATTCGCTGTTTTTTCCCTTGGGGAATCGGCTTCATCCGCACCGGTTGATTCGCCAATAAATGTCACATCCGCGTCAAACGTTTTATCCGACTGCGGACCGTCATCGTCTTCCGTCTGCTTGTTTGGAATAAAGGTCGCGCTAACATCGATCGCGATATCGGAATCATCAGAATCTGGAGGTTCAGCATTTTCCTGAGATGCGGGTAATACTGTGGCTGAGGTGTCAACGTCTGCCTGATCTGCTTCGTTTGATTCACCAGACACCCAGGTACTGGACAGCTTCGTATCATCGTCATTTGGCGACGATTCGGCAGAATTCGACTTGTCAGTCATTAGAGTAACCTTCAACGATCAGCCAGTAACCAATTTTCCGTGAAAATCGAAAAGTCGCCCACAGCAGATTTCTACGAGTGCCGACGAACAAATCGCGCCGCGCGAGTCAGCTTCCTGTCGTCCGCGCCAGACTCACGCACTTGACTGCGAAATCGACTGACCGCCACACTCATGATTGTCCCGGTCGGTGCGGCCAACTGTGACACCGCGACCGCGACATCGTTCAGGGACCGCGAGGTCTCCCTCTCAGTGGTCTCGACAATATTATCTTCCGCCGCCGGATGTGAAACGTCAGCCGGTAAAATATCGGAAGGAGAAGTGGAACCAATCACAGCGTCACTCTTTGGCATGATCAGGGCCTGCGGAGGTTCCTCAACGGCAGCGTTATTGTCTTCGACAGGTTGTTCGAATTTCAGATCCTCTAATCGAGGCGGTTCAGACGAGTCCGGCAATGTTTCATTCGCTGGCCCCGGCTGTCCACCCGTGATTTCAAACTCCACGATTGGTCGCTCGACCTTCTGTCCCCCGGTTTCGGAGATCAGCCAGATCTCATAACCTGCCCCGTCCTGAAGTTCCGGGGTTTGCCGCACATACTTTTCGAATGCTTCGCGGGAAGAAATCAACTGACTGTCGGTAATTCGCTCGACTACAGTCTCAGCCGGTCGGTCACTTTCGTACTGTCGTCGAATCTGAAAATAGACGTCCGTTGAAGACGCGCTGCTCCCTGCCGCACCACTGCCGAAATCAGTAACAACCTGCTGTGAAGTTCCTGCGTTACTTTCAAAGGCTGCGGTAATGGTCGGCCTGTCAGTCGCAAAGCCGGGTTCAGTGTAAAAGAAAGCCAGCGGGGCTGTCGTGACCGTCGGAATTCTGAAGGAGGCGATGCCGCCTTCAAACTGATTGTTACCTGTGAGTACGTTGTCGGTCGACGTGATATCACGACCTGGTACGACCTGAGTTGCCCCAAACTGCTCGATGACACTGCCGGTGACATTCAGTGAAGAATGATGCGAGACCGAAAAATCCACAATGATAGTTGTGCGATTCTGAACCGACTGAAACACCGTGAAATCGAGGGCTGTGTAAACGTGGCCAACAGTGTTCAACTGGCCGCCGCCTGCTACCAGGAACTGCTGGATACGTTCTGAAGAAACTGCGTTGTCAATCCCAGTCGCGCCGGCAGCGGACTGCACCGGCGCGTTGGAAATCACACCGGGTTCATTCACTGGATCCTGCCAGTCGACATCCACGGTAAGATTCTCCTCACCAGCCACACCAATCAGCACATTGAAGCCATAGAGGTAAGCATTGATTCCATTGAAGGTCGTCGGAACGGCATCCACAGCCAGCGGAAGCGGCTTACCGCTATAAACAAAGAACGCTGTTGAAAGCTGACCAACCGCAGGCCGCGGCGCAAAATTCGTGGCCACACCACCATCAGTACTTAGAGTCACGTCCCCGATGAATTTCACTTCGTCATTTTGAACAGAGTTGTTGCTGTCCGCAACAACTGACACCTGGTCTCCTGTCACTGCGTTCGATCGCCCGGGATTCTCATCGGTCGAGATGCGAATCGGTCCGGCGGTTGCGTCGATCGTCACATTCCCATTCAGCGACTCAAGGAGAATCGATTCACCGGTTGCCGAGGTGTGATCCTCGATACCGTTTACTGACAAAATATCCCGCCGAACGATCAAGTCACGCTCCGCCAGCACAACGATATCACCACCACCGCTTACCACGTTCGCGTTCACGATCACGTTGCTCGCGCCGCCCCGCGCTTCCAGCAATACATCACCGGTGCCGTTCGCCGAAATCCCCGCTGTGTCTGTGCCGCCATTGAGCGTGATAGTCCCCGCTTCGGCCACCAGTTTGATCGGGCCGTTCGCCGAGGTCATCAGGTCTTCCAGAGACGCCAGTGTCCGGGTCTCCGGGACGCCGGTGGTCATGCTGTCGAAGTCCGCCCGCACCACGTCGGCAATCGTCACCGTCACCGCCGCCGCGGTGTTGACTTCGATCGGGCCGCCAGTCGCCAGTTCCCGCAGATAAATTTCGCTTGCCGTCGGGATCGCGATCGTGCCGGACAGGGCCGCCACCGTATCGACGATCAGATCCAGCGCCTGAGTGTTTGTGGCCGAGGTCGTCCCGCCCGCGCTGCCGATGATCGTCCCGGCCCGCAGCGAAACAGACGTTATCGCCCCGGATACCGTTTCCTGGATGTTCACGCCGGCAAGATTCGCGTCGGTGATGCTGCCGTTCACCGCTTCCAGCGCCACGCGGTTTGCCGTCGTGTTCGTCAGACTCAGAACACCCAGCCTGATGTTCCCACCGGCCCGACCGAGCACGTCCTGACCGCCAGCTGTGATCACCGTCGTTCCATTCATCGTCCAGTCGCGGCCTGCATCGACGAATACGTCGCCGGTCGTCGTGATGTCGCCGGTGGCCGACTGCGTGATGGTACCGCCCGCGATCAGCCCGATGTCACCACTGGCGCTCGTGACCACCGCCATTTGTGACAAATCGTTGCCTGCTTCGATCAGCACGTCGCCACTGGCCGTCGTCAGCAACGCGTCGAAGTCCGTGTTCTGGCCCGACACTATATACAGCGTCCCGCCACCGCCCGTCGTGACCGCCGCGTTCACATCCACATGCCGTCCGCCGTCGAGCGTTACGTGTCCCGTTCCCGACTGAATCGTCGCGTTCACTATTACGTCACTCGACCTGCCCCGCGATTCCAGCAGCACCGCGCCTGTGCCGTTCGTCGAGATCCCCGCCGTGTCCGCGCCGCCGTTGAGCGTGATCGTGCCAGCTTCGGCCACCAGTTTGATCGGACCGTCGCTCGTTGTCGTGAGATCTTCAAGCGCCGCGAGGCTGCGACTCTGGGTGACACTCGTCGTGCCGCTGTCGAAGTCGGACCGAACCACACTGGCAAGATTCACGGTCACCGCGGCCGCCATGCCTACCTGAATCGCACCGCCTGTCGCAATTTCCTTTAGATAAATGCCTGTGGCCGACATCACCGCGACCGTATCGACATTCAGATCCAGAGCCTGCGTGTTCGTGGCTGATTGCGTGCCGCCCGCTCCACCGATGATCGTCCTCGCCCGCAAACTCACGGACGTGGTCGCCGCGGACACCGTTTCCTGGATGTTCACGCTCCCGGCGTTGGCGTCTGTGATCCGGCCATTCAGCGCGTGGAGCGCTACGCGGTTCGCCGTCGTGTTCGTCAGACTCAGAACGCCCAGCGTGATGTTCCCGCCGGCCCGACCGAGCACGTCCTGGCCACCGACCGTGATCACCGTCGTCCCGTTCATCGTCCAGTCGCGGCCCGCATCGAAGAATACGTCGCTGGTCGTCGTCGTGATGTCGCCCGTCGCCGTCTGCGTGATGTCATGGGCCGCGACCAGGCCGATGTTTCCGCTGATGCTGGTGACTAGCGCAGTCTGCCGAATGTCCTGCGACGATTCCGCCAGCACGTCCCCGTTGACAGTCGAGATGCTGCCGTCGAGGTTGATGCCGTCCACTTCCGGACCGGTCGCATCTCCCGACGTGCCATTCGCCGCCACCAGATACACCGTCCCCGGGCCGCCCGTTATGAGCCGCGCGTTCAGGTCAATGTCGTCGCCCGCGTCGAGAGTGATGTGCCCCATGCCACTCACCACGTCAGCGTTCACGATCACGTCACTCGCCGCGCCCCTCGCTTCCAGCAAGACATCGCCAGTACCGTTCGCCGAAATTCCCGATGTGTCATTGCCACCGTTGACCGTGATCCTACCGGCCTCGGCCACGAGTTTGATTGGACCATTGGCGCGGGTGATCAGATCTTCCAGTCCCGCCAGCATCCGATCCTGTGAAACGTCCGTCGTCGTGCTGTTGAAGTTGGCTCGCACCACGTCGTTGATGTCGACGCTGACCGCAGTCGCACGATCAACCTGAATCGCCCCACCCATTGCCAGTTCACGCAGATAGATGCCGCTGTTGGAACTTGCCGCGATCGTGTCAACCTTTAGGTCGATCGCGTTATTGTTTGTCATCGACGAGTTGTTACCTGCGTCCGCCTGACCGATGGAACCGCTCCCGGCTCGCAGACTCACACTCGTGGCTGCCCCACTATTTGTCTCCTGGATATTCACGCCAGCACCGTTGGCGTCGAGAATGCTGTTGCCAGCGCCCAGGGCCACTCGATTGGCGGTGGCATTCGTCACGCTGATAACGCCAAGATGGATCGTGCCGCCCGCCTGACCCAACACATCCTGACCGCCCGCCGTGATGGTCGCATCACCGTCCATGGTCCAGTCGCCACCAGCATCGATTAGCACATCGCCGGTTAACGTGTTGATGTCGCTCGTGGCGGTCTGCGAGATCTTGTCGATCGCGATCAAACCGATGTCGCCACTGGCACTGGTGATCAACGCGTTCTGAATAATGTCGTCGGCAGAAGTAAGCAGCACGTCGCCGTTTTCTGTCGTCAGTGTGGCGTCGAGATTGATTCCGTTCAGTCCGGTCGCATCGTTATCCGCGGCCGTGATGAATATCGTACCCGCCCCGCCAGTGGTCAGCCCATCGCGTACATTCACATCATCCGCTGCATTCAGCGTGATGTGGCCTGTTCCGGTAAGTACATCGGCGTTGATGATGACATCACTTGCTGCGCCGCGAGCTTCGAGCAGCACGTCGCCACTTCCGCCCGCTCTGACGCCCGGCATGTCGTCTGTCCCGGTGTTCACCATAACCGTGCCGGATTCGGCTACCAGTTTAATCGGACCGTTGGTTCTGGTGGTCAGATCCTGACGCACTGCCAATGTGCGATCCTGCGAAACGTCGGAGGTTGTGCTGCTGAAGTTGGCTCGCACCACGTCGTTGATGTCCACGGTGACGGCAGCAGCCGTATTGACCTGAATTGCACCACCCGCCGCGATTTGACGCAGATAGATTCCGGTGTTGGAACTCGCCGCGACGGTGTCAACGTTCAGATCGATGGCGTTGTTGTTCACCGTTGAAATCGCACCGCCCAGTGTCCCGATCGCACCGCTTCCGGCCCGAAGGCTCACACTGGTGACGGACGCACTGTGAGTTTCCTCAATATTCACACTGGCCCCGTTGGCATCCAGAATACTGACTCCGGTGCTCAGGGCCACTCGATTGGCGTCCCCGCTGGTCAGGCTGATGACGCCCAGACGGATTGTACCGCCTGCCTGGCCCAACACGTCCTGGCCACCTGCAGTAATTGTGCTGGCACCGTTCATGGTCCAGTCGCCGCCGGCATCGACCAGCACGTCGCCGCTCAACGTGGAGATATTACCGGTTACTGTCTGCTCAATGTTGTCCGTCGCGATCAGACCGATGTCACCGCTGGTGCTGGTGATCACGGCATTCTGAATTATGTCGTCTGCGGATTTGAGCAGCACATCGCCATTTTCCGTTGTCACCGTGGCATTCAGGCTGATCCCGTTCAGCCCCGTCGCATCATTGTCGGCCGCCGTGATAAACACGGTCCCAGCACCGCCCGTCGTCAGAATGTCATTCACCTCAACATCATCTGCCGCATCCAGCGTAATGTGACCAGTGCCGCTAAATACATCGGCGTTGATGATCACGTCGCTCGCCGCACCGCGAGCTTCCAGCAGCACATCGCCATTACCACCAGCCGAAACACCTGGTGTATTGACAGCTCCAGCGTTTACGGTGATCGTACCGGACTCGGCCACCAGCTTGATCGGGCCATTGGCGGTCGTGGTCAGGTCCTCAAGCACAGCAATTATACGGACCTGCGAGACGTCCGACGTCGTGCTGTTGAAATTGGCGCGGACCACGTCATTAATTTGTACTTTGACCAAAGGCGCCGTGTTGACTTCGATCGCACCGCCCGCTGCAAGTTCCCGCAGATAGATGCCGTTGGCGGCACGAGCCGCCACCGTGTCCACGTTCAGATCGATGGCGTTGTTATTCACCGATTCAATTGGCCCGCCGGCCTGACCGATCATTCCGTTGCCCGCCCGCAAACTTAGACTCGTCGTCGCTGCGTTGTTTGTCTCCTGAATATTTACGCCGGCTCCGTTGGCATCAAGAATACTGCCCCCTGCGTTGAATGCGGCTCGATTGATCGATGAATTGGTCAGGCTGATCACACCCAGCCGAATTGTCCCGACAGCCTGCCCCAGCACATCCTGACCGCCCGCCGCGATTGTGGCGTCGCCGCCCATCGTCCAGTCGCCGCCGGCATCCACCATGACATCACCCGTCGCTGTCGTTATGTCTCCAGTCGCAGTCTGCTCGATGTTGCGGCTGGCGATCAGGCCCACATCGCCACTGGTGCTGTTGACGAGGCTTGTTTGACGAATATCCCGCATCGAATGAAGCAACACATCGCCGTCTGTAGTTGTTATCCTGGCGTCAAGATTGATGCCATCAACTTCGACACCAGACGGATCCGAATTGCCGTTACTCGCCAGAAGATACACGGTGCCCGTTCCACCAGTGGAAAGTGTCGAAGTCAAATCAATGTCATCGCCAGCAGTCAGACTGACATGCCCCGCGTCACTGTGGACGCTCGCTTGCACCACCACGTCACTTGTGGCACCACGCGCCTCCAGGAGAATGTCGCCGGCTCCGTCCGCCCTGATTCCGGACGAGTCAACACCACCGCGAACTGTGATCGTTCCACCTTCCGCCACCAGTTTCACCGGACCGTTGCTGGTGCTCGTGAGATCTTCGAGGGAGCTAAGCGTGAGAGACTTCGAAACCGGAGAGATCGAACTGTTGAAGTTGCTCCGCCGGACACCATCCACGGTGACAGTTACTGCCGCGACATTCTGGACTGTGATCGACCCACCCGCTTTGATCTCACGAAGATAAATTCCGGCGGGAGCGACTGCCGCGATCTGATCAATATTCAGATCAATTGCATTGCCGTTTGTGTTCGGTGTCCCATTCATGGTGGTCGCGGCGCCAATCCGGCCACCGGCCCGCAGACTGACGCTGGTCACCGATCTCGAGATCGTTTCTTCGATGTTCACTGATGCGGCGTTCGCATCGACGATACTTCCGTCGGCACTCAGTGCCACTCGATTGAACGCAGCGCTGGTCATCGAAATCACGCCTAGCGTGATCGTTCTTCCAGCCTGTCCAAGGATATCCTGTCCGCCGACGCTGATCCTGGCATCGCCGCCCATCGTCCAGTCGCGAGCCGCGTTTACCAGCACATCGCCGCTCATGCTGGTCGTGTCGCCGCTGTTTGTTTGCAGCACGTCTCTGGCGGCGACAATTCCGATATCGCCTGACGCACTTGTGATGGCCGCCGTCTGCCGGACGTCCTGAGCCGACTCGATCAGCACATCGCCGTTGACCGTCGTGATCGTCCCGTCGATATTAATCCCGTTCACTTTCGGCCCCGCCACATCGGTCGGCGTAACATTGGCGGCCACGAGGAACACCGTGCCACCTTCGGCGGTGGCGATCTTTGCGTTCAGATGAATGTCGTCGCCCGCGTTCAGAGTGACATGACCCAGACCGCTGAGGATATTGGCATTAACGACGACATCTCTCACATTTCCGCGCGCCTCCAGAAGCACGTCGCCGGAGCCGTGAGCACTGACACCGACCTGGTTTGACGCATTAGCCACACCATTGGAACCATCCTGAATCGTGATTGAGCCATTCGCAGCGACAAGCTTGATGTCGCCGTTGCTCGTTGTCGTCAGATCAGCCAGTCCGGACAGGGTTGTCGCTTTTGTAACAGTTGAAGACGTACTGTTGAAGTTGGCCTGATCAACAGACACCGTGACCGTCACCGCCGCGATGTCGCGTACGATCACCGCTCCGCCCGCCGCCACTTCCTGGATGTGCGTGCCATCCGCTGATGCGGCAGCCAGATTGACGACTTCCGTATCAATCGCATGTGTGTTCGTATTCGCAGCGCTGCCAGGGTCACGACCACCGATCGCCCCGCCAGCGACCATCCTGAAGTTCGTCGCACGGATGTTGGTGGTCAGATCCAGCCGGGAATCCGTTATGTCGGCTCCGGCGCTCATCGATACATTGGTCGCCTGCACAAGCCCAACACTGATGTTGCGTCCAGCGTCGTACAGCAACTCGCCGCCATTCGCGGAAGTGACGGCGCTGCCAGCCATCGTGATATCCTGATCGGCCGCCAACAAAACGTCTCCGCCCGCAGTGATATCGGCGTTTTGCAGCAGATCGTTTCCGGCCTGAATACCAATGTCACCGGCGACTGACTGCAGCTCGCTGTTCAGGGTGATATCCATAGCTGCCTCCAGCAGAATGTCGCCATCCTGAGTGCTGACTCCGGTCAGATTTACGTCGGCGTCATTGACGGTGACGGAACCGGCGATCGCCACTACAAAAATGCTGCCAGTACCCGCAGTGGAAACGTCATCGCCGATCAGCACAGATCTTGCCGCATTCAGCGTAATCTCTCCGGTGCCGCTGCGGACGTCGCTGTTGAGAATGACGTCACTGCCCGTGCCGCGTGCTTCCAGGAGCACATCACCCGTGCCGTTCGCAGTCACACCGGTCGGCTCTGCCGTTCCCGCATTGACTGTGATCGACCCGGCGTTCGTGACCACCTTGATCGGGCCGTCGGCGGATGTCGTCAGATCCTCCAGCGCTTCCGTGTCGCGTTTCTGCGGAACCGGAGTCAGGGTACTGTTGAAATTCACCTGCTGCGGCGCATCCACGGTGAGAGTGAGTGCACTGACCGTGTCAATTGTCAGACCGTCAGCTTCAAGGATATAGATTCCGCCCGCGGAACTCGCAGCCAGCGTGTCAACATGGGTGTCGATTGCATTGATGTTCGCTCCCGGATTGTTGTTCTCGCTATCTTTATTTCCGATTAGCCCGCCACTCCGCAGGCTCAGCGTTTCGCCCTCGACATTCAGCGCCGTTCCGTTTGCATCACGGATGTCACTGCCAGCTGTCAACGCGACGTGAGCCGCGCTGATGAATCCGAGAGCGATATCGCCACGAATGGCCTTGCCATCGAATTCTCCACCGCCCCCGGTGATGACTGCACCAGACGACATGGTCCAGTTAAGTCCTGCTTCAACCAGAACATCGCCGCCGCCTGAAGTCACATCCCCGTTGTCCAGTTGGGAGATGTTGCGATTCGCAATCAGACCAATGTTACCTCTTGTACTGGTGATCACAGCGGTCTGACGAATATCCCGCATGGAATCCACCAGTACATCCCCGTTCTGCGTCGTGACGCTTCCGTTGATACTGATCCCGTTCACTTCAGGACCTGTCAAATCTGGCGTGCCATTGGCCGCCATCAAGTACACCGTACCCGCACCGCTGGTCCCGACATTCGCGTTCAAATCGATGTCATCACCCGCGTGTAGTGTGATGTGGCCGCTGCCGCTCATGACCCGTGCCGGATCATTGTTGCTGTTGACAATGATATCGCCATTGACGGTCAGCGTCTGAATCAGCACGTCACCTGTGCCGTTGGCAGATACGGTGCTGTCGTCCGCATCGTCCCCTTCGTTCAGCTTGATGCTGCCGGTGACGCTCTGCAGCTTGATCGGACCGTTGTCCGTTGTCGTCAGATCGCTCAGTGAGGCATCCATGCCGTCCGTCCTCGTACTGTTGAAGTTGACATGCTGGACGAGGATGGATCCGGTTTCCTGGACCGTCAGTCCGTCCTGCTCGCGGACATAGATCCCGTCGGCGCTCTGGGCCGCCAGTGTCGTGACCTGTGTATCGATCGCGTTGACGTTGGCTGCCGGAGTCCCGTTGCCCGTCGCAGAGCCGCCGATGATGCCCGCCTGATTTGCGGTGTTGCTCATGCTCGCGTCGGCCACCATTCGCAGCACATTCGCCTGCACGTTCAACTCTGCTCCGTTGTTGTCCAGGATGCTGCGTTCGGCAATCAGGCTCACGGCACCCGCGCCAGTACCGGTACCCGCATTGATCAGTCCCAGCCTGAGATCGCTCTCATTGTCCGCCACAAGCCGCACGTTGCCGCCGCCGCTGATGATCGCCGTGCCGTTCTGCATGGCAATCCCGCGAATCGCATCCGTCTGCGTCCCGTTCGAACCCAGCAGGTAGACCGTCCCGCCGCCCGTCGTGACATTCGCGTTCAGATCAATGTCGTCACCGGCGTTCAGCGTCACGTGTCCGGTGCCCGACTGAATTGTCGCGTTCACGATCACGTCGCTCGCCGCGCCGCGTGCTTCAAGTAATACGTCGCCTGTCCCGTTCGCGCTGATCCCCGCCGTGTCGCCTCCGCCGTTCAGCGTGATCGTGCCGGCTTCCGCCACCAGTTTGATCGGGCCGTTCGCCGAGGTCCG
>Ga0209491_10000478_pt1 | contig 80463 bp, 88 predicted proteins | sample BON02_FD_187213 | JGI IMG/M metagenome (GOLD analysis project Ga0209491, IMG submission 187213) | Freshwater microbial communities from Lake Bonney liftoff mats and glacier meltwater in Antarctica - BON-02 (SPAdes) (version 2) | ecosystem: Environmental > Aquatic > Freshwater > Ice > Glacier...
ACCGAGTGGTCTCCGTGTCCTAGCCTGAGCATTGACATGCCGCAAAAGCCGCAGAACTGCGGGATACTGAGGCAAGTCTCTCGCGAATCTGTGGAGACTGTAAATGCAGAGGACTGGGTGGTGCGCGGCGCAGTCTCACGCAAACTGGTCTCGCCAACAGCATTCCCTGCATAACAGCGTATCTACAGGGAATTGGTCATTTTTGAGGGCATTTTGCATGGTGCCCGGTAGACTCTGTCCCGGAATTCTGGCAATATATTACCTCAATTCCGTAAGATTCCGAGCAGGCAATTAATTCAGCCTTGCAGGTGACTTTACGCATTCAGGAGGGATTTTCAATGGCGAGTGGAAAGCGAGTAATCTTTGATTATCGCACCACGGTCGATATGGTTGAGAGCTATATAAAGCGCGGACGCAAGCCGAGCGGTGAGATGTTCTTTGAAGCAACCAAAACAATGGTTCCGCCGCTTCTGCCGTCGGACATGCAAGCTGTTTTGACCAAAGAGCTCGACCCGACCATGAAGCGCTCGGGAAGGCCATCAAGTAAAGAGCCAAGCCGGCACGACGTTGCGGGTGTTATTGAGCAGATCGATCGTGGCGATCTTCCGCCTGGTTTTCGCAATGCGCTGGTTGCCAGGCTCCGCAGCGGAAAGCGTTTTAGTAATTTTGATCGCGACAAACCGCTATATAGACATTTGGAAAAATCTCGATGGCACATGACGATTAAATATCTGTATAACTGCCTCTATGATTTGATTGGCGTGAATAACAAAACTGTTTGGTTTGAGCCGATTGGCGAGATCGAAATCCCATCTGACCGAGCACCACGCTCTGACAAAGCGATGATGATGGCGCACAACGTATTGTCAAACCTCGGGATGCACCCCCCTACCGTGCGGCGAATGTTCAATATCAAGTCGGAAATTCCGCGCCCTTTCCGTGAGCGCTAAGATACTGAACATGTTTTAGATGGTTGGTTCCTAAAAAACTAAAGGAACCTTTCAGATGAAATCCCGGAAAAAATACCAGATCGAATATCTGGCGACCTCGTCGCTTCACCCCAACCCCCGCAACGCACGCAAACATAGCGAGAAGCAGATAGCGCAGATCGCCGCGAGCATCGATGCGTTTGATAATCTTGAGCCGATTGTGACCGACACAAAGCTGATGATCGTGGCGGGCCACGGCCGCTGGCTCGCGGCCACAAAGCTTAAATTTCTTCAAGTCCCGGTGATCCGCGTTGAGTTTAGCCCATCTTATTCACGAGCCTAATTTTTGCAACGACTGAGGCTCATCTCCGTATTTTTCGATAGCATACGGCAACGGCTAGAAGAGTGAGTAAAAGCATGGAAATAAAGATAGACGGCAAGCGCTTGAAGGCAAGGGCTTTAAGCATAGCTCGAAAAGCAGTTTCGGTCCAAAATGGCGCGAAACCGTTTTGGGTCTGGATAATGGCAATCGCAATGCTTGGAAGCATGGAGCTTATTCGGCTGATACTTTAGCTGCGGTGAGATTGATGAAGGCGATGGCCCGATTTGTTGACTAAGGCCGCGCAACTGTAGTCGAAGCCGGAGGTAATGGTCTATCCATTCTATCGGTTTCTGGCGGTTCTTGAAGATCGCATTGAATTTTTGCCCCAGTCGAAAAAATTTGGACGTTTGACTCAATTAGTTTTCGCAAGCATGTTCGCATTCTTGGGGCAGCGACACACTGCCCCTTTATAGGGGGAAAATAATGAAACATATTATCGCAACGACGCTTTGCGCGTCTCTTGTTGCTACGCCATTAGCGGCTCAACAATCGGTCAACCAGACACCGCTGGTGATTGAGGAAAAACAGGAAGCCGCCACTACGGTCTTGCCGGCAAATACCGAAGTGCTTTTGAGCATGAACAGTGAACTCACTACAAAGGGCAAAAAACTGAGTGAGGGCGACACGTTTTACATGAGCGTTGTGCATGACGTGATGCTTGGCGACTATGTTGTGATCCCAAAAGGATCCCGTGCCGCTGGTGAAGTGACATGGCTGACTAGCAAGGGTGCATTCGGTAAATCGGGAAAGATGGAAATAGAACTGCGCTATGTGGAAGTTTCCGGGCAACGTATCGAATTGGAAGGCGAATTTCGTCAGGAAGGTGAAGGCAACACCGTGGCAACTATTGGCGGTGTGATACTGGCAGGTGTTTTTGCCGGGTTCATAACGGGTAAAAGCGGCCGCATTCCGGCCGGTCGCGAGTTAATGGCCAGAACGAAAAGTGACGTTCCGCTTGCCTTTGCTGGCCCCGCTCCGGCTCCAAAACCAGCCGTAATCCTCGCTGTTCCTAAAGGTGACGCCGCTGGTCCCGCAGTTTCAGAAGGTGAAGCTGAAACACCGACCGCACAAGATGGTATGCCGGTGTTGTTGAAAACCAAAAACGACTGAACCTTGATGCTAAATCCGGGATGCAGTTTCATGTCGGAAATGTTGCTGGGCGAGGGAGAGCAAATTTCTCCCGCTAAATATTTGGGAAACCGACGCCAATCTGCAACGATAGAGTTAATTCAGTTTCTCGCCCGCGTGCGAGGCAAAGTGACAACGATACGCGCGGGCGTGTAAATAGCGCTTACCACGCGGGCGGTATCGAAGGTCCAAAAATGTAGATTGCTTTCTGAGCAAAAACAGCCAGTTAGTTTTGAAGGAAAAGGGGGTTTTTATGAAAAACATAATGTTGGGATCTTGCGTTGCTATAGCACTAGCAGGCTGCGCATCGACGCAAACCGTTCTCGATAAAGAGCCTACGGAAGTTTACTACTCTGACCATAGCGTAAATGAAGTGGCTTTCTGCCTTGCAAACAGAAATAACATTCCCGTTTTAGATAAGGACGATGGTTCGAAAGTGGTCCTGTTGAAAAATGGTTATGGCGGCGTATCGTTAGCATTTACGATCTATCCGGATCCCAAAGGTAGTCGGATTGAATATCGGAAACAGTTCGGAACATTTGGCGGTCAGTGGAAGAAATGTGTCGGATTAGAGCCATGGCAAGGTTAGCCAATCCAAAATTCTCGCCTTTACAGTTCAGACTTGGGGGGCGTTCCAATCTCTGGAGCCAATAAACCGGACACCGGCTGGATAGTGCAACGATAGCGTTAATACAGTTTCTCGCCCGCGCGCGAGAGGGACAATTGACTACTGCTCGGGAGCTGTCGTAGTTATCGTAAACAAATGACTATTAGAGGTGACTGAAATGGGGGAAATATATCCGGTCGGTATCGTAGGCGAAAGTAATTATCAAAGAGCAATTGGTCGAGCGCGTGAAGGAGATTCCGTCGGGATATTTAGGGAATTGAACAACCCTTACTCCAAATCCGGTTTGGCGGTGCGAGTTGACAATTCGCACGGCGAAACAATAGGTTATATTGCGAACGATCATTGGCTGAAGGATGCAATAAACAATCAAAAAAAAGGTTGTGACGCCCGCATCCTTGGGATCGAGGGGTCGCCAATGGGCGTAGTATTGGAAGTTCAATTAACTGACGAAGAAGTGCCAACAATCGCATTTGGTAAAAAATCGACCCCTGCTAAAACCGGACCTAGCTCAATTGCTTCGATAGCCAGAAACTTACTCAGCCGCCTTAGCTAGATATGACGATCAAATTGGCGAGCGATTCAGCCCCCTGTTTTCCATACTCATTCCATACGCAGCGCGCTGTCGATAGCTAAGTCATTGAAATAATGGTGCACCCGACAGAATTCGAATCTGTGACCTCTGCCTTCGGAGGGTAGCGCTCCAGCGCCATTGAAAAAACTTCGAGATCGCGCTGCTCAATTACCGTAGTGCTGATTGCACTGCCTAGTGGATAACGCCTAACAGAAGAGTCCTTTTTGGGATTCCCTTTCCAGCTTCGCCGTGCGATTCCGGGTTATGCGCACCGGGATCATATTTGAAGTTTCGCCGTCTGACCGTCGCCGCCTTGAGCGCGTGGTCAGGGATCGCAATGCTGCCCAAAAGCATGTCTGGCGGGCATCGATCATTTTGCTGTCCGCCGATGGGGTCGGCACGGCTGCAATTATGCGGCATACCGGCAAGTCGAAGACCTGCGTCTGGCGCTGGCAGGAGCGCTTCATGGCCGAAGGCGTGGACGGTCTGCTGCGCGACAAGACCCGGCCTTCACGCATCGCCCCGCTTGCGCCCGAGGTGGCCGAACGCGTGGTGGCGCTGACGCTGACCGATGCCCCGGGCGAGACGACGCACTGGACGGCGGATATGATGGCAGCAGCCAGCCAGATCAGTGCCAGCTCGGTACGCCGCATCTGGAAGGCGCATGGTCTGCAGCCCCACCGTTACCGGCTGTTCAAGTTGTCGAACGACCCCAAGTTTGCCGAGAAGCTCCATGATGTGGTTGGGCTTTACGTCTCGCCGCCAGCCCACGCCGTTGTCCTGTCGTTCGATGAGAAAAGCCAGATTCAAGCGCTCGACCGAACCCAGCCCGGACTGCCGCTCAAGAAAGGACGGCTCGGCACGATGACCCATGATTACAAGCGCAACGGGACTACCACGCTGTTTGCAGCCCTCAACATTCTCGATGGCACCGTGATCGGGCGGAATATGCAGCAGCACCGGCATCAGGAGTTCATTCGCTTCCTGAACACGATCAATGCCAACGTGCCCAGCGACAAGGCGGTGCACGTGATCCTCGACAATTATGCCGCCCACAAACATGCCAAGGTACGCGCATGGCTCGATCGCCACCCCCGCTTCACGTTCCACTTCACGCCGACGTCATGCTCATGGCTGAATGCCGTCGAGGGCTTCTTCGCCAGGCTCACCAAGCGCCGTTTGAAGCGCGGCGTCTTCCACTCGGTTGTCGACCTCCAGGCCGCCATCAACCGCTTCCTCGCCGAGCATAACGACAACCCCAAACCCTTTACATGGACCGCCGATCCAAACAAAATTATCGCCGCTGTAAAAAGAGGGCACCAAGCGTTAGATTCTAACCACTAGGGGCAAAGGGTAAAATTCTCAATCGCCTAGCTAGGCCTACGCCAGCTTTTTCTTTTTTCTCAGATTTCCGACTGGACTTGTCTGTTTGTTCGAGCATGGTCGCGGTCGCCGTGGGGAACAGTTTGGGACAGTTTCGCGGACGCCTCCTGGATGATTGCATCATCAGGCGGCTTGGTCTCGTGCAAGTGCTGGAAATCATGCCAGCGTTTGAAACGGAGACCGAACGATGACAAAAGCACCCGCTGTAAAGACCATATTAAAGACCGAGCAAAAACGATTGACGCTTCCCAATCGCGAGGCCAACGGCGCGAAGCCCAACAGGGATGCTCAAAACCAACCGCCGCCACTAACAAAATCCGCGACCATCATCACAGCCATGTCTGGCACGGCTGGAGCGACACTGGACGACATTTGCAGCACAACCGGCTGGCAGCCCCATAGTGCGCGGGCCTTTCTGTCGGGTTTGAGAAAAAAAGGCCATAATATTCTCAAGACAAGCCGCGACCATGCGACCTGCTATCATATCGCCCCTGATAAAATCGCTGATCAATCGTGAGCGGAATTGCCGACCGAGTCGGAGCCATATCTTTCATGTCGCTGGCCAAACTCACTTCAGAATGGGAAAGGCTTTATAAAAAACCTGCCCCCACCCTTGGTACTGACCTGCTATCACGCAGTATCGCCTATCGCCTGCAGGAGCGCCAATATGGCGGCCTGACAATCACTGCGCGCCGCCAGATTAACCGGCTGGCGAAGCAGCTAGGCAATGGCGCAGAAGTTTCCATCAGTCCGCATGGCGATCTAAAGCCGGGAACGCGCCTCAGCCGGGATTGGCATGGCAAGACCTGCCATGTGCTCGTGATGGACGAAGGTTTCCTGTTCGAGGACCGGCGCTATCGGTCACTATCGCAAATCGCCAACGCCATCACCGGGACCAAATGGTCAGGGCCAAGGTTCTTCGGCCTTGCGGATCGTAAAAGCGCTGATCGCAAATCAAAGCAGACTGATGCCAATGTCTGACCGGCATTCAGCAAAACCCAATGGTCGCGGTGAAGGCGCAAAAACCATCCGCTGTGCTATCTATACCCGTAAATCAACCGAGGAAGGACTGGAGCAGGAATTTAACAGTCTTGATGCTCAGGCAGAAGCCTGCGCTGCCTATATAACCAGTCAGCGACATGAAGGCTGGAGCCCAGTTGATAAACAATATGATGATGGCGGATATTCGGGCGGAAGCATGGAGAGACCAGGCCTTAAAAGACTGATGGCTGATGTGGAAGCAGGCAAGGTCGATGTCATTGTTGTCTACAAAGTGGACCGGCTAACCCGCGCTCTATCCGACTTTGCAAAAATCGTTGATATATTGGACGGGGCAGGGGCCAGCTTCGTCAGTGTCACCCAGTCGTTTAATACCACCACCAGCATGGGCAGGCTGACACTGAATGTGCTTTTGTCCTTCGCGCAGTTCGAGCGCGAGGTGACCGGCGAGCGCATTCGCGACAAGATAGCGGCTTCCAAGAAGAAAGGCATGTGGATGGGAGGGCCGTTGCCACTCGGCTATGATGTCAAGGACCGCAAGCTGGTGATCAACAAGAACGAAGCCAAAACCGTCAGGCACATCTTCGAGCGTTATTGCGCTCTCAAATCCATCGGCGCGCTTGCCGGCGAACTCGAACGCAATGGCATCCGCAGCAAGCCTCGAACCTATCGCAGTGGACGCAAGGCTGGCAATCAGATCTTTGGTAAAGGGGCCTTGGCCCATCTGTTGCAAAACCGTATTTTCATCGGTCAGATCACCCATAAAGATCAATGCTATGCGGGAGAACATGAGCCAATCATTGATCGCAAACTCTGGGAAACGGTGCAGAGCCTTATTCATGACAACCGCAACAATCATCGTTTGCAGTCCCAAGCCGATCAACCGAGCCCATTTGCTGGAATGTTAACCGATGGATTGGGCAGGGCGATGACTCCAACCCATGCCAAGCGCGGTAACAGGCGATATCGCTATTATGTGACGCGCACTCAAACCGCCGATGGTAAATCGCCACCCGATACATGGCGGATTCCCGCGAGCGAAATAGAAAAACCAGTCCGGTCTCGGCTTGTGACATGGCTGCGGGACGAGGCAGGTATCGTTGCACAGCTTGGTGATCTAGCCAGCGAAGTACCAAGCCAAAACCTGATCAGCGACTGTGCTCAGCTTGCGGTCAGAATCGAAACTGCGACGCCATCGCGGTTGCGAGATATACTGCTTGGCATCAATCTGCAGATCAAACTGGTTGACGATGCTATTACCTTGAGCTTTGATAGCAGCAAGGCGGCGCAGCATTTGTACCCGAAGCTGAACGTCAGCGAGACGGAAACCGACGTAATAATCAGTATCGCGATGACCCTTGCCAAACGGGGTCAGGAACTGCGATTGGTGTTTGCATCAAATGAGCCGGTTCAAACCAAGCGGATTGATGCAAAGCTGATTGGTCTCATTGCCAAGGCAGAAGCTGCATACCTCGCGTTGACCAGTAGCGAATCGGTTCCGTCAAACCAAAGGCCGCATCTGGCAAGACTTGCGCGGCTTAAATTTCTGGCCCCCGATATCATCACTGCCATTTTGGAAGGTCGGCAGCCTGCCATGCTTAGCTCGCGGAAGGTACTGCGCGCGACGGGCATTCCACATTGCTGGAAAGCCCAACGGGTATTTTTCGGGTTCGAGTGACTCGATAGCTCATCTTTTGAATCACTCAGCGCCACAACAACAAAATCCCCCAAAATCAGCATCCTAGGACACTATTTGGCCGACGGAGAAAATACTCCATTTTCGAGTATTTGGTCGCAACCGAGTGGTCTCCGTGTCCTAGGCTGAGCATTAACATGCCGCAAAAGCCGCAGAACTGCGGGATACTGAGGCAAGTCTCTCGCGAATCTGTGGAGACCGTAAATGCAGAGGACTGGGTGGTGCCGAATATCCGACTCGAACGGATGACCTACCGCTTACAAGGCGGTTGCTCTACCAGCTGAGCTAATTCGGCATGCACTGGATTTGCTGGGCGCTATTAGCGTCAAACCACGCCAAAGGTCCAGCCCTCTTTTTGCGCAATCTCATCGGTCATCACAGGCGGGTTCCAGAGCATGGGATTGGCCGCTGTCTGCTTCATCCAGGCGGCAGTGATCAATGCATCGGTGCTGTGGTCGTCATAGCGAGCCAATCTTGCGGGCGTTGGCGTGTTCAACCGTGTCAGGGCCTGTTTGAGACCGGCGCGATCGCGGACTTTGCTACGCCCCTTGGGCAGGCCTGCGGCCAATGCAGCGACGGTTGTATAAATCTCTACGATGACCGGGCCGTGATCGGGAACGGGATCAAAGGGCCAGACCGGGATGGTGCCGCCAAGCTGGTGCAGCATTCGCATCCCGGTCAGACTGGATTTTCCGACTTGTGCCGCACCGACCAGATTGAAACAACTGGCGCTATTGGCTTGCCCGGTGATGCGTTGATGGCGTTCGACTTCCCGCAAGCGACCGATCCCGCCGGTGAACAAATCTCCGACATGACCCCCGCCATGGCGAAAATGGCGGCTCGTCTGCTGGTGGTTGAGAAAGCTGGTGGCGTTCAAATGCAGGTCATCATCGCATATTGCATCCACTTTGCTCCACAGCGCTTTCGCACTGTCCGGGCTTTCTTGCCATTCAGGGAAATAGCAGCCCGTGTCGAGGAACGGCAGCGCCATCGACAGATCAAAACCGATCAACATGTCGCGCCCGTCCTGCGCGATACGCAACAGCCAGGCGAGCACATCTGTCCGCGACCAGCGGGGCATGGGAGTCAATAAGGCAGGCGGACCTTCGGGACCGATGACCGACACTGCAATGCCGTCCGGACGCTCGGTCTTGGCGCCGGACCAGTCGACGCAGGCAAAATGGGAGAAGCTTCGCACCAGGAGTCTTTAGCGGATCAGACCGGCAAAAGAAAAGGGCAGGCCCATCGGACCCGCCCTTGTTCTTTGTTTTTTCGGCCAGTGCCTATTTTTTGGCAGCTGGCTTCCGTGCCGCAGGCTTGCGAGCAGCGGGTGCTTTTGGCTTTGGTGGATTGGCGTGGAGGTCTTCCAGCAGCTTGCCGGCGACATGGCGTCCACCCCAACCAAAGGCCAATGCTGCTGCCGCAGCGCCACCGATGACCAGTGCTGTGAATGCCGTTTGCACGATTTCCTGTCCGACACCCATGAACTGAAGGCCCATGAAGGTGAACAATATGATCGTCGCATAGCGCACGATGGATGACGCCATGCTGCCTTCAGCTGCACCACCGATAATCCGCGAGAGCAGATTGGCGATCAGGAAGCCAACAGCGATCACGATTGCGCCGAATATGACACGTCCGCCAAGTTCGAGAACCTGATCAAGGATTGATGTCAATTCTGCAAATCCGAGCAGGCGCATAGCGGCGATTGCAAAGAATAGCATGATCGCAACCTGAGCAATTCTCGCAACAACAGAGGTCAGCGAGGTTTTTGTTGGCAGAATATCGAGCGCAGCCATTGACTGATCGACGCCCAGGCCGGGCAGAATCTCAGTTATGATCTGAACCACGAACTTGCTGATCAGATAGCCGATACCCAGGATGATGGCAGCACCAATGATATTCGGAATTGCCTCAAGGATCATGCGGAGCATGTCGCTGGCCGGTCCTGAAACCGATTCCAGATTCAAAGCTTCCAGCGCCAATATCGCGACCGGGATGATGATCAGAACATAAATGATCGTTCCGATCGTCTTGCTGATCGTCGAATTGCCGGTAACCGCGTCAATACCGCCGCGATTGGCCCATTTGTCAAAATCGACCGTCTGCAAGAAGGTCACGACAATGTCCCGGACTATCCGCGCGACGACAATACCGATAAAGAATATGATCGCGGCACCCATCAGGTTGGGAACAAAGCCCATGATCGAGTTGAGTAACGTCTGGATGGGTGCATCGACGCCGCCCAGTCCGAGAACGCGAAGGATGATGAGCAGGCCGAACAGCCAGATCAGCAAAGATACAATCTTGCCGAGAGACTCCCCGACAGAAATGCCGGAGGATGTGTCACGCTGCAGGAACTTTACATTGTCGACAAGCTTGGCGAAGGTCCATTTTGCGGCCCGCGCTACAATCCATGTGCCGATGAGGATGATCAAGGCCAAGCCCAGCTTCTCTCCCCATGCCATCATAAGCTCCGTATCCAGAGCATAATTGCCTATTCGCATCCCATCCATATAGCTTCCCCTATTCGGTTAGTTGTTACGTCTGAAACCTTCGTAACACATTCATCGGCAAATTGACAGAAATCAATATTGGTTTTGAAAAGACCGTATATAAAAATTCAGAAAGATCAGTAACTTGTGTCAATATCTACGATCACCCTGCCAATAGCTTCGCGCCTTTCAAGCACTGCAAGGGCCTTCGCCACATCTGTAAAGGGAAAGCGGTGAGAAATATACGGACGCATGGCACCCTGCGCGGCCAGTTCACTTAACGCCGCACTTTGTCTTCTGGCCAGTTGGGGATCGCGGCGCGGGCTTTCGCCGGCGCGTACGCCAATCAGACTATAGGCCTTGATCAGCGCGTGATTCGCCGGAAAGGCCGGAATCGTGCCGCTGGCAAAACCGACAATGAGATATCGCCCGTTCCAGGCTATGGCGCGGGTCGCAGTCAGCGCGAGATCACCGCCGACCGGATCATAAATGACATTCACACCGTTCCCATCTGTGAGCTGTTTGACCTTGGCGGCGAACTGATCGTCGGCAGGATCGAGCAGATGATCAGCCCCAGCCTGATCGATGGCTTGCAGTTTTTCCGCGTTGGACCCGGTGCCGATGACCATTGCACCGATATGTTTGGCCATCTTGACGGCGGCCATGCCGACGCCGCCGCTTGCGCCCAGAACAAGAACGCTTTCCCCAGCTTGCAGATGGCCCCGTTCGACCAGCGCATGCCAGGCAGTCGATGCGGCGGTTTGCCAGCAGGCACCTTCGCTGAACGACAGAGCCGCGGGCAGGGGTGAGACAGAGGCTGCGCGGACGACCCATTGTTCCGCCAGCGCGCCGCCCTTGCCACCCGCCATGACCCGATCGCCGGGTTTTGCGCTGTGAACATCGGAAGAGACCTCGATCACCTCTCCCGCCGCTTCCAGTCCGGGCACGAACGGCGGGTCTGGACGAAACTGATATTTGCCTTGGGTCATCAGCAGGTCGGGGAAATTAAGACCTGCCGCATGGACCTTTATCCGAACCTCACCGCTTTGCAACGGCCTCGCGACCTGTTCGACCAGCCGGATCGATGAGGGGCCGGTTAACGCAGTGCAGGTGGCTGCGAGATAGGTGCTATTCACGATTCTAACGCTGCCACGACATCTCTGGTAAAAGCTTCTATATCAAAGCGGCTATCGCTGTTGTCATAACCGCGCCGGACGATGACGAGGTCGAGCGAGGGGATAATCACCAGATATTGGCCGCGATTGCCAAAGCCGGCAAATGTGTCTTTTGGTATTCCCTCGGACTGGTTCATCAACCAGAAGGTTGCGCCATAGCCGAAATCGCGACCTTCCGGCTGCGGTCCGGAAGGCGTGCTGACAAATTCCCGCCAATTTCCGGGCAGCAGCCGTTCTCCGTCCCACATTCCGTTGTTCAGATAAAGCATCCCCAGCCGTCCCAGATCACGCGCCGTGGTCCAGACCTGGCTGGAGAGGATATAATTGTCCTGCCAGTCGGTTTCGGCATAGGTCCGGGTCATCCCCAGCTTCTGGAAGAAGCCGAAAGGATCGAAATCATGTTCTGCGGGCATATAGGTCTCGAGTTTGGATTTTTTATCCAGATGACCAGCCTGAGTGGCCAATACCGCTAGCAATATGTCATTATTGGCATAGCGAAACTTTGTGCCGGGTGCATGCAGAAGCGGCCAGGTCGGGGCTTGCTCGCCAGCGCTGGTGCCGCCCATATAAATTGCATCGGTGCGGTTGCCAGCCGTATCGCTGGTCAGCCCGCTGGCCATGCGCATGAGATTGTCGATGGTGATAAATTGGCGCGGATCGCCGAATTTCTGCCATTGCGGCAGGCCGGTTCTGGCGCTCACATCGACCATGGCTTGCTGTGCGGAATGACCAATCAACGTGCCGGCGATGGATTTGGCCACCGACCAGGTGCGCTGCCCGGTGTGCTGATCATGCCCCGCTTTGTATTTTTCTGCCTGGATCAGGCCATTTTGCAAGATCAGCACGGCGCTGGTTTTGCCGCCAAAGGCTTGTGGCTCAAATGCCCGCGCGGTGACAGTCTCAAAGCCAGTTGATCCGGCGGGGCTTTGCGCGACTGCGTCTTGATCTCCCATTGGCCAGGGGCGTTCGTCATGAAATTCGCGCCGCTTGGTCTGCGGGCCGGCTGTTATTCCGCCCAGTCCGATTGGCATGGCGGTACAGCCAGTTTTGCGATTCCAGATAGCAACACGCGGCGGCGCATCCTCGGCAAAGCGGACGCGAACCTGCCGTTCGGTTTCGTCCACTTCCTCTGCCAGTGTCGGGACGATATCCGCGATCCGTTCGTAGATTCCGGTGAGTTCATCCGCCTTGATATCGGCTAGCGATTTTCCGCCATTCCAAAGACCGGAACAGATGAATTGCGCTTTATAGCCCGCCGCCAGAGCCCGGTCATAGCGGGTGGTTTCTGCTTCCTGGGCGAGGGCACTGATGGAAAACAACCCGCCGACAACAGAAAGGCTAACCAGTTTTTTCAGCACGCAAATTCTCCCAATAGTCCAGCCGCTCGCGAATCTTATGTTCAAAACCCCGATCCACGGGCTGGTAGAAACGCTGTGGTTCCATTTCTTCCGGCCAATAATTGTCACCCGAAAACCCATCATCCGTCTCATGATCATAGCTATAGCCTGCGCCATAACCAATTTCTTTCATCAGCTTGGTCGGCGCGTTGAGAATATTTTGCGGTGGCATCAGCGAACCGGTGTCCCTGGCAGATTTCCAGGCGGCTTTCTGGGCCTTGTAGGCGGCGTTGGATTTTGGCGCGGTCGCGCAATAGAGACAGGCCTGAACGATCGCCAGTTCACCTTCCGGACTGCCGAGAAATTCATAGGCCTGTTTTGCGGCCAGCGCCTGCACCAGGGCTTGCGGATCGGCCATGCCGATATCCTCAACGGCAAAGCGCACGATCCGACGAAGCAGGAATAGCGGTTGTTCACCCGCCACCAGCATTCTTGCCAGATAATATAGCGACGCCTGCGGGTCCGATCCACGCAAGGCTTTGTGTAGCGCCGAGATCAGATTATAATGGCCCTCGCGGTCCTTGTCGTAGACGGCCATCCGGCGATGCAGGATTTTCGCGAGCTGGGCAGGATCCAGCGGGTCTTTGATATCCAATGAAAAGAGCGTTTCGGCCTGATTGAGCAGAAACCGCCCGTCGCCATCGGCGCTGGCGATCAATGCCTCTCTGGCATTGCTGGTCAGCGGCAGTGATTTGTCTTCGAGCTTCTCGGCTCTTTCCAGAAGCTGGCCCAGAGCTAAGGCATCGAGCCGGTTGAGGATCAGCACCTGCGCACGGCTGAGCAGAGCGGCATTCAGCTCGAATGATGGATTTTCGGTGGTGGCACCGACCAGCACCACTGTTCCGCGCTCGACATAGGGCAGGAAACTGTCCTGCTGCGACCGATTGAAACGGTGGATCTCATCGACGAACAACAGGGTCGCCTTGCCCGACTGAAACCGCATTTCGGCTTCGGAAAAGACCTTTTTCAGATCGGCAACACCCGAAAAAACCGCTGAAATCGACTTGAAATGCAATTCCGTCTGATAAGCCAACAGCCGTGCGAGGCTGGTCTTGCCGGTACCCGGCGGCCCCCAGAGGATGATCGAGGAAAGCCTTCCGGCGGCGACCATCCGGCCGATCGTGCCTTCTGGTCCGACGAGATGATCCTGGCCGACGATGTCGGCCAGCTGGCGGGGACGCAACCGGTCGGCCAATGGCGCATCCGGCGTGTTATCCGCCTCGCTCTGCTGATCATTTTCCTCGTCAAACAGGCCTGGCATGATTAGCGGACAGCAGCTTGCTTGATAGGACCATGTCCGGCCTGCCGCTGACGGACCAGTCGTATATAGGTCTGGGCAACGGCATTGTTGATCTGATCCCAGCTATATTCCTCTGCGCGCCGTTCCCCGGCCGAGCCATGGGCGTTACGCAGGTCAAGGTTCTCGCAATAGACTTGCAACGCATCCGCAAATCCACGGATTGCACCCGGTGTGATCAACTTGCCGGACTCGTTGTTCTTGACCAGGCTCTGGCTGCCCGTGGCCTTGGCCGCCACCACCGGCAGTCCGCAGGCCATGGCTTCCAGCGTTACATTGCCGAATGTCTCGGTAATTGAGGGGTTGAACAGCATATCCATGCTGGCAACCGCCCGGCCGAGATCACTTCCCTGCTGGAACCCGGCAAAAATGGCACCGGGAATTCTGTCTTCGAACCACTGTTGGGCTGGCCCTTCGCCGATCACCAGGACCTTATGCGCCACCTTGCGGCGTTTGAGTTCGTCGATCGCATCAGAAAAGACATCGAGTCCCTTTTCCATCACCAGCCGTCCGAGAAATCCGATCACCGGCACATCATCCGCAACGCCCAGTGACTGGCGCCACTCCAGATCACGGCGATCGGAATTGAATATCTCGCGGTCTACACCGCGCGACCAGATGCCGACGTCATAGTTCATCCGCTGGTCGCGTAGCACCTGGGCCATCGATTCTGACGGCGCCACCAGAGCGTTGCAGCGACGGTACAGTCGGCGCAAAATCGCCTCGATCACTGGTTCCAGAAAGGCAAGATTATAGTAGCGGGGATAGGTTTCAAACCGGGTATGCACGGAAGCGAGTACCGGAATATTCTGACGGCGGGCCCAGGACACCATCCTGTGCCCGACCAGATCGGGGCTCGATATTTGCATGATATTGGGATTGAACCGCTCGAGATCCCTTCGCACATCGCCGGAAATACGGGTAGGGAAGCGATATTCACCACGTCCGGGAAACGCAACCGATGGCACGCTGACCAGGTCTCCCGTCGGTTCAAACGCCGGCGTATCGGTGGTTGGCGAATAGACTCGCACGGCGGCTCCCTGATGCAGCAGATAGTCGACCAGCCGGTTAAGCGCCTGGTTGGCGCCGTCGCGGACAAAATTATAATTGCCGCTGTAAAGGGCAATGCGAAGGTCACTTATTTCCATAGGCGCCTTGAAGCATAGTCAGGGGAAAATTGCCAATATGAACTTGGTCGGCTAGCAGACTGAAATGATACGGACCCAGCTCGACCATGTGCTGATCGGCACCCCGAAACCATTTGGCGATGACGGCGAAATGAGCGCGATTGCAAAAATTCCGGCTGATCGGCCGCTGATGCTCACTTTTGCAGGCCTGGAAGGCAATCAGGTTGCCGATCCGGTCCATCACGGCGGACGTGACAAGGCGGTTCATCTCTATTCGTTTGAACATTATCCGTTCTGGCAGAATAAATATCCGGATATCGATGTCCTGGACCGACCGGGCGCGTTCGGGGAAAATTTCAGTTGCGCTGGATTGACCGAGGTTCGGCTTTGCCTTGGTGATATTTTCCGTGTCGGGGAAGCGCTGATCGAATGCAGCCATGCCCGGCAGCCGTGCTGGAAACTCAATCATCGCTTTGGCAGGTCCGACGCTCTGAAAACCGTGGTCCGGACCGGAAATTCCGGCAGCTATTTTCGGGTGCTGGAAGAAGGGCGCGTGACGGCGGGGGACGAGTTGGTTCAGCAGGAACAACCTTTGCCTGACTGGCCACTGGATCGCCTTTTCAGACTGATCATTTGTGGCCAGCACAAGGGCAGGGAGGGCGAACTTAAAGCGCTCTCGTTGAATCCGGTGCTAGCGGAGACCTGGCGGATCCGGGCATCGCAACTGGCGAATGCCTGACCGTTCTATTTAGAGTGATCTTCGGCGGGCGGATGTAGTCGCAAACGGGTTACCCGGCGATCATCGGCTTCGGTAATTTCCAATATCCAGCCGCTCGGATGTTCCAGTCGCTCGCCGACCGTGGGAATATGTCCCGCCAGAACGAAGCACAAGCCGCCGATCGTGTCGACATCTTCGTCAATCTCCTCGAGTGCGCGGTCAATGGTGTCGCCGACGTCATCCAGCTCGGCGCGGGCATCCGCTTCCCAAATGCCATCGTCCAGCTTGACCAGCAAGGGGACCGGTTCGTCATCATGCTCGTCCTCGATCTCGCCGGTGATTTCCTCGACAATATCCTCGATCGTGACCAGTCCTTCGGTGCCGTTATATTCGTCGAAAATGATCGCGAGATGGATTCGGGTTGCGCGCATCTCGGCGAGCAAGTCGAGCACGCCCATGGATTCCGGGACGAAGCGGGGTTGCCGGAGAAACGGTGTTATATCGTCCGGGAACGGACCGCCTTTGGCAACAATCGCAAAAATATCCTTGATGTGGATCATGCCAATAATATTGTCGAGATTTCCCCTATAAACGGGGATACGGCTGTGTCCGTGCTCTGAGAATATATCGACAAAAGCGCTGAACGGAGAGCTTTCCTCGATGGCAATTATGTCAGCACGGGGCACCGCGATATCATCGACCCGATGTTCGCTGAAATGCAGCATGTTGCGCAACATTTCCAGTTCGAGCGACGATACGTCCGGCTTGTTATTGGGATCGGATTCGGCATCGCTTTCATGGTCGTCAAGGACTTCCTCGATCTGCGCACGCAGGCTATTGTCATCACTGTTGCCGAATAGCAGAGCCTTCAGGTTCCGCCATATTCGCCCGGGTTCTTCTTCTTCCCTGGATTGGCTGCTGCTGCGAGCCGTGCTGGTACCATTGTCTTTTTCAACGTCGGTCATTCTATTTTTTGATTACCTGCTTTGCGCTTGTTCTGCGTAAGGATTGGCAATTCCGAGTGTTGCCAATGCGTTGATTTCGCAATTTTCCATCACCCCGGCATCTACCTCATTTTCGTGATCATATCCTAGCAAATGCAGGGACCCGTGCACAATCAAATGTGAAACATGAGTGGAAATCGAAATCTTCTTTGCCGCTGCTTCGTCGCAACATGTCTCATAAGCCAGGATTATATCCCCGAGCAATGCCTCTCCGTCGTCGCTATTCTCCAGCGTTTCCAGCAGGTCTGGCTGGATCTGGGGAAAGGACAAGACGTTGGTTGGTTTGTCCTTGCCGCGATAGGCCTTGTTTAGAGACTGGACTTCGGCATTGTCGGAGAGCTTGACGCTAACCTCTATTGCGAAATCCCGGGACAATAGATCACCATGAGAGGAGGCGGTGATTGCAGCCTTTGCCGCCCGCGCCGCCAAGTCCGTCCAATCCTGTTCATTTCCCCATGGAGGAGACGCGATCAATTCAGTCTGCAGCATCTTTGCCCTCATAGGCTTCGACAATTTTGCCGACCAGAGGGTGGCGCACGACATCGCCGGCGCCGAATTGAACCACGCTGACGCTCTCGATATCCTGCAATTTGGAAACCGCGTCAGCAAGCCCCGATACCGCTTCCTTTGGAAGATCGATTTGTTTGGGGTCACCACAAATCACCATGCGGCTGTTCATGCCAAACCGGGTCAGAAACATTTTCATCTGCGCGGCGGTGGTATTTTGTGCTTCGTCGAGAATCACAAATGCATCGGCAAGGGTGCGGCCACGCATGAAGGCGATCGGAGCAATTTCGATCTCACCGCTCTCAATGCGCCTCTCCACCTGCTCGGCAGGAAGCGTATCGTAAAGCGCATCATAGAGGGGTCGAAGAAATGGATCGACCTTTTCCTTCAGGTCACCCGGCAGAAAGCCGATTTTTTCGCCTGCTTCGACCGCAGGGCGTGAGAGTATGAGCCGATCAACGGAGCCACTGATCAGTTGAGAAACCGCTTGCGCGACGGCCAGATAGGTTTTGCCTGTCCCTGCGGGACCCAAAGCAAAAATCATATCGTCTCGGGCGAGGGCTTCCATATAATGGGCCTGCCGGACGCTGCGCGGGAAGATGGTTTTCTTGCGGGTGCGGATCATCACCTTCGGCGCATCGGCGACATCATTTTGCTTGTCGACCGTGCCGGTTTCAGAATGTTTCCCGGCTTTTGCAACCCGGGGATCCGCAGCCATGGCAATAATCGCTTCGACCGCCCCGGCGTCAATCTCCTGACCCTGTTCCAAGCGATTATAGATTCCGGTCAGCACGGCGCGTGCCTTGGACACCGCGGCTTCCTCGCCCTCAATTTTCAATTTCGTCCCGCGTGCGGCGATATAGACGCCAAGCCGGTTTTCGATCGCGACGATGTTCCGGTCATATTCACCGAACAGATCGCCCAAAATCTGCGGATCATCAAATTCAAGATCCAGTTTGATGAGCTTTCCTGCCATTCCGGCTTTCGTTTTTTGGACCATCAGGCAGCGAGTCTTTCTTTAATCTGACCGGTAAGGCTGTTGGGACCGGCCCGGGTGATTTCCACTTCAACCAAATCGCCAATTTGCAGATCGGGCGAGATGATATGCGCCGATTGCAACCAGGGCGTCTTGCCAATCAACTGGCCGTCGAGCTTGCCCTGGCGTTCAAGCAATATGTCGGTTGTACGGCCAACGGTCTGCTGATTGAACGCATATTGCTGCTCGTTCAGCAATGCCTGTAATCTCTGCAGTCGTTCGTCCATCACTTCCGGCGCTATCTGTTCATCCATCACCGCTGCCGGCGTTCCGGGACGCGGCGAATATTTGAAGGAATATGCCTGCGAATAATTGGCGTCGCGAACAATTTGCAGCGTTTCTTCGAAATCCTGATCGCTTTCGCCGGGGAAGCCGACAATGAAGTCGCCCGACAATGCAATATCCGGCCGCAATGCGCGCATCTTCTCAAGAATATCGAGATAGCTCTGGGCGCTGTGCGAACGGTTCATCGCCTTGAGAATCCGGTCGCTGCCCGATTGCACCGGCAAATGGAGAAAGGGCATGAGCTTGGCGACCTCGCCATGCGCGGCGATCAGTCCGTCGGTCATGTCGTTGGGATGGCTGGTCATATAGCGAATGCGTTTCAGATCCGGTATCTTGTCGAGCGCCCGGATCAGGCCATCGAGACCCTGATTTTGACCCTTGTCGTTCTCGCCGCTCCATGCGTTGACATTCTGACCGAGCAGCGTGATTTCTCGCGCCCCGCCATCGACGAGTGCCTTGGCCTCATCGATCAGATCGGTCCAAGGCCGTGAGATTTCTGCACCGCGGGTATAGGGAACCACGCAATAGGTGCAAAATTTGTCGCAGCCTTCCTGCACTGTCAGGAAGGCGGTTGGTCGAGCCTGCTTCCCGCGGGATGGCAGAACATCAAATTTTGATATGGCGGGCATGTCGGTGTCGAGCGCCTTTTTGCCGGATTTCGCCACTTCCATGAGTTCTGGCAGTCGGTGATAGGCTTGCGGACCAACGACAATGTCGACGCTCGGTGCCCGGCGGGAAATTTCTTTCCCTTCGGCCTGGGCGATGCAACCGGCAACGGCGATCATCGGACTGCTGCCGTCTTTTCTGCGCAGTCTTCCGATATCCGAATAGACTTTGTCGACCGCTTTCTCGCGAATGTGGCAAGTGTTCAGCACCACCAGATCCGCTTCTTCGCTATTCTGGGCGGCGCTCATGCCCTGATCGACGAGCAATTCGGACATGCGCTCCCCGTCATAGACGTTCATTTGGCAGCCAAAGGATTTAATGTGGAATTTTTTAAGATCGGCTTGAGTCATAGACTGGGCCTATACAATGGGTTTGCCGCCCAGGGAAGCTGAAAGCGGTACGACAATTCGCCGTCTCGCCTCTGCCGCAATATCTTTGCGGCAGGAATAATGGTCTGGGTCAAATGGCTCGAGAAAATGGACTTCGACCAGAAAACTGCTGCGCCGGGTGAGCAGTCTCCAGGCGTTTGATGGCGCACTTTCTTCGCCGGTCCAGCTGATTTCATGGGCATTTTTCCCGTAGTTCAGAAATATCGGCTGCACCAATATGCCTGGTGGCGGTGGCTCCAGCACTTTCAGCAGAGGCGCCTTGAACGGGAGCAGGGTGGAGCCGTCGGTTGTCGTGCCTTCGGGAAAGATCGTGATCGCCCAGGTTTCCTCCAGAGCGTCGCGCAACTGATTGATTTGTTGCGCTATACCCATCCGGTCCGATCGTGAAACAAAGACCGTATCATTGAGCCGGCAGAGCCAGCCGATGATCGGCCAATTGCCGATTTCCTCCTTCGAGACAAAGGCGGTGCCGCTATGTCCGCCCAGAATCGCAATATCTACCCAGGACAAATGATTGGAAATGAAGAAAACGTCCCGTTTGATCGGGGTGCCAATAATATTGACTCTTGCACCACAACAGAAGGCCGCGACCTTGAGAAACGTCCGTGGCCACGGATTGGACAGCCGGAAAAGCCGCCAAATATAGTAAAATGGGATGCAAGCAAATAGCGCCGCAAACAGCAGGGTCATCCGTAGTGCAAATCTCAGATAACCCATTGATGTGGCTCCATCCCACAGCCGATATGCCATTGGCTGGGTGTCACAAGGTCGTGCCTCCGGGTCGGGGTTAGGCACCTTAGTTTTTTCTGGCGAGAGATACGCCATATAGCTCCATGCGATGGTCAACCAGCCGATAACCGAGCTTCTCGGCAATCTGTTTTTGCAGTGCTTCCAGTTCCGGATCGACAAATTCTATGACTTTGCCGGTTTCCACATCGATCAAATGATCATGGTGCGCCTCGGGAACCGCTTCATAGCGGGCCCGGCCATCTCCGAAATCGTGGCGGTCCAATATGCCGGCTTCTTCAAACAGGCGAACCGTCCGGTAGACGGTTGCTATCGAGATGCGGGGATCTACCGCAGCGGCCCGTTCGTGCAGAGTTTCAACATCGGGATGATCCTCGGCATCGGAAATGACACGGGCTATCACCCGACGCTGGTCGGTGATGCGAAGCCCTTTTTCCGCACATAATGCTTCAAGATCAATTTTCTGCGGCATGGAACCCTTCCGTTACACTGGGGCAGACTCTATGCGGGGTGCGGGATATTGCAAAGAGAAAATTGCGGCGACCTCGCCGCAATTTTCTGAATTCAATGCAATAGGAAAGCAGCTTAAGCCTTTTTGCCCTTTTTCTTGCCGAGACCGATGGCCTTGGCAAGCTGCCGGCGCTTTTCCGCATAATTGGGCGCAACCATCGGATAATCGTTTGGCAGGCCCCATTTGGCGCGATAGTCTTCCGGCGTCATGCCATAATGTGTCATCAGATGGCGCTTCAGCATCTTCAGCTTCTTGCCATCTTCCAGGCAGACGACATAATCTGGTTTGATCGATGCTTTGATCGGAACGGCAGGATCAGGACGTGCCTGTTCAGCCGCTTTGCCCGAAAGGGCAGCAAGTGCTCCATGAACACTGCTGATGATAAGCGGTAAATCAGATACCGCGACGCTGTTGTTGCTGACATGTGCAGCAACAATGTCTGAAGTGAGCGTAATCAACGTCTCATTCAGAGCAATTTCTTCCTCTGTCATATTCTATTACCTTTGTGCGACCATTATTATTATATTGCATATTTTGCGCGCCGGTAATTACACGAACGGGGACAAGCTGCAACAGTCAAACTGCTGCGCCATTAGTTTAGTTGGTTAATATCGCTTTGTAAGTAACCGCGTCGAATTTTTCCATATTCGGACCAGTATAATAATCCTTGCGCAAACCAATCTGGTGAAATCCGAACTTGGAATAGAGATTTTTCGCCGGATTATCCGTCCTCATCTCCAGAAAAACCGCAGAAACACAGTGGCTTCGTGCGGCCTGCAGCATATGCTCCAGCAGAAAATAGCCCACTCCCCGGCATTGGCGTTCCGGAGAAACGGCAATCATCAGCAGCTCTTCTTCATCTGCCGCCTGACGACTGATCACAAAGCCGCAAATGATGTCCTGTTGTAGGGCAATCAGGAGCTTGGCACTGGGCATGACGAGCATCGACCGGCATTGATGATAATTCCATCCTTCGCCATAAGCCTTGGGAAAAGCGCTTTCCATCACTTTCATCACGTCGTTCAGGTGGTTGAGATCGCCGAGCTGGATATCTATTGGGGCAATGTCCCAAGAGCTACGGCGACTGGCCATCTGTCAGACGATCTTCACTGGCTGGGCATCGGGTTTGCGCCCGTAGATTGGCTTGGAAGGTAATTTCTTCATCTCGCTTGCTACTAAAGCGACATGAGCGGCATTTGGCAATATCTGAAAGTGAAAATGGGTTCCGACGATCGCGGCAAGTTCTGCCGCGGCCGATCCGGCAATTACATCTGCTTTAACCTCGCTCGCCGCCTGTTCCGGTGTGAGCGCGACAAACGGGCCCATGGGTTCGCCACTATCATCAAAATTCTGCAGAAAATATTCGCCATGGCCCGCGAGCATTGCCACGCAGACCGGACGAGGTGCATCCAATTGTTTTTGGGCCTGCGCCGCAACCAGAGTAAGGCAGCAATAGCCCTGAATTTCTGCACCCCAGGCCAATGCCAATGCCTTCGCGGCGGAAATGCCGATACGGACGCCAGTGAAGCTACCCGGCCCGCAATTGACCAGAATCCTGTCGGCTCTGCCTCGGTCCGGAAGCAGGGCGATCGCGGGAACAAGCTTTTCCGCATGTCCTCGCCCGATTTCTGCATAGTCCGAGGCGATTAGCGCGCCATCTTCGAACAGCGCGACGGAACAAGCGATCGTGGCTGTGTCGATCGCGAGAAGGCGCTCTCCCATCAGCCGGTCATATCAGGCTGTTGAATTTATCGAATCCCGGGCGTGGGCTGCGATCAAAAATTGTCTCCGGATCACCATAGCCCAGAGTCGAGATGAAATTGGATTTGACATTGGGCTGGTCGCCGAAAAATTCCTTGTCGACCGCATCATTGTCAAAGCCGGACATCGGTCCGGTGTCGAGACCGAGTGCGCGGGCCGCGAGAATGAAATAACCACCCTGCAGAGAACTGTTGCGCATGGCATGGACCTTGCGCGCTTCGGCGTCTCCAGCAAACCAGCTTTTTGCGTCGGCGTGAGGGAAGAGTTCCGGCAGATGCTCGTGAAACTCCTGATCCATGCCGATGATGACGGCAACCGGGGCCTTGCGGATCTTGTCCTGATTCCCTTCAGACGATAGATCTGCCAGCCGGTCTCGCGACTGCTGACTATGGCACCAGATGAGCCGCGCTGGCAGCATGTTCGCGCTGGTCGGGCCCATTTTCATCAGATTCCAGATTGCGTGGAGCTGGTCCACTGATACCGGCTTGTCCTGATAGCCATTATAGGTCCGTGCTTCGAGAAACAGCTGATTCAGCGCCGCTTGATCCAGGGGAGAATTCATTGATGTGCCTTTGGTTGTAGCGAGTTTATGCGGCCCGGACTTCGGTGACCTCGGGAACATAATGTTTCAGCAAGGATTCGATGCCCTGTTTCAGCGTCGCAGTCGACGAGGGGCATCCGGCGCAGGCGCCCTGCATTTTCAGAAAGACGATGCCCTGGTTGAAGCCGCGATAAATGATGTCGCCGCCATCATTGGCGACTGCCGGGCGGACTCTGGTTTCGATCAGTTCCTTGATCTGTGCGACGATGTCGGCATCTTCCGGATCGTCGTGCACTTCCTCTTCCGGCGGCACAATGATTTCGCCAGCGCTGCCTGGCTTGAAAAGCGGCAGTCCGGCCGAGAAATGATCGAGCAAGATGCTGAGCACCTGTGGCTTCTGATCACTCCAGTCGGCGTCCGGGCCGCACGTTACCGAGATGAAATCCGAACCGAAGAACACCCCGGTAACATCCCCCAGCGTGAATAAAGCCTCTGCCAGCGGCGATGTCTCGGCATCTTCCGGCGATGCAAAATCGCGGGTTCCGTCAGTCATGACCGGCTGCCCAAGCAGAAATTTGAGGGTCGAGGGGTTTGGTGTTTTTTCGGTTTCAATCAACATAGCTGTTATCTGGCGATTATAAGCGGTTCGATCAAGGGTTAAACGCAATGCATTGGCGACAGAGACCGCAAATGTTCAGAATATTCACTGGCCAGCAAGATTGGGCCTGCTTATATCCGCCACATGAAACCAACATTCCCCCGCCTGACTCCGTATCTGTCTTTGTTCTTTCTGCTAATCGGTTTGCTGGCGATGCCCGGCACGGCCAACGCGCAAGATGCCAAGTCCGATGATATATTGCCATGGCTCTACAAGAATAGCGATGTTCCGGTCGACAAGAGCTGGACCTTTGGTGAACTGGACAACGGCATGCGCTATGCGGTGAAACATAATGGTGTTCCGCCCGGGCAGGTGTCGATCCGGTTGCGGATCGATGTCGGCTCGCTGATGGAGACCGAGGAAGAACAGGGATTTGCCCATTTCATGGAGCATCTGACCTTTCGCGGATCAGCCCATGTGCCCGATGGGGAAGCGAAACGCGTGTGGCAGAGGCTGGGCGCGACATTCGGGAGCGACAGCAATGCCGAAACCACACCAACGCAAACTGTCTACAAGCTCGACCTGCCCAATGCCAGCAGGACCAGTCTCGACGAAAGTCTGAAAATATTGTCGGGTATGGTGCGTTCGCCGGGACTGAGTATTACGGCGGTCAATGCGGAGCGCCCGGTGGTGTTGGCGGAATTGCGTGAGCGCACCGGTCCCCAGTCCAAAGTACAAAATGCGACACGGGAATTATTCTTTGCCGGACAACTTATGGCAAATCGCGCGCCGATCGGTACCCCGGAAACATTAAGCGCTGCGACACCGCAAATGCTGCAACCATTCCATCAGCGCTGGTATCGCCCGGAGCAAGCGGTGATCGTTATCGCTGGCGATGGTGATCCAGCATTGTTCGAGGAACTGCTGAACAAGCATTTTTCCCAATGGCAGGGCAAGGGCGAAGCGGGCACCATTCCAGACTTCGGTCAGCCCCGGGATATATCCGATATCAGCCAGTTGGTTGTCGAACCGACATTGCCACGGTTCATTTCGATGGTCATTGCCCGGCCCTGGGAACAGGTTGCGGATACGATCGTTTATAATCAGCAGATATTGATCGACCTGCTCGCGTTGCAGCTGATCAACCGCCGTCTCGAAGCGCGGGCGAGAGCTGGGGGTAGCTATTTGCAAGCAAGCGTCGGGCAGGATGATGTCAGCCGCTCGATTGACGGAACTTTTATCAGCATCATTCCGTTGGGTGACGACTGGGAGGCCGCGCTCAAGGATGTTCGGGCCGTGATAGCCGATGCCACAACCATTGCGCCGTCCGAGCCGGATATTGCCCGTGAGATTACGGAATTTGATGCTGCGCTAGCCATAGGTGTTGAAAGCTATCAAACCGAGGCAGCGCGGCAACAGGCCGACAATATCATCAATGCCGTCGACATTCACGAAACCGTAGCAACCCCGCAGGTGGCGCTCGATGTGTTTCGCGCGATGCGGGATCTTTACACGCCGGAGAGGCTGCTCGATTCGACACGCAAATTATTTGCCGGTGTCTCCACTCGGGCCTTGCTGACATCACCCGATGCGATCGAAGACGGCAAGGTCAGGCTGGCGCAGGCGTTGCGACGCACCGTCGACGCGGCGAGCGATGTTCGCGTCACCCAATCCGACATCGGGTTTGAATCGCTGAAAAAAATTGGCAAAAAGGGAAGGGTCAAATCCTCTCGTAAAATCGAGCGTTTTGATGTCGAACAGCTGGAGCTTGCCAATGGTGTCAGGGTGCTGTTGTTCCCGAACACGGCTGAGCGCAACAAGATCATGGTCAATGTCCGTTTCGGCAATGGCTATAGTGGCCTTTCTCCTCATCAGGAATCGCTCGCATGGTCTGGCGCTATGGCGTTGATGGCCAGCGGTGTGGGCGACCTCGGACAGGAGGACCTTGACAAGATCACCACCGGGCGCCGGATCGGAATGGGTTTCGGTATCGACAATGACGCGTTCGAGATTACCGCCGATACAAGGCCGTCCGACCTTCAAGACCAGTTGCATTTGATTGCGGCGAAACTGGCCTTTCCGCGTTGGGATGCTGCCCCGGTGATCCGCAGCAAGGCTGCGTCATTGATTAGCTATGACAGTTTTTCAGCATCGCCTCAGGCGGTGATGGAACGGGACCTTGAATGGCTTGTGCGCGGCAAGGATCCGCGCTGGAAGACACCGGACAAAGAAGATTTTGACCAGTTGACGGTCAAGAATTTTCGCCAATTCTGGGAACCCATTCTCGCAAGCGGGCCGGTCGAGCTGATGCTGTTCGGTGATTTTGATCGGGAACAGGCGGTCGAGTCTATCCTCAAGACATTTGGTGCATTGAAAAGCCGCAAGCCGCAGGCGGTGTCGTCCGATGCAAAGTCTCCGCGTTTTCCGGCACCGCAGTCTGGTCCGGACATTCTGTTCCACAAAGGTGACGATGCACGGGCAGCGGCCATGGTGGCATGGCCGACCGGCGGCGGACTGGAAGACGTGCGGGAAAGCCGCAAGCTCGAAGTGCTGGCGTCCATCTTCAACGACCGGCTGTTCGAAATCCTCCGGTCCCAGCAGGGCGCAAGCTATAGTCCGCAGGTTATTAACAGCTGGCCGGTCGAGTTTGAATCGGGTGGATATATCGGCGCGCAAAGCCAGTTGACGCCGGACAATATAGATCGCTTTGACAATGTCGTGGCCTCGATTGCCAAGGACCTGTGGGAAAAACCGGTTAGCGCGGATGAGTTGCAGCGGGTGGTTGAACCATTGCGCCAGCTGATCGCCCGTGCCAGCAGCGGCAACAGTTTCTGGATGAGTCAGATGGAAGGAGCGAGCTTCAACCCGCAGAAATTTGTCGCCCTGCAAAGCCTGCTCAGTGACTATACCGTCATTACACCGGAAGAAGTGCAGGCTTTGGCGGTCAAATATCTGGATGACAAAAAGAAATGGAAACTGGTAGTCCTGCCAGAATCCAGTCGTCTGGCGGCCAATGACAATGATCCGGCAGCACCATCGGCAGAAGCCGCTGTCAGCAACTAGGTTCTGATCCTAGATTGAGTCCACCAGCGCCAGTATCTGTTCGTTGGTCGGGCGTTTCTTATAATTGCCGGATACCGTTTTCGCGATGATCTTGCCGCTCCTGTCGATCAGGAATACCGAAGCATAAGGAACGCCAACGGCACGGCCTTCGGTATATTGCGGATCGCGTAATCCAAAGGCATCAATCACAGCCGATGGCTGATCGGACAGCATCGCATATTGCAACATCTGGTTCTTGGAGAAGCGGTCCTGCTTGTCAGGACTGTCATAGCTGAGACCATAGAGATTGTAGCCGCGGTCCTTCAGGTCGCCAACGATCGCGTTGATCGATTTCAATTGCGTCTGACAATAGGGACACCATTCAACCGAACGCGTGAAAACCAGCAGGGCAGGGCCGTTTTCCAGAATCTCACCCAATGTGGTTTCGCCGTCATTGGTCAGCAAACTGATGGTCAACGGAGCCTGTTCTCCAATCGCCAGTCCGGCATCGATACTTTCCGCTTCCGTAATCGGTGCCACGACCGTTTCTGGCTTGCTTTCCGCCTGTTCGGTGCCGGCCTTGGAAGCCGGTTCGGAGCAGGCGGACAGCGCCAGCACTGCGACGGAAGACAATGTTAGCGCGGTTCGTTTCATGACATGATCCATTCAGCTATCTCTGTCGTTGTTCGCGGTTCAAAGACATTCCGTTACAGCTCCGGCAAATTTTTTCCCCAAGGTGCAAAATTTTTCCGCACGCCCTACTGAACCTCATCAACAAGCAGCTTTTATCATCATAATATATATTTGGACAGGTCGGTATCTTTGGCGATATCTGAAAGCTGCTTTTCAACATAGGCCTTGTCGATGCTGATTTCTTCGCCAGCGCGATCTTCCGCCGTGAAGCTTATCTCTTCGAGCAGCTTTTCCATGACAGTCTGAAGCCGGCGCGCGCCGATGTTCTCGACCGTCTCGTTCACGTTTGCGGCAATCTCGGCAAGCTTCTTGATCGCATCTTCGGTGATGTTGATCGTGACATCTTCGGTTCCGAGCAGTGCGATATATTGTTCGGGCAAATTGGCCTTGGTTTCGGTCAATATCCGGACGAAGTCGGCTTCGGTCAGCGCCCTCAATTCCACCCGGATTGGCAATCGGCCCTGCAATTCGGGGAGCATGTCGCTGGGTTTGGAAAGAGAAAAGGCACCGGATGCAATGAACAGGATATGATCGGTTTTCATCGGACCATATTTGGTTGCGACTGTCGTCCCTTCGATCAGCGGCAGAAGATCGCGCTGCACACCCTCCCGGCTGACGGATCCGCCGCGTACATCGCTCACGGCGATCTTGTCAATTTCATCAAGGAACACAATCCCATTGGACTCGGCATCGGTGATCGCGGCCCGCGAAATATCATCATCATCAAGGCGCTTGTCGGATTCCTCTTCAACCAGCTTGTCCCAGGCGTCAGCCACGCGCATTTTCCGGCGCTTCAGGCGGCTTTGATTGAAAGCCTTGCCCATCATGTCAGACAGGTTGATCATGCCAACCTGGCCATTCGTCCCGGGAATATCCATCGGCGTATTGGGCGTATCCTCGACTTCAATCTCAATCTCGGTGTCGTTCATGTGATTGTCGACAACCCGCTGGCGGAAACTTTCGCGCGTCGCTTCGCTGGCATTTTCCCCGCACAATACGTCGAGCAGCCGTTTCATCGCAGCTTCTGCCGCAGCCTCATGCACAGCCAAACGCCGGCGTTCGCGTTCGAGACGGACGGCTTCTTCCGCTAGATCGCGGGCGATCTGTTCGACATCTCGGCCGACATAGCCGACTTCGGTGAATTTGGTGGCTTCTACCTTGATAAACGGCGCATCTGCCAGTTTCGCCAGGCGCCGGGAAATTTCGGTCTTGCCGCAACCGGTGGGCCCGATCATCAGGATATTCTTGGGCGTTACTTCTTCGCGCAGTTCAGCGGGAAGCCGTTGTCGCCGCCAGCGGTTGCGCAGCGCGACGGCAACGGCTCGCTTGGCATCCTGCTGGCCGATAATATGCTCGTCCAGCGCCTTGACGATGGCTTTGGGGGTCAGGTTCGCCTGCATGCTATTTTCTCTTCATTCATGTGGTAAGGGGCGACAGGAGCTAGGTTTCGCTGTCGAGCGTTTCAATCGTGATCTGGTCATTGGTGTAGACACAGATTTCCGCAGCGATTTCCATGGCTTTTCTGGCGAGTTTTTCGGCGTCCTTCTCATAGTCCATCAGCGCACGAGCCGCAGAGAGAGCGAAGTTGCCTCCGGAACCAATCGCGGCAATGCCTTCGTTGGGTTCCAGCACATCGCCATTGCCGGTGAGTATGAGGGTAATATCCTTGTCGGCCACGATCATCAGCGCTTCCAGATTGCGCAAATATTTGTCCGTGCGCCAATCTTTCGCGAGCTCGACGGCGGCGCGCATCAATTGTCCGTTATGGCGCTCTAATTTGGCCTCAAGCCGCTCAAATAATGTGAAGGCATCTGCAGTCGCGCCGGCAAAGCCGCCAATCACCGATCCATCGTGCAATTGCCGCACCTTGCGCGCGTTCCGTTTCATTACTGTCTGTCCCATCGAGACCTGACCGTCGCCGACAACGACGACCTTGCCATTTTTCCGCACTGATAGGATTGTTGTACCATGCCATTGTTGCAGGCCATGTTGCTGATTTTCTGTCATGAAACGGGATATGGGCAGTCCAGCCCCGTTGTGCAACCAAAGGCTGCCCAGCTTGGCATTATGACAGAAAATTGATCACCAAAATTTCGGTTTTCTGCCTGCCCTGCAAGTCAAAAAAAATGGCGACCAATTGGCCGCCATTTTTAAATTTCTATGTCTGAACTGGTTCAGGGGGAGGTTGGCGTATTTTCGCTTCCGTCAGCGGCAATGATTATGCCACCGATCACTGCTGCTGCAGCGAGGATTGCAATAATGATGCCCGAGCCACCCTCTACTTCATTTTCACCTTCAACAGTTGCACTGGTCCGTGCAACGGAAGACGTAGACTGTGCAGCCTGTGCCAAAACTGGCGCGCTTACAAGCGATGCGGCTGCTGCCGCAGCCATTCCAAATTTACCGAAACGCATAATTTGCTCCTTCAGGGTTTCGCATTTCACTCAATACCAGACAATCTTGGGCATAACAGGCTACTGAAATCAACCATGTTATTGTTCAAAATAGGAATATCGGGAATTAGTTGCAAAGATCACACAGATTCGATTTTTGCGAGAAGAATTGCGACTCCGGCCGGATTAAATGGCTCTCGTTTAATTTCGTCGAGCCGGCCCTCTGGAAATCTTTGGGTTTTCAGAGCTGTTCCAATTTAAGACGTTAACGATGGGCGCGAAATTCGTGCTGGAAAATATGGATAACAAATTGTTAACCAAGGGCCATGGACAGACAGAGATTGAGATCAGTGGTTCTGCATGGCGAAGGCATAAAGCATCCTTTTCGTCAAAACCTGCCAGCCAAAATCGCGGAGATCGCGCGGCAAGAGCATGATTCGGATGCAGGATTGAAAGCGAAGGAAAAAGGTCTGGGGGAAGATGCCAGCCTGTTTCTGCTCAGCTTTGTCGCTTTCTTCACTGCCTTCTATATGTTCATTTTCTAATCCGAACGCAAAGGTTGTTCAGTCACAGGCGCGATGGAGTTGCTGGCCAAGCCATGCCGCCACCAGGCACATGGCCGCGACCAGCAGAAGCTGTTCGGTTGTTGAAACCCCTATCATGCTGAGTCCCAGGGCGACGAGAGCGCCCACGACCATACAGCCGGAGTTGACGACGTTGTTGGCGGCAATGGTGCGCGCGGTCTGGCTGATGTCGACGGTCGTGGTTAGAAAGGCGTACAACGGTACGACGAACATGCCGCCAAAGATCGATACTCCGCCCAGCGTGCCGAGCAGCGCCCATGCGCCATCATGAACGATGAAGGTTTTGAACGTATAGAGCTGGCCGTCCGGCAAGCCCTCCCAGCTACGCGCGATGAAGTAGAGAATCAGCACGAAGACCCCCATCAGGATGACGCTTATTGGAGCAAATCGCGCTGATACTTCACTTTTCAGCAGCCGGTTGACCAGGATCGAACCAATGGCAATGCCCATCGAGAATACCCCCAGGAAGAGGCTGGCAACTTCCGGTGTCGCGGTCAGAACATTTTCCACCAGCGGCGGAAATTGAATGATCATGACCGATCCGATGGTCCAGAAAAAGCTGATCGCAATAATCGCCAGATAGAGTCGGCGTACATGCAAGGTGGCCGAGATCAGGCGGATCGACGAGCGGACAAAATTAAAGTCGATTTTCTCGACTTCCTTTTGTGCCGGTGCCGGCGGCATGAACTGGGCTGCGACGCGACCAATGAGCGCCACGATGAAGACCGCAACCACGGCAATCTCGACGCCGTTTCCGTTGCGGTCAATGATGATGCCCCCGAGAATCGTACCGGCGAGAATGGCGATATAAGTTCCGGCTTCGACCAGGCCGGTGCCGGCCAGGACTTCATCTTTCTCCAGATGCTGCGGGAGAACCGCATATTTTATCGGACCGAAAAAGGTGGATTGCAGGCCAAGCAGGAACAAGGCGGTCAGCATGATCGGAATATTATGCAGCCAAAGCCCGACCCCGCCGACAACGGCAATGAAAATCTCCAGCGTTTTCACGAATCTCGTGATCCGCGCCTTGTCATAATTGTCAGCCAACTGGCCTGCCAGCGACGAAAACAGGAAAAAGGGCAGGATGAAGAGACCGGATGCGAGTGCGTTGAATGCGAAATCCTCGGATTCACTGTCGTAAATGCCGTAGGTCACCAGAATGACCATCGAGAATTTGAACAGATTGTCGTTAAAAGCCCCGAGAAGCTGCGTGAGGAACAGCGGCAAAAATCTTCTGGTTCGCAGCAAATGCGCAGTATTTTGCATAAAGTGAAAATCTCTTTTCGAGCAGAAAAATCAGCGTCGAGCCATCCTTAGCCCATTCAGCCTCGGCGTCAAATCCAATGACCGGTGCGCGCGCGATGAATTTGCGCCCTAGTTCGTTGAATCAATTTTCATTTTGTACAAATATGTCTATGCGAAAACATTATGTGGAACTTGCCGAATATATTGACACTCTCGCGGATATTTGCGGTGCCGATTCTGGTTTTTCTGCTCTGGCCGAACTTCGATGTGGCCAGACCCCAGCCACTGGCGATCGACTATTTGCTGACCTTCGGGCTTTATTGTCTGATGGCGGTCACCGACTATTTCGACGGCTATCTGGCCCGGTCTCAGGGGACCGTTTCCAAGCTCGGGATATTTCTGGATCCGATCGCCGACAAGATCATGATCGCCGCAGTGGTGCTGATGCTGATATTCACGCGGGATATCAACGGTTGGCATACCATCGCCGCGATTGTCATATTGTTGCGTGAAATCACCGTGTCGGGGCTGCGGGAGTTTCTTGCCGGCTTGCAGATCAGCGTTCCGGTGTCCCAATTGGCCAAATGGAAAACCGGATTTCAGATGATCTCGCTCGGCGCCCTGATATTGGCGGGCGGCTTGCCGCACTTTCCAATCGTTCAAACCGTCGGCTTGTGGACGCTCTGGGCTGCGGCGATTCTGACCCTGATCACCGGATGGGATTATCTGCGCGTTGGATTGAAGCACATGGATTGATGGATCGCTCGATCACCATAATATATTTCGCTTGGGTGCGCGAACGGCTTGGCATTGACCAGGAACAAGTGAACCTGGGCGAGGCGATCGAGACGATCGGCGATATCCTGACGATGCTCAGCGAGCGAAGCGCGGCCCATGCAGAAATTTTCGCCGCGGTCGAAAAATTGCGCTTCGCGCTCGACCAGGATTATGGTCTCCCGACGTCACTGATCGGATCGGCCAAGGAACTGGCCATCTTCCCGCCGGTGACTGGCGGATGATAAGGATTGAAGTCGGAACGGACGATTTTGACATCGGTGACGAGTCGCTGAAGGTCGCCGGGCAAGGCGGCGGAGCCATAGCCAGTTTTGTCGGTCAGGTCCGCGATGACGGAAATCTGCTATCGCTCGAACTGGAACATTATCCGGCGATGACGCAAAAGGCGCTGCGCGAGATTGCTGAAACCGCGCTGTCCGACTGGCCGCTGCATGCGGTCACGATTATTCACCGAGTCGGCAAATTATCGGTTGGTGAGAATATCGTACTTGTGGTGACCGGGTCCGATCATCGCAAGGCGGCGATAGAATCCTGCTCCTTCATCATGGACAAGCTGAAGACGGTGGCACCGTTCTGGAAGAAAGAAACCCGCGCTGACGGCGAAGCAAAATGGATCGAGGAACGGGCATCCGATGTCGCCGCGTCGGAAAAATGGGGAAAATAGGCAAATCTCCTATGAATGGGCTTTCGAAACCCAGTTCTGCGCACCCTTCATGATTTCCGCCAACAGTTGAAATTCGCTCCGTCGCGGGCTGTTCTTGCGCCAGACCAGGGCAATGTCGCGCGTGGCCCGATCCGATTTCAGCGGTCGTGCGACAATGTCGGTATAATTTAAGATACCGCTGTCGATCGCCATTTTTGGTAGCAGGGTCAGACCAAGACCATTGTCCACCATCTGGACCAGCGTGTGCAGCGACGTTCCCATCATCCGGGCGGACGCTCTCAGCTCGGGACGATTGCAGGCTGCCAGTGCATGGTCCTTCAGGCAATGGCCGTCCTCGAGGAGCAGCAATTGGGTCTCGTCGATGGTCGCCGGATCAACCTCGGATGGAGGATCACGCGGATCATCTTTCGGGAAAGCCACGAATATTTCATCGCTGAACAGGACCTCGGATTCGACATCGCCGCAGGGAAATGGCTGCGCCAGCAACACACAATCGGCGTGGCCATGATGCAATGAATCGCAAGCCGCCTGACTGGTTTCCTCTTTCAGATAAAGTTTCAGTTCCGGTCGCTCTCTGCGCAATTGCGGCAACAAGCGAGGCAAAAGAAAGGGTGCTATGGTTGGAATGACGCTCATCCTTATATCTCCGGAGAGCGGCTTGCCCGCAGATCGCGCCATTTCGGAAAGCTCTTCTGCCTCGCGCAAGATACGATAGGCTTTTTCCACCATCTGATTGCCCAGATCCGTAAAGCGAACAACCCTGCGGGTGCGCTCCACCAGAACGATGTCGAGCAATGCTTCCAGTTCCTTTATGCCGGCGGACAATGTTGACTGGGTGACAAAGCAGGATTCGGCGGCTTTGCCGAAATGGCCATGTTCTTTCAGCGCCACCAGATATTGCAATTGTTTGAGCGTGGGAAGGTAGGTCGACATTATCGAGGCTTTCGATCAGTAGAGGGATATTGATCTAATATAGTGATTACGAGACGTTTGAAAAGCACCGTCCGGTTTCGGTTGCAAAAAAAGACTGGAAATCAGGACCTATCGTGCCTAGTTTATAGTCTTCGCAACATCCGGAGGAAATATATGTTTCGGGAACTGGGCGCTTATCTGGATTCCATCAAGGCTCGCGACCCGGCTCCGCGGTCGCGCTGGGAAGTGCTGCTCTATCCCGGTGTACTGGCCATCGGCCTGCATCGAGTGGCGCATTGGCTGTTCAAGGGGGAACTCTATTTCTTTGCTCGCCTGATCAACCATATTGCGAGATTTTTCACCGCTATTGATATCCATCCGGGAGCAAAAATCGGCAGGCACCTGTTTATCGATCATGGTTTTACCGTGATTGGAGAAACCGCTAAAATTGGCGACAATGTGACCATCTATCAATGTGTCACCCTGGGCGGCACCAACCCGACCAATGGCGTTGGTGGCAAGCGCCATCCAACCATTGAAGATGATGTCATCCTGGGCTCCGGAGCCCAGGTGCTCGGTCCGATTACCGTCGGCAAACGGGCAAGGGTCGGCGCCAATGCGGTTGTCACCCAGAATGTACCGGAAGGCGCCACCATGGTTGGCGTCCGCGCCCGGCCAACATTGGTCGAGGCAAAGGATTATCAGAAAGAATTTGTCCCCTACGGAACGCCCTGCAGCGATATTTTCGATCCATCGACGCAAAAGCTGGAAATATTGCAATGCGAAATGGAGCAATTGCAGAAGCGAATAGCGGCATTCGCCAAAGAACGGAACGGCGATGATGCTGAAATCGAGACCAAGGGGCGTGATAGCGCTTGATGCGGTTTACCGAGTCCAACATATCGGCCTTTCCGCAACGAGGCACGCCATCGCAAGTGGGTTTTGAGCGACGGGAACTGGATCGCATACTCAATCTATATGGCCGCATGGTCGCAGCTGGCCACTGGAAAGACTATGCGATGGACATGCGTCGCGATGTCGCGATATTTGCGGCCTTCCGCCGCGCATCGGAGCGGCCCCAGATCCGGATAGAAAAACGTCCGGCGGAACGCAATCGCCAGGGCATGTGGTCGCTGCACGGCGAGCAGGGGCAGATATTGAAGCGCGGCCATGATCTTGCTGGCGTGCTGGCACCGGTCGAGCGCAAGCTTATGAAACTGGTCGCTGATTAGTCGACCAAAACCGGTCGCATAGTGCCGGACAGGCCGAAATATTATCCGTCTACAGCATCGGTATCCAGCGCATAGCCGGCCGACCGCACGGTGCGGATGATGTCGGATCTGTCATTGGCATTCAGCGCTTTGCGGAGTCGCCGGATATGGACGTCGACGGTGCGCAGTTCGATATCGCTATCCTGACCCCAGACGCTGTCGAGCAGACGTTCGCGGGAAAACACCCAGTTGGGATGTTCCAGGAAATGGCGGAGCAAGCGAAATTCGGTGGGGCCGAGCGGTATGGTATCGCCGCCGCGTTTGACCTTGTGACGGACGGTGTCCATTTCCAGATCACCAAAGGTCAGTTTCTCACCGGCCAGCGCGGGTCGCACCCGGCGCAGCACAGCCTTTACCCGGGCGATCAGTTCGCGGGGGCTGAATGGCTTGGTGATATAATCGTCCGCGCCGGTTTCGAGGCCGCGGATCTTGTCCTCCTCTTCTCCCCGTGCGGTCAGCATGATGATCGGAATATTGGCGGTTTCCGAAGACCGTCGCAGGCGGCGGCAGACCTCGATGCCGGACAGGCTTTCCAGCATCCAGTCGAGCAATATCACGTCCGGGCGGTGTTCCTGGACCAGCAGCAGCGCTTCTTCGCCATCCGGTGTGTGGATGACATCATATTCTTCTTTTTTGAAGTTCCAGGTCAAGAGTTCCGCAAGCGCGGCATCATCTTCGACCAGCAATAATTTTGCATTCACCATCAGTCGGCCCCATCGCTCAAGGCGTCATCCAGCGGAGTCGTTGGATTTTCTCCGCGTGTGCGTTCGGGCATCGGTTCACCGGTCGCGGCGAAATAGACCATCTCGGCAACATTGGTTGCATGGTCGCCGATCCGTTCCAGATTTTTGGCGATGAACAACAGATGCGCCGCTTCGCCAATATCTTTCGGATTTTCGATCATATGGGTAATAACGGCGCGGAAGATGCTGTTGTAGAAATCGTCGACAATCTGATCGCGCCGGTTTACCTCCATCGCCAGTTCCGCATCGCGCCGCGCGAAAGCATCGAGCGAATCCCGGACCAGCTCACTGGCAATTTTCGACATGGAAGGCAGCAGCGAAATTGGCGTCAGCCGATGAGTCTTGGTAACCAGCGGCACCCGTTTGGCGATATTTTTTGCATAATCGCCGATCCGCTCAACCACTCCGGATATTTTGAACGTGGCAATCAATTCCCTCAGGTCGTCGGCCATCGGCGCGCGCAGCGCGATTGTTTGAAATGTCAGTTCGTCGATCCGCTTCTCGAGATCGTCGATCAGCTTGTCTTCCCGGACAACTTCAGCCGCCAGATCGAGGTCGCTGTTTTCCAGCGCGCGCATCGCCTTGGCGATCGCCTGCTCGCTGCGCCCGCCGATTTCGGCAACCATGCCCCGCAATTCGTTGATGTCGGAATCGAAGGCTTTGACGGTATGTTCTGTGCCACTATTGACCATTATTGTTCCTAATCATCTTTGTATCAGCCGTAGCGACCGGTGATATAATCCCGCGTTTTCTCTTCCCGCGGATTGGTGAAAATATCGGTCGTCTCGCCATATTCCACCAGAGTGCCGAGGTGGAAAAAGGCCGTTTTTTGCGAAACGCGTGCGGCTTGCTGCATGTTGTGCGTCACTATGACTATAGCATATTTCCCGCGCAATTCGTGAATCAGCTCTTCGATTTTCGCGGTGGCGATGGGATCGAGCGCCGAGCAGGGCTCGTCCATCAGGATCACTTCGGGATCAACCGCAATCGCGCGGGCGATACACAGGCGCTGCTGCTGACCACCAGACAATGCGGTGCCGCTGTCGAGTAGCCGGTCTTTCACTTCACCCCAGAGTCCTGCGCGCTGCAAGGATGATTCAACAATATTGTCGAGCTCTTCCTTGCCGGTGGCGAGGCCATGGATACGCGGGCCATAGGCAATATTGTCATAGATGGACTTGGGGAAAGGATTGGGTTTTTGAAACACCATGCCAACCCGCGCTCGCAACTGGACGACATCCATTTGCGATGAATAAATATCTTCGCCTTCCAGCATGATATCTCCGGTGACCCGGGCAATCGGAATGGTGTCGTTCATCCGGTTCATGCAGCGCAAAAAAGTCGACTTGCCGCAGCCGGACGGTCCGATGAAGGCGGTCACGCTGTCCATGTTCACATCGATAGACACGTCGTTGATCGCCTGTTTGTCGCCGTAGAATACGTCGACATGGCGAGCCGTCATTTTCGGCGTGCCGCCGTCGCTTGTCATGCCTGTTGTGGCCGAATCTGTCATATTTACGCTTTCACTCGGTTTTTGCATTTTCTGATCATCATTCATCCGGGCACCTACCAGCGGGTTTCAAAGCGATTGCGCAGATAAATGGCCAGTGCGTTCATGGTCAGGAGGAACAATAATAACACGATGATTGCCGCTGATGTTTTCTCGACAAAACCGCGATCGACTTCGTCGGACCACAGGAATATCTGGACCGGCAATACCGTCGCCGGGTCGGTAATACCGCTTGGCGGCGTGGCAATGAAGGCCCGCATGCCGATCATCAGCAGGGGAGCAGTCTCGCCCAGCGCTCGTGCCATGCCGATGATGGTTCCGGTCAATATGCCGGGCAGGGCGAGCGGCAAAACATGGTGGAACACCACTTGCAACGGACTTGCCCCGATGCCCAGTGCCGCTTCCCGGATAGACGGTGGCACCGATTTTACCGCGTTGCGACCCGTAATGACAATCACCGGCATGGTCATCAGGGCCAGCGTCAGTCCGCCGACCAGCGCACCGGATCGCGGCATCCCGAAAAAGTTCAGGAAGACGGCCAGACCCAGCAGACCGAAGATAATCGACGGCACCGCGGCAAGATTGTTGATCGAAACCTCGATCAGGTCGGTTAAACGGTTTTTCGGCGCATATTCCTCAAGATAGAGAGCCGCCAATACGCCGACGGGAAAAGCCAGCAGCAAGGTCACGATCATGGTGATCAGCGAGCCTTTGAACGCCCCCCAGATTCCCACTTGCATCGGGTCCGTGGCGTCTGAATTGCTCAGAAAATTCCAGTTGAACCCGGTTGAGAATTTATCGCCCAATTCCCGGACTTTCTGCTCGGACTCGGGATTGCCCTCGTCCTTATAGGCGACGTCTATATCCGAAGTGACTGGCAGATATACGGTTGCTTTCTGTTCGACAATGTCCGGGTTACTCAGGATCTTGGCATTGACCGCTGTCCAGCCGCCAGGCGAGAATAAACTGGTGCCATTCTGGCCATATTGGATTTCGATGCTGCTATCGACGATTTCGCGCAGTCCCATGGTCTGCAAATTGGCATTTGCATTCGGTCCTTGAAATTGACTCGGAGAAGCGCCGCCGGTGACGGCAGGAAAATCTATCTCGACGGGCAATTCCGTCTGCGTGAAGCCGAGGAATCCATTGCCCACCATCACCACCAGCAAAAAGGCCAGAAAACTCGCTGACAGCATGACCGCAGCCATGCCCAAAGCCTTGAATCGGCGTTCGGCCGCATAGCGACGCGCAATGCGCTGCTGCATTTCTTTTCCCTGCCAGTCGGTCGGGCGGCGCTTGGTTTCGGTGAGACTATTCATATGCTTCCCGATATTTTTTGACGACGCGCAAGGCGATGAGGTTGAGCAGCAAGGTGACGATGAACAGAACAAGGCCCAGGGCAAAGGCAGCCAGGGTCTTGGGGCTGTCAAACTCCTGATCACCGGTGAGCAGCTGCACGATCTGCGTGGTGACGGTCGTGACACTTGAGAAAGGATTGGCTGTCATATTGGTTGCGAGACCCGCAGCCATCACGACGATCATGGTTTCGCCAATCGCCCGGCTGACGGCCAGCAGGACACCGCCAACGACGCCCGGCAGAGCGGCGGGAATGAGAACCTTCTTGATGGTCTCGCTATGCGTTGCACCCATCGCCAGCGAACCGTCGCGCATCGCGCTGGGCACGGCGGCAATACTGTCATCGGCCATCGAAGAGACGAAGGGAATGATCATGATGCCCATCACCACGCCGGCCGCCAGAGCGGATTCGGAAGAGGCGCCCGAAATGCCGATCGAGACCGCAAAATCGCGGAGCGCGGGAGCTACGGTCAAGGCGGCGAAATAGCCGTAGACAACGGTTGGCACGCCAGCGAGCACCTCCAATATCGGTTTCATCCAGGTCCGCAATTTTGCTGGCGCATATTGGGTCAGATAGATGGCGCTCATCAGTCCGAGCGGGATCGCCACGATCATTGCGATAATCGCTCCGATGAACACCGTGCCCCAGAAAAGCGGAATCGCGCCAAATCCGGTTTCGCCTCTGGGACCAGCCACCGCCCTCGGGTTCCATTCGGTGCCGAACAGAAAGTCGATCGGCGATACCATGGAAAAAAACCGGGCGGTTTCAAAAACCAGCGACAGGAAAATACCAACGGTGGTGACGATTGCGATCAGCGACGCGAGCAACAGGACGACCATCGTCACCCGCTCGATCTTTGTGCGGGCTCTCAGATCGGGCTTGATCTGAAGCCAGGCATAGACACCGCAAGCGAAGACCATCAGCAAGGCTGCGACAGCTCCGATCATCTGGTAATAAGAGATTGCGTCGCGATAGGGTTCCACCATCGACTGGGATAGCGGATTAAACGCGTTGACCTGATTGCCGTAAGCAATGGCGCGCGCTTCCGACAGAATCGCTGCCCGGGCAAAAGAGTCTAGCGGCAATTGCGCGGCTGCGGGGCTGGTCAACGCGGCATCGGTTATCAGCGCCGGACTGACGAAGCTCCAGACAGCCATGAAAATCGCGGCAGGAACAATCGCCCATAAAGCAACATACCAGCCATGATAATTGGGCAGGGAATGCAGCGCTGATCGAGAGCTTTTGCCGTTTGCTTTCAGTCCGGACGCCTTCAGGCGGCCAAAAAACCATGCGAACAGGCCCAGGCCAATGATGAGAAAAAGGAGCGTCGCACTTGTCACAATATCTGGTTCCGCCCTTGTATCAAAATCATCTGCAAAATACGCCTGTTAAGGCGCGTTTATTTAAGTTCGCTAATCGCAAGCGGTGTCATGTTGCGAACCACTTCCGTCATTTTTTCTCGTACATCGTCTGGTGACGCAATCAATCCCGCTTTTACCAGATAACCGTCCCGAGTCCCGGCGTTGATGAATTCCAGCATGAAATCCTTCAGTCCGGGTATCACGCCGACATGCTGATTTTTCACATAAACATAGAGCGGCCGCGCGCCAGGATATTCTCCCGATGCGATGGCTTCATAAGTCGGGTTGACGCCTGAAACCGAAATGCCGCGAACGCTGTCGAGATTCTCTTCGAGAAAACTATAGCCAAAAATGCCCACGCTATTGGGATTGGCTTTCAGCTTCTGGACGATCAGATTGTCATTTTCACCCGCGTCGATATAGGCACCATCCGCTCTCACTTCATGGCAAACCGCATCAAATGCCGCTTTGTCGCTTTCCTTCAGTGCCTTGGTCGCCGGATCGGTGATACAGCCCACTTCCATGATCAGTTCGGTGAGCGCATCGCGCGTGCCGGAAGTTGACGGTGGTCCATAAACACTGATCGCAAAATTCGGTAGCGATGGATCGATATCCGACCATTTTTTTGCGGTATTTTCTTTTCCGAACGGGCGGTCCGCAATGGCTTTGTACATCTGGACCGGGGTCAGCGAAAAGGACTCGCCATTGTTCGCCTGGGCTATGGCAATTCCGTCGATGCCGATTTGTACTTCTACGATTTCGGTAACACCATTGCTCTGGCACAATTCGAATTCAGACGCTTTGATCCGCCGGGAAGCATTGACGATATCGGGGCTATCCGCGCCAACGCCAGCGCAGAAAAGGCTCATGCCGCCGCCGGTTCCGGTCGACTCCAATATCGGAGACGGATTTGCTCCGTTGATGCTGAATTGCTCGGCTACTGCCTTGGCAAAGGGAAAAACGGTTGAAGACCCGACAATCCGGATTTCGCTTCGGGTGCCGCCTTGGCCGCCGGAAGCCTGATCCTGACAGGCGGACACCGCAAGAGCGGCGGTCGCCAGGAAAGCGAGTTTTCTTAACATGAATAAATCCCTAGTTCGCCTGCGTTCGGTCGATGGCGAATAGCGCCAAGGGCCAGATTCACAGGCTTGTTCGGGAGGCTTCTAGGGAGGTGCAATGTCCTGATCATTACAGTTATGTTACAAATATGTGACAGCGGGGCAGGGCGCGCTTTTCCAGAAAAATATTCAACAGAATGATCGATTCAATCGGCATCAATTCGGACATCATTGCGTTTGGGCAGCTTGTTCGCGATTGGCAGCAAAACGGAAACGGTTGTGCCGCGGCCCACTTCGCTGTTGATTTCCATCCGTCCACCGTGCCGCTCGGAAATATGTTTGACGATCGCCAGTCCCAGGCCGGTCCCACCAATGGATTTGCTGCGCCCTTTGTCGACGCGATAAAAGCGCTCGGTGAGCCTGGGAATATGTTCGGGAGCAATGCCATCCCCCTCATCGCTAATCGCCAGACACAACATCGTTCCGGCTTTGTTGGGCGCGAGATTTATCGTTACCGGCGTTCCCTTTTTCCCATATTTGAACGCATTGCTGAGCAGATTGTTCACGACCTGAGCCAGTTGCGCCCGATCGCCATGAATCATCGGTATATCGGTCGGCAGATGAACCTGTATATCCTTCGCTTTTTTGCCTCGACTGTTGATATAGAAATCGCGCGCTTCTTCGACCAGTTCGCTCAGATCAATCTCATCGGAAGGCAGTTCGAATTTTTCTGCCTCGATCCGCGAAAGTGACATCAGATCTTCGATCAGTCGCTGCATGCGGTCGGCTTCATTGTACATGATGGTCAGGAAACGTGCGCGTGTCTCATCATCCTTGCCGGCCTTCGGATCTTGGAGCGTTTCCAGAAATCCTTTGATCGCGGCCAGCGGCGTGCGCAGTTCGTGGCTGGCGTTGGCGACAAAATCCGTGCGCATTCTTTCGGCAGCGTAGCGGCTGCTGCGATCCGAGAGCTGGACCAGTTTCAGACCGTCCTGCAGGGTATGAATCCGCAATTCCCATCTTTGATTGGTGCTGCCGACACCAACCAGCAGGATCGGCTCTCCTGTGTGTTTCGCGTCGGGGTTGGCGAGCCGGTCGGCGGCGGCGGGATGCCGAATGGCAATGCGCACATCCTCGCCGACGATATGATCTCCGAGAACTTTGGCCGCCGCCGGATTCGCCGCTGCAACCTTGGCATTGCGCACCAATAATATGGGATCGGTAATCGGATCGATAATATCCTGATAGGCTTCCGACCGGCCTTGATAGAGGATTCGCTTGCGTTGTCGTTCCAGCATCGCCGGGTCCGGCAAGGGCGGGGCAGGCCGGTCCTGCAATACCATGAACAATGCGATCGCCCCGGTGGCGATAACGACAATCAACTGTTGCCCGGATTGCGCCAATTGGCCTGCCAAAATGGCGCCGCCGACGATGAATGCCAGGGCTACAAGCAAACGAAAGGGGGAAACCGAGGTCATCTGGTCGATTCTGACATTTTCATATCGTCCATTTAGGCGGTGCTGTGCGTGATCGGCAATGGGAATGTTTCCATACCCAAATCCAGCTGTACCGATATATAGATGATGTTAATCAATAGCGTGTCTATGTCCCGATTGTAGACGCGGTTTGAGGCGATTGACTGTTTACTCGCTTTTTACCCGATTTCTGCTTATGTGCGGATATCTGAAGCAACAGAGAGCATGGATAGAAATTCGATGAAAGAGGACCTTCCATCCGAACCGTCAGTCAATACTGACCAGAAGAACGGAATCGTAACCCGTCGGCGTGCCTTGATGATGGGTGCGATCACGGCTTCTGCGGTGGTCAGTATCAAGCCCGCATTGGCCCAAACCGCAGGTTCGGTGCTCAATTGTGAAATTCCAGTCCCCGGCAACCATGCTGCGGGCGGTTATATCGCTGCTGACGGCAGGGTGGTTACGGCTGACACACCGGGTGCATTCCCAGCAGCGGGTCGCAATTTTACCGGTGAAGAAGTGCTCCAGGCGATGAACGGACGGACATTGCCGGGCACCTCCTATGACCAGTCGCAGGCCTATGTAAATTATATCCGCAGGCTGCAAGCCGGACAGAGCGGATTTACCTGCTATGCCTCGCTGCAAATGCCGCGCTGACATAACCGATCAATTTTAACATTTGCCTGCTATCAGAGCGGTATGTCGCACCAGAATCGCAGGTAATCGATCATGATTCACAAATATCGGGCTGCGCCGAACGCTGATCTGATCTGGCATGATCTGGACAGCATGATGCTGTTATTTCACCGGCCATCCGGGATCACCCACATGCTGGCCGATCCCGCGCCTGCAATCATCGAGGTGATGGAAGACGCTCCGCTTACCGCTGCTGAAATCGCATCACGATTGACGGTTTTATTCGACGTCGAAGCAGGCACCGATGCGGAAGACATCATTCTTGCCCGTCTCGAAGAGCTCTCCGCACTGGGGCTGGTTTCGCGAGTCTCTGGCTGATGGGGGAGATGCATCAGATCTTACTCAAAATCGGGCCAGCCGCTTTCCGGATCGCCTCGGCATGGCGACGGCCGCTGGAACAATTGGAAGCACTTTATCAGGATTATCCGGCACCGCCCGGCGGAAGCGTCGATTTCACGGTTCGTCTGGAACCCGAAAAGCCCTGGCGCCGCTATATTCGCCCGTCGGTGCATATTGGCGGTGATTTCTGGTTACCCGATGCCGCACCGTTGCCGCTCAGACACGGATTGCTGGCTGCGGAAATGGGCATGAACCTGCAAATGGCGCTGGGCTGGCGGCGGCATTTGCTGCTCCATGCCAGCAGCGTCGAAAAGGACGGCAAGGCGCTGATCATGACCGGCCTGTCCGGTTCGGGAAAATCGACATTGTCCGCGATGCTGGCCGAGAGAGGCTGGCGCTTCATGGGTGACGAATTTGCTCTATTATGCCTCGAATCCGGACAAATCGTACCATTTCCGCGCCTAATCAGTCTAAAAAACGACGCAATTGGTGCAATGCAGAGCGTTGTTGCGGAAAACCGCTTTGGTCCGGAGATGAAGGCCACGCCCAAGGGCGATATCCGTCATCTTGTCCCGCCTAAAGACGCGATTGCCCGGATGGACGAGACGGCCAGACCGGTGCTGCTGCTATTCCCCCGCTTTGGTCATTCACCGATATTGCGGGACATGGGACTTTCGGAAATATTCGTTCGGCTGACTCAGGCTTCGACCAATTATGTCGCGCTGGGCGAGCCTGGCTTTCATGCGCTGACCCGGTTCGTCGACCAGATCCCGACCAAGGCAATGGATTATCAATCGGTTGAACAGGCGGAAGAACTGATCGACAGCCTGTGGAGCCAATTGCCATGATGCGCGATGCGCGCGCCCTGGTCCGTGCCCTGCGGGAACCGGCAAGCGTCGAGGCGCTCGACAGCGGCCAGTGGACAGAATTGATAAGCATTGCCCGAGCGGAATCTCTGATCGGTTCGCTTGCCCATCGGCTCGAAGAAGTGGTGGTGCCCGATCGCGTGCGCGCGGTTCTGCAGGATGCCGTCGAGGCGCATGATCTGGCGCGCAAACAGGCGTTATGGGAAGCCGATTGTGCCCAAAGAGCATTGGCCGATTATCCCGGAAAAATCGTGCTGATGAAGGGCACCGCCTATGTTGCGGCAGACCTCGACGCTGGCGTGGGCCGCAGCATCGGTGATCTCGATATCATGGTGGAGCGGGAAGATTTGCCGTTCGTCGAAGCCGCCTTGCTCGATGCCGGGTGGCAGTGGGTCAAACCCGATCCCTATGATGACCAATATTACCGCGATCATATGCACGAACTGCCGCCGCTGATTCACCGCGAGCGCGACCGGATGATTGATGTGCATCATACGACCCTGCCGCTGACCGCGCGCGGGACCCCCGATGCCCGGGCGATGCTGGACAGCGCTATTGGTCTGGACAATGGGCTCCATGTCATGGCCCCGACCGATATGGTCTTGCATTCCATCGCCCATTTGTTCGCCGATGGCGATCTGGCTGGCGGGTTGCGCAATCTATGGGATATCAATCTGCTGGTTCGGCAATTTTCCCAAGCGGACGAGGAATTCTGGATGGAATTGAATGTCCGTGCAAAAACCCATGACCTGGTCAAGGAGATGGCGAGAGCCTTGCGTCTGGCGGCGCGCCTATATGATACGCCAGTTTACAGATTCTCCGCCGGTCAAACCGCATTTGCCGACTATCTGTACGCTCGCCGCCTGCTGGCTCGCGACGGCTATGGCCGGGAAACGCGAAAGCTGACCCGCTTCGCCTTTTACGTCCGTTCCCACTGGCTCAGGATGCCGCCGGCGATGCTGGCCCGGCATTTGTGGACCAAGTGGCGCAAAGGTGGAAAACCATCGAATTGAACCCGCCATGAGGCAAATAAACAGGCTGGCTTAAGCCCGCTTTGCATGGCATTAGCCGCTGCAAATGGCCGTGATAAGGCCGCTAATGACCAACTTGCTCCGGAGTAAATCGATGACAGATCGTCCGCTAGCCGCAATCATCCTCGCCGCCGGACAGGGCACGCGGATGAAATCGGAGATGCACAAGGTGCTGCACCCGATCGCCGGAAAACCGATGCTCCACCATTTGCTCGATACCGTCGATTCCATCGGCGTCGAGCGCACCGTCATTGTCGTTGGCGAGCGCCGCGAACAGATTGAGGCGAGTGTCGCAGCCCGCAATGTCGCAATAGCGGTGCAGGAAGATCAATTGGGCACGGGCCATGCGGTGGCGCAGGCGCATGACGCGCTCAAGGGCTTCGCCGGTGATGTGCTGATCCTCTACGGCGATGTGCCGATGGTCAGCGCCGACACGATGCGCGACATGATCTTCCGGCTGAACAATGGCTCCGATCCGCGGGCCGTCGTACTCGGCTTCCGGCCCGATGACGCGGGCACCTATGGCCGGATCATTGCCGATGATCAGGGCGAAATCGAGAAAATGGTCGAATATAAGGACGCCAATGAACAGGAGCGCAGGGTAAATCTGTGCAACAGCGGCCTGATGGCGGTGCGCTCGACCGACCTGTTCATCCTGCTCGACAAGATCAGCAATGATAATGCGGCGGGTGAATATTATCTGCCGGATATCGTCATGCTGCCGGGGCAGCAAAGCGCCGTCATCGAAGTCGATGATCCTGCCGAGGTTGCCGGGGTGAACAGCCGCGCCGAACTCGCCGCCGTGGAAGGCGAATGGCAGGCCCGCCGGCGCGACAGAGCGATGGCCGATGGGGTCAGCCTGATTGCACCGGAAACGGTGTGGTTCTCGTATGATACGAAGATATCTTCAGATGTTGTGGTAGAGCCAAATGTGATTTTCGGTCCCGGCGTGTCTATTGCATCCGGCGCGAAAATATATGGCCATAGCCATATCGAAGGAGCGACCATCGGGCCGAACACCAATGTCGGACCATTCGCCCGGCTGCGCCCCGGTTCGGTGCTGGAAGAAGGTTCCAAGGTCGGCAATTTCGTCGAAATGAAGAAAACCACGCTAGGCAAGGGCGCCAAGGCCAATCATCTGACCTATCTTGGTGACGCTGAAGTGGGCGAGGGGGCCAATATCGGGGCGGGTACGATTACCTGCAATTATGACGGCTATTTCAAATATAAAACGGTGATCGGCAAGCGTGCTTTCATTGGTTCAAACAGTGCGCTGGTGGCGCCGGTGACGGTGGGTGACGGCGCGATTGTTGGCGCAGGCGCGACGCTCACCAAGGATGTTGCTGCTGGTGATCTGGCGCTGGTTCGTGCACAGCAGACCGCAAAGGTGGGTTGGGCTGATCGGTTCAACGAGGCCAGTGCCAAGAAGAAATCCAGGGAGAAGAAATCGTGAACCGGACCAAAGCCATAGGATTGGCCTCTGTTATGCCGATCATCTTCAGCATCGCTGCATGCAGCGCTCAGACACCGGTAGACGGGGCAGACGCGCTGGTTGAATCAACCGAGAATGCGGTTGCGGTCGATTCTCCGGCAGCTACGGACGATGCTGGTCAGGATGCTGCCAAAAAGACCGCGGCAACCGGATGGTGCAGCGCCAGTGAGCCGGTCATATTTTCCTGCCAGCTGAAAAGCCGGAAAACCATATCCGTTTGCGGAACAGAAGACGGTGCCGGCGCCAAGAGCGCGCAATATCGTTTTGGCATGCTGGGAAAATCACCCGAACTGGTCTGGCCGGAAGCTGCAGGCAAGGACGCGCTGACCTATGCCAGAGTGCCCTATTCCGGTGGCGGCGAGCAACAGCTCAGCTTCTCGCGCGGTGATGTCACCTATGCCGTCTACAGCCGGATGATCAGAACCAACTTCAAGGCAGATGAGCCGAACTATCCCGAAATGACCGACGGCATAATGGTGCTGAAAGAGAATGAAATGGTCAGCGATCTGGTTTGCGCAGATCCTGATGTTGTCCCGATCGATTATGATCTGGCCGAAGAATATGCCAATCATTCGGATGAAGCCTTTATCATACCCGGTGAGTAGCGGGGTGGTGGAGCTTGTCCTCAGGAAATCGCGCCTTGCAGAGGCGAATAACGACAAGAAATTTGGGTCAGGGTCAATTTCGGGAAGGATGGTTCGCAGCTGTTTTGAATGATTCTTGACATGATATCATGATATGATATCAATATATCATGACACGTATCCTCGCTGACCTTCCCGAAGACGATGTAAAATGGCTCGACGCGCAGGCGGCGGAGCAGGGCAAGTCGCGGGCGCAATTGCTGCGCGAGGCGGTGAGCGCCTACCGTTCCGAAGCACCGAAAGACTGGCTGGATATTGGTTTCGGCGCGTGGAAGGATCGCACGGATATCGGCGATTCCGTCGAATGGCAGCGGCGCGAGCGGGCCAGCTGGACGCGCCCATGGGACGATGACTATGAAGAGGTGAAGGCTGAATTTCCCGATCTCTTTGATGAAGAGGATGACCGGCAACGGCAAATCTATAGCAATATGCTGGCTGGAAAATATCCCGAGCCGAAGAAGCCTTCAACGCAGTGAGCGGCTTTACCTTCGATTCCAATATCATTATCGATGCATTTGCGGGCTATGAACAGGCGCGCGCGGAAATCAGGCGGGCAACCGAGGGCGGATCACGCCCCTGGGTCAGCCGCATGGTCTGGATTGAAACATTGTCGAAAGGCGCCGACGAGCAGCTGCGCAGGGCTTTGATCCTTCTGTCCGGTTTCGGAGTCGACGAGATTGACGAAGAAATATCTGAACGCGCTGCCCAGTTGCGCCGCCAGCGACCCCGGCTCAAATCGCCCGATGCCATCATCCTCGCAACCGCTATGACGCGCGGCCGCGTATTGGTAACTCGCAATGTAAAGGATTTTCCGGCAAATATGCCGGGAATCCGAGTACCCTATACACTTTAGAAGAAAGCCCGAAAAGCCATGTGCGGAATTATTGGAATTGTTGGCAAGGAAGCTGTCTCGGATCGTCTCGTCGACGGTTTGAAGCGCATGGAATATCGCGGCTATGACAGCGCCGGTGTCTGCACCGTGCACGACGGCCAGCTGATCCGCCGCCGGGCGGAGGGCAAGCTTGCCAATCTGGTGCAGGTGCTGAAAAGTGATGATGCCCCCGGCAATGTCGGGATCGCACACACCCGCTGGGCGACCCACGGTGCGCCCACCACCAATAATGCCCATCCCCATGCCACCGGCGAAGTGGCGCTGGTGCACAATGGCATTATCGAGAATTTCAAGAGCCTGCGTCAGGAACTGAGCGCGCGCGGTCGCTCGTTCGAGAGTGAGACCGATTCTGAAGTGGTGGCGCATCTGGTCAGCGAACAGGTTGAAGCGGGAAAATCCCCGGAAGAGGCGGTCAAAGCGGTATTGCCTTTATTGCGCGGTGCCTTTGCCCTGGCCATTGCCTTCCGCGCGCAGCCCGACCTGTTAATCGGCGCGCGGCTCGGATCGCCCTTGGTGGTCGGCTATGGCGATGGCGAGATGTATCTTGGATCTGATGCGTTGGCGCTGGCACCGCTGACCCAGAAAATTGCCTATCTCGAAGAAGGCGACTGGGTGGTCATCAGCCGCGAAGGCGCGTCCATCTATGACAAGGACAATATCCCGGTAGAGCGCGAAATCACAACATCCGGCGTATCCGCTGCGACTATCGAAAAGGGCAATTATCGCCATTTCATGCAGAAGGAGATTTTCGAGCAGCCGACCGTGGTCGCGCAAACCCTGCAAAGTTATATCCGCTCTCTTGAACAGCAAGTGGCGCTGCCGCAAATGGATTTCGATTTGCGCGCTATCAAGCGGATCACCATCGTTGCCTGCGGAACCAGCTATTATGCCGGGATGGTTGCCAAATATTGGTTTGAATCTTTTGCCCGGGTGCCGGTAGATTTGGATTTTGCTTCGGAATTTCGCTATCGCGATCCGGTTTACGAACCGGGCGGTCTGGCTTTGTTTATCTCCCAATCCGGCGAAACCGCCGATACGCTGGCGGCGCTGCGCCATTCGAAAGAAAATGGCCAGAAGATCGCGGTGGTCGTCAATGTTCCGACCAGCAGCATGGCGCGTGAGGCGGATCTTTTGCTACCCACCCATGCTGGCCCGGAAATCGGCGTCGCCTCGACCAAGGCATTCTCCTGTCAGCTTGCGGTTCTGGCAGCGCTCGCCGCGCATCTCGCTGTGGTGAAGGGCAAGATGACCCGGGACGAGGAACGCGATGTGGTCAAGCATCTGACCGAAGCTCCGGCGGCGCTGAACGCCGCTCTGGCCCATGATGAGGATATTGCCAATATGGCGCATCTCATCGCGCCAGCCCGGGACGTGCTCTATCTGGGGCGTGGTCCGGAATATCCGCTGGCCCTCGAAGGCGCGCTCAAGCTCAAGGAAATCAGCTATATTCATGCTGAAGGCTATGCCTCGGGCGAGATGAAACATGGTCCGATCGCCCTGATCGACGAAGCCGTGCCGGTGATCGTGCTGGCCCCATCCGGTCCATTGTTCGAAAAAACCGTCTCCAATATGCAGGAAGTCATGGCCCGGGGCGGCAAGGTCGTGCTGATCTCCGACGCCGAAGGTATTGCCGAAGCCGGAGAAGGCTGCATGGCCACCATCGAAATGCCGAAAGTCCATCCGCTGATCGCACCGCTGGTCTATGCCGTGCCGGTCCAGTTGCTCGCTTATCATGTCGCAGTGATCAAGGGCACCGATGTCGATCAACCGCGGAATCTTGCGAAATCGGTCACGGTGGAATAATCATGGCCACCAATCCCTCTCTCGTGTCCGTCGAAACCGCCAGCGGCAAGTTCCAGCAGACGGTTCGGGTTGGAAAACATGTCTTTCTTGCTGACGAGCCCGAGTCATTGGGCGGTGCGGATAGCGGTCCATCGCCTTATGACCTGCTGCTCGCGGCGCTGGGTAGCTGCACGTCGATGACGATGAAAATGTACGCCGACCGCAAGGGCATTCCGCTGGAGGGCGTGTATATCGTGCTCGAACATAGTCGCGAACATGTCGAAGACTGCCGCAGCTGCAACAATGAGGACAACCGGATCGATGTGATCGATCGTTCCATCACCCTGAAAGGCGACCTGACCGAAGAGCAGCGCCAAAAGCTCCTTGGAATCGCGCAGAAATGTCCGGTCCACCGGACATTGGAAAACAGGATTGACATCCATACCACCGAGGTCCGGGATTGATCCGGCAACCGCAGGCGGAAGCTGCTTGTGACAGCTGAACTTGCCTTAGCTTCCAGTCTCGCGTAGCTTTTTTTGCAGCAGGGATTAGCGATTGTCTGACAGAAAAATAAAAATTTGGCTGAATGCGGGTCTGATCGACGCGGACACAGCGCGGCGCATCCGCGAATATGAAGCCGATCGTTCACGGCCTTTGGGTCTCTGGTCGCTGATTGGACTGGGCGCTCTGGCTATCGGCCTGGGCATAGTCTCCCTGGTTGCAGCCAATTGGGACGACATTCCGGGGATGGTTCGTCTGGCGGTTCACGGCTTGCTGATCGCGGGCCTTGCCGCAGCAATTTTTCTCCTCCAGCCACGCAAAGGCTTTCTCGGCCTATATTTGAAGGATGTATTGCTGTTCATCCTGGCTGTTCTTGGCGCGACTTTTTTCGGCCATCTCGGCCAGGTCTATCAAACCAGTTCGCCTTTATGGCAGCCATTGGCGACCTGGCTGTTGCTATTTTCGCCGCTGTTGCTGCTGGCGGGCCGGGGCTGGCTGATTTCCCTGCTCTGGATGGTGGGGCTTCTGGGCACCGCTATCGCGCATTTGAGCTGGTATTCTCAACAGATCAGTGAGCCGCCGTCGATCTACATCGCTGTCATCACCAGCGTGCCAATCCTGGCGCTGCTCGTCGCAATTTTCGTGATGAAAATGAGCTCCCGACAGGATTTCTGGAAGCAAGTTGGCCAATTTTCGCTGGCGTCATTTGTTGCCGGCTTGACGCTCAAACTAATAGCAGATGGCTTGACCGAAGGCGGTTTGTCCGGATCAGAAGCCAATATCGCTAAGGTTGCTGCCATCCAGTTGGGGCTATGGAGCGCTGCTGCGATATTCATCTATGTCTTCAAGCGCTCCGCCTCCGGCATCAGCATGGCCGTGATTCTGATCGCTGCGGCAATCATAAGCTTCGTCAGCAGCATCGCACAATCGGCCGAGCCATTGGTCAACGCGATATTGTTCATGGCATTCTGGGCCGCGATTGGCTGGAGCGCGATATATTCCGGACGGAGAAATCTGTTCCAGGCGGTCGTCGCGATCATGGCGCTGCGCCTGATCGTCCTGAGTTTTGAACTGGCATCGGATCTTTTGAGCAGCGGGCTCGGGCTGATATTCGCAGGTGCGATCACCATTGCCATTGCCGTTATCGCCTATCGCATTTCCAAAGCGCTCGCTCCGAGCAAAGCGCCAGCTGCCCAGCAGACCAGTGACGGAGGCGACCAATGAACCGCTATCGTCGCTTGTTCCTGCCGCTGGCGCTGCTGCTGCCGCTGGTCGGACTTGGCCTGATCTGGGTGCTGGCGGAAAGAGAATCGGATCAGGGGACCGAGTGGGATGTGCCGATTGCCGGCTATGACCCGCGGGATTTGCTGCGCGGACATTATGTGCAGTTTCGCTACGACTGGCCCGCCGTTCAGGAGGATGACGTTCCGGCATGGTCGGTATCGCAGACAAGTCTGTGCATCATCGGAACTGCGCCCGATATCAAAAGCGTCGAAGTGCGGGACCTGGCTGTACCGGATCCATCATCGGCGTCGGTCTGCGATGCAACGGCAAATGCAAATCCGTGGAGCGAAGAAGGCGATGACGGGCTGATCCGCGACCGGATTTACGTGCCGCAGCAAGCCGCTGGCGATTATGAAACAAAGCTGGCCAATACAAAATTGCAGGGCATCGTTCGCATCCGCATAAACAACAGTGGTTTCATCACGCCGCTATCATTGCGTTTTCAGCCGCGGCCCCAGGAAATGATCGATCAGGATCAAGCGGAGTGAAGGCCAGGGTCACCGGTGGTTGCCATTGCGGCGCTGTCCGCTTTGAAGCCTCTGTCGAAAATTCCCCGGAAATGCTCGACTGCAATTGCTCGATCTGCGCGCGGACCGGGTTTTTGCATATGTTCGTCCCGCATCAACAATTCAGCTTGCTGAAGGGCGCAGATGATCTGACCAGCTACAGATTTGGCAGCGGGCAGGCGGATCATCTGTTTTGCCAGCATTGCGGCGTCAAAAGCTTCTATCAGCCAAGATCCCATCCGGATTGCTGGAGCGTGAATTATCACTGCCTTGATGCCGGTCACGGGCTGACCCCGACCATCACAAAATTTGACGGCCAGAACTGGGAAGCCGCGAAAGCCGGATCGGCATAGATCATAGATTATTGCGGACCGCCACAAAAACGGCCCGCTGATTCTTTCCAACGGGCCGTTCCTGCGGGTATTTGATCAATTTCAGTCAGCCAATATCAGGCCAGATCAAAGCGGTCGGCGTTCATGACCTTGGTCCAGGCGGCGACAAAGTCGCTGACGAACTTCCGTTCATGGCCGTTCTCGGCATAGACTTCGGCAATTGCACGCAGCTGCGAATTGGAACCGAAGACAAGATCGGACCGCGTCGCTGTCCACTTTTGCTCGCCGGATTGGCGATCGCTGCCGACATATTGCTCGTCATTGCTGGTTTCGACGACTTTCCATGCTGTCTTCATGTCGAGCAGATTGACGAAATAATCATTGGTCAGCTGACCGACCCGGTCGGTCAATATGCCATCCGCAATATTCCCGGCATTGGCACCAAGAACGCGCAGGCCACCGACCAGCACCGTCATCTCCGGCGGGCTGAGTTGCATCAGCGACGCCCGGTCGAGCATCAATTCCTCGGTCGGCACCGAATGTTTGGCCGACAGATAGTTGCGGAAGGCGTCAGCCTTGGGCTCGAGCGGATCGAAGCTGTCGGCATCGGTCATTTCGTCGGTGGCATCGCCGCGACCGCCGGTGAACGGAACGGCGATATCGATGCCGGCATCCTTCGCTGCCTTCTCGACCGCTGCCGTGCCGCCAAGCACGATCATGTCGGCCATCGAGATCGGGCTGTCGCCCTTGATCTCTTCCAGCTTCGTCAGGACCTTTGCCAGTTCTGCCGGATCATTGACCGCCCAGTCTTTCTGCGGGGCAAGCCGGACACGCGCGCCATTGGCGCCGCCCCGGTGATCCGAATGGCGATGGATCGAGGCCGAGGCCCAGGCTGCTTTCACCAGTTCGGAAATGCTGAGTCCGCTGCCGAGGATTGCTTGCTTCATGTCGGCGATTTCGCTGTCGCTCGGCACATGACCGGCGGGAACCGGATCCTGCCAGATCAGGTCTTCTGCCGGCACTTCCGAACCGAGATAGCGGACCTTCGGCCCCATGTCGCGATGGGTCAGCTTGAACCAGGCGCGGGCAAAGGCGTCGGCAAAGGCGTCGGGATTGTCGCGAAAATGTTCCGATATCTTGCGATAGGCGGGATCGGCCTTCATCGCCATGTCGGCGGTGGTCATCATCGTTGGAACTTTTTTCGATGGATCGTCTGCAGCAGGCGCCATGTCGTCGGGTTTCTGGCCGATCGGCTGCCATTGCTGGGCGCCAGCCGGACTGTGCACCAGCTCATATTCATAATCGAGCAGCATGTGGAAATAGTTCATCGTCCACTGGATCGGGGTCGGGGTCCATGCGCCTTCGAGGCCCGAGGTGATAGCGTGTCCACCGACACCGCTCTCATATTTGCTGTTCCAGCCAAAGCCTTGCGCCGCAATATCCTCGCCTTCAGGCTCGGGGCCGAGCAGAGCGGCATCGCCGGCGCCGTGGCATTTGCCGAACGTATGGCCGCCAGCGGTAAGCGCGACGGTTTCCTCGTCATTCATCGCCATGCGATCGAAGGTTTCGCGAATGTCGCGCGCCGATAGCGCCGGATCGGGATTGCCACCCGGGCCTTCCGGATTGACGTAGATCAGGCCCATCTGGATCGCTGCCAGCGGATTTTCCAGCGTCTTGTCCTCGGCGATCCGGGTCTCGGCTCCGGTATTGACCCATTTGTCCTCGCTGCCCCAGTAGATGTCGCGCTGCGGTTCATAGCTGTCGTTGCGACCACCGCCGAAGCCGAATACCGGGCCGCCCATCGATTCGATGGCGACATTGCCGGTGAGGATCATCAGGTCGGCCCAGCTGATCTTCTCGCCATATTTCTGTTTGATCGGCCAGAGCAGGCGGCGCGCCTTGTCGAGATTGGCATTGTCCGGCCAGCTGTTGAGCGGAGCGAAACGCTGCTGCCCTTCGCCGGCACCACCACGGCCGTCGGCGGTGCGATAGGTGCCCGCTGCGTGCCAGGCCATGCGGATGAAAAATGGACCATAATGGCCATAATCGGCGGGCCACCAGGGCTGACTGTCGGTCATCAATGCCGTCAGGTCTTTCTTCAGCGCTGGGTAATCAAGCGATTTGAAAGCTTCGGCATAGTCGAAATCAGGGCCCATCGGGTCGGGGGAAATGCCGTTCTGGGTCAATATGTCGAGTTGCAGCTGGTTCGGCCACCAGTCGCGGTTTTGCCTGCCGAGCAGGGCGCGGACGCCGCCGTCAAAACCCAATGGGCAACCTTCGGGGGAATCGGTTGTTTTCATATCCATGTGAACATCTCCTGTGTTGGTGCCGCGTCTCTGTCGCTGGTCACCCATCGCATTGCTTACTATAGGGCGTTCGGCGCGCTAAACGAATTATCCCTGTCTGTGTGATCAGAACAGTCAATCAGGCCGATCGTTCGCGGCATGACGGATGCTGCACTCTACCACGATTGACCACCTTCATGAAGCGGCATATAAGAGCAGCCTGTTTCGAGAGGCGGCCAGTCGGGTCGCCTTTTCTATTTTGTTTGCGTCCCGTTGTTGGAAGGAAAGTAAGATGACGATTACCCCGCTCATGCCCGTATATCCTCGGTGTGGTTTTCGTCCTGTGCGAGGCGAGGGCGCCTGGCTGATTTCCGAAGACGGATCGCGGGCGCTGGATTTTGCCAGCGGCATTGCGGTCAATCTGCTCGGCCACGGCCATCCGCATCTGACCAAGGCGATCCAGGATCAGGCAGCGACGCTGATGCATGTCTCGAATCTCTATGGCAGCCCGCAAGGCGAGAAATTCGCACAACGTCTGGTCGACACGACCTTTGCCGACACTGTGTTCTTCACCAATAGCGGTGCCGAAGCCGTCGAGTGCGCGATCAAGGCGGCTCGTGCCTATCATCAATCGGCAGGCAGCGACCGGTTCGAGATTATCACATTCAAAAACGCCTTTCATGGCCGGACGATGGCAACCATCTCGGCTTCCAATCAGGAAAAAATGCATCACGGCTTTTCGCCCTTGCTTGGCGGATTTAAATATGTCGATTTTGATGATCTGGCAGGGGCTGCTGCGGCCATCACCGACAAAACCGCTGCGTTTCTGGTCGAACCGATACAGGGTGAAGGCGGCGTCCGTCCCGCCTCGGACGAGTTCATGAAAGGTCTGCGCGATCTGGCCGACAAGCATGGCATCTTGCTGGTGCTCGACGAGGTGCAATGCGGTGTCGCGCGCACCGGCGCACTTTATGCCCATGAACTATATGGCGTCACCCCAGACATTGTTGCGACCGCCAAGGGTATCGGCGGCGGTTTCCCGTTGGGTGCCTGTCTGGCGACCGAAGACGCGGCGCGCGGCATGGTGGTTGGAACCCATGGTTCCACTTATGGCGGCAATCCGCTGGCGATGGCTGCTGGCAATGCAGTCTGGGACGTGGTTGCCAATGATGAATTTCTAGAAAATGTCCGGTCGACCGGCGACAAGCTGCGCGCGGCGATCGAGCAATTTATCGGCAATTATCCTGACCTGTTCATTGGCGTGCGCGGCAAGGGCATGATGCTCGGCATCATGATGAAACAGGAAACACGATCCTTTGTTGCTCATCTCCGCGACAATCACGGTCTGCTGACGGTGGCTGCCGGGGACAATACGTTCCGAGTGTTGCCGCCACTGAATATTGATGACAGCCACATTGCGACGTTCATCGAGAAACTATCCGCTGGTGCGGCTAATTATGTGGCTCCAGCAGCATGAGTCGGCATTTCCTCAATCTCGCCGATGCGGGCGGCGATGCGGTTGCCGCCATGATTTCCGATGCGATTGATCGCAAGGCGGCGCGCGCAGGCTGGCTCAAGGGCAAGCCGGATGCGGACAAGCCTCTGGCCGATCATGCTCTGGCGATGATCTTTGAAAAGAGCAGCACCCGGACCCGGGTGTCGTTCGATATCGCCATCCGTCAGCTTGGCGGTACCAGTATCGTCATGGACAGCGGCTCGATGCAACTCGGGCGCGGGGAAAGCGTGGCGGATACCGCCAAGGTCCTCTCCCGCATGTGCGACGCGATCATGATCCGGACCGACGATCATGTGAAAATCGAGGATATGGCAGCAAATGCCAGCGTGCCGGTGATCAACGGCCTCACCGACTTGTCGCATCCCTGCCAGATCATTGCCGATCTGCTGACTTTGGTCGAACATGGCAAAGCCTTGCCGGGTCTCGAAATTGCCTGGCTGGGCGATGGCAATAATGTCCTCAACAGCTTTGTCGAAGCCGCTGGCCTTATGAAATTCAATGTCCGGATCGGTTGCCCGCAAGGCTATGATTCCGACCCGGAGTTCATAAAACAAGCCCGGGCCGCCGGTGCCAATATCTCGATTCACCGCGACGAGAATGAAGCGGTGGCTGGCGCGGATGTCGTTGTCACCGATACATGGGTGTCGATGGGTCAGGAACATGCGGACGACAAGCTCGCCGCGATGATGCCCTATCAGGTCAATGACGTGATGATGGAGCAGGCCAAGCCGGATGCGCTGTTCCTGCACTGTCTGCCCGCGCATCGGGGCGAGGAAGTCATGCCATCGGTCATCGATGGTCCGCAGTCGGTGGTCTGGGACGAAGCGGAAAACCGGATTCACGCGCAAAAATCGGTGCTTCGCTGGTGTTTCGGCCAGATCTGATGACAGACATGGCACTGACCGATAATATATTATCCTTTGCGATCCCGGCAAAAAATTGCCGGGGACGAGTGGTCCGGCTTGGCCCTGTGCTTGACGAGATCCTGGCGGCCCATGACTATCCGCCGATGATCCGGGACATATTGGCGGAAGCCGTTTGCCTGACCGCCATGCTGGGCGCCTTGCTGAAAGATGAGGGGTCGCAACTGACATTGCAGGCGCAAACCGAAGCCGGCGTGATCAGCCTGCTCGCCTGTGACTATAAGGATGGCGCCCTGCGTGGCTATGTTGAATTTGATCGCGACCGGCTTGCATCGCAACCGGTCGAACCCAGCCTGATGGCGCTGTTCGGCAAAGGCTATCTTGCGATTACCTTTGATCTGCCAGAGCCCCGTGGCCGCAATCAGGGCATCGTCCCGCTGGAAGGGGCCAGCCTCGCGGAAGCGGTACAGAATTATTTCTTCCAGTCAGAGCAGATTCCAACGCTGATCCGGGTTGCCGTCGACGAGACCGCTGGGCGGATATCCGCTGGCGGCCTTTTGGTGCAGCATCTTCCCGAAGGGGAAGAAGGCCGCGAACGGTTGCATGTGCAACTGGACCACCCGGAATGGGAACATGTCGAGATCATGGGCGGCAGTGTTCGCGCAGCAGAACTGACCGATATCACGCTGCCGCTGGAGGATATCTTGTGGCGCCTTTTCAGCGAGAGCGACGAAGTGAGGCTTTTGAGCGGTAAACCGTGCGTTAAGGGATGCCGCTGTAATGAAGATCATATCCGGGACGTGATCGCGCGTTTCCCGAAAGAAGATAAGGAAGATATGGTCGACGAATCAGGAAATATTGCAATTGATTGCGCATTTTGCAGCAAGACATTCATGATTACGCGCGCCAGCCTGAACAACTGAGGGCCGCAGCGGATATGGCAATCAGCAAGGATTGTCGAAAACCTCCTATGATTTGCCGCAATTATAGACGAAATAGGCCACAATTCGCATTTATGACAATATTTGCAAGAGATTGACGACGCAACCAACAGAACGGAGAATATCAATGAAAGGCTTGAAACTGATCAAATTCATCAGCGCAACAGCCGCCGTCCTGTCCGGATTTGCGATTGCTGCCCCGGCACAGACACCTGGTTTTGCCTTGCTCGACGGGCTCACGCAGGGGGAGTGGACATTGAAAGAACGGGGTTCTCGCGAACCCGGCCAAAAAGTCTGTCTGGGAAATCCCGAATTGCTGCTGCAAATCCAGCATGGCAACGCAAATTGTACGCGCTACGTTATAGAAAATGACCCGAAGAAGCTGCGCGTCAGCTATAAATGCGGCAGTGCCGGCCAGGGCGTTACCGAAATCAAAAAGGAATCCAGCGGCCTGGTGCAGATATTCTCTCAGGGTATCCACAATAATGCGCCATTTTCCATCACTGTCGAAGGCCGTCGCACCGGCAGTTGCTAGGCACGAAACACGCGCAAAACTTGCACCGCGCGGGCAAGGTCATTAGCGGGACCCATCATGACTTCCGAATCAAAAACAGCGATCATATTATTGTCCGGTGGACTGGACTCGATGGTGTCTGCAGCGCTCGCTGCAGAGCAGGGCTATCGGCTGATTGCACTGACCATTGACTATAATCAGCGGCACAAGATCGAACTGCAATCTGCGCAGAAAATTGCCGCCAAGCTCGGCGTGGTCGAACATATCACCTTGCCGCTCGATCTCAGCCGCTTTGGCGGATCGGCGCTGACCGCCGATATTGATGTGCCAAAGACCGGGGTTACCGATGATATTCCGGTGACCTATGTGCCCGCCCGCAACCTGATTTTCCTGTCGCTGACTCTCGGACTGGCTGAGGCCAGGGAGGCACGGGATATATTCATCGGTGTGAACGCGTTGGATTATTCCGGCTATCCGGACTGCCGCCCCGAATTTATCGAGGGGTTCGAGCGACTGGCCGATCTGGCCACCAAGGCCGGAGATCAGGGTAGCGGCTTTCATATCCGGACCCCGCTTCAATATATGACCAAGGCGGACATAGCCAAGGAAGCCATCCGGCTTGGCCTCGACCCCGCCTGGAGCTGGTCCTGTTATGACCCGACCGCCGATAATCTGCCTTGCGGGCTGTGCGACAGTTGCCGCCTGCGGCAAAAGGGATTCGAAGAAGCCGGTATAATCGACCCGACGCGATACGCGACCCTATGAGCTATGCGGTCAAAGAAATATTCCTGACCCTGCAGGGCGAAGGTGTGCATGCCGGGCGCCGGGCGGTGTTTGTCCGCTTCGCAGGATGCAATCTCTGGTCCGGGCTGGAACGGGATCGCGCCACCGCGATCTGCCAATTTTGCGACACAGATTTTGTCGGGCTGGACGGAGAGGGCGGCGGGCGTTTCAAGACGGCCAGCGATCTCGCTACGGCTGCGGCCGAGACATGGGGTGACGAGCGCGAATCCCGCTTCGTGGTTCTGACTGGCGGCGAACCGATGCTGCAGGTCGACGAGGCTCTGATTGAGGCGCTGCACGCCGAAGGCTTTTTCATCGCCATCGAATCGAACGGGACGTTGGCGGTTCCGCGCACGATCGACTGGATCTGCATCAGCCCGAAGGCGCAAAGCGAGACGGTCCAGCGCTCGGGTGATGAGCTGAAACTGGTCTGGCCGCAGGACGGCAGCGACTGGCAGCAGATGCAAGGCTGGAGCTTCGCCAATCTGTTGCTGCAGCCGAAGGATGCGATTGCAGATCCCGCCGCCAGTCAGGCCCATCTTGAACAGGCGATCGCCTTTGTCCAGGCCCATCCAAAATGGCGCCTGTCGTTACAGAATCACAAGATTCTCGGCCTGGCCTGATATTTTATTCTGACGGCTTTTCCGAAGAATCAGTTTTCTCCCCGGACGCCGCCTCTGTTTTCTTGTCCGCCGTATCGTCCGTTTCAGCGCCGGTAGCGTCGACTTCCTTGATCGTATCGACATCGACCATGTCGTCGCTGATTGTGCCATCAATGACATCAACATCGTCCATCCGGGTTTCGGTAACGTCACCGGCATCCGGCGCGTCGTTGCCGGAACAGGCAGAAATCGTCAGGGCTACCGCTGCGGCAGCGGCAATTCTCGTCAGTTTGATCATGATCTTGTCCTCTCATCTTCGATGGGTAACTTGGGTTTCATAGCCTGCAATCAGTCGTGATCAATCGCCTTCAGGAAACCGCCAACCGTTTTTTGCAACGCTTCGTCAAACTCCTGAAGCGTTATCGTGATACCCAGTTGGGCAAGGCTGGTCACTGGATATTCGCTGATCCCGCAGGGGATGATCCCGCTGAAATGGCTGAGATCGGGATCAACATTGACCGAGAAGCCGTGCATCGTCACCCATTTGCGAATGCGGATCCCGATTGCGCCAATCTTGGCTTCCTGCCCGTCCGGGGTATCGCACCAGATGCCGACGCGCCCTTCCACCGCCCGCGCTGCGACGCCAAATTCGGCCAGCGCCGCAATCACCCAGTCCTCCAGTGCATGGACAAAGCCGCGCACATCCGCGTTGCGCTTTTTCAGGTCGAGAATGATATAGCCAACCCGCTGACCCGGGCCATGATAGGTATGCCGGCCACCGCGGCCGGTATCATAGACAGGGAAGGCCTGGCTGAGCAGCTCCGCCGGATCCGAGCTGGTTCCGGCGGTATAGAGCGGCGGGTGTTCGAGCAGCCAGATCAGCTCTTTCGCATCCCCCGCCTGAACTGCGGCGTTGCGCTGTTCCATTTCGGCGAGCGCTTCGGGATAATCGACCTTTTCGGACGAAATGCGCCATTCAATGTCATTGGGACCGTTCATAGAAATTTCGTGCACTTTTGCTGGCCGGGTGGCAAGGGCTGGCTATCGAGAAATGGATCCGGGAACGAAAACATGAAGCTCAACTATATGCAATGCTGGAATGGTGCGATGGCCCTGCTCGGCGCGCATAAGGAGGCAATGATTGCCATTGCAGGCGTTTTCCTCTTTCTGCCGACGTTGTTGTTCGCGCAATATGTCGCTCAACCCGTTTTCACCGGCGATGAAGATATGAATGCGCTTGTTGCCATTTATTCGGCCTATTTCAATGATAATGCCATTCCGATCATGGCCTCCAATCTGATCATCAGCTTTGGCGGTCTGGCGATTTATCTTTCCCTTGCCCCGTCGCGCAACAATACCGTCGCCGAAGACCTGGTCGCCGCGCTGAAACTGTTCGTGATCTATCTGATCGCCAATCTGCTGACCGCTTTGGTGACTCTGCCGGGGTTCATCCTGTTCATCATTCCAGGCCTGTATCTGACCGCTCGACTGATATTGGTACCGGCGTTGATCGCCGACCGGGGCGAGCGCAATCCGATAGAATTGCTCAAGCAAAGCTGGTCGTTGACGAAGAATAATGGTTTCTCCATCCTGTTGTTCGCTCTGATCATTGTGGTGGTCGGTACGATTGCCATTGGTGCGCTGGAAGCGGTCACCGGCGTCATTGCCGGTCTGGCTACCGGCGGCACCGGCTGGCCATTTGTCGAAAATCTTGTGGCTTCGCTGACCGGGACGCTTTTCCAGCTCGTGCTCAGCGTCGTGATCATGTCCATCTATATCGAGCTGACCGGCAAGAAAGCCGACATCGGCGAAGTCTTCAACTGAATATCGGCACATGCGGCGCGGCTGACTGGGGCAAATGGCCGGTCAGGCGCGGATCCTTCATCATGCCTGTTTCCTGCTTGAAAATGCGGAAGCCGCAGCGCTGGTAAAAGGGCAGGGCGCGCGGCGAATCCTGTGTGCAGGTATGCAGCCAGACGCGTCTGATCCCGTCTCGCCACGCCTGTTCCAGCGCCTGTTTCATCATCCAGCGACCCTGGCCCATGCCATTCTGCTCGGGAACCAGTCCGAAAAAGGCAATTTCGCACTGGCCGGATTGCCGGAAATCCAGTTCGATAAAACCGACTGGCTCTGCGCCATCGCGGACGATCGAAATTTCAACCGCCGGATCATCAATAATCGCTTTCAGTTCCGCCTGATCCATAAAGAGCCGCGACATCCACAGCCATGGCTCCCCGACCCTCCGGAACAGCGCGCGATAGTCCTCAGTAGCCGGATTGGGCCAGCTTTCCAGAACAAGGCTGGAATTGGTCTCCGGCAATGTCGGTTTCTCCAGCATCTCCAGATGGGTCACGATCGTCGCGACATGGCCCCTGGGAACATCCTGAAGCTGCTCCGTCACATCATTTGGGACCATTTGGCTTCAGGTCCATTTGGCTTCGGGCGGCAGACTCATCAATATCGCGTCGACATTGCCACCGGTCTTGAGACCGAAGGTCGTGCCCCGGTCATAGACCAGATTAAACTCTGCATAGCGACCGCGCCATTCCAGCTGCTGCTGTTTTTCTTCCGCGGTCCATTCCATGGCCATCCGCTTGCGCACCAGTTTCGGAAATATGTCGAGAAAAGCCCGGCCGACATCCTGGGTGAAGGCAAAATGGCGATCAAAGTCAGATTCTTTGTCCAGTTCGATATGGTCATAGAATATGCCGCCGACGCCACGGTGCACCTTGCGGTGGGGAATGTAGAAATAGTCATCCGCCCATTTCTTGAACCGGGGATAATATTCCGGGTTGTGCGGTGCGCAGGCCGAGCGGAATCGGGCGTGAAACTCTTCGGTATCTTCGTCATAGACGATCGCCGGATTGAGATCGGCACCGCCGCCAAACCACCGTATGGTCGTGCACAGGAATCGCGTATTCATATGCACGGCGGGCACATGCGGATTCGCCATATGCGCAACCAGACTGATGCCGGTGGCAAAAAATCGCGGATCATCTTCCGCGCCGTTGATCTGGGCTTGAAATTCTTCGCTGAACGAGCCGTCAACGGTGGAAATATTCACGCCGACTTTCTCAAAAATCTTGCCTTTCATCAGCCCCTGAATGCCGCCGCCGCCAGGGCTGCCGTCCGGATTCTCGCGATCCCAGGGCAGATAATCGAAGGTCGCGTCGCTATCTGCTTCCGCTTCAATTTTCTCAAATTCCGCACATATCTGGTCACGCAGTTCCTTGAACCACGTCTGGGCCGTGTGCTGCTGGTCATCTAATATTGTCGTCATTCCGGAAATTGTCCTGTTTGTCTGAGTGCTTCCCCCAAGGCCATGCCAGCCGAAACTGCCAGATTCAAGCTACGCATGCCAGGTTTCATCGGGATGGCGATTCTACCATCGCATTGCTCCTGTACAGTCAGGGGAACTCCTGATCCTTCCGATCCGAACAGAAGAATATCATTTTTGCGATATGCGAATCCATGATGCGGTGCATCCGCCTTGCTGGACAGCAGGATAATCCTGGCGGCAAGGGAATCAACGGTCGCACGGAACGTATCCCAGTCGGCATGCCGGGTATAGCGAACATGCTCGAAATAATCCATTCCGGCCCGTTTCAGACTGCGATCACTGAACGGAAATCCACAAGGTTCTATGATATCAACCGGCACGTCCAGACATGCGCAAGTCCTTAAAATCGTTCCTAAATTTCCCGCAATCTCGGGTTGATACAATGCTATCCTCATGGGCCGCTCACCATGACCGACAAGTGAATGTTTGGTCAATCGAAAATTCCCTGTTGGCAAACCCTATCCTTCACGGCTATCAGGCGCGCAAATCACTGCCTGTTCAAATCGCTGTTAAGCAGCATCGAACATTCGGGCAGCGGGGGTCATAACTAATTCATAGGGCTTGTTTGCATGGCAACGGTTGAAACAGCTGAAACGGCAGTCGCAGAAGAAGGCGGCGTTCGCCGCCGGGACTTTATCAATATCGCAGCAGTGAGTTTCGCTGGTGCCGGGGCGGTCGCTACCGTTTTCCCGTTGGTCAATCAGATGAATCCGAGCGCGGACGTTCTCGCTCTCGCATCGGTTGAAGTTGATGTGTCCGCCATCGAACGCGGACAGGCGATAAAGCTGTTGTGGCGCAAGCAACCTGTGTTTGTCCGCAATTTGACGGACACCGAAATCACGGAAGCCAATGCGGTGGATATTTCATCGCTGCGCGACCCGCAGACTTTGCAAGAACGCACCAAGGTCGGCAAGGAAAACTGGCTGATCACTCTGGGTGTTTGCACCCATTTGGGCTGCGTTCCACTCGGTGCGGCCGAAGGCGAGAACAAGGGTGAATTTGGCGGCTATTTCTGCCCCTGCCATGGTTCGAGCTACGATACGGCAGCCCGCATCCGCAAAGGTCCGGCCCCCAGAAATCTGGATGTGCCAGAATATGAATTCCAATCAGACACCGTCGTGAAAATCGGCTAAAGGACAGAGAAAAATGAGCTTTCCTTGGGCAAAACAATATACACCAGCAACCGAATTCGGTCAGTGGATGGACGAAAAACTTCCCGTTCCGCGGCTGATCTACAATAGTCTGGGCGCTGGCTATCCAACCCCGCGCAACCTGAACTATATGTGGAACTTCGGTTCTCTGGCCGGAATATTTCTGGTCGTTCAGATCGTCACCGGTATCATATTGGCCATGCATTATGCGGCCAATGCAAATATTGCGTTTGATTCGGTCGAACATATCATGCGCGACGTGAACAGTGGCTGGATGATCCGCTATGCCCATGCCAATGGCGCCAGCTTCTTCTTCATCGCCATCTATCTCCATATCGGACGCGGTCTGTTCTACGGCTCGTATAAAGCGCCTCGCGAAATGATTTGGCTGCTCGGTGTGGTCATTTATCTGCTCGCCATGGCGACTGCGTTCATGGGCTATGTACTGCCCTGGGGTCAGATGAGCTTCTGGGGTGCCAAGGTGATTACCGGCCTGTTTGAGGCGATCCCGCTGGTCGGCAAGCCGATTCAGGAACTATTGCTCGGTGGTTTTGCGCCGGATAACGCTGCCCTGAACCGCTTCTTCTCGCTTCACTATTTGCTACCATTCGTCATCGCTGGCGTGATTATCATGCACATCTGGGCGCTGCACATTCCGGGTTCCAACAACCCGACTGGCGTCGATGTGAAGGGGCCACAGGATACGGTTCCATTCCACCCTTATTATACAGCCAAGGACGGCTGGACGCTCGGCGTGGCGCTGATCTTCTTCACGATATTGGTGTTCTTCCTGCCCAATGCTTTGGGACATGCGGACAATTATATCCCGGCGAACCCGCTCTCCACGCCGGCTCATATCGTTCCCGAATGGTATTTCTGGCCCTGGTATGCGATTCTGCGCGCCTTCACCGTCGACTTCCTGTTCATTCCGGCGAAGCTGCTTGGTGTGCTGGCGATGTTCTCTGCAATCCTGGTCTGGTTCTTCCTGCCCTGGCTGGACAGATCACTGGTTCGTTCCGGAATGTTCCGGCCCAAGTTCAAGATCTTCTTCGGCATTCTTGTGGTTGATATCTTGGTGCTCGGATATTGTGGCGGCGCACCGGCAGCGGAACCTTTCGTGATGATCAGCCAGATCGCCAGCGCCTATTATTTTGCACATTTTCTCATCATATTGCCGCTGTTGTCTCGGTTGGAAAAGCCTGAGCCCTTGCCAAACAGTATTACGGAATCGGTAACCGGCAAGCCACTCACAACCGCCAGCTAAGAAACAGGGACCTGTCGCAATGGTAAGAATTATCGGAATCTTGATTGGCCTGTTCTTTTCGGGCTGGCTGTTGATATCATCTGGCATGGGCGCAATTGAATATTTTTCAAATCCGCCTGCTGAAACGGCGGAGCATGAGTTCCACAGAGAGGCGAAAGAAATATCCTTCGCTTCTGACGGCCCGCTCGGCAAATTTGATCGCCAGCAACTGCAGCGCGGTTTCCAGGTTTACAAGGAAGTCTGCTCGGCTTGCCACTCTCTCCGTCTGGTTGCCTTCCGCAATCTGGAAGAAATTGGCTATAATGAAGATGAAGTGAAGGCGATTGCTGCCAACTGGTCGATCGGCGTTCCTGACGCTGATCCGAATACCGGGGAAATGACCACGCGTCCTGGTTTGGCAGCGGACAAACTCCCTCTGCCATTCGCCAATGATATTGCCGCGCGCGCTGCCAACAATAACGCGATCCCGCCTGATCTGTCGTTGATGACCAAGGCACGTGAAGGCGGCGCACCTTATGTCTACTCCTTGCTAACCGGCTACATCGATCCACCGGCCAATCTGCCGGAAGCCAATCAACCGGGACCGGGACTGCATTATAATCCCTATTTTGCGAACCTGAACCTGGCGATGGCACCACCGTTGGCGGTTGAAGATCAGGTCAGCTATTCCGATGGCACCAAGGCCAGCATTGATCAGATGGCAGCCGATGTTTCCGCTTTCCTGATCTGGACCGCTGAACCCAAGCTGGAAGAGCGGCATCAAGCTGGCTGGGCGGTTCTCGCCTTCCTGCTGATCGCGACCATCCTCGCCTATCTGTCTTACCGGACGATCTGGGCGGACGTGAAGGCCGAGAAAAAGAAGAAAGTTTCCGACGCTTAGCATCGGTTGCCGATAAAAATTTAGAGAAGCCCGCTTCAGGCGGGCTTTTTTATGTCCCGACTGGGCCTAGCGCGCCAAAACCGAATCTATGGCTTGCTTCCATCCCGCCAGACGCAGACGTCTGGTTTCAGGATCGATATCGGGTTGATGGACATCCAGTCCCGATATCATCACCGTGGCTGCCTCTAGCGATGGATAGATGCCGCATCCGACCGCCGCGAGCATGGCTGCGCCGAGCGCTGTGGTCTCGAAAAACTCCGGCCGCTCGACCGTGATATCCAATATGTCGGCCAAGTCCTGGACCATCCAGTCATTGACCACCATTCCGCCATCAATCCGCAGACTGTGCCAGTCGACACCATCGGCGGAAAAAGCAGTTTTCAGATCCTGGGATTGATAGGCCGTCGATTCCAGCGCAGCGCGGGCGATATGCGCCTTTTTCGAAGCAAAGCTGAGGCCGGAGATGGTCGCTGTCGCATCGGCGCGCCAATGGGGTGCACCAAGGCCAGACAGGGCAGGGACCAGATAGACGCCGCCGTTATCTTTGACCGAACGTGCCAGTTCCTCGCTCTCTCCCGCGAATTTCAGCAAGCCGATATCGTCGCGCAACCATTGAATCAGGCTTCCGGCGACGAAAATGGCCCCTTCAAGCGCATAGATCCGTTGGCCCTGATATTGATAGAGGATCGTGGACAGCAGACGGTTGTCCGACTGCGGCGGCGTCTCTCCGCTATTGGTCAGAACGAAGGCGCCGGTCCCGAAGGTTGCCTTTGTCTGGCCCACCGCCAGGCATCCCTGGCCGATGGTCGCCGCCTGTTGATCGCCAGCGGAACCGGCAATGGCGATGCTGCTCCCGAACAAGTCGGCGGCAGTCGCGCCAAGATCGCCGGCGCAGTCAACAATCTGCGGCAGCGCCTGTCTCGGAATATCAAACAGCGACAGCAGCTCGTCATCCCAGTCATCGCCATCAAGCGCCAACAGCATCGTTCTGCTGGCATTGCTGGCGTCGGTGATATGCTGGCCACCGGTCAGCCGAAAAATGAGATGGGATTCGATCGTGCCAAAGGCCAGATTGTCTCCCGCAGCGCGCACCTCTGGCCAGTTTTCCAGCATCCAGCCGATTTTGCTGCCCGAAAAATAGGGATCGAGCAGCAGGCCGGTTTTCGCCTGGACCATCGGCTCGAGACCCTCGGCTTTCATCCGGTCGCATGTTTTCGCGGTCCGGCGATCCTGCCAGACAATCGCCTTGCAAAGCGGCTCGCCGGTGCGCTTGTCCCAGGCGACCACCGTTTCGCGTTGATTGGCAATGCCAATGGCGGCAATCTTGTCGGCGCCGCCGACTTGCTCGATCATTTTCTGACAGCAGCGCAGCGTCTTGTCCCATATTTCGACAGCATCATGCTCGACGAGGCCGGGTGCTGGATAATATTGCAGTAACTCTTCCTGCTGCGAGCCTTGCAATTTACCGTCGATGCCAAACAGCATCGCCCGCGTCGACGTCGTTCCTTCATCGATGACCAATATATGCTGTGCCGACATCATCCGCTCCTTTTTCTACATTCCACGCTATAAGCTGGCATCCAAAAGGCAAGCAAAAGCCAAGCCGGAGCCGGATATATTGCATTGCAGCATTGCGCGAATCGCCGGTTACTTTATGACGACTGCGATGTATGATCTGGCTATTATTGGCGGCGGCATAAATGGCGTCGGAATTGCGCGCGATGCAGCGGGCAGGGGATTGAAGGTTCTGCTGGTCGAACGCGACGATCTGGCTTCGCATACCTCGTCGGCCAGCACCAAATTGGTCCATGGCGGCCTGCGCTATCTCGAACATTATGAATTCAACCTTGTCCGCAAGGCGTTGAAAGAACGGGAAGTCCTGCTGCGTGCGGCCCCGCATATCATCTGGCCGATGCGCTTTGTCTTGCCGGTAGACGAAGGCATGCGCCCGGCCTGGCTGCTGCGTCTCGGCCTGTTCCTCTATGACCATCTTGGCGGCCGCGACATTTTGCCGGCAACCAAGAGCCTGAATCTGCGGAAGGACTATCGGGGCGACCCGCTGCAAAAGCGGCTGAAAAAGGGATTCGCCTATTCCGATTGCTGGGTCGAGGATGCCCGGCTCGTATCGCTAACTGCCCGTGATGCCGCAGACCGGGGTGCCGACATCCGGACCCGGGCGGAATGCGTGGGACTGCAGCGCGATGCGGATCACTGGGATCTGCAAATCAAGCAGAATGGCGAGACAATAACCGAGCAGGCAAAGATATTGGTGAACGCCGCCGGCCCCTGGGTTGATCCGGTCACGGCATTATATGACCGCAGCAACCATGCGGCGAAACTGCGTCTGGTCAAGGGCAGCCATATCGTCGTGAAGCGCAAATATCAGGGCGATCATAGCTATATTTTCCAGAACAGGGATGGCCGGATCATCTTTGCCATCCCCTATGAAGGCGATCACACGCTGATCGGAACCACCGACGAGCCCTGGAGCTATGCCGAAGGCGACGCCAAGATCAGCGATGGCGAAATCGCCTATCTGTGCGATGCGGCCAGCGAATATTTCGAGATACCAGTGACCCCGGATGACATCCAATGGACCTATTCCGGCGTGCGGCCGCTGTTCGACGATCACAGCCGCAGCGCCGCCACGGTCACCCGCGATTTTGTCTTCGACTATGACAATGAAAATGGCGCGCCGGTGCTGTCGATCTTTGGCGGCAAGATTACCACCTATCGGGTGCTGGCCCTGCAGGCGATCCGGACGCTGTCGGAAGCGCTGGATGTTGACGGCGACGACTGGACCAAGGAGGCGCATCTGCCCGGGGGCGATTTTTCGCCCGATGGTTTTGATGTGCTGGTTGATCAATATGCCGGACAATGGGATTTTCTCGACCGGTCCATCCTGCACCGACTGGTGCGGGCCTATGGCACCGATGTCGCAATCCTGCTCAAGGAAATCCAGAATATTGCCGATATGGGCCAGCCATTCGGCGCTGGCCTGTATGAAATCGAGATCCGCTGGCTGATTGATCGCGAATTTGCCTGCACCGCCGAGGATGTCCTCTGGCGGCGCTCGAAACTGGGATTGCATATGAGCGACACGGAGCAACAGGCTGTGGCTCTATGGTTTGCTCAACAAGACCAGAGGACAAAGGCAAATCTCGACCTTTCCTGATTGACGCACCACAAAAGCAGTGGCAATAGCGGCCCATCCGGTCGATCTGGAAATGCGGGTGTAGCTCAATGGTAGAGCAGAAGCCTTCCAAGCTTACGACGAGGGTTCGATTCCCTTCACCCGCTCCACCGTCAACATTGGTGGTCGTGCTTCGGCACCAGCTGAAAGAGCAGCGATTGCGTTCAACCTTCCTGTGATCTGAATGATGCACAAGCTGTTCACTGCTTCGCTCGCTGCCAGCAACGGATATCTGTCGGCCGGGAACGGGAAAATGGCCTCAAACATGGAAGTTAATTTCAACCCGGCCCAACGGCGCTAGCGCCCGCAACTCCGCGGAAAGGAGCCAGATATTTTCAAACAATCGTGCCTGGCCGTAAATGTAATTTCCTTTCTTGCGCTTTCTGCGTGTAGGACCATGCTTGGTGCGGGTGAAAATATTCCATCTGCAGGTAATGCCGTCAGCGACGGCTGACCAATAATCCGGAGCCTGAAGTCTGGCCTCAAGTCGACAAAAAGCATAAAAAGGGCAGGCGGATGAGCATGGCGGGATCAATAAGTGTGCTGCTACTGGCCAGCGCACCGGCATATTCTGACGCTACCCCGCCTGTGGAGATAGCTTCGCCGAACGACGCTTTGGCGGCACCGATGCTGAGCGATCAAGCGGTACCGGATCGCCCGGTTTCAATCGTAAATATCGAAACTCTGGTGATAGCGCCGGCGCCCGACGCAGCCGTTGCATTGGTTCTGCTGCCAGCAACCCCCATTGAAGAAACGCCCCTCGCAGCAACATCTCATTTGGCACCGGATGAGATGACTACGCCCGTGCAACAGGTGGAGCCGATGCAACCGGCAGCGGCGGCAAGCCCAGAGGCTGGCGTGATCGTTGTGACCGGGCAAATCCGCACGCCCGGCGATCCATTGCAAAATATCAACGTCGAATCTTACGCCATCGCCCAAGTCATTGATGCAGCCGTGGTTGCGCCAACCGCGGATGCTTATGAAAAAGCAGTTCCGGAACCGATCCGCAATGGCCTGCGGAATTTCGCAAACAACCTCCATGAACCCGCCGTCTTCGTGAATTTCCTGTTGCAGCTCAAGCCCGGCAAGGCCGCAGAAACCGCCGGTCGTTTCATAATAAACTCGACCATCGGCCTGGTCGGGCTTTTCGATATTGCCCGACGGAAACCGATCAACTTGCCGCAGCGTAAAAATGGCTTTGCCGATACTTTGGGATGCTATGGTGTCAAACCGGGGGCATTTCTCTTTCTGCCGATCGTCGGCGCAACGAGCGTTCGCGACTTGATCGGCGGTGGATTGGATGGCTTTTTGCTGCCGCATTTTGCTGGAAAACCGTTCAACCAGCTTAGTTACACCGTTCCAACTGGCGTTGCTCGTGAGCTGGACAAGCGGGTGGAATTTGACGAGGATTTGGAAAAGGTCCAGAATTCAAACGACCCCTATGTCGCGGCCCGCGAATATTATTTGCAAAAGCGCCAGGCTCAAATCGATGGGCTGTGCGGCAAGAAGGATATGGATGCTGACGACCAGGAATAGAGTCGCTCGATCGCAGTTTTACTGAAATTTTCGCCGGTCCCACTGTTCGCTTTCTGAATAGACTGGTTTTCTAACCTTCGCCCGCAAGTGCCGCAAATCTGGCAATGGACTCGAACATCGAGATTGATCCGGGCAGCTACTCAAAATGCTACTTGCGGCCTATGGTGATGATCATAAACAAGCGGATGTTCCTCATCTTTTGGCAGGAGTTCGGCCATCACTATCCAGAACCGCAGAGTTTTCATCAAGCAACGCCCTGACGGCATGCCAACCATCAATGACTTCGGTGTCGAGGATGTCAATATTGACGCCATCCCCGCCGGTCATATTGTGGCGAAAGTGGATACGCTCTCGATGGACGCCTGGATCCGGACGACATTGAATGACGAAGGGATGCACAAGACTGGTGAGATTGGCACCACCATACGAGCGCTCGGTGTCGGCCAGATCGTAGAGAGCAACAGCGACAATCTGGCAGTCGGTGACTGGGTCTATGGGCTTATGTCGGCGCAAACTTTTGCGCTTTTGCCCTACAGTACCGTGACCAGGATTGTTCCGGAAGACGGTATCGCACCAAGCGCATTTGCCGGACCTCTGGGCATCACCACAGGCTTGACCGCATGGGTTGGACTGGTCGCCGTCGGTGAAGTGCAAGAGCATGACGTCGTGGTTGTGTCAGGCGCTGCAGGCGCTGCAGGCGCTGTTGGATCGATTGTCGTCCAGCTGGCAAAAATGCGGGGCGCGAGAGTTATTGGCATCGCCGGCGGGCCGGCCAAATGCCAATATCTGACAGATGAGCTCGGCGCCGATATTGCGATTGATTACAAGAATAGTGATGTTGGTGAGCAACTGAAAAAGGCGGCTCCCGATGGCGTAAACGTCTTTTTTGACAATGTTGGCGGCGAAATTCTCGACCATGTGCTCGACAATCTGGCAGCTGCGGAAGCGCGTGTGGTGATTTGTGGTGCGATTTCGCAATATCAAAATCTGGGAGATGTGCGCGGACCCAAATTATATCTACGGCTCGCCGAACGAAACGCGATGATGAAGGGTTTTGTGGTCAGCCATCATGCCGCAAAATATCCCGAAGCGATGAAAGAAATTTCCGATTTGATGCGATCCGGTGACCTTGTTCTGCCCGAACATGTTGTTGAAGGAATTGATAATTTTCCCGAGGCCCTGTTCATGCTATTCAACGGAAAGCATCTGGGGAATTTGGTCGTCCGCCCGTGAAGTGATTCTGCTGTTGGACGAAAGTGCTGAGCCCCCCAGGTGACCAAGAACCGCGTCCGCTAATGGGAAATCATGTGCAAACCAAACTTCCTCCTTCCGCTCGCCTTCTCGGATTGGCCGGACTATTGCCGCAAGTCCTGTGTCTGGTCGCCGTGTTTGACGAAAACACCCGTTACATCGCGCTGAGCGCAGCATTTCTATATGCGGCTCTGATCTTCAGCTTTCTCGGCGGCTTCTGGTGGGGCCTGGCGGTTGCCAGTCCCGGGGCGCCGCGATGGGTGTATAGCGTCGCCGTCCTGCCCAGTCTGCTGGCGATGGTCAGCGGCATCCCCTGGATGATCGGTTCAACCTGGCCTGGCCCGTCGCTGGCGTTGCTTGGCATTGCCCTGATCGCAGCCCTGTGGGTGGATGTCAGGCTGAACCGCCTGAATATAATGCCGGACTGGATGCTCCGCCTGCGGATAATATTATCTGCCGGTCTGGGCGTAACCACACTCGCCCTGGCAGCGCTTTAGGCAAGGATCATCCTGGCCAGCGCCGTCCCGGATAGCCAGGCACATTCGACTCTCGGGCCGATCAACCAGTCTCCGCAAACGCCCATTTTCAAATCCTCGTTATAGAGCGCATCTTGATCTGCTTTGCCCGATCGGGCGAAGCGCCACCGGTGTGCGGATGCGACCAGTGGATCGGGCAGTGCAACACCTAGAATATCCGCCAAACGTGCGGATAATATCGAGATAACCTCGTCCTGGCTGTCTTCCAGATGTTCCAGAGACCAGTCCGGGGAGGCTTGAATGACCCAGCTGTCTGGTCCTGTCCGACCGGGTTTGTCGGAATTGCGCGCAGCCCAGCCGATGACGGGATCGTCTCCAACGGTTATTTTGTCCGTCTGCAGCGAATCGGCAAAGGCCAGCATCAATGTCCAGCAGGGGGCAGAAACCGTGTGCGCCGCGACCGCCAGAAAATCCTTGTCCCACGATGTCAATAAATCAGCGGCCTGTTCGGCGGGAATGGCGAGAATGACGATATCAAACAAGGTCTCGATGATCTGGCCGTCGCTTTGCAATTGCCAGTCATCATCTTTTTTTACCAAGCCATCTATGCGCAGCGACCATGTGACATCATGCCGGGCGGCGAGCGCCTTGATCGGCGCGTTCATCGCCGGCACGCCAACCCATGCGTCGGGACCGGCGCCAGGCCAGCGGGCCGCTATGCCGTTATCCTGCCATTGGTTGACCACTGTTTGAAAGGCCTGATCGCGGACGGTAAAATATTGCGCCCCATGGTCAAAGCTGACCTGGCCAACGACCGTGTCCATCCGCCGCGTCGACATTCGCCCTCCCGGGCCACGGGCCTTGTCAAACAGGCTGACCCGATGGCCAGCGGCAACCAGTTGGTCCGCACAGGCGAGGCCGGACAGGCCTGAACCAACAATAGCAATTTTCATAACATAGGTCTTTCAGCCGTATGGCCTTGCACGGAATAAGGTCACAGGGAGGACCAGGAAGACTTGGCTTTCACCAAGATGATTGCAGTTCGCAATATGTCCCAATGGGCGAGAAGAACAATATGAACAAGATTACAGTCCGCGATGCTGGCAGGCGGTTACCGACATGATGCCGCGACCAGATCCGATCGAACCCGGACAAGAGAGCGTCTGGCACTATCCCCGTCCGGCGGTTGCCGAGCCATGCCCGGCCCGGATCATGATCGAACATCGCGGACAGATTGTCGCCAATACCCGCAAGAGTGCGCGCACGCTCGAGACCAGCCATCCGCCCAGCTATTATATTCCGGTATCGGATATTACGCCCGGACTGCTGCGCCGGGCGGAGGGCAGTTCCTTTTGCGAATGGAAAGGCGCCGCGGTCTATTGGGATGTGGTCATCGGCGATAGCATATTGCCGCGCATTGGCTGGAGCTATCCAAGCCCCAGCGCAGATTTCCTGATCTTGCAAGTCCATGTCGCCTTTTATGCCGGACCGTTTGACCGGTGCAGTGTCAACGGTGAAACTGCGATCCCGCAGCCCGGTAATTTTTACGGTGGCTGGATAACCAGCAATCTCGCTGGCCCGTTCAAAGGCGTGCCGGGAAGCCGGGGATGGTAAAATTGTGACTGACAATAGCAGTGATTACAAGAACCGCGCCGTCCCGCACAGTCGATTGTCCCGCCTGAGCCATTTTGGCCGGTTGGCCGGTGGGGTCGCGGGCGGCATGATTGCCGAAGGTGCGCGGCGACTGGCTGATGGCGAACGCCCGGCCATGCGCGACATGATGCTCACGCCAGGCAATATGGCCAGGGTCGCTGACCGGCTGTCGCATTTGCGCGGGGCGGCGATGAAGCTCGGACAAATGATCTCGCTGGATGCCGGAGACATGCTTCCGCCCGAACTGACCGAGATCATGGCACGGCTGCGCGACAATGCCCACCGCATGCCGCCCCAGCAATTGCAGCGCGTATTGCAGGAGCAATGGGGACGAGATTGGCGCAAGCGATTTGCGCATTTTGGAGCCACGCCGATTGCGGCTGCATCCATTGGCCAGGTGCACAGGGCAAAGACGCCGGACGGCCGCGACCTGGCGATAAAAGTGCAATATCCCGGCGTAAGAGCAAGCATTGATGCGGATGTAGACAATGTAGCAACCTTGTTGCGCCTTTCAAATCTGTTGCCGGCTGAACTGGACATTGCGCCGCTGTTGGCCGAGGCCAAGAAGCAGCTCCATCAGGAAGCTGATTATGTCCGGGAAGGTCGATATTTGAGCAAGTTCGGCGCGCTGCTTGCGGAAGCGCCCGATTATGTCATTCCGCTTCTCGATGATGAGTTCACCACGGATCAGGTGCTGGCCATGAGCTTTGTCGATGGCAAGGCGATCGAGACTCTGGTGGATGCGCCGCAGGAAACCCGGGACGCAGCCATGCGCTTGCTGTTCAAGCTGGTGATGCGGGAAATATTTGAATTCGGGATCATTCAGTCGGATCCCAATTTCGCCAATTATCGCTATCAACCGGAAACAGGAAAGCTCGTGCTGCTCGATTTTGGCGCGACCAGGCGGATCGATGCCGAATTGGCTGATGGTTACCGGACGCTGATCGTCGCGGCCCTGAATGGTGATCGCGACGGGGTGCGAGAGGCAGCGCTGGCAACCGGTTTTGTCGGCGCGGCAGCAATCACCAGGCATCGCGACCGGATCGACAGGATGATTGATGTCGTTGTCGGCGAACTCAATCGCCCCGGCAGGTTCGATTTTGGCGATCGTGGTTTCGTTGGCACATTGCGCGATCAGACCATGGACGTGGCGGCGGACAGGGCTGCATGGCATATCCCGCCGACCGATCTGCTGTTCGTGCAGCGCAAAATCAGCGGCATGGCGCTGCTCGCGGCGCGGCTGAAAGTCAGGATCGACATTCGAGCCCTGGTTGCCGAACATTTTGCCATCGATGCCGGCGGCGAGGCGGATGACTAGCCCATATGGGCTTGTCATCGCTTCCTCCATTTTTCCTGGCGCGCTGATGCTCAGCGCATTTTTGAAACCGCCTTCTAGATCGCAGCAGCCATGTAGCTCGCCTGATTGATCGCGGCCTTGGCGTCGAGTTCCATCGCTTCATAGGCGCCGCCGATCAGCTCTGCCGAGATATTTTCTGCAAGCAGATCATCATAAAGCTCCCGCAACGGGTCCTGGCCGGCGCAGATGATGATCGTATCAACCTCCAGAAGCTCCGGTTGTCCGCCTTGCAGGACATGCAGCCCGTGATCATCGATTTTCACATATTCAACACCGTTCATCATACCAACGCCGCGGCGCGTCAGCGTGAGGCGATGGGTCCAGCCGGTTGTCTTGCCGAGACCCGTTCCGATCCGGCTGTCCTTGCGCTGCAACAAGGTGATTTCACGATCAGACTTGACCACCTTGGGCTCTACTCCGGTGACGCCGCCGCGCGGGTGATTTTCAAAATCAACACCCCATTCTGCTGCGAAGACATTACGGTCAATTGCGCCTGATACACCGGCATGGCTGATCAATTCCGCGACATCAAAACCAATACCACCCGCGCCGATAATGGCGACCTTCTGTCCGACCGGCTTGTTGCCCTTGATCACGTCGACATAGCCGACAACCTTTGCGTGATCGATGCCTTCAATATCGGGCGTGCGCGGCTTGATACCGGTCGAGACGATGACATGGTCAAAGCCCTCTTTTTTGAGCGCTGCCGCGTCTGCTTTGACGTTGAGCCGCAGGTCAATATCATGCACTTCGATCATCCGGTTATAATAGCGGATCGTTTCATGAAACTCCTCCTTGCCGGGAATGGTTTTCGCCAGATTGAACTGACCGCCAATTTCGGAAGATGCTTCGAACAATGTTACCGCATGGCCCCGTTGAGCCGCTACCGTGGCATAAGCCAGGCCAGCCGGTCCGGCCCCGACAACGGCAATCCGCTTGGCAGTGGTCACCGGCTCATAGTTCAATATGGTCTCATGACAGGCACGGGGATTGACCAGGCAGGTTGTCAGCTTGCCCATGAACGTGTGATCGAGACAGGCCTGATTGCAGGCGATGCAGGTGTTGATCTCGTCCTCGCGCCCTTCGACGGCCTTGCGCATGAACTCGCTGTCGGCGAGCAGCGGTCGTGCCATCGAGACCAGATCGGCATCGCCGCGGGCGAGAACTTCCTCTGCGACATCCGGCATATTGATCCGGTTGGAGGTGATGACGGGAACGCCAACCTCTTTGCGCAATCGGCCTGTTACTGACGTGAAGGCAGCCCTTGGCACCATGGTCGCAATCGTCGGCACCGCGCTTTCATGCCAGGTGAAATGGGTCGAAATGATCGTCACGCCTGCCTTTTCCAAAGCTTTGCCGAGCATGATGATTTCATCCCAGCTCATCCCGCCATCCAGCATGTCCATTGCCGCGATCCGGAAGATGATGATGAAATCCTTGCCAACGGCGGCACGCGTCTGCTCGACGATCTCGAGAGCAAAGCGCATTTTATTCTCGAACGAGCCGCCATATTCATCTTCGCGAAGATTGGTTTTCTGGACCAGGAATGTCGATATCAGATATCCGGCCGAACCGATGATCTCGACTCCGTCATAGCCGGCCTTCTGGGCCATTACCGCGCAGCGGACATGATCGTTGATCTGCTTGTGAATGCCGGCCGTGTCGAGCTCATTGGGGACATGTTTGGCAATCCGGGATCGTACGGCGGAGGGCGCGACCATCTTGGGATTATTGGCAAGAGGACCAGGGTGCAAAATCTGCATGCATATTTTCACGTCGGCAGCAGCGCCATGAACGGCGTCGGTGACCAGCCGATGCTTTGCCGCTTCCTCATCGCTGGACATGACCGCGCCGCCCATTGATGCTTCCTCATTGGGCGCAATCCCGCCGGTGATGATCATGCCAATATTATTCGCCGCCCGCTCGGCAAAATAGGCCGCCATGCGTTCAAAGCCGCCGTCCATTTCTTCCAGCCCGGTGTGCATGGATCCCATGATGGAGCGGTTTTTGATGGTGGTGAAACCAAGGTCGAGCGGTTCAAGCAATTTGGGATATTTCATGATTGTCCTTCTAGCGGCATTTTTTTTGTGATCCCATTATCCAATATGCTAAACTCTGCACAAAGCTAGTGTCTGCTTTGGCCGGGTGGCTTCAACTGAACGTGGCCACTTGCAGATCGAACCGCCGGGCAGGCGTTTCATTCGACTGATCCGAAATCAACCCCTGGATTCTGTCATCAGGCAAATCGGCTGAAAATCTGAAGCCTGACACTGAAATTTCCCTGTCAAAGACTCTACTCAGGGGCAATGTTGTGATTTTTGGATGCCGGGCACAAGGCTTTGCCATCTTCGTCGATGGACTTGTTCGGAGCGGCTGTTTACGAACAATATCAGTGATGATTTCGAACCGGGTTCGTTGAAAGGTAATTTTTGGACAGTCCCAAACTGATCGGACGAACCGATCAAACCGTTGAACAAGTTGTCGACAACGGGATTGTCGCTCTGCAACTGGAGAGCGGCAAATGTTACGGGTTTAACAATTCTGCTGCGAGGATCTGGTCGCTTATCGAGCAGCCCAAATCAAAGCAGCAATTGTGCGATATATTGCAGGACGAGTTTTCGGTCGATGCTGCAACATGCCGGGCTGATGTCGAGAAAACATTGAATCAGTTGCGCGATGAAGGGTTGATCGAATTTATCGGCAGTTGACGATAGACTAGGAACTTGTCGCTACCAGCCGTTCTATCTGGTCGCATGACTCCATCAGCTTTGGAAAAGAAGGTGGACGATCAATGTTGAAGACCGGGACTTGCTGAACCAATGTCGCAATGTTGCTGAGATCAGCTGCTGCGTCTTTTTTTAGCTACGCCGTTCCATAACGATTTCCCATCAGCGCAAGTATTGCCTGGGTTTGGCCGAGTTTCTGAAACCGCGTATTGTTCACGGATGAAACGGGCTTTTGCAGGATTAACGCTGCCGATAACGGAGCACGTTCCAGCGATCCGCTGGCATCTATCAGATATTTGCCAATATCAGGCCGCAATCCCGCCGGCATCCGATCGAGTCCATGTTTGGACAATGCATCATAAGCATCGGGCAGCAAACTGAGGCGTGCGGAACCAATCTCGACCATTGGTTGCTTTGAGCCATGGGACATCAAGACAAGATCGTCGGTCAAAAGCGTTGCCCCCCTTGCGATAAGGGCTCCCGCCAAAGTGGATTTCCCATGGCCGGAGCCGCCCAGTAAAATGACGGCCTTGCCGCCAATATTCAGTCCGGCGCCGTGGAAGATTGACTGCCCGATATCAGCGAGCATTTGCGCGAAAACGACGCTGACCAGCGGATAGATACAATCATCCCAAGACTGGTTACTGTTGACCAGAAGGCGCTTGCCAGACTGGTCATAGCGATAATCGATCCA
>Ga0209491_10000482_pt1 | contig 80101 bp, 64 predicted proteins | sample BON02_FD_187213 | JGI IMG/M metagenome (GOLD analysis project Ga0209491, IMG submission 187213) | Freshwater microbial communities from Lake Bonney liftoff mats and glacier meltwater in Antarctica - BON-02 (SPAdes) (version 2) | ecosystem: Environmental > Aquatic > Freshwater > Ice > Glacier...
CCTTTAGGAAACGCGCGATTTCCCCCGAGGCCTCCAGTCTTCCGCGCCGCCGTTGTTCTCTTGTGGCCCCGCCGATGTGGGGAGCGAGGACGACGTTGTTCATCGTGAAAAGGGCCTCGTTCACGACGGGTTCGTCTTCGAAGACGTCGAAGGCGGCTCCGGCGAGATGCCCGGACTGCAGGGCGGCGACGACGGCGGCTTCGTCCATCACCTTGCCGCGGGCGACGTTGATGAAAAAGGATCCTCGTTTCATCTTCGCGAGACGTTCGGCGTTGATGAGTTGACGGGTCCCGGGCGTGAGCGGGACGAGGATGACGACGATATCGGCTTCGCCGAGGAGGGTGTCGAGCGGGCGGTAGCCGGGGTGATCGTGCGGGCTCGATTTCGTGTGGATGACCTCCATGTCAAAGGCGAGGGCACGACGCTCGACCATTTTGGCAATGCGTCCGTAGCCGATGATCCCGAGAGTTTTCCCTCCGAGGAGGGTGCCCTCCCATCGCAGAGGTTCCATGCCGCCGCGCGCCCACTGTCCGGTGCGGACGAAGCGGTCGGATTCGGAGATGCGGCGGGTCATGTCGAGCATGAGCCCCAGAGTATGATCGGCGGTCGATTCGGCAAAGGCGGCGGGAGTGTTCGAGGCGGGGATGCCGCGGCGGCTCAGCTCGGCGAGGTCGAGATTGTCTATCCCCATGGCGGCGTTGGCGACGAACTTCAGGGCGGGGGCGGCGTCGAGCAGTTCGGCGTCAATTCTCAGTTCGCCTTGCGAAAGCACGGCGGTGCAGTCGGCGATCATCCCGAGGACCTGTCCGCGCGGCGCGGCGGCGACTCCATTGTCGGGCATCACGATCTCGGCGAGGCCCGCGAGAGGCGAGAGATGCTCGAGCGGAATATTTACGGTGACAAAGACGCGGGGGAGGGGAGATGACATGGAAGTAAGGAGCGGAGGAGCGGCGGCGGGACAAGGGAAATTTTAGCTGAACGAACGCGGATAAGTAAAAAGACTTGAAAATCCAGTAATTATAAAAGTTATTAGTGTATCTCTTTGCCATGCCGATTCTCGAGTCCATCCCGATTGCCGCAGTTTCTCCGACCGATGGATCGGCCCGGGATAGGCATGCCTTTTTCGAGCGGGTCGCCGCAGAGTTTGGATCTCCCTGTTACCTCTACGACGCGGCGGAGATCGAGGCACGGGCGCGCGAGTTGCGGTCCGTTTTCCCCGGAGGCGCCTCGACTCGCCTGCTCTATTCTTTCAAATCCAACCCGATGCCGGCGGTCGCGGCGGAGATGCGGAAGTCGGGTGCTGAGGCGGACCTTACTTCGCCGGGCGAAGTGACGGCGGCACTGGAGGCGGGATTCGATCTTTCCAGGGCGCTCTACGGCGGTCCGGGTAAAGGCATCGATGAACTCGCCGCAGCGATCTCGGCCGGGGTGCGGCATTTCTCGGTGGAGTCGAATCGTGATCTCATCAACCTCGCCCGCGCGGCGGAGGCGCTCGCGACGCCGGTGAAGGGTCTGCTGCGGCTCAATCCGCTCTCGGCGCCGAAGGCGAAGCTGGCGATGTCGGGAGTGGCGAGCCAGTTCGGCTTTGAAGAGGACGTCCTGCGCGCGACGGGTCACGAGACGCTCGCTCTCGCCGGGGAATTCGTCGCCATCGCGGGCATCCATCTCTATTGGGGCACACAGATCGGCGACCCCGAGGCGCTCCTCGCCTGTTTCACGAAGACGGTTGAGATCGCGGAGGAGTTGAGTCAGTTGCTCGGCTTTCCCCTCGAGATTCTAAATCTCGGCGGCGGTTTCCCCTGGCCCTATGCCCACGCCGGGCACGGACCGGACCTGTCTCCACTGCGGGACGGGCTGGCCGCGCTGCATGCGTCGAGTGGAGCGGCGCGCGAAGCGGAGTGGTGGTTCGAGTCGGGTCGCTATCTCGTCGGATCGGGCGGCACGCTCCTGACCCGCGTGATGGAGATCAAGCGGTCAAAGGACGAAAAGGATTTCCTCATCCTCGACACGGGAATCCACCATCTCGGCGGCATGGCGGGACTGGGACGCATCCCTCGCTTTTCCATCGACTTTGAGGTGCCGCCGGCACGAAACGGCAATCCGGAGATCCTTGTCGATGTCGTCGGTCAGCTCTGCACTCCGCTCGACTGCATCGGGAAAAAACTCACTCTGCCCCGCGTCGAGCCGGGTGATCTCCTCGCGATCCCGAACACGGGGGCTTACGGTATGACCGCCAGTGTGACCGGCTTCCTCAGTCGTCCGAGTCCTGCCGAGGTGCTTCATCGCGGAGACGAAATACTCTCGGTTCACCGCCTCCGCGGCGGACACGAACGTATTCTTTGATCCCATTTACTCGTCTCATGATCATGCCCAGCGCCATCTCTCTCGAAAATCTCGAAGCCGTCGTGCGGCCTCATTTGAAATTTCTGAACGCGGCGGACGCTCTCTCGCCTCGGCAGGACCTCGGTGAGGCGGGCCTCGACTCGATGGCCTCGATCGACCTGCTCCTCGGTCTGGAGAATCACTTCGGCATCTCGATCTCGGACGACGATCTTACGGAGAATTCGTTCCTGAATTTGGAGGAGATCCTGAAGTTGCTCGAGGCTTCGGTGGAGTGACGGATCAGACCACGACAAGTTCTTCGTGTGACTTGAAAGCCTCGGAGAGGTCGGGGCATCGGATGACGTAGGAAGGGGCGGGATCGACCTCGGAGATGTGGTTTGAACCGGTATGGATCTCCACGACGATCCCCGCGCATTCGCGACCACTGTCACACCACTTCACTGTTGTGCCGACCTCGAAAGGTCTGATCATTTTCATCTAAAGGGAGTTACGCTTTATCCGTATGAAAAGACGTTAAAGTTGTAATTGATTTACCACTTTTTCCGGGTAAAAAGCGCGGTTCCTCCCTCGAGAGCCGGAAACAGCCTTCGCGAACCGATCAATCAGCGGGGGAGTCGTATCACTTCCCACCCCGTGGCATCGAGCTGGCGCTTCGTCTCGGGGCTGAGATTGCCCTGGAGGATGAGGCGTCGCTTTTCCACCGAGGCGATGTCTTGGCGAGTGGCGAACTCGGCGACGGGCTCAGTCCAGCTGATGTAATCGACCGGGGCGGGGATCTCGAGGACCCCGTCGCTGGTGAGCGCGACCGCGAGTCGGCCGTAGACGCCGAAAGAGGCATAGGCCTGACTCTGCTGCCGGGTGTGGAGGAGATGAAAGGTGTCGGCGAGGAAATGGCCGCGCCAGACCGAGTCACATTCTTCCATGAGCGAAACGAGGTCCCCACGGCCCGATCCCGAGAATTTCGCGATCATCCCGACGATGCGGTGGCGGAGGGAGAGGGTGAGGTAGGGATTGGCAAAGAGGGTGTCGATGCGCTCGGTGCCGATGCCGAGATCGTTGAGGATCTGGCGATCCTGGAAATCGATTTCCGAGGCGGTGAGCTGATAGATGTCGTCGGGCAGGCCGACAAACTCGGTCGCGCTGAGGGCCCGCGAAGCGCCGGACGAGGCCACGGAAACGCCGATCTTGAGGGGAAGGCCTCCGGCAAAAAAGGCCCAGGTCACTTTTTCCATTTCCTCCTGGAGACGGGCGTTGTCGGTGTAGGGGTCGATCCCGAGCTGGCGCGCGCATTCGAGTTTGGCCTTGTCAAAGCCGGCCACATTTTTGATGGCCTTGCCGAGCCCTTTGCCTACTTCTTTGGCATCGGGAGGCGAGCTGTCGTTCTTTTTCTCACCGGCCTTGCGGGCTGCATTGCCGATGCCCGAGCCGACTTTGCCGAAGAAGTGGCCGACGGATTTAGGGACCTGTTTCACCGCGCCGCCGGGATCTTCGACGATGTTTTTGACCGCGTTGATTGGGGTCTCGACTGATTTCTTTATGCCCTCGGCGAAGAGGTCGCTTTTGCTGACGGCGACGAGGGTGGAGATGGCGCGGATCTCATCGACGCGGCGCTGGAGCTCGCCGGTGCCGACGCACTCGTAGGTGCCGTAGTCGGAGTCGATCACGAACTCAATGAGGTAGCCGTCGCCCTGCGCGAGGTCGCGGACGCGATGATGAGGACCGGCTAGGAGGTAGGCGGGAATGATTTCCGCCGCGTTGAAGGTGCGCGGTTCCTCAAAGGCAGCGAGGGGCAACGCGGCGGTAAGGGAGAGAGCGAGGATAGCTGCTAAGATTTTCATCGGAGTCTTCACTCGTAATCGATCGGAGACCCGATGTCCAGCCCCTTACAAACCCGCCGAAAATTTCCAGAGGTGGCCGTCACTGCGGATGTAGAGGGCGCCGTCGGACAGGGCCGGGGTGCTGAGAATGGTCTCGCCGAGCTCGATCCTGCTGACGATCCTGCCTTCCTCGCCGCTGAGATCGACAACCTGGCCGATCCCTGTCTCACCGAAGATAAAGAGGCGGTCCCCCGCGCCGGCGACGGGACTGCCGCTGAAGGGGCCCTCGATCCTCGTCCGCCAGAGGCGGGCTCCGGTGGCGCGATCAATGCAGGTGAGGACGCCGGCGTTGTTGATGAGATAGACCTTTTCCCCGATCACGAGCGGACTCGCGGTGCCGGGGCGCTCGTTGGATTCGTTCCATACTTTCTCCGGCTCGGAGCCCGAGGCACCGATGCGCATCGCGGTGAGGCCGTTGGACGGGATGAAGAGCTGGTCGCCCGAGGCTGCGCTCGAAGGGATCGTGGAGGCACCGCCCGCAATTTTGAAAACCGGGGAGCCGGTCGAGGGGAGCAGCCCGACGATGCCGTCGCCGCCCTGCAGGGCGACGATGGATTCGCCGTCTTTGACGATCACGGTGGGCGAGGTCCAGTTCGCCGACTTGGGCCGGTCGAGCTTCCATTTGTTCACTCCGGTGAGCAGGTCAAATCCGGCGGCAAAGGACTCGGAGTCATTCTCGATCTGTGCGACGAGGGTGTCGCCGACGACGATGGGGGACGAGGCGAGACCGAGGCTGTTGGAGGCGTTCGGGTAGTCGAGGGTGAGGGCGCGCATCCAGACGAGGTTGCCGTCGAGGTCGAGACAGATGAGGTCGTTTGAGGAGTAGAGAGCGTAAATTCGCTCGCCGTCACTCGCGGGGGTGGGAGCGGCGACGTTCGTTTTGTTGTGGGACATGGTCCGCCCGGTCGCCCAGAAGCGGCGCTCCCAGAGGGGGGCTCCGTCTTTCACGGCAAAACAGAGGACGTGGATCTGCTGTTGCTCGGGGCCACTCGCGGCGGTGACGAAGACTTTGTCCCCGACGACGATGGCACTGCCGAGACCGCGCCCCGGTAGGACGACCTTCCAGGCGAGAGTCTTGTCGCTGAGTTTGGCCGGAGTGGTCGCGGCGCCGGGGTCGAATCCGGAGCCCTGCGGACCGCGGAAATTGAGCCAGTCAGCCTGCGCCGGGGCGATGGCGACGAGGAGCAGGGCGGAGACGAGGGTGAGGCGGAAAAGGGGCATGGCGTGAGCGAAGGGTGCAGGTGGGAAATCACTGGGCGGGAGCAGGAGCGGGAGCAGGAGTAGCGGCTGCGGCGGGGCGACGGGCCGGAGCGGCTTTTTCGGGAGTGGGTTTGCGATCGGTCGCGAGGATGGCGGTGCCGGTGCTGTCGCAGACCCGCATCTGGAACTCCCACTGGACGGTCCAGTCCTGCTCTTGCTCGTTCTGGCAGGCTTTCACGAGGATGGTGTTCTTGCCTTCCTTGAGCGCCACGGGCAGAGAATACTGGTCGATGCGCTGGCCGCGGTGGTACTCGTCACGGCCAAAGAGAAGTTCGCCGTTGAACCAGATCTTCCACGCGTTTTTGCATCCGAGCCGGATCTCGGCCTCGCGGGCTTCGCCGGCGGTGAACTCGGCGTAGGCGTAGCCGGTGACTTGCTTGAGCGGGGAGAAGGGCGTGTTGAAATCGACTTTGCCGTAGTCGTCAGAGGTCGCATACTCCTGCCAGGTCACGGATTTCCCTTCTTTGCCCTCGTAGGCGGAGCTCAGGTTGATCTCGGTCTCGGGTGGGTAAACGGTGTCGAAGCCCTTGCGGTCGGTGTTGTCAAAGGGGGCGATGAGCTGCCAGTGCATGAGAAAACCGAAGTGCTTCGGCAGGTCGAGTTTCTGCTCGAGCTTTTCGCGCAGCAGTTTGGCGACGGCGTCGATCTGGTCAATGTCGCGGGCGGCATCGAGGGCGCGGTCGAGGGTGGCGAGGCTCTTCTCTTTTTCCCCGGCCCCGAGTTGGGCCTGGCCCTCGGTGAGCAGTTGGGCGACGGCGTCGCGGCGGAGCGGGGCGCTCGGGTCGTCGATCATGCCGGGGATGAGCGACTTCGCCTCTTCGGGGGAGACTTTGCCATAGAGGTCAAAGGCGAGCCGCCGGGCGTTGGGCTCGTTCTTCCGGTCGAGGACGAAGGCCTTGATCCGGTCGGCAGGGAGAGCTGCTTTGGCGGCGAGTTCGCGTTCGAAGACGGTCTCGACGGCGGATCGCATCCAGTTGCGGGCGATCGGGCCGGCGGTCTCCATCGCCTCGAGGACGGGCAGGATGACCTCGGACCCGTGCGCGGTGAGCTCTCCCCAGGCCTTTGCGGCCTCGGCGTTGCCGGCGCCTTCGGGGCCGACTTTGAGGATCTGCTCGAGGGCCCCCGACCACTCGGCGGATCGCAGCGGGGGCGCGGGAAGGATGAGGAAGAGAGCAGCGGCGAGCAGGGCAATGGTGGCTTTCATCTACGGTTAGAGGCGGGAATGGAAAAATGGGAGAATAATAGCGTCAGTAGTGGCAGGGGAGCAAGTGACGTGAAAGAGGCGATGGAGGTATGGGTGCAAAGGGATGAATTTTCTTAATTGGCTAAGAATCAGATTCCTTTGACCTCATTCCTTTGACAACTCTTTGCGTCCGATCCAGATCCGGGAAAGCGGTCACTTCGCGATCTTCCGATAGAGCTCGATGGTCTCGCGGGCGATCTCGGCCCAACTGAATTTTTCCAAAACCCGTTGCCTTCCCGCCCGGCCCATTGTGGCGCACCGGTCAGGATCGCGCATCAGCTCGTTGATCCCGGCGGCTAGGTCGCGGGAGTAGGCGGCGGGGTCGATCGCTTCAAAAGGCGATTCTTTCTGCTGCTCGAGAGGGATGAGCAGGCCGGTCTCGCCGGGCAGGATGATCTCTTTCATCCCGCCAACCTTCGAGCCGACCACGGGCGTCTCACAGGCCATCGCTTCGAGATTGATGATCCCGAAGGGCTCGTAAATGGACGGGGTGCAGAAAACGCGGGCGTGGCTGTAGAGGGTGATCTTGTCAGGGGTGGGGATCATGTCCTGAATCCAGACGATGGTTCCGTCGTAGTCGGTCCGCACCGCCTCGACCGCCGCTTCCATCTCGACCTTGATCGCGGGCGTATCGGGGGCACCGGCGCAGAGGACCACCTGCGTTCCAGGCTCGAGATGGCGGATCGCGTTGACGAGATGGACGATGCCCTTTTGCCGGGTGATGCGTCCGACGAAGAGGACAAAGGGAATCTCCGGATCGATGCCCCATTTTTCGAGGATGCCTCGGTTGGCGGTGGGGCGGTATTCGTCGGGATCGATCCCGTTGTAGATCACGGGGACGCGCTCTTCGGGTACGTCGAAAAGTCGCAGGATGTCTGCCTTGGTCTCGTGAGAAACAGCAATGACGGCGTCGGCCATCTCGATCGCGGTTTTCTCGAGCCAGAGCGTGAAATCATAGCCGCTGCCGAGCTGCTCACGTTTCCAGGGACGCAGCGGCTCGAGAGAGTGAACGGTCAGGGCCATGGGGAGGCCGTAGTTGAGATGCGCGAGGATGCCGCCGAAGTGGGCATACCAGGTATGCAGGTGGACTACGTCGGCATCGATGCGACGGGTATTGAAATCGAGGCAGCTTTGCAGTGCGGAGAAGACCGAGTGCAGGGCGGGCGGGGCGGTGTATTCGGAACTGTCGGCTTTCGCCCCGAAGACTTCGGGATTGTCCCCCGTGACCTTCTGTTCGCCGAAGCAGCGCACCTCGACTTCGCAGAGTTTGGCGAGTTCGCGCGCCAGATACTGGACGTGGATGCCGGCCCCTCCGTAGATGTGGGGCGGGTATTCGTTGGTGAGGAGAAGGGACTTCATCGTGAGATCAACAGAGCGGCTTCGCGATGTTTTTCAAGGATGAAGGCGGGCGACCGTCAGATCTCGATCTTCGACCGCCAGCGCGCCACCTCGATCTGACCCGTGTGGCGCTCGATGAGGGTTTTCTGAAGGGCATGGGACTGATCGGTCTCCCCGTGGACGAGAAAGACACGCTCTTTTTTGCCGCCCATCTTATCAAAATAATCGAGCAGTTCGCTGCGGTCGGCGTGACCGCTGAAGGAGTCGAGGATCTCGATGTCGGCTTTGACCTTGAAAACATCACCGAGGATGGGAACCTCCTCCATGCCACCGCGGATCTTCGCCCCGAGGGTGTGCTCGGCGCAGTAGCCGACAAAGAGGACGGTGTTTTTCGGATCCTCGATGTTGTTGCGGAGGTGATGGAGGATCCGGCCCGCCTCGCACATGCCCGAGGCCGAGATGATGATCGCGGGTTCGTGGAGTTCGTTGAGGGCCTTCGAGTCATTGACCTTGCGGACGAGGCTGAGATTCTCGAAGCCGAAGGGATCGCGTTTGTCGAAGAGGAATTCGTAGACATCCTCGTTGAAACACTCGGGATGGAGGCGGAAGATCTCGGTCGCGCTGACGGCGAGGGGGCTGTCCACGTAGATGGGCACGGCGGGGATTAGCCCCTCTTCGGTGAGTTGGTGGAGCACATAGACGAGCTGCTGGGTCCGCTCCACCGCGAAGGCGGGGATGATGACTTTGCCTTTTTTGTCGAGCGCGCGGTTGAGGATGTCGCTGAGGAGATGGTTCGCCTGGGTCGGCAGCTCATGCTCACGATTGCCGTAGGTACTCTCCATGATGAGGATGTCGACATCCTCCGCCACGGCGGGGTCGCGGAGGAGCTCATTGTTGCCCCGTCCCACGTCGCCGGAGAAGAGGAGCCGCTGGCGGTTACCGTTCTCAACAATATCGAGGATGACCTGAGCCGAGCCGAGGATGTGCCCGGCATCAATGAAGGTAAGAGTGACCCCGTCGGCGATGGGGATGGAGCGATCATACCCTATTGTGACGAACTGGCGCACGCACTCCTCGGCCTCCTGTTCGGTGTAGAGGGTCTCGAGATCGGGTTCGCCTCGCTTGGCCCGGCGTTTGTTGAGCCACTTTGTGTCCTGCCCCTGAATGCGGGCGCAGTCGGCGAGCATGATCTGGCAAAGGTCACGAGTCGCGAAGGTCGAGTAAATGTTGCCTTTGAATCCATTGCTCGTGAGACTGGGGAGGTTGCCGCTGTGGTCGATGTGGGCGTGGGAGAGCACGACCGCATCGATGCTCTGAGGCTTGAAGAAAAAGTGGCGGTTCCGATCATTGGCTGTGTCGCGTCGCCCCTGATACAGCCCGCAGTCGAGGAGGATACGCGATCCATTCACGTCGATGAGATGTTGTGACCCTGTCGTCGTCTCCGCCGCGCCGCAAAAAGTGATCTTCATACAGGAGTAGTAGCGGTTTCACGATACCGGAGCAAGGCCAAGCTGTCTTTTCCGAGCAGGGGAGGGTAGGTCATTTCGCGGCGAAATACGGTTTTTTAACGAATTTTAAAGATTTCACCGAAAATCATAATTTCAGCGCGGAGAATTTAAAGAATTATCAGGAAATATCAGCTGGGGAGGGACTATCAGCCGGGGAGGGACAGGTTAGCTATCGGTTATCGGAGCCGAGGAGGGACAGGTTAGCTATCGGTTGGGTGTGGATTTTTAAAGAAATTTATAGGCTTCACCGTAGAAATCATAATTACAGCGGCGGAAATTTTAAAAATATTTAGGAAATCTTAAATTTAATCTTGTGCAAAATATAAAGATGTTATAGACTCTCCACATGAATCGAATTGCGACCACCCTGACGACCCTCACGGCTTCAGCGCTTCTCTGCCAGACGCTCGGTGCTGCCGAGCCGACGATGGAGGCCCTGAACTCCAGAATCAATGTGCTCGAGTCCCGCATCACCTCTCTAGAGACGGCGATGAAGAGTGAGAGCAGCACTTACAGCTACTCGAATGCAGCGGTGCTCGAGGCGACCAAGGCCGGGCAGTCCGGTACGACGACGCCGACGACCCCGACGGGTGGAACCTATGTGATTCAGGATGGTGATACTCTCGGCAAGATCGCCGAGAAGTTTAAAGTCGAGCGCAAGTCCCTCCTCGAGTCGAATCGCCTCAGCGAAGGCCAGCCGATCTACATCGGTGAGACTCTCATGATCCCCGCAGCGGCTGCCGCCCCCGCTCCCGCTCCGAATGCAAACATGGCCGAGACCGGCAAGCCTGCCGATGTGAAGAAAAACTCGGTAGTGATCGGCGAAACCAAGAAGCCCGAGTCCGCCCCGGCCCCGGTGCCAGCTCCCGCCCCCGTCGGCACGAAGACCCACAAGACCGTCAAGGGAGACACGCTCACCTCGGTCGCAAAGAAATATGCCACCTCCGTTGAGAGCATCAAGTCTGCCAACGGACTTCGCAGTGACACGATCAGCCTCGGTCAACTATTGAAAATTCCCGTCGCGCAGACCGCTTCGAACGATACTGCCCCTACTCCCGGGAAGCTGAAGCCGGAGCAGAAGCAAGAGCAGGCCAATGCCTTCCAGTATGACAACGACCTGCTCCGCGCCCAGGAGACCTACGGATACTACACCGTGAACAAAGGCGACAACCTTTACGCTCTCGCCCGCGACTTCTTCACGACCATGTCCGAGCTCCAGCGCATCAATCGCCTCGGCGCCAGCACCACGATTTTCCCAGGCAACGAGATCATCGTTCCCACTGCCAAATACAACGCCTACCACAAAGTCAGCGGGACCGGCGAGATGGTGAATCGCTGAGCGAGCTTCGCCAGACGATACCGGCAAACGAAAAAAATTTGTCTCCGAGACGATTCCCGAGATTGTTGAGAGACATAGTTGAGTGGTCAAAGAACCCGGTCCCGCAAGGGGCCGGGTTTTTACCGTGTTGGGCAGGCACCCTGCGCACCCGACCTGCGCCCAAACCTCACCGGGCCGAGGGCGGCCCCGGCCCGCCACGGCAGCCTTTCGCGGACTGTGGTTTGGGGCTAGGGGTGCTATTCCGCCGAGAAAGGCTTGAGACCTCCGGGTGGGGTCTCCGGCGTTTCCCCGGAATCCGTGGCGGGGGCGGGGGCGGGGGCGGGGGCGGGCGTTGCGGATTCAGGTTCCATTTTGGCGGCCTCGGCTCCCTCTTCCGGTGCCGGTGGCTCGGCCGGGAGCAGGGGGATCTCGATTTTTACCCTGACCTCACCCGCGTCGATAGGCGAGAGTGATTCGATGACGCCCGGCTTCAGGACCGCCGCGTTGACCCCGCGCTCGGTGAGGAAACGCACCACCTCGGCAGAGCGGCGCTCGCCCAGATAGTCGTTGAAGGCGCTCGACCCGCCACTCGGCTTTACCGCCTCGATCACGACCGCACGCCCTTCGCGGTCGGGGGAGAGCAGATAGCGAGTGAGTTCCACGAAGACCGCTTCCTGATTCGCCTGGAGGAGGAACGAGTTTCGTGAAAAAAGCACCGGCGGCAGGGTCTCGTATTGCTGCACCGGAGTCGCAGCCGGCAACACCGCCACCATGCCCGCGAGCAGGGGGGAGGTCGTGCCCGATGCTGGCCCGGCAGGCGAGAGGCCGTCGGTCTCAGCAGACGTCACCTCGAGGGGCATGGCACGGAGGGTGCCGGTGGGGGCGGACGTCTTACCCTCGAGCCGATCAAAGTCACTGAGCATCAGCAAAGTGGGAAAAAGTTTTTCGACGAGCAGTCCCGGGATCTCGAAGGCCACTTCGCGGGCCGGGGTGAGGTCGATGGGCGACAGGTCGGCGCCGGGTCCCCCGGTAGTGAGCGAGACCTCGATCTTCGGCAGGTACTCGGTCCCGACGATGCAGATGTGATTGATGAAGCGCCTTTTCCCGAGGATGGGCATGAGCCGGATTCGCAGGGCGGTCAGGGTAACGACACTATCGGTGAGGCCGCCGATGAGGATGCGGTCGGGCCAGATTTCGAAGCGCCCATCGTGGGTGGAGAGGCCGAGCTCGGCAATGACGCTGCGAAGATCGGAAATAGGGGGAAGGGTCGCGCCTGGATCGACGACAAGTCCCTCGTTGACCACCTGCAAGTCCGGCCTCGCCCCGCTGGCGGCGAGCGCGAGGATTTGCGCGGTCTCCTCGGACTCGACTCGACCCGAGAGCTCGATCGTCTCCCCGGTGAAGCGGATGGAGAGGTCCGGATTTTCCGACGAAGCAGCGACCACCCGACCGGTCGATACCGTGACGAGACAGGCGAGGGCCGCGATGAATGGGCGAAAAATCATGGAGTCAGCTCCGGGAGGGCAGGTGCCCATTACATGCCGCTTCCGGTGTCTAAGTCAATCCTGCAGAGAGCGGGAAGAGTCTTCGGAGAAAGAATCGGCTCCTCCTCGGTCCCGAAAACCTTTTTGCTTAGGTGCTTGCTTACGTCGGTCGTTTCGCTTTTGTTTTCACCCTCCCTCAGAAAGATGGCTGACATTCAATCCCTCAAGCAGGCCCTCGCCGTATCGCCGGACAACGTGCCGCTCCTCCTCATGCTCGGTGAGGCCTACCTCGAGCAATTCAGTCTCGAAGAGGCAAAGGCGAGCTACGAGGCGGTGCTGCGTGTCGATCCCGCCAATCCTTATGCGCGGACCCATCTCGTGCAACTCCTCGATCTCGACGGACGCTCCTCCGAGGCCATTCTCCGACTGGAACAAGTCTGCGGCGAATACCCGAACTTCGGACCCGCCTGGCTGCTGCGGGCCCGTCTCTCTCTGAACGAAAATCGCGCCCGCGAGGCCCGCGAGTACTATGAGAGGGCGGTCGCGCTCGATCCCTCCCTGAAAAACGACGACCTCCTCAAGCGCATCCGTCAGGCCGGCGGGCAGCGGGTCGCCGAAGAGCCGCGCGAACCGTCGCCGCAGCGCAACGGCGATCGTCAGGCCGGGGCCTATTATGATCCCGAGTTTGAGGAGGATGACTTCGACGACGACCCTTTTGACGACGGTGACCTCGAGATCGAGTTCGATCAGAAACCCGACGTCGATTTTGACCGAGTCGGCGGCATGGAGGCTGTCAAAGAGGACATCCGCATGAAGATCCTCTACCCGCTCGAGAATCGCGAGCTCTTCGAAGCCTACGGCAAACGCGCCGGCGGCGGAGTCCTCCTCTACGGACCGCCCGGCTGCGGCAAGACCCTCATCAGCCGGGCCACCGCCGGCGAGATCAATGCGAAATTCCTCAGCGTCGGGCTGCACCAGATCCTCGACATGTGGATAGGCAAGTCCGAGGAAAAGCTCCACGAGATCTTTGAAATGGCGCGCCGTCACGCCCCCGCCGTGCTCTTCTTCGACGAAGTCGACGCCCTCGCCGCCGACCGCAAGGACATGCGCACCTCCGCCGGGCGGACTCTCATCAACCAGTTCCTCGCCGAGCTCGACAGTGAGTCGTCGAAGAACGACGGTGTCCTCGTCCTCGGGGCGACCAACGCGCCCTGGCATCTCGACTCCGCCTTCCTCCGGCCGGGCCGATTCGACCGTCTCATCTTCGTGCCGCCGCCGGATGAAACGGCGCGCGACCAGATCATCCGCATCATGGCCGAGGGCAAGCCCGTCGCCGGACTCGATCCCGCCGCGCTCGCGAAAAAGGTGAAGGACTTCTCCGGAGCCGACATCAAGGCCGTCTTCGATCAGGCGATCGAGGGAGCTCTCTCCGAGGCGATGAAGACCGGCAAAATTGTGCCAGTCACCCAGAAGCAGCTCCTCAAGGCCGCCGCGAACGTGAAGCCGAGCACGCGGAAGTGGTTCGAGAGCGCCCGCAACTACGCCCTCTACGCCAACCAGAGCGGCTTTTACGACGACGTCCTCCACTATCTCGGCATCGGGAAGTGAGCGCTATCTTCCCGCCATCCTCCGTCCATGAGTGAACTTTCGCACGGCCTGCTCTTGCAGGATCAGGGGCGCCTCGAAGAGGCTGAAGCCTGCTTTTACAGCGTCCTCGCCCGCGAGCCCGACAACGATTTTGTCTTCGGGCGCCTCGCCCTCTGTCAGATGAGTCAGCCCGGGAAAAAACGCCGTGCCCTCGACACCATCGCCGAGGCCATTCGTCTCCGCGCCGACGAGCCCTTCTATTTTTCCGTCAAGGCGATCATCCTCGGTGAACTCCATCGCGGCAAAGAGGCACTCGAGGCCGCCGAGACAGCGGTGAGGCTCAATCCCGAAGACACCTTCGCCCTCTCCGCCAAAGCCAACGCCTATTGCGCGATGGATCGATGGGCCGAGGCCGAGGAATGGAGCCGCCACGCCCTCGCCCTCGACGGCGATAATGCCATGGCCGCCAACATCCTCGCGCATACCCTGCGCATCCAGGGCAAACGGCAGCTCAATGCCGAGGCCGTCGAACGACTCCTCGCGGCCGATCCCGAAGACAGCTTTGCCCACGTCAATGCCGGCTGGACCGCCCTCCAGGCAAAAGACCAGGCCCGCGCCGAACAGCACTTCCGCGAAGCCCTGCGCCTCGATCCCGAGTCCGACATGGCGAGAGAGGGACTCCTCGAATCTTTCCGCGCCCGCTCCTGGTTCTATCGCGCCTACCTCTCTTACTGCTTCTTCATGCAGCGCTATACCGAGGGCAAACAATGGATGATCTTCCTCGGCGCTTTTGCCGTCTACCAGGTCTCGCGGAAGTACCTCGAGACGATCAACCCGGTCTACTCCGGCGTGCTCGTCGCGGTCTGGCTGGGGCTCGTCCTCTGGGTCTGGCTCGCGCCGGGCATAGGGAACTTCCTTATCCTCCTCGATCGCTCCGCCCGGCTTGCTTTAAAACCTGCCGAGCGCCATCAGGGCATCGCTGTCGGCGGTATCTTCGCCCTCGGTGCCCTCGCCACTATCGCCGGACTCGTGAGCGGCTATTACCCCGTCCTCCTCGCCGGCGTCGGTCTGCTCGCCACCACTATTCCCGCCTCGCTCACCTTTGGCAACGTCTCGTCGCGCGGGCGGCTCGTCTTCGGGAGCATCACCGTGCTGCTCTATGCGGCGGTGGGGACCATGATCGTGCTCGAGTGGGTGCGTCATCCCGCGCCCATGCATCCACTGAGTAGCGGACTCGGGCTCTTTGCCCTCTTCGCCACTGTTGCCTGCACCTGGCTGGGGAACATCCGTTCACTCCGTCGTAGTTCGGACGATTGAGGAAGTCGGATTCATTTGCCCAACATGACCAACGAAAAACGGCGGATACAGGATCCGCCGTTCTCAAAAAATGGGACCGGTTCGAGAACCGATCGTAAGGGGGGGGGCAGGGGCTACTCTTTGACCTTTTCGGCGCGAGCCTTGAGATTCGTAGCTGCTTTGCCGAGGCGGCTGCGGAGGTAGTTCAGCTTGGCGCGGCGCACCTTGCCGTGCTTCAGCACTTCGATCTTCGCCATCTTGGGGGAGTGAACGTGGAAAGCACGCTCAACACCTTCACCGCTGGAAATCTTACGAACCGTGAACGCATGATTGATTCCCGAACCGTGGCGGCCGATCACGAGACCTTTGAAGATCTGGATACGCTCTTTGCCGCCTTCAACAACGCGGGAGTGAACGTTGACTGTGTCACCGGGACCGAAGTTCGGCACTTCGGCTTTCATTTGCTCGCGTTCGATTTTGTTAATCACATTCATGGGTTCACCTGGGAAAAAATGAGCCGCAAAAGGGATGCTTCGCGGCGGGTCGAAACTTTTACTCACAACAGAGGTGAAAGCAACGGATTTCCCGAATATTTTTTGTTGCGCGCCCCAGCTTCCGCGCCTAGAATCCCGCTCCCCAGCCGAGGCAGGTTGAAGAACGAAAGTTCCGAAGTCGCTGCCATTACCGTGGAGCGGTAGTTCAGTTGGTTAGAACGCTGCCCTGTCACGGCAGAGGTCGCGGGTTCGAGTCCCGTCCGCTCCGCCACTGCCACCCATTTCGGGAAAAGTGAAAATTGTCCCTCAGAGCTCAATCGCTCTAGACTCGAACCCGCGAAGCGGGTTTGCGCGCCCCGGCGCGAAGCGCACGCAATCCCCCGGTGCAAGGCACCGGCAAGCCGCGCATCGGGCGCAGCCCGATAATCCCGTCCGCTCCCGAAAGCCGAAGATCTGCGCCGGAAACGCAAGGAGTCGCTCACACGAAGCCACGAAAGAGAAGGCGGCGAAGGTCGAATCCGGGACAATGTCCAACACGGCCTCAGAGCGGCCATCTACAGGGGAGGGGAAATGACCGGGTCGGTCACGTAAATCGGCTCGGATCGCCGATCTCTTCCACTACCGATACTTTTCCGCCCTCGATCCTCAGCTCTGCGCCGAAGGGGAGGGGTTCGTTGTCGTCGATGTGGCCGGCGCAGAGACCTGTCAGGACGGGGAAGGCGGCGTCGGCGAAGTGGCTGGCGAGGACTTCGTCGATGGTGACTCCGTCGGCTCCGGCTTCGCCCTCGGTGAAGGCGCCGATGAGAAGCCCGGTGATGCCTTCGAACCATCCCGCCTGGGACATCGTCGTGAGGACCCGATCGACGCGGTAGGGTCGCTCGCCGACGTCTTCGAGGAAGAGGATGCGACCGGTGAGGGGCGAGCAATAGGGTGTACCGATGAGGGCGCTGAGGACGGCGAGATTTCCCCCGCTGAGGATCCCGTTGACGGGGGCGACCGCAGTGTCGTTGAGGGATTGCAGACACCACCCGAGCGGCCCGCTGGGGTTCTCGAGGGCGGCGATCCATTTTTCGCGGATGATTTCCGAGGCATTGCCGAGGGCGGCGACCATGGGGGCATGGACCGAGCGGACTCCCGCCGCGGCCCAGAGGGCGTGGAGGGCGGTGATGTCGCTGAAGCCGACGATCATTTTATTCGCCGCGCGGATGCTGTGGAGATCGACCCCGGAGAGGAGTCGCGTCGCCCCGAACCCGCCGCGGGCACAGACGATTGCGTCAATGTCAGGGTCGAGGATGGCTTCGTTGAGTTCGGTGAGGCGGCGGGCATCGTCCCCGGCGAGGTAGCCGCTCTGGCTAAAAATGTCGGACCGGTGGCTGACTTCGTAGCGCTGTGAGAGCCAGGCGATGCCTTTGCCGAAGGAATCTGTGTTGAAGGGCCCGGCCGGGGCGATGACGGCGAGGTGCGATCCTCGTCTGACGGGGCGGGGGAGGGGGAAGTTCATGATGGGAGCGTGAACAGAAACGGGAACAGCATCTCGCCGTTCCCGCCTCATGCAACAGGGTTGGGGTGATGACTTAACCCTCTTCGACGGCGTTGATCATGCCGTAGTCGCCGTCTTCGCGACGGTAGATGATGGCGAGCTTGTCGGTCTTGTCATCGTGGTAGAGGATGAAGGGCTTTTCGTTCATCTCCATGTCCATGATGGCTTCGTCGCTGAAGAGGTGTTTGATTTTGTATTTTTCTTTGTGGATGATGACGGGCTCGTGCTCGGACTCGGGCTCGACGGGGATGTCAGAGGGGAAAATGGTCTCGCTGAGGAAGCGTGTCTCTTTCTGCTTTTTCTTGGGGCGGTGCGACTTGAGCATGCGCGTCTTGTGCTTGCGCATGCGCCGGGCGATCTTGGATATGGTCTCGTCGATGGAGGCATACATATCCTGGGTCGTGGTGTCGGCTTCGATGGTGATGTGGTTGGCGCAGAAAAGGATGATTTCCGCGATATGCCTGTTCTGTTCGACGTTGAGAAGGACCTTGGCCTCGATGATTTTGGGGTAGTCGAGGTGCAAGCCGGCCACTTTTTTCTCAGCATACTCGCGCATGGCCTCCGTGACGGAGACATGGCGGCCGGTGACAGTGATGGGCAAATTAACGTTTGTGACTTGCATAATTAATGTTGTTTTATTTTCGGGTTAGGGTTGATCTGACCGAACTGGAATGATACCAGATTCAGCCGCTCTTTGACAAGCCTGGAGTGATGTTGTTTGGATTGGCGCGACGCGCTGAGATGTGTTGAAGGTGAGGTGATTATCGAGTCGTAGAAGGGGTCCGGTCGGGAGGCTACATCGTAAATCGGTCGCCGAGATAGAGTTCGCGGCTGACGGGGTCGTTGATGAGGAAATCCCGCGTCCCTTCGCGCAGCACTTTGCCTTCGTAGATGAGGTAGGCGCGATCCACAAGTTCGAGGGTCTGGCGGGCATTGTGATCTGTGATGAGGATGGCGAGACCGGACTTGCGCAGGTCTTCGACAATGTTCTGGATCTCGTTCACGGCGATGGGGTCAACGCCGGAGAAAGGTTCATCGAGCATGAGCAGGCTCGGCATGGTGACGAGGGAGCGTGCGATCGTGAGCCGCCGTTTTTCCCCGCCGGAGCAGGTCAGGGCGAGGTTCTTGCGGATGTGGGTGATGCTGAAGCGCTCGAGAAGCTCCTGGCAGCGGGACTGGCGCTCCTTGCGGGAGATGTCGAGGGTCTCCATCACGGCCATGATGTTTTCCTCGACGGTGAGTTTGCGGAAAATGGATTCCTCTTGCGGCAGGTATCCCATGCCGAGGCGGGCGCGACGGTACATGGGCATGGACGTGACGTCGTTGCCGTTGAAGAGGACTTGGCCTCCGTTGGGCGGGACGAGGCCGACGATCATGTAAAAACTGGTCGTTTTCCCGGCTCCGTTGGGGCCGAGGAGGCCGACGATCTCACCGGCGCGGACGTTGATGTCGACGCCGTTCACGACGGTGCGGCCATCATAAATTTTCACGAGACCGCGGGTATCGAGGAGGAAATGGTCGTTCGCCGAGTGGACGAGGCTGGAGTCGCTCTCGAAGTGGAGGTCGGCTTTGTCGGTTGCGGGGCGGGTGCGCAGGGGAGCAGGGGCTTCGGCGGCGGGAGTAGGAGAGACCGAAGGGAGGGGGGATGGTTGGAGCGCAGCGGGGGCGGGCGGGGCGGTTTTTACCGGGGCGCTTTTCTCGAGGGGGAGGAAGTCGAGGTCGGAGAAATCGGGGAGGTCGCCGGCGTCGAAGAGGAATTCTTCGTCTTCGATGACGAGCGGGGCGGGCGCGGGTCTTGCCGGGGCCGCAGCGGCGGGGCGGGCCGTGACAGGCCGCGCGGGAGGGAGGTCGAGGGGATGGGGCCCGACGTGGGCGGGAGGACGGAGTTTGACTGGTTTTTTAACCTCGGGCGGCTTGCTCGCGGCGGGACTGGTAGCGGTCTCCGGTACTGAGGTCGCGGGAGACGGGGAGGCTTTTGCGGGGGTGGCGGGCTCTTCGAGGTCGTCGGAGTAGCCTGTCTTGCGTTTGGGATCCTTGACGCCGAAGAGTTCGGCGAGTTCGTCCCTTTCGTCGGTGTAGCTCATGTATGGGGGAGGGGCCGCGAGGGAATTAGCGGAGGCCGTCAAAGGCGTTTCCGAAACCGCCGACTCCGGCTTCGTTTTTCTTCTTGCCGCCTTTTCCGCCCTTTTCGCCGTCTTTTTGCTCAACGGGAATGACGATCTGGCTGCGGTTGCTGGAGCCGGTGATCTCGTAGAGACCGTTCCCGCGCATGATGATCTGGGCGTCTTCGGAGTTGGTTTTCACAAAGCGGTCGCCATCCTGAATGTAGGGTGGCCCACCCGAGAGGATGATGTCTTTGGTGATGGCGTTGTAATCGGCGATGCGGGCGATGGCGATCTGGGTCTTGGGTTTGCCTTTCTCGTCAGCGGTAATGCGCTTGATCTCGACCATGCCGCCCGAGGCGATGGCCCGCTTGAAGGCGGAGTCTGATTCCCCTGTCTCGGTGCCGTCCATACCGACGCCCTTCGCCATCTGTATCTCGAGCTTGTCGCACTTGATCTGAAATTCGGGGTGATCGATGAAGACGTTGCCGGTGAAGAGAAGAATGCCTTTGGCATTATCCATGACAGATTCTTTCGAAAGGATCTCCATGTGCTGCTTGTCGCCGGCGGGATAGGCGCCGCCGGGTCCGGCAGCATATTTCTTCGCAAGCGGCTGGGGCGCGGGGATCTCGTCGGGGGTGAGGGCGGCCGAGTCTGGGATCATGGGCTGGGTGGGCAAGGCCCCGGCGATGGCATCGACGGCAGTGTTGGCCATGGCGGGCGACTCTGCATCGGCCTGCAGGGAACCGATCGCGGTGGGGAGGGTGGAGGCGCCCGCGACAGGCGGCACGGGCGCTTCGCCGGGCTCGATGGGCATGGCCACGGGGGTGGGGACTCCGCCGGAGATCCCGGGCGCGGGGCGGGTCGCGGGCACATCTTCGAGCATGGCGGCGACCTCGGGCTCGAGCTGGGTGACGGCGGCGGTGGCTTTTTCGACGAGGCCCGATTCCTTCACGGTGGCGACAGCGGATTTGAGTTTTTTCGGATCGACCTTGTCTTTGTTATCGGCAAAGGCCTTGGTCATCTGGCGCACGGCGTCGTCGGGATCGAGTTTGGAGGTGTCGATCTTCGCAGGGTCGAGGGCGGCGGCGGGGTCTTCCTTCACGGTGCGCAGCATGTTGCGCAGGCGAGGGTCGGCCATGATGGAGGTGGCCTTATCCTTTGCCTCGGTGGCGAGATCCTCCTGCGCGGTAACGGTCGGGATGCCCGGGCGCATCAGCGCGAAGAGCGCGAGGATGAGGGTGAGAGGAAGGGATGTGTGGTGATTCATGGGAAGTAGCGGAATCAAAAAAGACTGGTTCAGGGAGTGTCGGTGGCAGCGGTGGCAGCGGTGGCAGCGGCGGGGACACCGAAGCCGGGCGCAAGATCGCCGGCATCGGGGACGATGACTTTTACATTGCCAATGAGACGGGCGATCTGGGTATCGGCCTGGAAGGTCATCTTGTCGCCGGTCATGGTGAAGCGTGGCTGTTCGATGCGCGATGGGGTCTTGCTCGCGAGTTCGCCGATGACGAGGTCGTAGGAGGCTTCGTCCATGGAGATGGTGGTCTCGGGCTCGCCCTGGCTGTTGTAGACGTGGACGACAAGGTTCACGAGATCGAGGTATTGCTCGTCGACGCGGATAACGGAGTCTGCGGTCATGACGGACTTGAGGGCGTCGTCGGTGTAGGAGGGGATGGCGACGCCTTTAAAGACGCGTCCGATGGGGAAGCTCGCGGTGAGTTCTGCGGGCAGGGCTCCTTTGACAGCTTCTTCGGCGAGTTCTTTTTCGGCGGCTTCGCGTTCGGCGCGTTTCTTGCCCCCTTTTTTAGGGCGCTCGCCTTTTTCTTTGGCGTCAGCTTTTTCCTCCTGTGCCCCGACACGGGGAGACATCACGGCACACGCGGAGACGAGGCTCAGCAGGAGAAGGCAGCGGATGGGGAAAAGGCGGATCATGCCGGGCGGCGCACGAGCATGTAGATCTCGCGGAGTTGGGAAAGGACCTCGCCCAGTTTGTCGAGGGGGACCTGGTTGGGGCCGTCGCTGAGAGCTTTCGAGGGATCTGGGTGGGTCTCCATGAAGACGCCATCGCAGCCCGCTGCCACGGCGGAGCGGGCGAGGACAGGGGCGAAACGACCGTCTCCGCCGCTGGAGGTGCCTTCACCGCCGGGACGCTGCACGGAGTGGGTCGCGTCGAACACGACGCGCAGCCCGTCTTCTTGCATCCAGGGGATAGATCTCATGTCCGCGACCAGGTTGTTGTAGCCGAAGCTGGTTCCACGCTCGGTAAAAAAGTAGTTCTCACAGCCGAAGGCGTCGAGCTTGTCGGCTATGTTCTTAACGTCCCACGGAGCGAGAAATTGGCCTTTTTTCACATTCACAACCCGACCCGACTTCGCGGCGGCCTCGATGAGGTCGGTCTGGCGGCAGAGAAAGGCGGGGATCTGGAGCACGTCGATGAACTCGGCGGCGATCTCGATCTCCCCGGCGGTGTGGACGTCGGTGGTGACGGGGACGCCGAGCTCGGCCCCGACTTCGGCGAGGAGCCGGCAGCCGGGCTCGCAGCCGGTCCCGCGGAAGGACTGGATGGAGCTGCGATTAGCCTTGTCGTAGCTGGCTTTGAAGACAAAATCGACATCGGCGGTGTCGGCGATGGTGCGGATCGCGGGGCCGATCTCGCGGATGAAGGCCTCGGACTCGATGACGCAGGGGCCGAGGAGGAAGAGCGGCCTGTCACCGCCCAGACGGTGCCTGCCAATCGCGACGATATTCGGTGTTTTCCCCATGTGAAGAGAGCAAGTCTAGCGCCGGGTTGGCACGGAGGCAAGCGCTAGCAGCCTGTCGGACTTATCCCGCCCGGCTTCGGAAATCGGGGATTCGGCCCGAATTTCCCCTCGTTTTCGTCATTTGTGTTCACACAAACTCCTCAAACTCATGAAAATTCTGACTCGAACTCCAATTCCCCCGCTGAGACGCTCTGAGTCCGACAGGCTGCTTGGGCGCGTTATGGTGATTATCAGGGGGAATGAAGCAATCTCTCGTGAATTGTCTGGACCTCTACGCCTCTCTCGATACACTGTCGGACCTTCGAAAGTCAGAGTTCGGGGGCGGAAATCCATGGAAGAAGTTGAGGAGAAAAGACCGTTGGTCAATCACTGTCCCGAGTGCGGAAAAGCGCTCGACGTGTCTGGCGTGCCCCCCTTTGCAAAGATCGCGTGCCCGCACTGTGCCGCGTCGGTGCGGGTGCGCACGACGATGGGTCAGTATCAGATCGTCGGTCTGCTCGGTGAGGGCGGGATGAGCCAGGTCTTCCGCGCTGTGGACATGAATCTCGGTCGCGAAGTGGCGTTGAAGATCCTGCACCAGGCGCTCAGCAGTGACGGGGCCCTGACCGCGATGTTCGAGCGCGAAGCGAAGCTGACCGCCTTGATCGTGCATCCGAACGTGGTCAAGGTCTTCACCGTGGGAAATGATCACGGTTATTTCTTCATCGCGATGGAGTTGGTCAATGCGACCAGTCTGGAGCAGCTCATTGTTGCCAAGGGAGCCCTCTCCGAGTCCGAGGTGCTCGCGATCGCCCTCGATGTCGCGACCGGCCTCAAGGCGGCCCAGGGCGAAGATCTCATTCACCGCGACATCAAGCCGGGAAACATGCTCGTGACCGGCGAGGGCACGACGAAACTCGTGGACTTCGGCCTCGCGGTGCAGCAGGGCGGGCAGGACGAGTCGGAGGAACTCTGGGCGACGCCCTTTTACGTGCCGCCGGAAAAGCTCGACGGGGAGCCCGACACTTTCAAAGGGGATATCTACAGTCTCGGCTCGACTCTGTACCATGCCCTCGCGGGGAAGCCGCCCTTCGAGGCGAACACTTCCTCGATGGAGGAACTGAAGGAGATCAAAAAGAGTGTCGTCGACCTCAAGTCCACCGCTCCCGGTCTCTCGAAGCTGACGATACGCCTCGTCGAGAAAATGATGGCCTATGCCCCGGCGGATCGCTTTCAGAGTTATGAGGAGGTCGTCGCCCAGATCGAAGAGGTGCAGAAGCGACAGTTCGGGATCAACCCCGGCGGGCGAGTTCGCCGCGGGAGGAAACGGGTGCGCTACTCCCTCGTCGGCGCGGGGGTCGCGATCATCGCGATCATCGGGATCGTCGCCGCGTTTGTAAATGGAGATCCTCCCGGCGAGGTGGGGGATCTCGGTCTCGGCACGGGAGAGCGGGTCATCAGCGCGGGCGACAGCTCCATCACCGAGCAGTTCCTCGGGGCGCGGGATCTCCTCGTAAAGGGCCAGTTCAGCCAGTCCGAGCATGTCTTCGACACCCTCATCGCCGAGCCGACGGTGCCGCCCACGACGAAGATCTGGAGTTATTATTTCCGCGGCACGCTCTATCTATATTCGGGCAACGAGAAAGCCGCCCGCGAGAGTTTCATCAACGTCCTGCGAACGGAGCCCGGGCCCGAAGATGCCGCGAGCGAGGCCATGCTGTTCACGAAGAAGACGGCGGCGGGCCTCGCGGATTCCCTCCCGCTTCTGCCCGACGAGGCGGTCTACACGGCGGGATCGATCGAGGTGCTCGGTCTGCTCACGGCGGGTCTGAAAAACTGGCAGAGCGGGGAGTTCGAGTCGGGGATCGAGTTTTTCAACGCATTCCTCGAGAGCCGCCCGCCCGCCGGATATGAATGGATCGGGCAACTCAAGGACACGGTGCAGCCTTTCCTGAATGACTTCGCGATCGTCACCGATCTCCCCAATCCGTCTGCAGCAAAGGCCGCTGCGCTCTCCGCTCAGGAGACCGCTCTGACAAAGGCGGGCGAGTCCCTCAAGACACGGGGCGCGGCTCCGCGACTGGTCAAAGCCCGGCTCGACCGTCTTGCGGAGATCCGTGAGCTCGCGGTGGCGAAGGCACCGGATCTTACCTCCGTCACGACCGTGCCACCGGCCCCGTCCGATGCGGCGCCACCCGCAGCCACGACGGTGCCACCCGCGCCGACGGCGACCATGCCTGCGACCGGTGCGGTTGTCGGCCCGGCCGAGCAGGAGGAGATCGCCCGGCTCAAGACGCTCGTGAGCTCGCTCCAGGGGCTTGCTGACACATTGCTCTTTTCCGCCGCGATCGTGAAGCTCGAGTCGGAACCGCTCGCTACGGCGGCAGGCAAGGCGATCCGCACCGAGCTCATCCACGGCTACAGGCAGGCCGGGCAGTTTATCCCTGTCCTCGCCGAAGCGCTCAGCGGGAAACCCTACGAGGGCGTCATCCGCCGCCGCGCGGGCAGCCCGATCGAGGCCACCATCACCGGGGCGGACGATTTGGTCTTCATCGTCGATCTGGGTTTCGGGCCGAACGATGTCGAGGTCGAGACTTTTGCTCCGGACTGGCTTGTCGAGACCGCCGCAGCACTCTTGCCTAAGATCGACCCGGAGACGGCCGCCTCGTGGGAAAAGGTAATATTCTTCGCCCTCATGACCGGCCAGGGCTCGCAGATCGGGCCGACGGCGGACCAGCTCGCTGCGGTCGATCCCGTTTTTGCGAAACGCTGGGAAGTGATCCGGGCGCTCCGGTGAGTGGCCTGGCGCTACAAAAGCGGGCCGTGCTTGTAATTGCCATCGGCTGCGGCGAACGTAACCTTCTCGTATGGCAGGAAAAGACGACGACGGAAAGAGCGGGTTCCCCGACCCTGAGGAGATTTCACGGAAGCTCTCCGAGTTTCTCAAATCGAGCTTCGGTGATCACGTCACCTTCTCGACGATGGGCGAGGGGGGGAATCCCTTTGCAGGCATGCCCGGTCCCTCGGGCGAGGAGCACGATCTCCGGGAGAAAGAGGAGGTCGATATTTTTGATTTTGATCTCATTCCCCGGCAGATCAAATCGCATCTCGATCGTTTTGTGATCCGTCAGGATGAAGCAAAGAAAGCCCTCGCCATCGCGGTGTGCGATCACTACAACCACGCAAAATACCTGCGCCGTCTCGAAGAGCAGGATCCCGAGGCCGCTCGCGCGATTGAATACGCGAAGCAGAATGTCATCATCATCGGTCCCACCGGGGTCGGGAAAACCTACCTCGTAAAACACATCGCCGAGCTCATCGGGGTGCCCTTCGTCAAAGCCGACGCCACGAAATTTTCCGAGACCGGCTACGTCGGCGGCGACGTCGACGACCTCGTCCGGGAACTCGTGCGCAAGGCCGACGGTGATGTCGAGCTCGCCCAATACGGCATCGTCTATATCGACGAGATCGACAAGATCGCCTCGTCTGCCAACGTCGGCGGTCGCGACGTGAGCGGGCGTGGCGTCCAGACGACTTTGCTCAAGCTGATGGAGGAGACCGAGGTCCCCGTGCGCAATCCGCAGGATATGCAGTCGCAGATGCAGGCAATGTTCGAGATGAGCCGCACCGGCAAATCGACGCGCGAATCGATCAACACGCGGCACATTCTTTTCATCGTGAGCGGAGCCTTCTCGGGCCTCGAGAAGATCATCGACCGTCGTCTCCGCCAGGGGCCGATCGGATTCGCCGCCGATTCAGAAACGGCCTCTGCGGTCGAGAAGGGCAAAGAGCCCGGCACGCAGGACTTCATCGAGTTTGGCTTCGAAGCCGAGTTCATCGGTCGTCTCCCCGTGCGGGTCGTCTGCGATCATCTCGAGGCGGGTGATCTCTACAACATCATGAAGAACTCCGAGGGCAGTCTCATCCGCCAGTACGAGCGCGAGTTCGAGGCCTACGGCATCCAGGCCCGCTTCACCGACGAGGCGCTCGAAAAGATCGCCGCCGACGCCGCCCTCGAGAAGACCGGGGCGCGCGGGCTCATGACGGTGTGCGAGCGACTCCTCCGTCATTTTAAATTCGAACTGCCCGGGACGACCCTCACCGAACTCGTCATCGACGGCGGACTTGTCGGGGATCCGGTCGGGGTCCTCGGGCATCTTCTCGCCCAGGCCGGTCCGGTCGGGGACGCGCGGGTCATCAGTGAGATCGCCGCGTTTCGCCGGAAGTTTGAGCAGGATCACGGCGTGCGCCTTACCTTTGACAACGACGCCGTCGCCCGTGTCGCGTCGCTCTCGGGGGAGCGGGCTCAGAGTGTCCTGCAACTCTGCGAGGAGAAATTCCGCGACTTCCAGTTCGGCCTTCAGCTCATCCGGAAGAACACCGGGCAAAAGACCTTCCAGGTAACCGGCGAGGCGATCGACGATCCGGATCGTTTCCTCAGCAACCTCGTTGTGGCGAGCTATCGCGAGGATTCGGGGCCTGACAGCGAGGCAGAAAGCTGACTTTTGGAGGCATTTCAGGCTTCCTGATGAAAAATGGCACTTGAATGTCGGGAGATATCGGGCACTTTTAATTATGAAAATTATAATTAATGCCGTTTTCTTGGGCCTACTGTGCCTCGTCATGAGCGGATGCGCCAGCCTTAGCTTCGGGTCGCGCAAGGAGTTCGTGACTCTCGAGGCGACCGGCTACTGCAAATGCGGCGAGTGCTGCGGATGGCGGCGGAATTTTCTCCTGCAGCCCGTCTACGCCTACGGTTCGATGGAGGGCGAGCGCAAGAAGATCGGGGTGACCGCTTCCGGAACGAAGGCGAAAAAAGGCACCATCGCCGCCGATACGAACGTTTTTCCCTTCGGCACGAAGATGAAAATCCCCGGCTACGGCTCGGGCGTCGTCGAAGATCGCGGCGGCGCGATCCAGGGCGGCAAGATCGATCTTTTCTTCAAGACACACAAGCAAGCCCTCGAGTGGGGTCGGCAAATGGTCACGGTCGAAGTGATCCGGCCGTGAGGGCTGAGGCGCGGGGGAACTTTGGCAAGTTCCTCTACGCTGGTTCTTCGTAGCGGAAGATGCCAATCTTCCCGGCGGGGGCAGTTGATCGGTGTCCGCTCCTGGCGCGGGGGAACTTTGGCAAGCTCCTCTACGCTGGTTCTTCGTAGCGGAAGATGCCAATCTTCCCGGCCGTGACCGTCACCGCCCGGTCGAGGCGGCGAGCCATTCACGCAGGATCTCTTCCGCTCCGCGCAGGTCCCCCGGCCCGCGGTCGAGGAGCGGGAGATCCTGATTCACGACGATGCGCCGGATCAGGGCATCGTTTTCCTTTTCCACATCGGTCGGCTCGCCTTCGAAGATCGAGGGGTGAACGACGACCACGTCCCACTCGCGTTTTCCCCGGCTCAGGCTGTTCGAGACGATCCACATCTGAGTGCGGATGAATTGCTCGTGGTCATCAGCCGCCGCGCTCCGCGGAATCGCAACGAGGACGAGGGTCGGTGCGAGCGGCCGCACGCGATGGGCCGCGTCTTTCATGAGCAGGTATCGGCTCAGTCCTTCGGTCGGCCAGGGGACTACCCCGACATTGGCTCCGGGGACGAGGTCTCTCAGCGCGTCGCCGATGAGAGTGTCGCAGGGCGGCATCGCGAGGACTTTGACCGCTTCCCCGGCCTCGAGGCGGGCCATCGTGAATCCGAGGTGTGGCGGGGCAGGAAGCTCATCCGCGAGCACCGTTTCCTCCCCGGTGATGGTCTGCGCGAGGGCTTCGGCGATGCGGCGATGACCGCCGTAGTTCGGGTGGATCTCGTCGCTCATGGCGAGGCGCCAGGTCTCCGGGTCGCGGGTTTTCAGCGACTCCATCTCCCGGTAGGTGTCACAGAGCGGCACGGTGAACTCCCGCGCGACCTCCCGGGTCACTTCGCTGTAAGCAAAGACTTTTTCGAGAGGTCGCTCGGGCGTCGTGAGGACCGCGTTCGGAGTGCAAAGGACGACCTCGGCTCCGCTCGCCCGGCATTGTCTCACGATCTCGACGAGGTTTTTGCGATAGGCCTCGATGGGCAACTTCGCGACATCATTGAGCCCGAACATCACCGTGACGAGATGCGGTTTGTGAACGAGGACATCCTGCCCGATGCGACCGAGAGCGTTCGCGGTGGTGTGGCCGCTGCGACCGGCGTTGATGATGGTGAGCTCAGCCTGCGGGTGAATCTGCCGGATCGCCTCACCGAGCAGTTCGCCGTAGGCCCGCCGTCCGCCGGTGTGGTAGTAGAGCCCGGTGACACTGTCGCCGAAGGCCACGACACGGACCTGCTTTTCCCCCGAGGTGAGGACCTCGCGGATGCGCGTGAGGGCAGGCGTCTCCGCGAGGAGAGGACTGCCGGGGAGCAGCAGGAACAGCAGGGAGAGAAAGGACAGACGTATCATTTCAGAACAGAGCGAGGATGGAATCGTTTCCCGCGCGGAGCAAGTCTGCGCCTCCCGTGATCGTGGCCGGCGCCCCGAGGGCCGCGAAAAGAATCGCCGCTTTTATCGATCCTGACAAGGGTGAGAGATTGTGTTTCGTGGTGGAGCGGGTAAAGGATCGTCAGCCATGAGATTCTTTGTGACGAGCTCCCTTTACTATTACGCATCCGGGCCGTCCACCCTGCTTTGCTCGATCAGTTGCGCGAAGACGCCGGGGCAGAAAGTGTCAAAGGAGTCGGTCACGACGAGCCGTGAGCTGATCCGCTCGGATCTCCGTATCGGGCACGAGCGCAATCGCTTCACCCGATTCGAGATCGAGGAGAGTGGCGACATCGCCGTCCACTACCTCGCGACGGCGCGGGTCACCTTCGGCAAGATCACGCTAGAGACGGCGGACTGTGAGAAACCGCAGGACCTCGATGCGAAGGTCATCCCGTATCTTTTCCCGAGCCGGTATGCCCCCTCGGACCGGCTGCGCGCGGCGGCGCAGGACCTCTTCGGCGGGATGAAGGGCAAGCTCAATCAGGTCCTCGCGATCGAGGAATGGCTCTTTCAGCATATTTATTACGCCTTCGGCTCCTCGATCGAGCAGTCCTGCGCCCGCGACACGCTCGAGCTCCGCACCGGCGTCTGCCGCGACTTTGCCCACCTCGGGATCTCCTTTTGCCGTGCCCTCTCGATCCCGGCCCGCTACGTCACGGTCTATGCCTACCAGTTGTTCCCGCAGGACTTTCACGCGGTCTTCGAAGTCTACGTCAAAGGCGTTTGGTATGTCATCGACGGCACCCGCAAGGCCCCCCTCAACGGGATGATACGCATCGCCACGGGCCGTGACGCGAGTGACTCGGCGGTTGCCTCGCTCTTCGGCGGGATACGCGGCCGGGGACTCTTCGTCGAGACCGTCATCGCCGAAGGGGAAACGGAGGAGTTCGTGCCCCTTTATCGCGGCTGTCTTCTGGATCGCGGCGAGATGCTCTATCTGGAATGATCGAGGGCTATGGAAAAGACCAAGTCAGACCGGCTCCAGATGGGCATCGCCGCCCTGAGTCTCCTCGCGATCACGACCCACCTCGTGATGCGCTATGGCATGGGCATGGCGGCAGACCTCGCCAATGTGCCGCTCTGGTGCGCTTACCTGTTCGGCGGGGGGCCGCTCGTGTGGGGGCTCCTCGGCAATCTGTGGCGGCGCGAGTTCGGCTCTGATCTGCTGGCGGGACTCTCCATCGTCACCGCCTTGATTCTCGGGGAATACCTCGCCGGGACTCTCGTCATTCTCATGCTCTCGGGCGGCGCGGCGATCGAGGCTTTTGCGGTGCGTCATGCTTCGTCCGTCCTCGCCGCGCTCGCGAAGCGGGTGCCCTCGGTCGCGCACCTGCGCAAAGGCACCTCTTTCGAAGACATCGATCTCCATGCCGTGGCGGTCGGCGATCTCCTCGAGGTGCTACCGCACGAAGTCTGTCCGGTCGATGGCACGGTCGTCGAGGGGCGCGGGGTCATGGACGAGTCGTATCTCACGGGGGAACCCTATCAGATATCTAAAACGCCCGGCGTTTCCGTGATTTCGGGAGCTCTCAATGGGGAGACCGCTCTCACGATACGGGCGGACCGGCTCGCGGTGGACTCGCGGTATGCGAAGATCATGGAAGTGATGCGCGACTCTGAAGAGAAGCGGCCGAAGATGCGTCGTCTCGCCGACCGGCTCGGTGCGGTCTACACGCCCGTCGCGGTGGTGATCGCGATCCTCGCCTGGATCATCAGCGGTGACCCCGTGCGTTTCCTCGCGGTGCTCGTGGTGGCGACGCCGTGCCCGCTCCTCATCGCCATTCCCGTGGCCATCATTGGGTCGATCTCCCTCGCGGCGAAGCGGGCCATCATCGTGCGCGACCCGGGCATCCTCGAGACGATTGATACCTGTGAGTCGGTCATTTTTGACAAAACCGGCACCCTCACCTACGGAAAACCCGAGCTGGTGGATAGCTCTTCGGCTCCGGGATTCAAGGCGGACGAAGTGCTGAAGCTCATCGCCAGTGCCGAGGTCTATTCCAAACATCCTCTCGCCGAAGCCATCGTCGAGGCGGGGCGCAAGACCGGGGAACTCTACGAAGTGGATGAGGTCAGTGAAAAGCCGGGGCAGGGCATGACCGCGAAAGTGCGGGGCCGCACTGTGAAAATCACGAGCCGCAAACAGCTCGCCCTTGATCTACCCGACGAGGTCACCCTGCTGCCGCCCCTCGCCGGCGGTCTCGAGTGTGTCGTCATCATCGACGGGCACTATGCCGCGACCTTTCGCTTCCGCGATGAACCGCGACCCGACGGCAAGGCCTTCATCCATCATCTCGGCGGTCGCCACGGGATCACTCATTCGATGATCCTCTCGGGCGACCGGCAGTCCGAGGCCGACTACCTCGCCGCCCGCGTCGGGATCACCGATGTGCGTGCCGGCAAAAGTCCCGAGGAAAAGCTCGCGATCGTGCGCGAGGAGACCGCGCTGCGGCGCACCATCTATGTCGGCGACGGGATCAACGACGCGCCCGCCCTCATGGCTGCGACGGTGGGGATCGCCTTTGGTCAGAACAGCGACGTTACCGCGAAGGCCGCCGGGGCGGTCATCATGGACAGCTCCCTGCGGAAAGTTGACGAGCTGATCCACATCAGTCGTCGCATGCGCCGGATCGCCCTGCAAAGTGCCGTCGGCGGCATGGTTCTGAGCGTCGTGGGCATGTTCTTCGCCGCCGCCGGGTTTCTCCCGCCCGTCGCCGGAGCGATCGCGCAGGAAGTCATCGACGTCCTCGCCGTTCTCAACGCCCTGCGTGTCGCCTTGCCGCCGAAGTCGCTGACGGATTATTAAGTTCGTAGTGGTGACGTCCACGTCCGCACGGTGGGGAGAATCTCGTTCTACGGAGGAAGAGTCCTCCCACATCGCACGCGCAACAGGGAAGATTGGCATCTTCCGCCACGCTGGAGCACAGGCAAAAGTAGAACGGGTCTCCAGGCCCGTTTAGGCAAGGCTCCGGCCTGACGATGAACGAGCCTGGAGACTCGTCCTACGAAGAAGTCCATTCTCTCCGCCGCACTCGCCAAGCGCCATCACGTCCCTCCAGCCGCGCATTTTCGGCTTCTGTTTTCCTGCAATCCGGCAAAGCATGTCAGGATGAGGATCTCCGCTTTTACTTTTTGTCTCTTCGCCTGTCTCGCGGCAATCGCCTTGCCCGGGCTCGCGCAGGAAAAACCCGCTGCCGGCGCCGCCGACCCCGCTCCCGCCCCGGCGGTGAAGCCGCTCCGCATCATCGCCTTCGGCGCGCACCCCGATGATCCCGAATTCCAGATCGGCGGGTGTGCGATCAAGTGGACGAAGCTAGGGCACCGGGTCAAGCTCGTCTCCTGCACCAACGGCGACATCGGCCACTGGGACATGTCGGGCGGAGAGCTCGCGCAGCGTCGCACCGCCGAGGTGCAGGAGGCCGCGAAGCGCATGGGCACCGAAGTCGAGGTCCTCGACATCCACGACGGCGAGCTCCTCCCGACCCTCGAAAACCGCAAGACCATCGTGAAGCTGATCCGCGAGTGGGATGCCGATATCGTCTTTTCCCATCGGCCCTACGACTACCATCCCGATCACCGCAATGTCGGGCTGCTCGTGCAGGACGCCGCTTTTATGGTGATGGTGCCCTACTTCTGCCCCGATGTGCCCTCGATGAAGAAGAACCCCGCCTTCTTCTTTTTCCCTGACGGATTCACCAAACCCTATCCCTTCACTCCGACTCTCGCGGTCTCGATCGACGATGTCCTCGAGGAAAAAGTGCAGGCCCTCGACGCGCTCGAGTCTCAGGTCTACGAAGGCGGGGCGCTCGGCGACGCGACGACGAGGGGCAAACGATTCGGCGACGACCCCGTGCGTCGGCTCAAGTTTCTCAACTCAAGCTGGTCGAACCGTCATGCGAACATCGCCAACAAACACCGCGAGAGCCTCCTCGAGTGGTACGGCCCCGAAGCCGGTGCCGCCGTCAAACACGCCGAGGCTTTCGAGCTTTGCGAGTATGGATCGAAGCCCTCCAAAGATCAGCTCCGTATCCTCTTTCCCTTTTTTAAACAATGAAAAATACCCATCCCTCCCTCGCAAAGCGCGTCAGTGCGTTTATCCTCGCCGCCATGACTCTGGCGACCTCTCTCCCCGCGCAGGACTCCGCAGCGAAACCAACTCTGCGCATCCTTTGTTACAACATCCACTACGGACAGGGCAATGACGGCGTCTACGATCTCGAGCGCCTTGCCGAAGTGATCAAGGCGGTCAAGCCCGACCTCGTCGCGCTCCAGGAAGTCGACGTGATGGTACGCCGCTCGGGCAAAGTCCACCAGGCTTCGAAGCTCGGGGAGCTCTGCGGCTTGAAGACTTTCTACGGTCCCACCCAGCACTACGAAGGCGGTCTCTACGGCAATGCCGTGCTCACGAACCTGCCGGTCCTCGATGTCCTCATTCATCCGCTTCCCTACACCGAGGCGACGCCCGAACTGACGACCTACCCGCGCGCCGCCATCGCCGTGACCGTGACGGGACCGGATGGCAAACCGCTGCGCTTCATCAGCACCCATTTCCAGCACAATGTTGAGAGCGACCGGGTCAATCAGGCGCATGCCATCAACGAGCTTTTTGCTGCCGACGGGGACGAGATCCCGACCATCCTCGCCGGCGACATGAACGCCACGCCCGACGCCGAGCCGGTCAAGGTGCTGCTCACGAAATGGCAGAACGCGATCGACGAAGCGGCCGCCCCGACCGCGCCTTCGCAGAATCCGACCTCGCGGATCGACTACATCTTTTACCGCTCCGGGACTCACTTCAGGGTCGAGGAGACGCGGGTCATCGATGAGCCCATGGCCTCCGATCATCGTCCCGTCTTTGCCGTGCTGACGCTGGTGGGGGAGTAGCGGCTGCGTGGGGAAAGCGGCGCAGCGAAGAACGTGAGTTCTTCGGTTCGGCAGGAAGCGAAGGCTTCGGCCTCCGAAACTCTCACGAGTTCCGCTACGCCTCGCGCGTGCGGATGAAAGCGTAGCGAAGGTGGTGACACCTTCGTCTCTGACGAAACTCTCATAAATTTCGCGTCCTCTTTAGCGCGACAAAGAGGTCACTTCAGCACGCCGTCGGCCACCTTGCCGTCGTCGCTCATTAGCCCCGTTGCCCAGAGGAGCCCGCGGGTGATGAGATCGAGGTATCGGTCGTCGGCGACGGTTTCGTTGTTGTGGCCGATCGTGGTGCTGAAAATTCGCGTTTCGTCAGGGCCGTAGAGGTTTGTCCAGGCGACGACTGCCTCGACTTCGGTGCCCTTGGCGTTCGGATCGGCGGGCTCACCCTTCTTCGGGCGGGGCATCTGGGTCTGGAGCCCCGTCGCGAGCGGGGTCGCGCTGGGGAAGACCTGGATATTGTTGTAGAGCTCCTCGTTGATCGTGGTCCAGTTCGCGAGGCCCTTCGTGACGGGATGCTCCGCGTCCGTGTAGGAGATCGCGATGGGGGACTGCGGACCGTGTCCGGTCGATTGGATCCCGATCATCTCATACCAGCCGGCATTGTCGGCATCGGGCTTGACCGCTTCTTTGAAATCACCCCAGCGGTAGCTGTGCATCGCGCAGTGCAGGTTCACCGCCGGCACCCCGCCGCGATGGGCGTCGAGGATGCGTTTCACGTAAACCGGATCGGTGACCGAGGCGGAGCACTCATCGTGGATCACGACATCGTAGCCCTCGGCCCAGTTGTCTTTTTCGTAAATGGGGAAGGTCGCTCCGGTCGATGTGTCAGGGTTGTACTCGATCTCGACGGTGGCGTTGATTCGGGACTCGAGTCCGACCTTCAGCAGGGTCTGCTGGGTGGCGTAGTCATGGCAGCAGCCGCCGAGGACAAGGAGGACGCGGAGAGGCACCGATTTCTTTTCTTCCGCCGCCTGCACAAAGAACCAGCCGGCGAGACTGACCGTGAGAGCGACAACGAGGGGCAGGGATTTTTTCATGTGCCCGTAGAATGCACGGTCGGGAAGGTCTCGTCGAGGGGAAATGGAGACGTGATGGGGCGGCGCTGAGATTGTCGCAAAACTTCCAGGATATCGAATGCTGGTCTCATCCTGGGTTCCCGCCCCTATTCCAATCGGTGCCAATCAGTGCCAATCGTTGAGAGCAAAGCGGATCTGTGATCATCTGTGATCGAATGGTTCAACACGGATTGGCACAGATTTTCTCGGATGGGCACAGATCAGGTTAATGGGCCGACTTTTTCCAGAAGTCGCCTATAATCATCTCATGAGCGGAGTCCTTGCCCAGCTTCCCGAAGTCTTTGATCAGGAGTCCTTCAATCTTGAGCGCTGGAGCGAGCTGGAGAGCGATCCCATTCTTGCCTCGCTCGACTGCCGGATCGAGACCAACCGATATGGACAGATCATTATGATGCCGCAGCCCGGATTTGAGCACAGTAATCTTCAGGGCCTGATCTTTGAGAAGCTCCGTGATTTGATGCCGCAGGCGGAGGGGCGTGTGCGTCCCGAGTGTCCCGTTTCCACCCCCGGCGGGGTGAAAGGGGTGGATGTTGTCTGGATTTCCCATAACCGTGTCGCTGAGGGCTTGCGCCGGAATGTCCTCACCATCGCACCCGAGATCTGTGTCGAAGTGCTTTCTCCTGGCAACACCCGCGCGGAGATCGAGGAGAAAAAACGTCTCTATTTCGAAGCCGGCGCTGACGAGGTCTGGATCGCTTCACCCGAGGGGGAAATCGCGTTTTTCAACGGAGATGGGGAGTTGGATGGATCAGGGCTTTGTCCGGAGTTTCCGGCGAGGATGGTGGTTTGAGAGGTGGCCGGGGAAGGAGACCCGGCGCTTACTGCATGTGGCCCCGATTCTTTCACCGCCCTGCATCGTAATCCGTTTCGGCGAAAGAGCACTGCATCGGGTCATTTAAAAGTGTGGCAACGCGCGTGCGCCTCACGCTGAAAGCGAGACTTGTTCAGAGGGGACATTGAGAAGAAGATCCTGGAGATCGATTCCCGTGACGGACTGGTCGATGGGAAGATTGCGACGCAGTCCCTCAACTGTGACTCTTGCGGCAAAGCAACGAACTCCAAAAGGGACACGTGCGTCATGTGCTGTGCTCCGGTCAAGGGCCCGCATCAGTTTGAGCGGTGAATGGGCAGGGCCGCGACACTGCGGCTCGCGAACGCCCGGGAAAAGGTAGATCTTGCCGAAGTTCTATTCAACCCGGTCAACCTTCCAGACGGCATCATTTTATTCGATGAGCCTATCGGGTTGTAGCATGGGCATCCTGCCCATGCCTTCGGCGGGGGGAATGAGGTGTAACGAAATGACGATCGCTTCCGGTAGAACGTGGAACCCGCAGGGTTGTGAAGCGAACGAGTCTTTAAAGGACTTCGACATTCACCCGAGGTGCATGGGCTGGAAGCCCATGCTACATGTTGCTCTCTCCGCCTCCTTGGGGTCGCTGCGACCCTCCCCATCACCCCACCTCCGTCGCTCCCCGGTCCACCGGCTTCCCCATCCACGCCTCCTTAAAATCGGTCCTCACCTTGCCAAGCCAAATCCCGAGATCGGACATTGCAATATAAGTAAGGGGAACGAGAAACAGGGTGATCACGGTCGCGAAGAGAGAGCCGTAACCCATCGCTACGGAGACGGGGGTGAGGAACTGGGCGTGGGTGCTCTGGGCTCCGGTGCTGAAGAAGAAGGGGGCCAGTTCGGAGAGCCAGGTGCCGCTGAAGATCAACGGAACAAGGCCGAAGAAGGTCGTGATCTGGGTGAGGAAGATCGCGCGGAAGCGATGCACGCCGCCGCGCTGGACGGCATCACGCAGAGGCATGCCTTTGGCCCGCAGGTCATTGATCTCGTCGACGAGGACGAGGGTGTCATTCACGACGACACCGGAGACCCCGAGGATGCCAAAGAGCGACATGATGCTCACCGGGAGTCCGTGGAAGACATGACCGATGACCGCGCCGACCGCACCGAAGGGGATCACGAGGAGAACGATGAAGGGCTGGGTGTAGCTTTTGAAAGGGATCGCCATGATCGCATACATGCCGGCGAGCACGATGAGCAGAGAGATCGTCATCTGCGACCCGCTTTCCGCCTCGTAGCGGGCCTCGCCTTCAAAGCTCCAACTGATGTGGCTGTGGCTCGCGAGCAGTTCATCGAGATAGGTGGCGATCTCGGCCCGCAGCAGTTCGATGTCGACGGTCTTTTTGTCGGCATCGGCGGTGATGTTGAGGGCGCGCCGGCGATCAACCCGTTTGATGCTGGTAAAGCTCTTCACGACAGTGGCTTCGGCGACACTGCTGAAGGGGATCTCGAGCCCGTCGGCGGTGCGGACCCGCATCGTGTCGAGGGTGGCGAGGTTGCGCCGTTCGTCGCGGGGGAGACGCAGCATCACCTTCACCTCGTTGCGTCCGCGCTGGATGCGCTGCACTTCGTCGCCGTAGAAGGCCTGCCGCACCTGGCTCGCGAGATCATTGACGGTGACGCCGAACTGGCGGGCCTCGGGCTTGAGCCGCAACTGGATCTCATTGCGCCCCGAGTCGAGGGAGTCGTTGACGTCGAAGAGGGCGGGGAACTTGGAAAGGTAGGTTTTGATCTGCTCGGAGATTCCGAGGAGTTCGTTGGGGTCCGTCCCGGTGAGCTGGATGTCGATGGGATCACCGCTGCGCATGATCTCGGCGCGGAAGGTGATCTCCTCGGCACCGACGATGGTCCCGATGCGTTTGCGCCACTCCGCCGCCATGTCGACGGTATTGACCTCGAGACTGCGCTCTTCGGGGCCGTAGGTCTCCATGACGACACCGCCGATATGGGACCCCGGATTATTGGAGATGCGGCGACCGGATGACATGGTCGTTCCGGTGGAGGCGACGATGTGTTTGATGACACTGCGGCCGTCGGGTCCGACGTATTCGTTCCGCATCTCCTCGGCGATCTCGTAGATGCGCTGGACGTGTCTGTCGGTGACGTCAAAGGGGGTGCCGTCGAGCATGGAGAGACGGCAGTCGATGCGCTCACTCGGGACGCGGGGGAAATAGGCGGTCTGGATGTGTCCTCCGAAATAGAGTCCCATGAGGATGGCGAGACCGCCGAACATCACGGCGAGAGAGGCGTAGGTATTGGCCACACAAAAGCGGATCGAGGGGCGATAGACGCGATCGATAAACCACTGCAGGGCCGATCCGGAGACCCGGTGCACGGGGGCGAGGAGATCACCGGCCCGACCGAGAAAGGGGTGGGCAAGATGGCTCGGGAGGATGAGTTTGGTCTCGACGAGGGCGATGAGCATCACCGCGATGAAGACGATCGCGATGGGGCGGAACATGCTGCCCCAGTCGGTCGAGTCGAAGGCCATGGGGAGAAAAGCCACGACCGTGGTGATGACTCCGAAGGTGATGGGCACGGCCATGCGGGTGGTGCCCTTGATCGCGGCGTCGAGTGGATTAAGCCCTTTGCTTCGGTAGTAGTCGCAGCTCTCGCTGATGACGATGGCATCGTCGACGACGATGCCGAGCACGAGGATGAAGCCCATCAGGGAGGAGAGATTGATCGTGACATCCAGGTAGGGCATCAGCGCAAAGGCCCCGAGGAAGCTCATGATCATGCCCATGCCGATCCAGATGACTGCCTCGAGTCTCAGGAAGAGGCCGACGCAGATGAAGACGAGAATGAGACTGCTCTGGGCATTCTGACGGAGCAGGTCGATGCGGCCTTTGACGATCTTGGATCGGTCGTTCCAGAAGTCGAGCTTTACTCCACCGGGGAGGACGCTGTTGGCCGAGGCGATGTAGGTTTTGACCCGCTCTCCGATGGTGATGGCATTCTGATTGCCCTCGCGCATCACCGTGATCATGACGCAGGGGCGGCCGTTCAGTTTCACGACGAGGGGATTCTCGGTAAAGCCGTCGATGATCTTGGCGATCTCGCCGAGGGTGAGCTTGCTGCCGTCGGGCCGGGTCAGCACGGGAACTCGGGCGTAGTCCTCCCCGGTGTAGGCGCGGCCGCGGGTGCGGATCGAGACGTCGCCGGACTCGGTCTGGACGACGCCGGCGGGCAGGTCGATCGCACTGGCCTGGATCGCGCGGCTGATCGTCTCGAGGCTGAGATTGTATTTCCGCAAGGTCGCCTCGGGGATCTCGATGGCGATCTCTTCGTTCCGGATCCCGCCGATCTCGGCGTGGGAGATGCCCGGCAGTGACGAGAGTTCGTCGCGGGTCTGCTCGGCGAGCCGCTTGAGGTCACGCTCGGCCATGTCGGCGCTGAGGATCACGGTGATGACGGAGTGAAAGGAGTCGTCGAGCTGGATGATGGGCTTTTCCGCGAGAGCGGGGAAATTCGTGATCGCATCGACGCGGATCTTCACGTCCTCCATGACGCGGCGCGGATCCTCGTCCTCATTCACCTCGATGGAGACGGTCCCGCCACTGCTGCCGGCGCTGGAGTTGACGTGCTTGATCCCGCCGACCTGCTGGATCGCCTCTTCGATCTTCACGACGATAGTCTCCTCGGTCTCTTCGGGAGAGGAGGCGGGGTAGGGGACATTGACGGAGATGAAACGCGAGGGAGTGTCCTGAAAAACCTCAAGCGGGATCTTGTCCATCCACAGGGTCCACAGCCCTGCCGCCATGACAGACATCATGAGCAGATTGGCGGCGACACCGTTGCGGGCAAACCAGGCGATCATGCTACGAGGAGGATTTTTCGCCGGGGGCGGGGGTGACGACGGTGCCCTTTCCACCGCTATCGGGACGGTTGCCGCCGGGATTCTCGAGGGCGCCGTCTATTGTCGGCAGGACCGTGGCGCCCTCGGCGGCAAAGGGAATGGGCGTCAGGCAGAGGACGTCGCCCTCGGCGGGGGACTGCGGTGAATGGGCCGAGATCACGATCTGCTCACCGTCGCTGATGAGAGGTTCGACGGTCATGCGGCTGAGTTTGTTGCCCCCGGTGATGAGGATGATCTCATTCCCGGCACGGACCGCCCGGCGGGGGATGATGAAGACATCGGTGAGAATCTCGCCCTCGATCTCGGCCTCGAGGAACTGGCCAATCTTCAGGGTAGGGCGTCCATCGCTCTGCCTGGCATAGGGATCGTTGACCTGAGCGACAGCGGTGATCTGGCGGGTCGTCTCGTCGATCTTGCTCTCGACACGCACGATTTCCCCGGTCCAGGCCGCCGCCTTTCCATCAATGAGGGAACTCAAGTGGACCGGGGCGCTCGCGGCCGAAACTTCGCCATCGCGGAAACGCTCCGGCAGATTGAGAAAACGCATTTCCCTCTCAGGCAAGGGCAGGCGAATCTCGACATAATCGACCGCAAAAATCCTTCCCAGTGAGGTGCCCTGAGTGACATACTGGCCGACATCGACGAGCTGCTCGAGGACCTGCCCGTCGTAGGGGGCCCGGATGATAGTGCGCTCGAGGTCCCGCTGGGCTTTGGCGATCTGGGCCGTCGCCGAGGCGACGTCTGCCTCGGCCTTCGCGACCTGGGGCAGACGCAGGGCGAGGGCGCTGGGTTCGCCGCTCTTGCCGAGGGTGCGCCAATTCGCGCGAGCCTGCCCGGCCTTTGTCTTTTCCTCGGCGAGGGTCACATCGGCCTGGGCGAGGGTCGCTTTGGCGATGACGACGGCAGTCTCATAATCCACCGGGTCCAGGCGCAGCAGCACTTCCCCGGCGTCGAAGAATCCACCGGGGCGGAAGGACGGGCTGAGCTCGATGATCTTGGCCGAGACCTCGGGGAGCAGGCTGCTCTGGGTGCGCGGCTGCACCGTGCCCTGAGAGTGCACCCTCACGGGAAAAGTGGTCATTTTCAGCGCGGTCGCCTCGACCCTCACGACGGGCGGGGGCATTTCCATCGTCTGCAGCTGCGGACGATTGGCGATGAACCACCACGAGAGGTATCCGCAGCCACCAAGGATGACGAGAGGCAGGGTGGCACGCAGAAATCGCTTCATGATTGAGTAGGGAACGTTTTTCGCGCGGGGAAGGTGAGGGCAGAGGTGGAAACTCGCCGCTTTTTAAAGGGAAAGCAAGTTCACCGCTTCACCGCGAATCACGAGGAAAGCGAGCCGGTAAAGCTATCCCGGGTTGCCACGTACCCGAATGGAGTGCCGATTTCGACCCTATTACGGGCTTTCCTTGGCACAGGGAGTGCTTAAGTAGCAATAGTCATAACTCGATGAACCACCAGCCAACCAAATAAATGAGCCAACAACACCTTTCTCCCGTGCCGCCCGCTCCTTTGCGGATGCTCGAACCCGTCCCGCCTGAGCCTTCGTTCGAAGCGGTTCCTCCTGCCGTCGCGCCTCTCATCTTCAGCTACCGGTTAGGGCGTTGCCTTGTGATTGAAAACGGGGCTCCCATCCCGACGGAGTATTGCATTAAGATCGGCCGCCCTGCCGTGAAAACTATTGAGATCTCTCTGCGGAAGCCCGCTAACCACGATGACGTGGTTTGGGAAACGCCCGCGTCTTGAGGTCGGTCTCAGCCGGAAGCACTTCGACAATCACAATGTCGCCGTTGCCCTGACCTGGTCCGTCCTCGCGGTCGGGGCGATCGTCCTTGTGACGGGAGTTCTCAGTTTCAGCATTATCACAGCGGTCTTCGGTCTCGTCGCCATGGGGGTGGCGGGCCTTTTCCGGGCCTGCTCTCCGGTGACGTCGCCGGACGCGACGGAAAAATACGCGACCGTTAGCGGTGCGGGCGCGGCCTACCTGAAGCACCTCTCCGAGCGTCCCGGCGCCTGATCTGAGCGTCCAACGAGTGGGACAGGAGTGTCCCACCTCCTTGGAAAGCCCGGCGAGTTTATTAGGTTGCCCGTGGAGACGTCCGCGTTAGAATCGCGACGATGTTTTCGGGTCGAGTCTTCAGGGATCAATTTGGTCAAGCTCCATCAGTCGTGGCGGTGTCTCCCGGTCGTGTCAATCTGATCGGGGAACACATCGACTACCTCGGCGGGGTGGTCATGCCCATCGCGATCGACCGACGTCTCACGATCGAGGCGGCGCCATCAGAGGATGGAAATTTCGAAATCCTCCCTCTCGGCACAGGATTCGGAACTCCCGCCCGCTTTGCCAAAGATGACTTCGCCCCGCGCACCGACCCGGCGCAAAAGTGGCTCAACTACCTCCTCGGCGTCATCGCCGGCTACCGCGAGAGCGGAGTCGAGGTGCCTGGCTTTCGTGCCGTGATCCATGCCGATCTCCCTGCCGGAGCGGGGCTCAGCGCCAGCGCCGCCCTCGAGACGGCCGTCGCCCTCGTCATCGAGCAGCTCACCGGGGTGAAGCGGGGTGTCGTGAGCCGCGCCCTCCTCTGCCAGCGGGCCGAGCACGAGTATGCGGGCGTCCCCTGCGGGATCATGGACCAGCTCGCCGTCGGGGCGGGAAAGGCGGGCCATGTCCTCCATCTCGATTGTCACGACCTCTCCCTGCGCCATTGCCCGATGCCGGAGGGCCTCGTCGTCCTCGTCGCAGACAGCGGGGTGAAACACGCCCTTGGCGACGGCGAATACCGGAGGCGCCGCGAGGACTGCGACGCGGTCCTGAGTCTTCTCGGCGGCGATTCCTTTCGCGATCTCTCCCTCGGGACGATCCTCGACTTCCGCGACACCCTCGGCGACCGCCTTTTCCGCCGCGCCCGGCATGCCGTGACCGAAATGGCGCGAGTGGAGCGTTTTGCGACCGCCCTGGAAAGCGGCGATCTTGATTCCCTCGGCGAGACGATGCAGGCCAGCCACGAGTCCCTGCGCGACGATTACGAAGTGAGCTGCCCCGAGCTCGATTATCTCGTCGCGGCGGCGGAGAGCTTCGGCCGGGAGCGCGGGCTCGTCGGCAGTCGCATGACCGGCGGCGGTTTCGGTGGATCGACCGTCTCACTCGTCCGGGCCGGGGCCGCCGGTGATCTCGAGGCCCATCTCGAGGCCGATTACCTCAGATGCCATGGGCGCGAGCTCCATTGTTTTATCACATCCGCCGTTGACGGTGCCACCGCCCTTGCTGTTGAATAAGCCCCACCCCATGAAAACCCCCATTCTCTTCTTCACCCTGATCGCGATGAGTGCCCTCCATTCCACCCCGGCCGCTGCCGGTCTCACCGAGTCCATCTACGGGAAAATGCCCGATGGTCGCGAAGTAAAGCTCTACACCCTGACGAACGCCTCGGGAATGGAGGCAAAGATCACCGAATATGGAGCGATCCTCGTGTCCCTGAATGTCCCTGACAAAGACGGAAGACTGGCCGACGTCACTCACGGCTACGACACCCTCGAAGGCTGGCTCGGCAATTCATCTTACTTCGGTGCGACCGTGGGCCGCTTCGGCAACCGCATCGCGAATGGCAAGTTCACCCTCGACGGGAAGGAATACACTCTCGTCACGAACAACGATCCCGGCGGCATGCCCTGTGCTCTCCACGGCGGCACCGAGGGCTTCTGCAAAAAGCTCTGGAAGAGCGAGGTCGTCAAAGCCGACGGCTCCGACGCGGTGCAGCTCACCTACGTCAGCGCCGATGGCGAAGAGGGCTACCCCGGCGAACTCACCGTCGTCGTCACCTACAGCCTGACCGATGCCAACGAGCTGATCTGGGATGCCAAGGCAACGACCAAAGCCCCGACCGTGCTGAACATCGTCCATCACTCCTACTGGAACCTCAGCGGTGATGCCGCGACCTCGATCAATGATCACGAGCTGACCCTCTACGCCGATCAATACCTCGCCACCAATGCCGGCATGATCCCGATCGGGGAAAAGGCGGCCGTCGCGGGCACGCCGATGGACTTCACGAAATCCACCGTCATCGGGGAGCGCATCGAGGCTGACTACGAAGCGCTCAAGCTAGGCGGTGGCTACGACCATGCCTGGGTTCTCAACGGCACCGCTGCCGGTGATCTCGTCAAAGCGGCGACCGTTCGCGATCCCCAAACCGGACGAACTATGACCCTCTCCACGAACCAGCCCGCCGTGCAGTTTTACGGAGGCAACTTCCTCGACGGCACCACCACCGGCAAAGGCGGCGTCAAATATCAGCGCCGCACCGCTCTCTGTCTCGAGACCGAGAACTACCCCGACGCTCCGAACAATCCCAAAGCGCCGAGCGCCGTCCTCCGTCCCGGCGAGACCTATCATCACCGCATGGTTCACGCATTTTCGGCGGAGTAGTGCCTAGTGCTTAGTTCTTAGTGCTTAGTTCGTGACCCTTTCCCATGATCATCGTTACTTTTCTTTTCTTCACCGCCCTCGTCGGGGTGATCACCTGGTTCATTACCCGCAAGGATGATCATGGTACCTCGACCGGGTATTTCCTCGCCGGGCGCACCCTCACGGGGGGATTCATCGCCGGCTCGCTGTTGCTGACGAATCTTTCGACCGAGCAACTCGTGGGACTGAATGGCGCGGCTTTCACCGATGGCGTCGCGGTGATGGCGTGGGAGGTGCTTGCGGGCGCTTCGCTGGTGCTGATGGCGCTGTATTTTCTGCCGAAGTACCTGCGCAGCGGCATCGCGACGATCCCGCAATTCCTCGAGCTGCGCTTCGATGCGACGACGCGTGCGATCACGAGCTTCATCTTTATCCTCGCCTACGCCGCGATTCTGCTGCCCATCATTCTCTACACGGGAGCGACCGGTCTCATGGGCATCCTCGACCTGAAGACGATCACCGGTATCGGGGACGAGACGACTCTGCTCTGGATTACGGTCTGGTTCATCGGGATCGTGGGCTCGATCTACGCCATCTTCGGTGGCCTGCGCACCGTCGCGGTCTCGGATACGATCAATGGCTTCGGGCTCCTCGTCGGCGGCATTATGATCCTCTTCTTCGGGCTGAATGCGGTCAGTGATGGCGGCGTCATCGACGGGCTTAAAACGCTAAAAGAGGCTCATCCCGAGAAGTTCAATTCCATCGGCAGCAGCACCTCTTCGGTTCCCTTCTCCACGCTTTTCACCGGGGTTCTCCTGCTCAACCTCTTTTACTGGACGACGAACCAGCAGATCATCCAGCGCACCTTCGGGGCGACGAGTCTGGCAGAGGGACAAAAGGGCGTCCTCATTGCCGGGGTATTCAAAGTGCTCGCCCCGCTCGTTCTCGTGCTGCCGGGCATCATCGCCTTTCACCTTTACGCGGATCGTGAGGGGTTCAGACCCGATCACGCCTACGGCACCCTCGTGAGTGATGTCCTGCCCTCGTGGCTCGCGGGCTTCTTCGCCGCCGTCATGGTCGGGGCGATCCTCAGTTCGTTCAACTCGGCCCTCAACTCCACCGCGACCCTCTTCTCCCTGGGCGTCTATCAGAAATTCGTCAAAAACGGAGAGGTTGACGAAAAGAGAGTGATCAACAACGGCAAGCTCGTCGGCGCTATTCTCGCCCTCGTCGCCATGTCCACGGCACCGCTCCTCGCCGGGCAGGAGAGCATCTTTGGCTATCTGCAAAAGATGAACGGGCTTTATTTCATCCCCATCTTCTCCGTTGTGCTCGCCGGATTCCTCTTCAAGCGCGCCGGAGCGCGAGCCGCGAACATTTCTCTCGCGGGCGGGTGCGGGATCCTCATCCTCGGTTACTTCGTGCCGCCTTTCTCCGGCTGGGCGGAAAAGGTGCATGGATTTCACTTCCTCGGGATCGTCTTCGCCGTGTTGATGATCTTCCAGTTTATCATGAGCAAGGTCAGCCCGCTGCCGAGCGACTGGGAGCACAAGTATTCCGGCGATGTCGATCTCACTCCCTGGAAATGGGCGAAACCGGTCGGCTTCGGGATCGTGATCTTCGTCGTCACCCTCTATCTCGCCTTCGCCGACTTCTCGATCCTGTAGTGGTGACCTCCACGTCGCCACCGTTTCAATGCCGCTCGTATTGGCAATAACACCAATATCGGCGTAAACATCACCATGCCCGCATCCCCGCTCTTCGAAGAGCTCGACTACCGTAAGACCCCGCTCGGTGAACTCATCCTGCGTCGCCGCACTGTTCTCTCCCTCGACAACCTCGAGGTCCACGAGATCATCCTCGGCGACGCCTACCTGATGTCGAGCCTCTTCACCGAGGTCGAAAAGGCGCTCTCTCATCTCGGCCTCGCGGCGGTCGAGGACTCCTTCCCCGGGGTTGCCACTCTCGATGTCGTGGTCGGCGGACTCGGCCTCGGCTACACCGCACGCGCCGCCCTCGAGCACGACTCGGTCGCTTCGCTCCTCGTCGTCGATTATCTCGAGCCCGTCATCGATTGGCACGAAAAAGGCCTCGTCCCGCTCGGTCCCGGTCTCGTCGCGGATCGGCGCTGCCGTTTTGTCCACGGCGACTTTTTCGAACTCGCCCTCGCTCCGGCGTCCGGTCCCGGCTTTGATCCCGGGAGTCCCGGGCGACTCTTCCACGCGGTCCTCCTCGACATCGATCATTCGCCGGCGAATCTGCTCCACGAGCGGCACGGACAATTCTACAGCGCCGACGGTCTGCGCATTCTCGCGGCGAAACTTCACCCCGGCGGCGTCTTCGCGCTCTGGTCCGACGATGCCCCCGAGGCGGGATTCATGGCTGCGCTCGGCGACGTTTTTGCTACCTGCGAGTCACACATCGTGACTTTTTCGAATCCGCTTCAGGATCGCGAATCGTCCAGCACGGTGTATGTTGCCCGGACGGCAAAGATCTGAGATGGGCCCCTCGCAACTCGATTCCCTGAACGACCCCGGCCTCTTTCCGGACTGTCAGGACGGAGTTGAAATCATCCAGACCCATCTCTCCGTCGTCTGCCTCGCCGGTGACTTCGCCTACAAGTTCAAAAAATCGATCCGCCTGCCTTTCGCTGACTTCTCCACACTCGAGCGACGGCATTTTTTCTGCGAAGAAGAGCTGCGCCTCAATCGCCGCCTCTGTCCCGATATCTATCTCGACGTGCTGCCTCTGCGACGTGATCGCGACGACCGTCTCCATCTCGGAGCAGGGGAGGGTGAAGTGATCGACTACGCCCTGCGGATGCGCCGCCTCCCGGCGGATCGCATGCTCGACGTGCTGCTTGCGGAAAATGCGGTGAGCCCTGCCGAGATCACCGCGATCGCCCGGCGCATCGTCGCTTTTCATGCCGAAGCCCCGCGCGGGGCCGAGGTCTCGGCGGCGGGCGATCCGGAAAAACTCCGCGACTTTGCCCTCGCAAACTTCGACGAGACCCTGTCCGATGCCGGGCCGGATAGGGTTATGTCAGGCTCTCTCCATGCCGCTCTCGCCACACGCACCCGGCTCGATTTTGAAAAGCATCTTGCCCTGATGCGCGAGCGTGCCGCGACCGGACATGTCGTCGATGGTCACGGGGACCTCCATGCCCGCAACATCTGCCTGAGTGATCCGATCGCGGTCTACGACTGCATCGAGTTCAATCCCGCGTTTCGCTGCGGTGACACTGCAACGGAGCACGCTTTCCTCCTCATGGACCTGCGTTTTCGCGGGCACGCGGAACTGGCGACGGTCTATCGGGACGCGGTCATGGCGGAGACAGGTGACAGGGAGATGGAAAAGCTACTGCCCATGCTCATCCGCTACCGGGCGATGGTGCGGGCGAAGGTCTCGGTGATCGCGGCCGGGGAAGCGGAATTGCCTGACGACGAACGTGAAACGGCAGCGGAGACCGCCCGGGAATACCTGCGGCTTGCCGCCGTCTCGGCGATCGAAGAGGACGGGCCCTGGTGGCTGGTCTTCTGCGGTCTGCCTGCTTCGGGAAAATCCTGCCTCGCCGATGCGCTCGCGAGGGCCTCGGGGGGAGGCTGGCCCGTTGTGTCGAGTGATCTCATTCGCAAGGAACTCGCCGGCGTTGATCCGACGGAGAAACTCTCTCCAGAGTACTACGAAGTCGCATTTTCCCGGCGCACTTATGACGAGGTCCGCTCGCAGGCGACTGCCGCGACGGGGGCAAACCGGGTCGTCATTCTTGATGCCAATTTCCGCGGACGCGTAGAACGTCGCCTCACCCTCGCCGCTGCGAGCGCCGCCGGAGCCCGGCTTGCGATCCTCCGGATCGACACAGACGAAGCGATCATCCTGAAGCGCCTCGCCAGCCGTGCAGACGACACCGAGTGCGTGAGCGATGCCGATCGAGCCGTCTACGAAAAGCTAAAATCCGCCTTCGAAGTCCCCGAAGAAGCGGAAGGCGATCTCCTCATTCCCGTCTCGGGCGACATCGCCGCGGACGCGGCGGTGGATGAGATTCTAGCTACCCTGGTGGGTGGGGAGTGAGGACTTTATTTCAAAATCTCGTCGAGGACACGTCCATCGATCTCGGGCAGGGTCACTCCCATGATCTTCGCGAGGGTAGGCGCGACATCGAGATTGCTGACCCGTTCGACGACGGTGCCGGGTTTGATGTCGGGCCCGTTGGCGATGAAGATGCCATCGAGTTCCGGATCGCTGTTGAGGTAGCCGTGGGTGCCGGCGTAGTTCACGGCCGGGACGACGACATCCTCACCGGTGACCTCCTTGCGGAAAGCATAGCCGTCCGCCGCGTAGAGGATGAGATCCCCCATGCCCGCATTTTCATCCGGCTTCGGCATGCCGAGGCGATGGCCGTCCTCCCCGTCGATGACTTCGGCAATTCCCTCCACCGTGGTAAACATTTCCTTCAACTGCGGCAGCAATTCGGCACGCCGGGCGGGATTCGTGACATAGGCAAAAGCCATGCCGCCCTGGGTCATCACGTAGGCGTCGCACGAGGAGATCGTCGGTCCGAGTCCTCGGGCGAGCCCCGCTTTTTTCAAAGCGACGTTGGGCTGGATAAATTTAGTGACCTTTTTAAAACCGTGGTCAGTGGCGACGACGATGGTGGTTTTGTCCCGCAGGCCGCTGCGATCGACGGCGTCGATGAGGTCGCCGAGGAGACGGTCGGCTAGTTCAAGCGCGGTGAAGCCCGGGCCGCTCCGCGGGCCAAACATGTGGTGCGTGTAGTCGGTGTTGAGGGTGTGGTAGAGAAGAAGGTTGGGGCGATGTGTCTCGAACATATGGATCGCCGCGCGGGTCCACATCGAATCGAGGAAGGCGACACCCTTGCGGTTCGGACCCATCTGCATCCAGCCGATTTCCTCTTCCGTCGCGACCCCGGCAGCGATCATTTCTTTGACGACGGCGTCGTCGGGTTTCGGGATCTCGGCAAAGCTCCAGTTGATCGTGCCGGGATTCGTGACCGCGACCCAGTCGGACTCTGCCGTGGTCAGGCCGGCTTCGTGGGCGACGTCGTAGAGCGTCGGCACGAAGACCATGCGCGCTTTGTCCGCCCACTGCTCAATCACGGGAGGGGCGCCGTCTTTTTTCACGAGAAGCCCGTTGAAAAGGACGCCGTGTTTCCTCGGCTCGACCCCGGTGATGAGAGTTGTGTGATTGATCCAGGTGATCGAGGGATTGCTGACTGTGAGTGCCTTGGCCGAGGCACCTTCCGCGGCGAGTTTCCGCAGATTCGGGACCATCAGGGTCGGGTCGTGCCAGAGGTAGGCGGGGAACCCGTCGATGCTCACGAGGATGACATGGTTATCTTTCGCCGGGGCTGCCCCGGTGGCGGGGATCGCGACGGCGGCGAAGCAGGCGAGCAGGGGGAGAAAAAATCGATCCATGGTCGGGATGATAAGCCAGGGAGTGATCCCGCGTCTCCCCCTCTCTGCGCCTCGTTCGCGTAGCTTGCCCGGGGCCCGGATGAAGCGGCATGATGAGGAAATGAACCGATTGCTCTTTCTCGTCTTCTTGTCGGTTGCTTCTCCGGCGATGGCCTCGTGGGAGGCCGGGCTCGGCCAAGCAGACATCACCCCGACGGAGTCTGTGCCACTGGCCGGCTACGGTGGCAAAACGAGGATGTCGGGTCGGGTCGATCACCCGATCTGGCTCAAGGCGCTCGCCCTGCGTGACGAGGTCGGCGAAGTCTCGGTCCTCGTCACCGCCGATCTCGTGGGACTGAGTGACCAAATGATCGTCCGCATCGCCGGGTCGGCGCTCGCGGAACACGGGCTCGCGCGAGAGCGGCTCATTCTCAATACTTCGCACAATCACAGTTGTCCCGTGACGGAGGACGTGCTCTGGCTCTACTACGAATTCACCCCTGATGAGGCCGCTGCGAAGGACCGTTACACCACGCAGGTCTATCGCGCCTATGAAGAGGTCATCACCGCCGCGATCGCCGATCTCGCCCCGGCCGAACTTTCCTACGAACTCGGTCTCGCCGGAGTCGCCGTCAACCGCCGCCGCGCGCGTGGACCCGAGAGCCGCGCTCTGCCTGGTCCGGTCGATCAGGATGTACCGGTGCTCGCAGTGCGATCCGGGGAGAAGCTCCGCGGCATCGTCTTCGGCTACTCTTGCCACACGACAGCGCTCGGCGGACTGAGCCTGAACGGTGACTACGCCGGTTATGCCCAGCTCGCACTGGAGAAGACGAATCCCGGCGCCCTCGCGATGTTTGTCCAGAACTGCGGCGGTGATGCCAATCCGCTGCCGCGCATCCGGGGTCGGGAGGATGAGGCGGTCGCGCTGGCGGAGCGCTATGGGCTCATCCTCGCCGAAGCGGTGAATCAGGTGCTCGGGGGAAGTATGGTGGCTCTGTCAGGTCCGCTGCGGGTTGAAATGGGGGAGGTGGAACTTGATCTGGAGCCCGGGATTCCCCTCGCCGAGCTGAAAGAACGGGTTCCGAATCTGAATGGAATGCACCGGCGCGAGTTTGAACATTTTATCCGCCAGTATGAGACCGGGGAGGGGCCGCCCGGCTCGCTGAGTTATCCCGTGCAGGTCTGGCGATTCGGGAAAGAGCTCACCTTTATCGCTCTCACGGGCGAGACGGTCGTGGATTATTCGCTGAAGTTCAGAGAGGTCCACGGCTGGAACACGACCTGGGTGAGCGGCTACAACAACGACCTGCTCTGCTACGTGCCGTCGCAACGTGTCCTGACCGAAGGCGGCTACGAGGGCACCCTCGGGATGTGGGAATACGGCCATCGCGCGCCCTTTACCCCGACGGTCGAGGAGCGCATCACGACATTGGTGAGTGAGCTGATCGACGGGGTTTCAGGGGAATGATCTTTGCCACTACTCCGCTTCGTCGTCCTCACGCACCCGGAGCGAGTTGCTTTCCCCTGTGAACTCGACGCCTTCGTAGAGATCGGCGAGGGCGAGCGAGACCCCCGCCTCGGGAAGGTCAATGACCGCATCGCGACCGATGGCGAGTTCCCGCTGAAATTCCCCGTCAGGCAAGCGTCGGAATATCTGAACGACCGCTTCGACCGATTCAGCGACAAGGTAGACGCCGAGGGTTGGAATGGTCAGATAGCCATCCTTTTTCTCGCCAAGATCGATGCGGCGGGTGGACGGAGATGCCACTTCAAGAATGATGACGGGAGCGTCCTGATAGGTGTCGTCCGCGGGATTTTGATGGCAGACTACAGAAGCGTCCGGGTAATAGAAACGAGTGTCTGAAAGCTGACGAATCCGGATCTTGGTGTCGCTGTTGCAGGGTTGGCAGGGGCGACCGCGGAGTTGGGAGTAGAGTTGGCCCAGTGCGTTTCCGGCGATGCGGTTATGGCGATTCCGAGCGCCGGCCATAGCGTAGACTACGCCGTCACGATACTCTCTTTTGACCGGTGAGAATTCCTCGTCTGCGAGATACTCCTCGACGGTGATGAAATCCCAATTTTCCACTGCCGACATGGTGACAGATTACATGCGGGGAGAGAATCCCGCAAGGGCGCTGTCGCCCCCATAATCCAGCGGCTTTGCACCTGATTGCGGGATTGAGAGAGTGCGCTCAGGCGTTTACGATAGCGGGAAACAACCCCGCCCCTGACTCACCCGCCCCTGACACAAAATCACCATGACCTCACGAACCTTTCTCCCCCTCATTGCCGCCGGTGCTGCGGCCTCGATTCTCGCCGCCGCGCTCGTCCTCCCCGTCGCCCAGGAGCCCGCTCGGCCGGCGCAGCAGGAAAAGGCGGTCATGAAAGACGAATTTGTTCCCCTCTTCGACGGGAAAAGTCTCGCGGGCTGGGAGGGGGATGCGGCGCTCTGGCGTGTTGAGGACGGCGCCATCACCGGTGAGACGAAGGCTGACGCGCCGGTCGAGTACAACACCTTTTTGAAGTGGAGTGACGGTGAGGTCGATGACTTCGAGCTCGTCCTCGAGTATCGCATTTTTGCAGGAAACTCGGGCATCCAGGTCCGCAGCTTCGCGCTTGAAAAAGCCCACGCGATCGGCGGCTACCAGGCCGACATCGATGCCGAGGGGAAATGGTCGGGCACGAACTACGGGGAGCAGTTCCGCGGCATCCTCGCGAAGCGCGGGGAAAAGACGGTCATCAATGAAGAGGGCAAAGCGGAAGTAACCGGCACTCTCGGGGACTCTGACGAACTCGCCAAAGCGATCAAGTCGGATGACTGGAATACCTACCGCATCGTCGCCCGGGGCAACAAGATCATCTGTGAGATCAATGGCACGACGATGTCCGAGATCGTCGATGAGGACAAAGACGTCCGTCGCCGTGCCGGTCTCCTCGCCTTCCAACTCCATCAGGGGCCGCCGATGAAGGTGCAGTTCCGCAATATCAAGCTGAAGCGGCTCCCCCTCGGCGATCTGAAGAAGATCGTCTATGTCGCCGGTAGACCAAGTCACCCGGCCGGCATGCACGAGCACAATGCCGGGGCGCTGCTCGCGCAAAAACTTCTCAACACTCACCACGGCGACAAGGTCCACGTGACGACTTACCTGAGCGGCTGGCCGAATGACCCGAGCGCCTTTCAGAATGCCGATGCGCTCGTGATCCAGTCAGACGGCGGGGCGGGGCATCCCGGCTACTGGCACCTGCGCCAGATCGACTACCTGCGTGAGCAGGGCGTCGGCGTCGGCATGATCCACTACGCGGTCGAGATGACCCCGGGTGAATCCAACGACACCCTCATCGCCGCGACCGGCGGGGCCTTCGAGGTCAATTATTCGGTCAACCCGCACTGGGACGGCAACTTCACGACGATGCCGGGCCACCCGGTCGCCCGCGGGGTGAAGCCCTTCACGATCCGCGACGAGTGGTATTTCAACATGCGTTTCATCAAGGACATGGTCGGGGTGACCCCCATCCTCTCGGCCATCCCGCCCGACGAGACGATGGCGCGGCCCGATGGCAATCACTCGGGCAATGCCGAGGTCCGGAAAATGGTCGCCGAGAAACAGCCGCAACATCTCTGCTGGGTCGTCGAGCGCTCCGAGGGCGGACGGGGCTTCGGCTTTACCGGCCTCCACTATCACGACAACTGGGCGCACGAAGAGTTCCGCAAGACGGTCCTCAACGCGATCTGCTGGATCGCGGGAGCGGAGATCCCCGCAGAGGGTATCGTGACGCCGGCCCTGACGCAGGTGGACCTCGATGCCAATCTCGATCCCAAGCCGGCCCCGAAGCCAAAGCCACAACCGAAGGCCTGAGTTTTCCCATGGGTCTCTTTGATCGCTTTTCCCTCGCCGGCAAACGCCTCTTCATCACCGGCGGCAGTCGCGGGCTCGGTCGTGAGATGGCGCTCGCGATCGCCGAGGCCGGCGCCGATGTGGTTTTGACAGGGCGTGACGAGGCGAGTCTCGCGGACACCGCCGCAGCAATCCGCGCCCTCGGTCGCGAGGCGGTCACGATCGCGGGCGACATGGGCAATCCGGAGGGGTGCGAGGCGACCTGTCATCGGGCGCTCGCGGAGCATGGCCCGATCGATCTCCTCATCAACAACGTCGGTGGACGGCTCATCAATGTCCCTGTCGAGGAGCAGTCGCTCGCGGACTGGCAGCGCATCCTCGATCTCAATCTCACGAGCACCTTTCTCTGCACCCGCCTCCTCGGCGGTGAGATGGTGCGACGGGGCGCGGGCGGTCGGGTCATTAACATCGCCTCCATCTCCGGCATGATCGCGAATCGCGGGATCGGCGGGCGCAGCTACGAGACGGCCAAGGCGGCGGTGATCCATTTTACCAAAGCCACGGCAGCGGACTGGGCTCCGCATGGTGTCACCGTCAACGCGATCTGTCCGGGCGGCTTTTTTACAGGGCCGAATCAGCGCTGGGCGCAGGAGCATCCCGAGGTGATCGAGGGATTCCTCCAGAACGTCCCGATGGGAAAGTTCGGCGAGCCCGAAGACCTCGGCCCCCTCGCGGTTTACCTGGCGAGCGATGCCTCGCGCTACATGACCGGCGCGACCCTCGTCATCGACGGCGGGTATACACTGTGGTGATCTAAATTCTCACGCGAGAATCTCCTTCACGACATGCCCGTGTACATCGGTGAGGCGGAAATGCCGGCCCTGGAATTGGAAGGTAAGTTGCTCGTGATCGACGCCGAGGAGGTGCAGCAGGGTTGCGTGGAAGTCGTGCACGTGGACGCCGCCCTCGGTGATGTTGTAGCAGTAGTCGTCGGTGGTCCCGTGGGAGTGGCCGCCTTTGATCCCGCCCCCGGCCATCCAGATTGAGAAGCACTTGGGATGGTGATCGCGGCCGAAGTTGGCGGGATTGAACTTGCCCTGGCAGTAGTTGGTGCGGCCAAATTCCCCGCCCCAGATCACGAGCGTGTCCTCGAGCAGTCCGCGCTGTTTCAGATCGGTGACGAGGGCGGCGGAGGCGCGGTCGGTTTCCTCGCATTTTCTCTTGAGTCCTCCCGGAAGACCACCGTGGTGATCCCAGTCCTGATGATAGAGTTGGATGAACTGCACCCCGCGCTCGGCGAGGCGGCGGGCCATGAGACAGTTCGCCGCGTAGGTCCCGGGATTGCGCGCTTCTTCGCCGTAGAGGGCAAAAGTCGCGTCGGACTCCGAGGCGAGATCGGTCACTTCGGGAATGGAGGCCTGCATGCGAAATCCCATCTCGTACTGGGCGATGCGGGTCTCGAGAGCGGCGTCCCCCGACTTCTCGAGCTGGATGCGGTGCAGCTCTTCGAGGCTGTCGAGCATGCGGCGGCGCGAGCGGGTGTCGAGTCCCTCGGGATTGTTGAGATACAAAACCGCGTCTTTGTCAGGGCGGAACTGGACCCCGTCGTGCTTGCCGGGGAGGAATCCGCTGCCCCAGAGGCGGCTCACGAGCGGCTGGCCTTTCTGGTCTTTGCTGATGAGGACGACGAAGTTGGGCAGGTTGTCATTGGTTGACCCGAGTCCGTAGCTCAGCCACGACCCGATGCTGGGACGGCCGCCGATTTGGGAACCGGTCTGCATGAAGGTGACGCCCGGACCGTGATTGATTGCGTCGGTGTGCATGGACTTGATCACCGTGATGTCGTCGGCGATCGCGGCGGTGTGGGGGAGCAGGTCGCTCATCCAGGCGCCGCTCTCGCCGTGCTGTTTGAATTGGAAGGGCGATCCGACGAGCGGCAGGCTCGACTGATTTCCCGACATCCCGGTGAGGCGCTGGCCCATGCGGACCGAGTCGGGGAGCTCCTTGCCCTGCTCTTCGTTGAGGAGCGGTTTGTAGTCGAAGAGATCCATCTGCGAGGGGCCGCCCGATTGGAAAAGATAGATGATACGTTTTGCCTTTGGTGGGCTTGTCAGGTAGTGGGGTGAGGAGGACGCCGCTTCGCTTTTCCCGAGGAGACTGGCGAGGGCGATGCCGCCGAGCCCGCCGCCGAAGCGGGTGAGGGCGTCGCGGCGGCTGAGGCCGAAGTGTGGGTCAAATCCGGTGCAGGGGGTGATCATGGCACAGCGTGGGGGGGGGGTAGGATGAGGAAAATCAGCGTTTCGAGATGCACTCGTCGAAATTCAGCAGGGTCGAGATCAGGGTGGTGACGGCGGCGATGCGGGGAGCTTCGTCGGCGGGCGCGGCGGGGGAGTCGCCCATCGCGATCAGCTTGGTGGCCTCGGCGGGCAGGGCGGTGTAGTGGGCGACTTCTTCGGTGAGCAATTTCGCGAGCACGGCACGTTCGGCTTCGTCGGGGAAGCGGCTCGTGGCGCGGCGAAAAGCCTCGTCGATGATCGCTTTGTCATCGCTCCCGTGGGTCTTGACGAGATGGGCCGCGAGGGTGCGGGCGGCTTCGACGAATTGAGGCGAGTTCAGCATCACGAGACCCTGGAGAGGTGAGTCGGTGCGCTCGATCTTCACCTGACAGACGTCGCGTTTCGAGGCGTTCAGGGTCGTCATGAGAGGCGAGGGCGAGGTCTGTCGCATGTAGGTGTAGACGCTGCGACGGTAGAGGCCTTCGCCTTTGTCCGGGGTCGATGGTTTGAAGGCGGCGGCGATGTCGTAGGGCTTCACCGAGGGGCCCCCGACTTTGTCGACGAGCAGACCGCTGATGGCGAGGACATTGTCCCTCAGCATCTCGGCGGGGAGGCGGGCGGGGGGATAATGATAGAGCAGGGTGTTCTCGGGATCCTGCGTGGCGAGGTCTCCCGAGGTGATGTCGGAACTCTGCCGATAGGTCGCGGAGAGGACGATCTGTTTGAGGAGGTGGTGCAGGTCCCAGTCGTGGTCCACAAAGTCACGAGCGAGCCAGTCGAGCAGTTCGGGATGGGTCGGGAGCCGTCCCTGACTGCCGAAGTCCTCGGTCGTGGCGACGAGTCCGTTCATGAAAAGACGCTGCCAGTAGCGGTTCACGGTGACGCGGGCGGTGAGGGGATTGGCCTCGCTCACGGTCCATTGGGCGAGTCCGAGGCGGTTGTTCGGCGCGCCCTCGGGCAGGGGCGGGAGGAAGGCGGGGACGGCCGGGGGGACGGCGACGCCGCGGGTGGAGTAAAGGCCGCGCTCGAGGATGTAAGTCTGCCGTGGCGTCGCCATCTCTTCCATGACCATGATCTCGGGGATCTTTTCGGCGTGGGCGCTGCGCTCTTTCCGCAAGGCGGCGAGCTTCGTGTGCTCTTCGCGATAGCCGACATCGACGGTCGCGAGGTAGTGGGGGAGATCGGCGGTGAATTCGCTTTTCCCGGCGGCGAGGGCGGAGACCTGGGCGGGCGTGAGGGTGCGGTCGTAGACGCGGAAGTCATCGACGAGGCCGTTTTTGAATCCGCTGTCGCGCATCCGCTCCCCGATCACGATGGTGTCGCTCCCTCCGCCGGTGATCTCCCGGGTGAGCTTGTCCCGGATGATCTCGAGCTCGATGGGCTCGCCATCGACATACACGCTCACCCCGGCGGCGCGGCTCGATCCGTCGTAGGTCAGGGTCACGTGCTTCCAGGCACCGGAGGGAAATTCCTCTTTTGCCCGCACGCGGATGGCGTTGCCCGGTTCGTAATGGACGAGGGCGGCGCAGAGACGGCCTTCGTCGAGGAGCAGTTCGTAGCCGCGGCTCGCGGCATCGGTCCAGGCTTTTGACCGGCTGACGACGACGGCGCGCTCCTTGTGGTCGGGCGACTGCATCCAGAGCGAGACGGAAAAGGCATCGTCCCGTGCGAAGTTGCCGACCGGGAGCGTCACTGCGTCGTCTCCGGTGAGTTGGACCGCCTGACCGTTCTTCCCGGGGACGAGTTTGTTGTTCGGTGTCGTCTTTGCGGCTTCGCCTTTTGGGGTCGCGTTAGGGTAGGCGCCGTCTTTTAGCTCGTCGAAGGGGAAAGCGGCGATGGGCGCGGGGAGTGCGAGGGGGGTGGGATTCGCGGTCTGCCACGCGGCAAAGTCGGCGGCCGCTGCGATGCTGCGTTTCTCCAGGGCAGTGCTCGCGGCGGCGATGTCGGCTTCGAACTTGCGGTGGTCGCTCTCCTGTTTCCCGTCGGGGAGCCAGAGCGTCGGCGTCGGCACGGCGGGGGTGAAATACGAATACAGCCCGGCCTCGTCGATGTTCGCAAAATAGGCGGAGAGACTGAAGTAGTCCTTTGCCGTGATCGGGTCATACTTGTGATCGTGGCAGCGCGAGCACTCCATCGTGAGACCCAGGAAAGCGGTGCCGTAGGTGTGGAGCCGGTCCGAGACATACTCGATGCGGAACTCTTCGGGGACGCTGCCGCCCTCGACGTTCTGCGGATGGAGTCGGTTGAAAGCCGTCGCGAGGATCTGGTCCCGCGTCGGGTCGGGGAGGAGATCACCGGCGACCTGCCAGGTGATGAAGTCGTCGTAGGGAAGGTTCTCTTTGAAGGCCCGGATGACCCAGTCGCGCCAGGGCCAGACGGTGCGGTCGCCATCGACCTGAAAGCCGTAGCTGTCGGAATAGCGCGCCACGTCGAGCCACTCCGCCGTCATCCGCTCGGCGTAGGCGTCGGTGGTGAAAAGGCGATCGACGACTTTACCATAGGCCTCGGGCGAAGTGTCGGCGAGGAAGGCGTCGAGCTCGGCGGGAGTGGGCGGCAGACCCGAAAGGTCAAAACTCACGCGGCGCAGCCATTTTTCCCGACTCGTCCCGGCGGCCGGCGCGAAACCGTCGGCCTCGAGGCGGGCGAGGACAAAAGCGTCGATCTCGTTCATCACCCAGTCAGACTTCACCGCCGGCACTTCGACTTTTCCCGGAAGGGGGACAAAGGACCAATGGGCCTCATACTCGGCCCCCTCGGCCATCCAGCGGTCGAGGATTGCGATTTCTTCGGGGGTGAGGGGCTTCTTTGCCTCGGGTGGAGGCATCACGTCCGAGGGATCGTCCGAGTGGATGCGCCAGTGGACCTCGCTCTCCTTCACCTTGCCGGGCACGATGCCGAAGACGCCGGCGATGTCAGCGGTGGCATGTTTGAAGGTATCGACGCGATAGTCGGATTTCTGGTTCTTCGCATCGGGCCCGTGGCATTTGAAGCATTTGTCCGAGAGGATGGGGCGCACGTCGCGATTGAACTGCAGCTTCTCGGCAGAGATAGCCGTGGCAGGGAGAGTGAGTGCGATGCCGAAGGCGATGAGGAGGGCGTGCTTCATCCGGAAGGGAAATTTTTTTTCAGCGAGTGGCTTCCTTATAAACGTCGACAGGCGGTCCGATCTCACGCAAGTTCCGACCCTCATGCATCGCGCAATCGCGGCTTATTACGACACGATCGAATGGCTCGGAGACCTCGTCGCCGGGCTTGAGCTCGACTACGCCGCCCTGCAGCGTCCGCTGAAACGCTGCGATCTCGCCCAGTGTGGGGGAAACTGCTGCTACGACGGCGCCTATCTCGGGGACGAAGAGGCCGAAGTCATCCGTGAAGTCGTGCGGACTTCGCGCGCTGATCTCGAGCGCATCGGTCTTGATCTGCCGGAGCAGACCGTCGTCTTCGGTTCGTGGCAGGACTCGGTCTCGGGACCGAAGACGGCGACCCGACCCTCGTCCCTGCGGCAGCAGATCCAGGATTACCCGCCACATTTCGCCGACACCGCCTGCGTCTTCCTGCTCCCTGATGCGCGCTGCGGGTTGCAAGTCCTCGCCGTCGAGCGTGATTTGCCGCCCTGGTACTACAAGCCGGTGACCTGCTGGATGCACCCGCTCACGATCGAGAGCGCGTCGGGGAATCGCGCCGTGCTGACGCTCCACGACGAGGCCGGTGATCCGCAGCGCTACGAGGGCTACGACGGATTCGTGAGCCGCACGCATTGTGGCCGGACCTGCGAGGGCGGGGCTCCCGCCTATCGCGTTCTAGCGGAGGAACTCACCTTTCTCGGCGGGCTCGCCGGTCGGGACCTCGCGGCCGAGATTGTCGCTCAATGGGACGCCCCGTTGAGCGCCTCGAGTGGACCTGACTGACTCACCTTGAGCCCCATTTTTTGCGCTCTCGTCTTCCAGAGATTACGGGCGAACTCCTGCATGTCATCCCGCGTGTCAGCCTCGTCGACGATCTCCAGACCGAGGAGGGTCTCGACGACATCCTCCATCGTCACGAGCCCGCTCATGCCCCCGTACTCGTCGAGGACGATGGCGACGTGGTGACGGTTCGCGACGAGATGCTGGAAGGCGTCGGTCAGTCTCGTGACCTGCGGTATCGCCGCGATGGGACGACTGAGATCGCGGAGCTTGAGCTTGTCTTTGCCCTGGGCGGCGGCGAGGAGGATGTCGTGCTTCAGCGCAAAACCGCGGATGTCATCCCGATTTTCAACAAAGATCGGGACTCGGGAAAAGGGCGAACTGTCGTGCCGCTCGAGATAGTGGCGTACTGTCGTCTCTTCGCTGAGAGCAAAGACGACGACCCTCGGGGTCATCACCTCTTTCACCGAGATGTCGCGGAGCTGGAGCAGATTCGCGAGGATGCGTGACTCGTCCTCTTTCAGATCGCCCCGGGCCGTCCCGATCTGGGCCATCACCTTCAACTCATCGCGACTGAAGGCGGCCTCGAGCTGATGCCCTTTGCTGAACAGCTCGATGATCCAGACGACCGGCCCCATCAGGCGAGTCAGCCACATCAGGCTGTAGCTCACCCATGGGCCCCAGCTTCGCCAGTAGCGCGCCCCGAGGTTCTTCGGGATGATCTCCGAGGTCACGAGAATGGTGATCGTCATGATCACGGCGGCGAGCATATCCCAGCGCCCCCCGCCGAGCTCGGCGACCTGCGAGGCCACCGCCATCGCGCCGATGGTGTGGGCGATCGTGTTGAGTGTGAGGATCGAGGTGAGGGGGCGGCCGATCCGCGTTTTGAGATCTTCGAGGCGAGTGCCCACTTTGGGCCGCTCGTTCTTGAGGTTGGCGATGTAGGGGTCGGTCACGCTCAGGATGACGGCCTCCCACACAGAACAGAAAAAAGAAATCCCGATCGCGAGGCAAAAATAGACAATCAGCAGGGTCCAGGAACCGGAGGGAGTCACTTCGAGACCACCGGAGCTCAGCGCCGCGACGAGAGAGGGAAACATAACTGCGATAAGTTTTGACCGGAATCCCATTCTCTTCAAGCATTATCGGATGCCGGGCATCCGCCGCCCGGAACGCCGGGAAAAATGGCGTTGTCAGCGACCGCACCTTCGTCGATCTTCGTAAACCCGATGTCACGGAGAAGGTGCTGATATGTTTTATTCCAGAGGTTTCACGGTGCCTGTCTGTTTGAGTCTGTTGGTGCTTTCTGTCTTCTCGTCGCGAGGTGACGAGCCGGCCGAGCTTCCACCCCTCGCTGCGAAATACTGCACCGCCTGCCATATCGCGCCTTCGCCCGATACGATCACACGCGCGCACTGGCCCGAGCTCTTCGGGTTGATGGCGACCTGGATGGGAGAGAAAGAGATCCCCATCGACGAGGTCGAGTTCAGGCAACTGCTCGATCATTACACCGCGAACAGTCCTGAAAAGATGGAACTGCTCCCCGACGATCTCGAGCAGAGCCAACTCGTTTTTGAGCGAGGCGAAGTCGGCCTCGAGTGTACCGCCGATCGCCCGAAGATCACGAACCTGAATATCACCGACCTCGACGGGGACGGGAAAAACGACATCCTCGTCTGTGACGACGTCGCCGGGCGGGTCTCGTGGATCAGGATCGAAGACGGGAAATGGAACGAAGTCTACCTCGCCGACATCGTCACCCCGGTGAAGACCACCGTCTTTGACTTCAACGGCGACGGGCACAAGGACATCGTCGTGGCCTCGCTCGGATTCATCAGCCCGACCGACGATCTGATCGGCTCCGTCTGGCTGCTCATCAATCGGGGGGACATGACCTTCGAGCCGATGCAGCTCGTTGGCGACATCGCCCGCGTCGCCGATGTGCGGCCGGCGGACTTCAACCGCGACGGCAAGACCGATTTCATCGTCGCGCAATTCGGTTGGAGAAAGACCGGCGGGCTCCTGTGGCTCGAGCAGGTCACCCCGACCCTGTTTCTCCAGCACGAGATCGCCGCCGTGAATGGGGCGATGCGCGTCGAGGTGCTCGACTACGACGGCGACGGTCATCTCGACTTCATCACCCTGCTCTCGCAAGAGCACGAGAGCATCGTCCTGTTCCGGAATGACGGGAGCGGGATCTTCGCGAGCGAGGTGCTCTACCGGGCCCCGCATCCCGCCTACGGCACTTCGGGCTTCGAGATCGTCGATCTCGATCGCGACGGCGACCTCGACATGATCGTCACGAATGGTGATATGATGGACGAGATCTCCCTCGCCAAGCCCTATCACGGGCTGCGCTGGCTCGAGAACATCGACGGGGAATTCATCCCCCGCGATCTCGTCCGCATGACCGGCGCCTACTGCGCGCGGGCGCACGACATGAACGGTGACGGCCATCTCGACATCGTCGTCTCCAGTCTCAACTTCACCTGGGGCGAAAGCGACGCCCCCAGCCTGATCTGGCTCGAGAATGACGGGGCGCAGAATTTTACCGCGAGCAAGATCCTCTATGCGCCGACGAACCTCGCGACCATGGACGTCGGTGACATCAATCAGGACGGCATCCCCGACATCGTTGTCGGCGGGCTCCACGTCCCCGGACCACTCGGGCGCCACGCGCGGGTCACCGCCGTCTTCGGCACGGGGAAAATCCAGAGCAAAGACGCGGCAAAAAAGTGATACCGCCGCAGCGCGACCTCACGCCCGCTTTCTCGCGAGGAAGTACTCGACCGAGTCCACCAGCGCGCGCCAGCTCGCCTCGATGATGTTGTAGCTGACCCCGACCGTTCCCCAGTTCGTCTGATGATCCGAGCTCAGGATGAGCACGCGGGTCTTCGCCGCCGTGCCCATGTGGCTGTCGACGATGCGGACCTTGTAGTCCTCGAGTTCCATCTCGTCGATGTAGGGATAGGCAGGGCGCAGAGCCTTGCGGAGAGCGGCATCGAGCGCATTGACCGGGCCATCGCCCTCGGCGACACGATACTCTTCGACGCCGTTGACGACGAGCTTCACCGTGGCCGAGCAGGTCTCGTAGTCGCGGACACCGTCGCGGCGGAAAGTGCAGTGGTATTCCTTCAGATCGAAGAGCGGCGTGTAGGTCCTGAGGTGCTTGCGGATGAGCAGCTCGAAGCTCGCCTCGGCCGTCTCGAACTCATAGCCCTGCTCCTCGAGTTCCTTCAGATTTTGCAGGATCGCGAGGGCCTCGGGACTGCCTTTTTCCACCGGCAGACCGAGCTCTACGGCCTTCATCAGCACGTTCGACTGGCCGGAGAGCTCCGAGACGAGAATGCGCTGACGATTCCCCACCGTCGCCGGGGTGATATGCTCGAAGCTGTGAGCCACCTTCTGCACCGCATTCACATGCATGCCGCCCTTGTGGGCAAAAGCGGTCGAGCCCACGTAGGGCGCGCGGATGTTGTGGGCGCAGTTCGCGAGATCGTCGACGAAATGGGCGAGATGGGTCAGTTGGGCAAGGTCGGTCACGACGGGACGCTCCATCTTGAGCTGCAAATTCGGGATCACCGTGGTCAGGTTGCAATTGCCGACCCGTTCGCCGTAGCCGTTCACCGTTCCCTGCACCTGCGTCGCGCCGGCGAGGATCGAGGCGAGGGCATTGGCCACCGCGACACCGGTGTCGTCGTGGGTGTGGATGCCGACGGGGATGCCGAGGGTCTTCATCACCACCTCCGTGATCGCCGCGACCTCGTGGGGCATCGTGCCGCCGTTCGTGTCGCAGAGCACGAGCCAGTCCGCCCCGCCTTCCTTCGCCGCCGCGAGGGTGGCGAGGGCGTGCTCGGGCGCGTCTTTGTATCCGTCGAAGAAATGCTCGGCGTCGTAGATCACCTCGCGCCCGTGCTCCTTCAGGTAGCGGGTCGTGTCGCGGATCATCGCCTGATTTTCCGCCTCGGTCGTGCCGAGGATCTCGGTCACGTGGAGCCGCCAGCTCTTCCCGAAAAAGGTGATCACGGGCGTTTTTGCCTCGAGCAGGGTGCGGACCTGGCCATCGTCTTCGACCGCGATGTCCTTGCGACGGGTACTCCCGAAAGCGGCGATACGGGCGTTTTTCCACTCCATATCGGCGGCGCGTTCGAAGAAGGAGACATCCTTCGGATTCGACCCCGGCCAGCCGCCCTCGATGTAGTGCATCCCGAAACTGTCGAGTTGCTCGGCGATACGAATTTTGTCGAGCGAGCTGAAGTTCACGCCTTCGCCCTGGGTGCCGTCACGCAGGGTCGTATCATACAGTTTTACTTCGGGATGTTTGTTCATGGGAGAGGCAACAGGATGCGGTCAGTGACCGGACAGGGTCAAGTCGGGAGCCGGGTCGGTAGGGGGGCACGAGGGGGCGGGGGAGGGCGATCCCGACTCGGCTTGCTCTGGCATGGAGGAAAAAAGACCGATTCGCTATCACCCGGCTGATCTAGCCGATAGTAATTGCGTTGATAATAATGGAGCGAAGAATGGTGCGATCCATGGCCATGCGCGCTCAGAGTAACCCAAGCTGAGAACGGTGCAATCGCTTATTCCCGCTCCCGGGAGCGGTGGGCGGAGGCTGCGAAAAGTAGAACGGGTCTCCAGGCCCGTTCCACCGAAGCCGAATCGACGGAAAACCGGCCTGGAGACCCGTTCTACGTGGAGGAAGCTGGGCGCAGAAAGCCCTCTCAAGCGAAGATACTCTCTGCAATCAGGCGGGGCGCTCTCCCGTTAGCTCGCAGAGCCGCCTTTTGAGGTCCGCGATGCCCTCGCCCGTATCGGCCGAGAGCGGGAAGATCTCCTGCTTCGGGAAGCGATTCTGCAATGCCTCGAGATTCGCGGCGGACTCCGGCAGGTCCATCTTGTTCGCCACGATCAGCCAGGGGCGCTCGGTCAGCTCTTCGTCATAGAGCTTCAGCTCTTTCCGGAGAATCTGGAGATCCGAGATGGGATCGCGCGTGTCCACCCCGGCCGTATCGACGACAAAGAGGAAGTAAGAGCAGCGGCTGATGTGCCGCAGGAAGTCGTGCCCGAGGCCCACGTTCGCGTGGGCGCCCTCGATCAGGCCGGGGATGTCCGCGACGGTGGCGCGGTAAAAGCCCGGGAACTCGACCACCCCGACCATGGGCGTGAGGGTCGTGAAGGGGTAAGACGCGACCTTCGGGCTCGCATTCGAGATCGCTCCCAGCAGCGTCGATTTGCCCGCGTTGGGAAAGCCGACCAGACCGACGTCGGCGATGCGACGCAGCTCGAGGTAGAACCAGCCCTCGTCACCTTTGGCTCCTTCCGTAAACTCGATCGGCGCCTGATTCGTGTCGGTGCGGAAACGCCAGTTCCCCCTGCCGCTGCCGCCGCCGGTGCAGAGCACGAATTTTTGCCCCACATCGGTGAGGTCGGCGATCACTTCGCCGTAGGGATGGGGCTGCTCGCCGTCTTCGTCTTCGTCGAGTTCATCTTCGAAATCGTCCCCTTCGTCGTTTTCCTTGACCGGTTCGTCGCCGGGGAAGATATCGTCGGGATCGATGCCCGACTCGTCGAATTCCTCACCGTCGTCGTCGTCCTCGTCGAGTTCATTGCCGGAAAATTCGTCGGGGTCCGCCTCGGAATCCGCGTCTTCGTCCAGTTCGCCGGCGGGAGCACTCTTCGCCACGACCTCCGCAGGGGCGGCGAGCGGGCGCGGTTTGCGGATCATTTCGTGCGTGCTCCCTTTGGAGAAATCGCCGGCCCAGTCCGCATCGGTGAGATCCTCTTCTGGGAACTCGTCTTCGTCGCGACGGCGCGACACGTTCGGGACAGACCGATAGAGGATCGTGCCGGGCGGGACCTTCAGGACGAGATGTTTGCCCGAGCGCCCCGTCTTTTTCTGCCCTGATCCGGGACGACCTTTTTCCGCCTTTTGATTCGGCTGGAAGAAAAAGCTGCGCAGATTATCCGTATGTCCGTCGACCACGATGATGATGTCGCCGCCTCTGCCGCCGTCCCCGCCATCGGGTCCGCCCTTGGGCTCGAATTTTTCGCGCCGGAAACTCGAACAGCCATGACCGCCGTCGCCGGCCTTGGCAAAGATTTTGATATGATCGACAAACATGGTGAGAGGAGAAAAAGTGGTCGGGGGGACGGCAAAAAGGATCCGTCGCCATTCATAGCACGGAATCCGGCTCTTGGGAAACGGGATAAGAGATCCCGCCCCGTGCCGTCTCGATTCGTCGCACTTTTCCCGGAGTTATTCACATTTTTGCACGGCCGATGACATCCGGGCGAGGCGCCCTGTCCGCCGCGACGAGCAGTAACCTGCGCCATTTTCGGAAAAGGGGCCCTAATCCCCTGATCCTGAAACGACTTACGACATCAAGGCCTTCCGGAGGCTGGGTGTCATCTCGTAAATCGTTGTAAAACAATAGGTTAAATAATTTCCCGCCGGAATCGATATTTTGCTTTCCGCATCGGGAAACGTCCGCAGAGGTCAGGGGTTTCTCCGCCGGAAATCGTCAAAGAGTCCGCTCCGCCTCCCTCCCCGGCAACCAATCGGTCCCGCCCCGTCCTCCCGCCGAACCCCTCAACGGGAGGTTATTCACAAAGTTATTCACATCCTGTTCGCAGCCTTGGAATGTGAGGGGGCCGGAATGGGGACAGGCTATCTGTCGCCCGGTAGGGACGCACCGCCGGGGCGTCCTTGTTCTGCGTCCTCGTCCGGCGTCTGTGTTCGGGGGACAAATTTTCACGGGACGTGCTGGAAATTGCCTTTGCCTCCGGGGGCGAAGCGTTCAATCTTGGTTGGGTAGAGGGCTTTCCTTCGATTCCCCCCTTCCCATCACGCCGCCATGCCCACGCCCGAGACAGGTGAAATCAAGCCCATCCCTTCGAATTTCCAGAAGCGCACGCTCTGGGGGGCGATCACGGGGCTCTCGATCACGCTCATCGGGGCGATCACGGTGGGGCTCGTGATGCTGTCGGCCACGATTCTGAGCTATCTCCAGCCCATCCTCGTTCCACTCGCGGTCGCCGGGATCATCGCCTATCTCCTCGACCCCATTGTTTCCTGGCTGCAAAAGCGGGGCATCTCTCACCGGGCCTCGACCCTTTCGGTTTTTGTAGCATTTATCCTTTTTGTGATCCTGCTTGTGGTCGCCGTCTTTGTGCCCACCTTCGGCCAGGCCCAGGAAGCTTATGGGAATCGCCTCGCCTATGGCGAGCAGGTGACGACGCTGGTTAAAAAAGGCGTTTCCTCGTTGCAGAGTCAGTTCGACACCGGCATCGCGGAGGAATATTACCAGAAGGGCGTTGAATGGATCGCCGAAGAGGGACCCAAGATCGGAGCCGACATTGGCCAGTGGATCTGGTCGCGGGTGCGGGGGGCTTTCGGATTTCTCGGGTATCTTCTCGGGCTGCTGCTCGTCCCGATCTACCTGTATTACTTTCTCCAGAACGGCCATACCATCGCGTCGAACTGGTCGGACTACCTGCCTCTCAAGGCTTCCAATTTTAAAAATGAGGTGGTCGATACGCTGACGGAGATCAACGGCTACCTCATCTCGTTCTTCCGCGGGCAGATGGTCGTGAGCCTCATCGACGGCGCGCTCATCGCGGTCGCGCTGTCGTTCATGGGGCTGCCCTACGCGCTCCTCATCGGTGTCTTCCTCGCGATCCTGGGACTGATCCCTTACATCGGAAATCTCCTCGTCATGATCCCGGCGATTCTCATCGCCATTGCCCATTTCGGTGCTACCTCGTGGGGCACGGTTCAGGGAGACGCGGTGCCGGTCGTCGGGCAGGTCGCCACCGTCCTCGTCGACGGGGGAACGAGCGATGCACCGCCTGCACCGGCCTTGGAGGCAGGATCGGCTCCGGAAAAGATCGGGAAAGCAAAAGACTACGTTGTCGCCACCGTCTCGGCGGACGGGAAGCGGGCCGAGGTCATGGTAAATGCCTGGAAATGGCTGCCCAATATGTGGGCCTATCCGCTCATCGTGCTGCTCATTTTTGTGACCCTCCAGCAAATCAATGGTCTCGTCACCGCGCCGAAGATCGTGGGAGACTCGGTCGGGCTGCATCCGCTGACGGTGATCTTTTCCGTGCTTTTCTGGTCATTTCTCCTCGGTGGATTGCTCGGGGCTCTCCTTGCGGTGCCTCTCACGGCGGCCATCAAGGTGCTCTTTCGCCGCTATCTGTGGGAGCGGCGCTTCGAGGCGGCGGTGGGGCGTCATCTCACCGGGACCTCCGATGCGGAAGCGGCCGCCCCTGCCGAAGCGGGCGGCGAGGGAGACCCGATCGAGGCATCCTGAGCCCGCTTCTTACGGGATTCCGGGGTCAGTGCTTGCATGGCCGCGAAAGTCGTTCATCCTATCGCCTTGATGAGCACACAGAACGTCGATACGAACAAACTCGCAGAGGAAATCCAGAAACAAAGCGTCTGGGTCGAGGCGGTGAAAGAAGAGATGGGGCGCGTCGTCGTGGGGCAGCACGATCTCGTCGAGCGGCTCCTCATCGGGCTGCTGACCAATGGACACGTCCTCCTCGAGGGGGTCCCGGGGCTGGCAAAGACGCTCACCGTGAACGCTCTCGCGGGCGCGCTTTCGGCGCAGTTCCAACGCATCCAGTTCACTCCCGATCTGCTCCCGGCCGACCTCATCGGGACGCTCATCTACAATCCCGGTAAAAACGAATTCACTCCGAAGCTCGGACCGGTCTTTTCCAATCTCGTCCTCGCCGACGAGATCAACCGGGCGCCTGCCAAAGTGCAGAGCGCCCTCCTCGAGGCGATGCAGGAGCGCCAGGTCACGATCGGCGACACTACCTACCGGCTGCCCGATCCCTTTCTGGTCCTTGCGACGCAGAACCCGATCGATCAGGAGGGCACCTACCAGCTCCCCGAGGCCCAGCTCGACCGCTTCCTTTTCAAAGTCGTCGTCGATTACCCCTCGATGACCGAAGAGCGACTCATCCTCGACCGCATGGCCACTTCGTCGCCAAAGACCAAGACCCGCGCCGTGGTGGACCCCAAGACCGTCATCGCGAGCCGCGAACTCGTGAACTATGTCTATGTCGACGACGGGGTGAAGGACTACATCGTCCGCCTCATCCATGCGACCCGCTTCCCCGGCGAGTACGAGCCCGCCCTGCAGCCGCTCATCCGGGCCGGAGCATCCCCCCGGGGGACGATCAATCTCACCCTCGCCGCGAAAGCCGCCGCTTTTCTAAAAGGGCGGGGTTACGTCGTGCCCCAGGATATAAAAGATCTCGTCTACGACGTCCTGCGCCACCGCATCCTCCTCAGCTACGAGGCCGAGGCCGAAGAGATCACCAGCGAGCAAATCATCGCGACATTGATTGATCGTATTCCGGTGCCGTGAAGGGGATCGGGAAGTCTCCGATGTGTGGCTGGTAACGATTCTGAGAACGTGGCTCCCAGCTCCGCAAGCAGTTCATCGTGTGAAATATCCAGGATGTCCCCGGTCATGGCAACCCGATACCGGGGGCGCACGGCCGGAACAATGCAAAGTCAAGCAGAGGTCGTTCGCGCACCTCGAAGCGGCAAGGGGGGGGCGAGCGCTGTCAACGCCGAAGTGGACTCAGCGCGGGACGCGCTTGAGTCCCACAACTTGTTGGACACAACAGTCGGACAAGTAATTGCGGAAAGGCGAAGATCGGGCGTCACTGCCTGCCCAAGCGGGCTAGCCGCGCGACAGGAGTGTCGCGCCTCCTTGGTCTTCCCCGGCGGCGGTGAGTCATGTTGTAATTCGAGGAAGGCCGGCTGAAGCCGTCACTCCAGCCTTTCGCGGTGGCGACCTGGGGGGCACCACTACCGGGGACGGGGTTCCCGTAGCGGAACATGCCAATGTTCCCCCCTTTCTTCGCGGAAGCTGCGACGGGCGGGGCATTGTGCGTGCATCGGAAGAGGACCTGACAAAGGAATGGGATTCTCCGCCAGTTAAAAATGCCATTTTTTTGCCCCCCCCCGCTCTGTCCGGCATCCGAACAAAACGGCTGAAGCCGTCACTCCAGCTTTTCGTGGTGGCGACTCGGACGCCACCACGATGTGTGATTCCCCCGTAGCGGTTGACGCAGTTATGGGCTAAAGTTTCGGGATTTACCGAACTTCCGGGGGTCCTTATTCACTTCATGCAAAACGCTGCTCGCATCACAGTTCTTCTCTTTTCGCTCATCGCGGTCGTGGTGATCCTGACGGTTTGGAAGAAAGGGGATCGCAAAAATGCACTTACCGAGCTCTCGACTCGATTCGGGGCGGATGTGTCGATCAATGGGGATGAGTTCTATCTGGGTTGTTCGAGTCCGACTCTCACCGATCTCAGAGCGCTGGCGGAGGTGGTGGCGAGGGTAGGAGAGCCGACCATCCTCGATCTCACCGGTGCACCGGCGCTGCGCTCGCTCTCGGGGGTGGAAAAAATGCCGTCCCTGAGGTCGCTCGTTCTGATCGATTGTGGCGCTCTCGTGAGCGCCGAAGGCGTGAGCGGGCATCCGGGGCTGACGGAGATCGTCCTGACGGACAGTGCGCATTTCGCGGAGACGGCGGCGATCCGCGATCTCCCCCGGCTCACCACGCTGGATTTCAGCGGTTGTCTCTCCCTGAACCGGTTCGAGGCGTCGAATCTGCCGGTTTTGGAGAATCTTTACCTGAGCCGTTGTCATAAATTGGGAGCTCTCGATGTCTCTGCTTTCCCCACTTTGCGCCAGCTCTACGCGGATGGATGCGGGGCGCTAGCCTCGATCGACGGGCTCCCGAGTCTGGTGCGTCTTACGGATCTCGATGTGAGCAATGCGACGGGCTTGCAGGGGTTGCCCGGAGTGGGGAGTCTCGCCGAGCTGATCGTGCTGGATATCCGCAACGTCGAGATCAGTGACTTCACTGAAATCGCGGCGCTGCCCAAGCTCCGCATCCTCCGCATGGGGGGGCAGGATGCGATCAAGACGCTCGAGCCGCTCTCGAGTCTTACTTCGCTGCGCGAGCTGCATCTCGAGGCGTGCCCGAACTTCCGCTCGCTGAAGGGAATGCCCCCGGGTATCTCGCAGTATGCGGGCTTCACCCATTGTCCGCAGCTCGTCTCGCTGGAGGGGCTGGGAGCGGCCACAGGCCTGGAGCAGCTCGATCTCACGGGATGCACTGCCTTGACCGACATTTCTCAGGTCGCGGAGTTGGGCGGTCTGGTGCAGCTGAGTCTCGTGAAATGCCGCCAGGTGACAGATGTCAAGCCGGTCGAAAAACTGCCTAAGCTCGTCATCGTGATGCTGGGAGGCTCGGGCGTCCTCCCGGCGTCGGTCGAGAGCCTGTCCCTCGCGAACGCGGAGATGATCTTCGACTTTGTCGGCTCGGAGTGAGCGACCGTGTCACTTCAGTAATCGAGGACAGCGTCCGCGTGGGGGACCGGCTCGGGATACTCGAAGGTGCGGCCTTCAAAGTTTCGGATGAGGGTGCGCTCGCTGTTGCGCTGGAGCACGTATTCGGGATTGATGGGGACTTTGCCGCCGCCGCCGGGGGCGTCGATGACATACTGCGGGATGGCGTAGCCGGTGGTGTGACCGCGGAGGCCTTCGATGATTTTGATCCCTTCCTCGACGGGAGCCTCGAGGTGCGACGATCCCTGGATGAGATCGAGCTGGTAGAGGTAGTAGGGTTTCACCCGGCACATGAGGAGTTTGTGCACGAGTGTCTTCATGATCTCGACATCGTCATTGACCCCTTTGAGGAGGACGCTCTGGTTGCCCAGCGGGACGCCGTGATTGGCGAGGCGTTCGAGTGCCTCCTTCACCTCGAGGGTGAGTTCGCGCGGGTGGTTCACATGGATGCTCATGAAGAGCGGGTGGTACTTCTGCAGCATCGTGCAGAGCCCGGGGGTGATGCGCTGGGGGAGGAAGATGGGGATGCGCGACCCGATCCGGAGAAACTCGATGTGCGGGATGGCTCGCAACCGGCTGAGGATTTTCTCCAGCTTGTTGTCTGAAAAGAGGAGCGGGTCCCCGCCCGAGAGGAGGACGTCGCGGACCTCGGTGTGTTGCTCGAGATAGCGGAAGGCTGCCTCGTAGTCGGTCTCGAGCTCCTGCTCGCCGACGCCGCTGACGACGCGGCTGCGGGTGCAGTAGCGGCAGTAGGACGCGCAACGATCGGTGACGAGGAAGAGGACCCGGTCGGGGTAGCGATGCACGAGACCGGGGACGGGCATGTGGGAATCTTCCCCGCAAGGATCGGCCATCTCGTAGGGAGAGGTCCAGGTCTCCTCGACTCGCGGGATGACTTGCTTGCGGATGGGGCACTCGGGATCGTCGCGATCGATCAGGTTGAAAAAGTGCGGCGTGATCGCCATGGCGAGCTTCGTTCCCGAGAGGATGACTCCGTTGCGCTCGTCTTCGCTGAGGACGAGATGCTCCTCGAGCTGGTGCAGCGTCGTGATGCGATTTTTGAGCTGCCAGATGTGATTGTTCCAGTCCTCGGGTGAAATACCCCGGTCGGCCCAGTAGCCGGGAGCGTGGGAAAGGAAGGTTTTTTCCAGATCGGATGAGAGAGGATGATGCATGGCTGAGTCGCCGGGAGAGGTGCTTTTCGACAGAATTTTACCCTCCCTCAGACGTGAGTTTACGGCATTCCTTACTCCTGCGGGGAGGATAAAGTGACGGAAAATATTGTCAACTGGCGGACTTATTTCTCTTTTAGCGTAATTATTTTAGCGTATTTCCTTTGATCTGCTGCTACAAAACGGAGGAATGCACGCCGAGCCCTTGCAGACTTGGCGACCCTCGCCTAAAAACCTTTCCACCCCTAAGAATCTCTTTTCGACGTGACTCCCTATCTCAAAATCCTGCGCCGCATCTCCAAGCCCCACTGGTTCGAGATCATGGAGTTGATCAAATGTTCGGGCGGCCTCTCGGTCGGCGATCTGGCCGAGACGATGGGGATGAGCTACATGGGCGTGAAGAAGCACTGCCTCGTGATGCAGAAGCTGGGATACCTCGACACCTGGCGGAGTCCTAAGGTGGTGGGGCGGCCGGAAAAGCTCTACCGCCTTACCGAAAAGGCGGCGCCGCTTTTCCCCGGGATCAGCAACGATATCTGCCTTTCGATACTGGAAGCGGCGACGCAACTGGAGACGAACGGGGCGGAGAAGCTGCTTTTTTCCTTCTTCCGCACCCGGACCGAACAGCTCGCCACCGTCGTCACCGGCGATTCCGTGCAGGAGCGGGCGGAAAAACTCGCCGAGGCAAGGTCGGCGGCCGGGTATTACTCTCGATGTGTCTATTCGGAGGACGAAGGTCTGCGCCTCGAGGAGTTCCATAACCCGCTCCAGCCGCTCTTTGACAAGTATCCCACCCTCGAGCGGATGGAGGCGCAGATGTTCGAGCGACTCCTTGGCGCGAGAGTGGAGCGCAGCGTGACCCGCACGGCCGGACTCTCCCGATACCGGTTTGACTTATCCCCGCGGTAGTGTCGATTGGCCTGCGATGGGCAAATACTCTGATGAAAATGTGCTGGTGATCTCCCGGGCGCTCTTTGAGCAACTGGGAGCCTTCCAGGGAATCTCGCTCGAGCCGGGGGCCTACCTGCCCGCGATGCTCGATCCGGCGAACAATTACTTCATGGGCCGCGACCTGGCCGAGGAGGATCCCTCGCACAAGCAGATCATCCCCTACGCGATCTTCCGCTGCGGCGACAAGTTCCTCCATTATGTGCGGGGCGGGGGCGGCGGGGAAAAGAGGCTCGCGGCAAAAGGCTCCATCGGGATCGGCGGGCACATCAATGACACCGACTACGCGACTGCCTCGCTCGATAAGGATACCTACACCACCGGCGTGGATCGCGAGATCGACGAGGAGCTGAATATTTCGGGTTCGCACACCCAGGAGATCCTCGGGCTCATCAATGACGACTCGAATGAGGTCGGCCGGGTCCATCTCGGAGTGGTCCATCTTTACACCCTCGAGAACGGCGACGTCACCGCGGCTGAGGACAACATCCACGACCTGCGTTTCTACACTCTCGATGAACTGATCGAGCGCCGCGACCAGCTCGAGTCCTGGTCGCAGATCTGTCTCGACGGGCTCACTCAGCTCTGGCGGGATCGCTGAAGCAGGCACGTTAGTCCAAAGCCGAGCCCGAGTCCGTAGAAGAGTCCCCAGGAAAAGCGGGCGAGGATCACGGTGTTTTTTGGATCAAGAAAGGGCTCGATGCCGAAAGGGCCGCGTCCCTGCAGTGCCATGTAGGTGAAGCCGCCGGTGTAGTAGCCGAGCGTGTGCCAGAGAAAGACGGTGGCGGTCGCAGTCATCAACGAAGTGCCGTAGCGCTCGCGTCCGAGGATCGCGGTGAGCGCGAGGAGGCCGGAGAACGAGCCCGTCACCTCGCCGAAGGTGTCACGAAAGGTGAACCAGCATACCGACCAGAGGAGGGAGTAGGCCATGAAGCCGATCGCGAAACGCACGCCGAAGACGAGGCGTGACTTCCCGTTTGGTAGCCCTGAGCCCGGCACGAGGGCGAGTCCACCGAGGCCGAGGAAGATCACGGCGCACATGCTATACATCGCAGGCTCCGACGAGAAAAAGTGAGATCCGAGCGCCCAGGTGGCAAACGAGGCGAGTGCCACGAGGGTAAAGAGCAGAGTTGGGAGCAGGTATCTGAAGGGGGAATTCATCGATTTTTATAACTTTATTAGATTAACATTCGTAATAGCTTTTATCTTTACAAATTTTAGAGGGCGCTTTAGTGTCCCACCCCCCGCCGTTCCGCTTCCTTCTTAACGAACAAAAATTATGGCTACCAGATACGATCAGAAAACCAAAGACGAAGTTGTTGCTTTCATCCAGCAACACAATGAAGAAAAAGGACGGGGCGGGCAATCCGCTGCGGTGAAGAAATGGGACCTCAATCCCATCACGGTGAAATCCTGGCTCGAAAAAGCCGGTGTCGAAACTCCCGGAAAAGGCGGAAAGAAAAAGCGCAAACCAGGACGCCCCCGTAAAGAGGCGTCTGAAAAAGCGCCCAGAGCTCCCCGCGTCGCCAAGGTGCCAAAAGCACCCAAAGCCGACGCAGGTGACGTGGTCTCCACCACTCTCCAGCGCATGATGGCGATCCAGAGCCAGATGTCCGCTCTTCAAAGCGAATACGAGAAGCTCAAAGGCAAGCTCTGATACTCCGAATAATAATTCCTTGATTGAAAACCGCGTCAGGAGAGCCTGACGCGGTTTTTTTGTGCATGGCACCCGGGTTCCCTTTGGCATAGGCTACCGCTATGATAGTTAGCCGCCCGGGGTGTTACCTTTCCACCGCTCTTTTCCTACTGCGCTTTTTCGGAGACACGATGATCGCCGCCGAAAGTTATCTCGTGGCCGAGCAGGCGAGCGGCCACATCCTGATGGCAAAGGATGCGGAGACTCCCCGACAGGTGGCGAGCCTCACGAAGATCGCCACGGCGATGGTGGCTCTCGAGTGGCTCGATGAGGACGGAGGCGAGCCAAGTGAGATCGTGACTATCATTCCTGAAGCTGTCTCGGGCGGGGTCAATCCGCTGAAGCTCAAGCCCGGTGACCAACTCACCCTCGCCGACGCGATTCGCGCAGCGATGATGGCCTCGGACAACACCTCCGCTTATGCCCTCGCCGCCGCGCTGGGTCGTCAGATGCGTCCCGGGAGCGATCCGTCCGACGCAGTGGCCGCCTTTGTCGAGAAGATGAATGCCCTCGCCGCTCGTCTCGGGATGGAGCGGACCCGTTTTGTGAACCCTCACGGCCTCGACGGGGGAACTACCGACGCTTTTTCGACCGCGTCGGACATCGCGAGGCTGGCGATTCATGCTTGTAATAGGCCAGATTTTCTGAACTACTGTCGTGAGAAAAAATCCAAAACCACGATCCGGCGCGACGGATCGGATCTGGAGCTGACGATAGTGAATACCAACGAGCTCGTCGGCTCCCGCGGGATCGACGGGATGAAGACCGGCACGACAACGCTGTCCGGTCCCTGTCTCGTCGCCACCGCAACGCGTGATCTTTCGAGCGGCGTTGCCACCACGGAGCGCCGACTCGTCGTGGTCGTGCTGAAGGCGGAGGACCGCTTTCGCGAGGCCGTTCTACTCCTCAATGAGGGCTGGCATGAATGTGAAAAATGGCTCGCGGCGGGGGCAGTGATTGAGGCCAATGATCACTTGCGAAAGAATGGGAACTAGGACTCAGTCTTGCTCCATGCGAATCGGATTGCTCAACGGAGGAGGGGATTGCCCCGGTCTCAATGCCGTCACCCACGGCGTCGTCGGCAGCGCCACCCAGCTCGGCTGGGAGGTGATCGGCTTTAAAGACGGGTATGAGGGGCTCCTCTCTCCGGGTAACTACAAAGTGCTCAAGGTCGAGAAGACCGAAGGCATCCTGAAGTTGGGCGGCACCATTCTGGGTACCTCGAATCGCGGGCATTTTGCCTCCAAAGTCGGCCTCGGCGGCGTTCGCAAGATCCCCGCCGAGCTGATGGAGGAGGCCTTTGGCACCTTGAAAGAACTGGGGGTCGATGCCCTCATCTGTGTCGGTGGTGACGGCAGTCTTACCACTGCCCTCCAGTTTTACGACGAGGGCTTCCCCGTCGTCGGCGTGCCCAAGACGATCGACAATGACCTCGCCGCGACCGCGATGACCTTCGGGTTCGACTCTGCCATTCAGGTCGTGGCCGACGCCCTCGACCGGCTCCATACCACTGCAGAAAGTCACAGCCGCGTCATGGTTCTCGAAGTGATGGGTCGCCACGCCGGCTGGATCGCCCTCTATGGCGGCATCGCCGGCGGGGCGAGCAGCATCCTCATTCCCGAGATCCCGTTTCAGCACGAGAAAGTGGCCGAGGCCATCCTGCGCCGCGAGGAGAGCGGCTTCCACAGTTCCCTCGTCGTCGTCGCCGAAGGGGCCACTGTCCTCGGGGGAGATCTCGTCGTCGAAGATGCCGGGTCAGGAGGCGAGGTGCGCCTCGGCGGCATTGGCGTTCAGGTCTCCCATCGTCTCGGCGAACTCACGGGGAAAGAGACCCGCTGCACCCGCCTCGGCCATCTCCAGCGCGGCGGCAGCCCCACCTGTCTCGATCGGGTCCTCGGGATGCGATTCGGGGTAAAAGCGGTTAAATTGATAGAAGAAAAACGTTTTGGACGTATGGTCAGCTACCAGCAGTATCACGTCGGATCGGTCACGATCGAGGACGCCGTGCGGAAACTGAATCTGGTCGATCCCGAAGGCGAAATCGTGCAAGCGGCGAAGTCAGTGGGGATCTGTTTCGGTGATTAAAACCCCTGCGAAGGCAGACTCAGAATTTGGTATGGATGCATTGTTAGACCTGTTGAAGAAAGACGCCCGCCTCACGACCCTTCAGATGGCGGAGCGACTCGGCCGTGGCGAGGCCGAGATCGAGGAGATGCTCACCGCGCTCAGGAGCAAAGGCGCCATCCTCGGTTACCATGCCGTGATCGATCCCGAGCAGGCCGGGGAACGCCATGTCTCCGCCTTTATCGAAGTGAAACTCACGCCCGAGCGCGACGGCGGATTCGACCGTCTCGCTCAGCGCATCGCCCGCTTTGACCAGGTCACGAGCTGTTACCTCATGAGCGGCGGCTACGACCTCGCCGTCATCGTCGAGGGCGACGACCTCCGCGAAGTCGCGCGATTTGTCAGCGAGAAGCTCAGCACCCTCGACGGCGTGCTCTCCACTGCGACCCATTTCCAGCTCAAGGTCTACAAGCAGAGCGGCTTCCTCGCCACGGAATCCCACGGAGACGAGCGTCTCGCCGTGACCCCCTGATCCGCTTCGCGCGGGTTTCGCCCCGGACTTCAAGAAGGAGGTTCTCAGGGCTTCCCGACGGCGGCAAGATACCCCCCCATTTATTTCATGAAGCCATTGGAAGATCGCATTGCGAATCAGGTAAAGAGTATCCCGAGATCGGGTATTCGTGATTTCTTCGAACTCGTGCAGGGACGTGACGACGTCATCTCCCTCGGTGTCGGTGAGCCGGACTTTTCGGCGCCCTGGCACATCCGCGAGGCGGCCATTTTCTCCCTCGAAAAAGGGAACACCAGCTACACCTCTAACCTCGGTCTCTTGTCGCTGCGTCAGGAGATCGCGACCTACGTCGAGAACCTTTTTAAAGTCGCCTACAATCCGGCCAACGAGATCCTCGTGACCGTGGGTGTCTCCGAGGCGCTCGATCTGGTCTTCCGCGCTCTCCTGAATCCCGGCGACGAGGTCATCTATCACGAGCCCTGCTACGTCAGTTACAATCCCACGATCACTCTCGCCTACGGGGTGCCGGTGACGATCCAGACGAAGGTCGAGGATAACTTCGTGCTGCGCGCCGCCGATGTCGAAGCCGCCATCACGGACAAGACCCGCGTCATTCTCCTGAATTTCCCGACCAACCCGACCGGCGCCGTCGAGCCCGTCGACGAATTGGAAAAGATCGCCGCCCTCGCGATCAAACACGACCTCATCGTCGTGACTGACGAGATCTACTGCGAGCTGATCTATAACGGGGACAATGGCATGGAGGCCGGCGCCCACACCTCCATCGCGAGCTTCCCGGGGATGCGCGAACGCACCGTGCTGCTCCACGGATTTTCCAAGGCTTTCGCCATGACCGGCTTCCGTCTCGGCTACGCCTGTGCCCCAACCGTGCTGACCGAGGCGATGATGAAGATCCACCAGTACTCGATGCTCTGCGCTCCCATCATGAGCCAGCAGGCCGCCATCGAAGCGCTCAAGAACGGCGCCGGCGAGGTCGAGCACATGCGCCGCGCCTATGCCCAGCGTCGCAATCTCATGCTGCGCCGGTTCGCCGAGATGGAGCTGCCGTGTTTTTCGCCCGGCGGAGCTTTCTATATGTTTCCCGACATTCGGAAATACGGTCTCACGAGCAAAGAATTCGCCCTGCGTCTCCTCGAAGAGGAAAGCGTCGCGGTCGTACCGGGCAGTGCCTTCGGTGTCGCCGGCGAGGGTTCTGTGCGTGCCTGCTACGCGACCTCCTACGACAAGATCGAGATCGCTCTTGACCGCATCGCCGCCTTTGTGAACCGTCTTTGATCCCGCACCAGACCCTCTCCGGTCAACCACCCAACTTTATCACATGTCCCAGGTCACCAAAGCTGCCATCCTCGCCGCCGGACGCGGCACGCGGATGAAGGAACTCACTGACGAACTGCCCAAACCCATGGTTGAGGTGAAGGGCAAACCCATCCTCGAATCCATCGTAGGCGGGCTCGTCGCGAATGGGGTGAAGCAGATCCTCATCGTGATCGGCTATCGCAAAGAGGTCATTACTGATTACTTCGGCGACGGGTCCGCTTTCGGCTGCGAAATCAGCTACGTCGAGCAGGTCGTGCAGGACGGCACGGGCCGCGTCGTGGAACTGGCAAAAGACTTCGCCGGAGACGATCCGTTCATCCTCAGCTATGGCGACATCCTCGTTCCGGCCGAGTCCTATGCGCCTCTCGTCGACTTCACAAACGTCGACGGCAAGCTCACCGTAAGGATCGACGAAGATGTCCGCAAAGGCGGCGCCGTCTTCATCGAGGACGGTCTCGTAACCAACCTCATTGAAAAGCCGAAGGACGACGAGCCGACCAGCCCTTATTACAATGCGGGGATCTACGTCTTTTCCCCCGTGATCTTCGAATACACGGCGGAGTTGACACTTTCCCCACGCGGCGAGTACGAGCTCACCGATGCGATCGCCTCACAGGTGCGTGACGGGCTCAGGATCGAGGCAGTGGAACTCTCGGGTGATTGGGCAGATGTGAGGGATCCCGAGGTCCTCCGCGAGCTCAACGCGGGCTGAGAGCGGTCAGGCGCCCTCCGCCGCAAGGGCGAGCAGGGCGATCACCGAGATCGAGTCAGTGATCTCGCCGCTGTGAACCATCGCGATGGCCTCCCTGAGAGGCAGACGCCGGATCGCGAGGTCTTCGGTCTCCTCGGGAGAGGCCTCCGCCTGGGTGAGATCGCTGGCGACGTAGATCGTGGCACGTTCGTCGGTGACCGAATTCGAGAGGGCTAGGTTGTCGAAGAGCAGGCGAAAACTCCCTGCGATGAGTCCCGTTTCCTCAGCGAGTTCGCGCCGGGCCGCGTCGAGAGGGGACTCGCCTGCGGGACATCCGCCCTCGGGGATCTCCCATTCGTAGGACTCGAGGGTGTAGCGATACTGGCCGACGAGCCAGGTAAAACCCTCGTTATCGACCGGCACGACCCCGATAGCGCGGTTTTTAAAGTGGACCACCCCGTAGATGCCGGGACCGCCGCCGGGATTCGTGACCTCGCTCTCGCTCACCCGAATCCATGGGTTTTCATAGACAGGGCGGGAGCTGTGCGTGATCCAGGGATTTTCCGGCGGGAACATGAGGGGTAAATCGCGAAAGGCACGGCGGGAATCCTGCTACACATTCGCCGGATTTCCACTTGCCACGAAGGGTATTTTGCCCTTTAATCTGCTCCCTTCGCACCAGGCGAATTGATCATTATGGGTAAACAGCACAACAAAGTGGAGAAACGCGTCCGCCGCAAAACTTATTTGAAGCGGCAGAACGAGGCGTTGAAATCCCAAGTCGCTCTCAGCAAGAAGTCTCCTTCGAAAAAGAAAGCTCCAGCCAAGGACTCCAAAGCAGCTCCGGTTGAGGGGGAAGTGACTGACGCCGACGCCCCGGCCAAAAAAGCCCCGGCCAAGAAGGCTGCTGCGAAGAAAGCTCCGGCCAAGAAAGCTCCCGCGAAGAAAGTCGCGAAGAAGCAGGAAGACGCCGTTGTGGAGGAAACTCCCACTGTTGAAGAGACTCCCGCTGCGGAGGAAGCTCCCGCTGCGGAGGAAGCTCCCGCTGCGGAGGAAGCTCCCGCTGCGGAGGAAGCTCCCGCTGCGGAGGAAGCTCCCGCTGCGGAGGAAGCTCCCGCTG